>JABLTL010105639.1_pt1 | contig 106805 bp, 98 predicted proteins | sample 7160151 | NCBI WGS metagenome assembly JABLTL01 (sample SAMN14651223, study PRJNA627086) | human gut metagenome | isolation source: feces | host: Homo sapiens | reverse complement strand
TTCTTTGCACTATTATACATATTTATTACGTTAGGTAATGCGATTATTACCAATATTGCTAAAATTGCTATTACTGCAAGTAACTCTACCAATGTAAATCCATCTTTCTTCATATCACACTTCCTTATCCTACTTAAATTATACAACATAAAAAGTATCATTCCTAGTATAATTATATTATTTAACAATAAAGTTCCAGGACTAGTTTCTCCACCATCTATACGAGTATAGGTTTTATCGTTGAATGTCGGACTATATTTTGTGCCCATTCCTCCTACTAAATTTTTACAAAATAGAAACATATTTGCACTACTTGTAACTTTATCAAGACTAAATTTATCACTAACATATATGCACTACTTGTAACTTTATCAAAACTAAATTTATCACTAACATATATGGTTTTTAAATTAGTCATATTAGAAAACATTCTCTCCGTAGTTGTTACTTTATTTGTATAAAAGTTCCTTATATCAATAGTAGTAATATTACTAAATACAAACATTGAGCCAGTTGAAGTTACTTTTCTAGTATCGAGACTACTTAAATCTAGTTCTTCAGCCTTGCTTTCCTTAAACATGTAATCAATGGATGTTACATTTTTTGTATTATAGCCGCTTAAATCTATTTTTGTTGCTTGAGATTTTTGAAACATTGATGACATATGTGTAATAGGTATATCATTTATATAAACACATGGTGATTTTGTTACTATGTATTCATGTGTGATTCCTGTATCTATTTCATTATTTCTTTTTATATCTTTTGATATACTTGTTTCAGTATATGGTACTGCCTTATAAAATGAATCACAACTTTCTGATTCAACTTGTGAATTTGTTCCATAATTTTTATAGCTTTTGCATTTTATATCTAGATGTAAATCATAATTATCAATTGTGTTTATTAAATCTTTCCATACAATATTATAACTTACTTTCTTATCACCTATATTTTCAACAGTGAATGTTTTTACAATTGAATTTCCTTGCATTGCATCATTCAATGTTAAATCCATATTATCTGTATATCTTAATCTTAAGTCACATGTATCAAGTATTGTTAATTCCTGAGTCTGTTTTATATTCAACTCAAAATAAGTATATTACATACCTATCACTGCTAAAGCAAATGTTATTATGTTCATACATCTCTATTCTATAGTAAGTATAGTAAAATTTAATCCTTTCCTGTAAGCAAAAATTTGTTCGTATTTAAGTTTATACAAAAAGCTGACTATTTTTGCCAACTTTTACTTTGTAACATTAAATCTAAATAAGCAAATATCTCCATCTTGCATTACATATTCTTTTCCTTCAAGTCTTGCTTTACCTGCTTCTTTTACTTTTAGTTCACTTCCATAGTTTACTAAATCATCATAACTCATTACTTCTGCTTTTATGAATCCACGTTCAAAGTCTGTATGAATAAGTCCTGCACATTCTGGTGCTTTCATTCCATCTTTAAATGTCCATGCTCTTACTTCATCTTTACCTACTGTAAAGAATGTTTTAAGTCCAAGTAGATGGTATGTATTATGAATTAATTGGTCTAAACCACTATTTTGAATTCCTAAATCTCTTAAGAATTCTTGCTTAGATTCTTCATCTAACTCTGAAAGTTCACTTTCTATTTTAGCACACATAAGTACTACACTTGCATTTTCTTTAGTGGCGTATTCACGTACTTTATTCACATATTCATTATCTTTTGATAGTAAATCTTCTTCTGATACGTTTGCTAAATAAATGAATGGTTTTTGTGTTATTAAATTGTATGTTTTAATTAATTTATTTTCTTTTTCATCAAATGTTTCTAATCTAAGCATTTTCCCACTACTTAGAATTCCTTGTAATTTTTTTAGAAGCGCAACTTCGTAAAGTGCTTCTTTATCATTTGATGTTACTGCTTTCTTTTCTATTCTAGATAGTCTTCCTTCTACTATTTCAAGGTCACTTAGAATAAGTTCATAGTTAACTATTTCTATATCACGTACCGGATCAATATTACCTTCTACATGAATAATATCTTTGTTTTCAAAGCATCTTACTACTTGTACAATTGCATCAACTTCACGAATGTTTGCTAAGAATTTATTTCCTAATCCTTCTCCAGTTGAAGCTCCTTTTACTAAACCAGCTATATCAATAAATTCATATTGAGTTGGTATTAATCTTTCTGGCATATACATATCGTTTAATGTTTCTAATCTTTTATCTGGTACAGTAACTACCCCAACATTTGGATCAATTGTTGCGAATGGGTAGTTTGCTGCTAAGATGTTCTTTTTTGTTATTGCGTTAAATAATGTACTTTTTCCTACGTTAGGAAGACCTATAATTCCTGCTTTAAGCGCCATATGTTACCCCCGGTAATGTATTAATTCCTATTGGTAGTCCAACTAAGTACCATGCTACTAATATGACTGCCCAAATAACAGTTATATATGTTGCATATGGTATCATGTATTTCGCACTACCAAATAATGTAATTGTTTCATTGCTTTTATTATATTTTTCTAAGAATGCTATATATATTACATAGTACATAAATAATGGTGTAAGTCCTTTAGTTACTGAATCTGCTGCTGAGAAAATTACTTGAGCAAATTCTGGGCTAATACTTTCTGCCATTAATACTGTTACTGTATTTCCTGATAGCATACTCCATTTTAATGTTGAACTTGGACAGAATATATTAACTATTGCCACTAATGCAAATACTGTTAATATTAGTCCTATTCCTGAAAACTTTAGTCCACCTATTATTTTAGATGTCCAAGCTACTAATACCATTCCTATTCCACTTTCTTCATAAATGTTAATGAATAATGATGCGAAGAATAATAGTACTAATATACTTCCAATTCCATCTAGTGAGTATCCTAAACTTTCAGCTATATCATTATTATTTTTTATTGTTTTTGTCATTAATCCATATCCAAGTCCAATTATTACAAATAATAATGTAACTATAAATATGAATCCTTTATTAAACATAGAATTTACTCCGAAAAGCATATCTATATATTTTGTACTACTTGAATCAAGTAATACTCCTGATAAAGGTAATCCTGGAATTATCATATAAATAATTATTAATGTATATAAGAATCCAGCACCTAACCCTATAATTAATCCTCTTAATTCTCTATTTGTGATTTTTACTTCTTCTTCCTCAGTTTCCATTCTAGGTAACTTAGGCATTATTTTTTTCTCCGTGATATGAGTAAATACTATAGATGTAATTATTAATACTGCTATCATTATAAATAATGCGAAGAATACTCCGATTTTATATTTTGGATCTGTTACGTTCGCTGCATTTAATGTCATTGTTAATAATGAACTATCATTTGCTGACATAAATACATTTATTCCATATCCAAATGAAAGGGATGCAAACGATGCAATAATTCCACCGAGTGGATTTCTTCTTCCATATTTGAATAGTAGTGCACCTATTGGTAACATAACTACAAATCCAACTTTACCTAATAATGAAAATATTAAACTTAAGAATACTAGTATATATGTTATTGTGTATCTCTTAGAATTTCTAGTTAATATCGTGAAGAATGTTTTCATGAAACCAGTTTTTTCCAGAACTCCTATTCCTATAAGAACTATTATAAGTGCACCTAATGGTTCAAAGTTAACAAATCCATTTACTGCTGTTGTTATAATATGTTTAATACCTTTAGTACTAAATAAGCTTTTTACTTCCACTACATTGTTAATAAGTTCATTTGATACTTTATTAATTGTTGTATACTCTCCTTGAGTGTTAACTAAATGTAGAAAACCACTTAAAAGTATCGTTACGAAGATTAAAATTATAAAGGTCATTATAGGACTTAATTTTAATTTCTTTTTAAACATTAAATTTCCTCAACTTTCTTTAATTTTTTATCAAATTCAATTCTATCCATCATTATGCTTCTACCACATTTAATGCATTTGATTTTAATATCAACACCTACTCTTGTGATTTCCCATAAATTTGTTCCACAAGGATGTGGTTTTTTCATAATAACTTTGCTTCCTATTTTATACTCTTTATTCATTTTAATCAACTTTCACTTCTATATTTAATATTTCAAGAACTCTTTCTAAGTCTTTGTCACTATTAAATGGAATGATTATTTTTTTATTTTTAATTTTAACTCTACTACCAATAACGTCTCTCATAGCTTCTTCTACATAACCATAATTATTAACTGGTTTTATTTTTACTACTTCATTTTTTCTTTTGAAGTTAGGGTTTTGAGCTAATGCTTCTAAAGCACGAACTGATAAATGTTCTAATTTTATTTTTTCTGCTAGTTCTAAAATTAATTCTTCATTTTCGAGTTTACTTAATACTTTAGCATGTCCCATTGATATTAATCCATGTAATATATCATTTTTAACTGATTCTGGTAAATTTAAAAGTCCTAACATGTTTGTTATATAACTTCTACTTTTACCTATTTTATTAGCTAATTGTTCTTGAGTTATATTTAATGCTTTAATTAAGTTTGCGTATGCTTCTGCTTCTTCGATTGCTGATAAGTCTTCACGTTGTATATTTTCAAGAAGAGCTATCTGCATCATTTCTTCATCAGTAAAATCTTTTATAATAGCTGGTATCTTTTCAACTCCAACTAATTCACATGCTTTTTTTCTTCTTTCTCCGGCTACTATTTCATAACCTTTTATAGTCTTTTTAACAATAATTGGTTCTAATACACCGAACTCTTTAATTGAGTTTGCTAGTTCTACTAATTTTTCTTGTTCAAAAGTTTTTCTTGGTTGATATGGATTACTTCTAAGTTCACTTACGTTTAATTCAACAATGTCTTCCTTTGGAGTGTTTTCTACTATTTCTTCAATTGGATCAATTGGATTTACGTATAATGACTCATTACTAAATAATTGTTCTAAACCTCTTCCTAGTGCTTTTCTCTTATTTGTTTCCATTTCTTTCAATCACCTCTTTGGCTAAATTTAAATATGCTAGGGCACCTTTACTTTTTGGATCATATTCTAGTATTGGTTTTCCATGTGATGGTGCTTCTACTAGTTTAACTAATCTTGGAATAATTGTACTAAACACTTTTTCATTAAAGAATTTACGTACATCTTCTACTACTTCTAGACCTAGTAATGTTCTTCCATCTAGCATTGTTAATAAAACTCCTTCTATATCTAAATTTGAGTTAACTTTTTGTTGGATTCTAAGAACTGTATGTAATAATTGATTAACTCCTTCTAATGAGTAATATTCGCATTGAATTGGTATTAACACTGAGTCAGATGCAGCTAATGCATTAGTTGTTAGTATACCTAAGTTTGGTGGACAATCTATAATTATATAATCGTATCTATCTCTAATAGTATCTAATTGTTTTTTTAATTGTTCTGTGATTATAAATTCTTTATCTTGTACACTTATTTGAATTAACTCTATATCAACACCTGCTAAATCTATTAATGCAGGAATAATACTTAAATTTTTAAATGGTGTTTTAATAATGGTTTCTTTGATATCACATTCACCCATTATTACATTATATATACTTTTTTTGATTTTGCCTCTATCTATCCCAAGTCCAGTTGTACTGTTACTTTGTGGATCTAAGTCAATTAGTAAAACTTTTTTACCTAAGTGCCCTAGGGAACTTGATAAATTTATACTTGTTGTTGTCTTGCCTACTCCACCTTTTTGATTTACTAATGATATTATTTTTCCCACGATAGTTACCTCTCTTATCTATGTAATATTTTAACATATATTAAAATCATTTAAAAGAATAAAAGTTTAAATAATTAAAAAACTATGAATTATATTTTCATAGTTTTGTTTCTTACTTCACTTTTTACTGACATAAGTGCTTTTGCAAATTCTTCTTCATTTGGTATCTTTGACAAAATATAATTTATCGAAGTAAAATAACCATGTTTATTTAAACTATTTGACATATCTTCTATATTTTTAGGAGTTACTATTCCTCTTTCTACATTATAGTATGTATATAATGCAAGCGCTTCGCCTATAAAATATTTAAATCTTGTTTCAATTGCATGATATATTCTTCTCGCATATTTTGGCTTTTCTTTAAATTCTGTTGCTTTAATTTTAGTTGAGTCAAATCTTTTAATAACATCTGTAATTTCTTTCAATGCAACAGCACTATGATAAAGTCTTCTTAGATAATATTTTAAAAATTCATTTGCGTCATCCTTTAAAATAAAATTATCTTCCATAAATCTATAAAATAATAGTTCATACATTCTAGATACTCCTTCTGATAAAAGAGCTCTATCTAATGATTCATCTTCTTCACTAGAATTTTGCGAATGTATAAATTCATGTATTAGAATAAACGAATCGAAAGTTGTTCCTTCAAGTGGCATATTTATATTTTCATGTCCTTTATCATCTGGATCATAGTATGCATCTTCTCCATTTTCTTCTACACTTTCTTCATCTTCTAAATAATATAGGTTTACTGTTCCATCATTTAGAAATTTTTCAAAATTGTTTCCATAATTATCGCTAACTGAATCTAAAAATTCTTTTGTTAATTCAATTGTATCTTTTATACTACTCTTTGTGTAGCTACCTTCTGGAACAAGCTCTTTGGAGTGATCTAGTCCTTCCATTGTTACTTTTATAAGCATATCTAAGTAATCCATGTGCTCTTCTACCATTTCTAATAGTATAGAATCATGAGCAAAAATTTTTAAATTATAATATCCTTCTTCTGTAAATTCTTTTTTGTTTGCCATATTATTTTTTCTCTATTATATCTCTTGCTGCTACTAGACCTGTTGCTGCTGCTGTTACTATGTTTCCTGCTTTACCAGCTCCATCACCAACAAAATATATATTATAATTTTCAAGTTTAAATTTATTGTTAGTATCTATTTCATTACTAAAGAATTTGATTTCTGGTCCATAAAGTAATGTTTCATCATTGTTAACACCAGGAATTATTTTATCTAATTTTTCTAATCCTTCTAAAATATTTGTAATTATTCTATGAGGAAGTACTAGTGATAAATCGCCTGCTACACAATCTTTAAGTGTTGGCTCAATAAAACCTTTATTTATTCTTTTCCATTCACTTCTTCTTCCTTTTTTTAGATCTCTAAGTGATTGAATTATTGGTTTTCCATCTCCTAAAGTGTTAGCTATTCTAGCAATACTTTCACCATATAATCTTGTATTTGTTACTGGTTCTGTAAGACCAACTTTACTAATAAATGCAAAGTTTGAATTGTTAGATTTTATATCTTTTAATGAGTGACCATTTACGCATATAAATCCATAGTAGTTTTCTTTAGCTACGAACCCCCCTGGATTAGTGCAGAATGTTCTTATTTCATCTGTATAAGTATCTGTCTTTATAAATATTGTTGGATCATAAATTACATTAGTAATATCTTCTAATATTTCTTTTCTTACTTCTACTCTTACACCTATTTCTATGCTTTGACTTGTGTATGGAATACTATATTTATCTGCTAATTCTTGTATCCATTTTGCTCCTGTTCTGCCTGGGGCCACTACAACATTTTTAGCTACTATACTCTCTTTTCCATCTATTACTAATTCGTGTTCATCTTCTTTTTTACTTATTATATCTGAAACATTTGCGTTTTCATATATTTCTACGCCTTCGTTTTCTAAATAATCAGTAAAATCTTTTATATAACCTGGTAGTTTATCACTACCTAAGTGTTTTTGTTTAATTACTAAAAGTCTAGCTCCTGTTTTAGCAACTTCTTTTTTAATTTGATTTGCTTCATCCATATTTGATGGGTAAACATCGCTATCCATTTTAAATTTAGTAAATATTTCTTCTGTATCATCTATAAGTTTGTATGCTTCTGATTGTGACATATACTTAAATAAATCACTTTTTCCAAGCTTTGGTATAAAGTTTAATTTTCCATCTGAGAATGTTCCAGCTCCACCATATCCTGATAAAATTTGGCAAACTTTACAATTAACACATTTACCGCCATTGACTTTCATAGGACACATTCTTGTTTCTGCTCTATGTCCTTTATCAATAAGTGCTACTTTTATTTTTGGATTTTTTTCTTTAAGTTCATAAGCACAAAATAATCCTGCTGGACCTGCACCTATGATTGCCACATCATACTTTTTCATATTTACTATTTATGCTCCTTATTCATTTCTTCTTTTTCTAGTTCTCTATAAGCAACTTTACCAACTGCTGTTTTAGGAAGTGATTCTCTAAATTCATATTCTGCTGGTAAACTATAGATTGCTAGATTTTTTTCACAATGTTTTCTAATATCTTTTTCTAGTTCTTTACTTGGAGTGTAACCTTCTTTTAGAACTACAAATGCTTTTGCTACTTGTACTTTTCTTGGGTGAGGTATTCCAATTACTGTACTAGTAAACACTGCTGGATGTTGATTTATTATTGTTTCTATATGTGATGGATATAAGTTATAACCATTAGAAATGATTATTCTTTTAACTCTTTGCTTAAAGTAAACAAATCCATCTTTATCCATGCATCCAACATCTCCAGTATGCAACCAAGTTCTTCCATCTTTATGTACTTGAAGTGTTTGGATAGTTTCTTCTAAGTTATTTAAGTATCCCATCATTACTGTTGGTCCGCTTATACAAATTTCACCATCTTCTCCGTATGGTACTGTATCATGAGTTTCAACTCTTACTATTTTAAAGTATGTATCTGGGAAAGGAATTCCAATAGAACCTTCTCTATATTCACCTGTTGGTGTTACACAAATTGCTGCACTTGCTTCAGTAAGTCCATATCCTACTCTTACTTCTGCTGTACTTCCATGTTCTTTAAAGTATGCATCTACTTTATTCTTCAAGTCTCTTGACATAAAGTCTCCACCACTTATTGCACATTTTAAGTGAGCTAAATCATGTTTTCCTAGTTTCATTTTAGTCATACTTTCATAAAGTGATGGTACTGCACATACTATTGATATTTCATGTTTATGAAGAAGGTGTGCAAATTCTTTTGGTGAGAAGTTTGGTATTAATACTACTCTCATACCACAACATAATGTTGTATGAATACATACGCCTAAACCAAATCCATGGAATATTGGTAAAATTGCTAATATTGACTCTTTATTGCCAGACTGTTCTATCATTTTATGACTAGTAAGTGCTAAAGCATTAAAGTTAAGGTTTGATAGAAGTATTCCTTTTGGTTTACCACTTGTTCCACCACTATAAAGAATAACAGCTGGATCATTTGGGCCTTTAAGGCAAGCTATTTCGCCTTCATAATCATATCCATAATTTATAAATTCTTTCCATGTCATAATATCATCAGAAAGTTCTATTTTTGGTACAGTTCCTCTACTTTTAAATTTATATAAGAACTTTTTAATATTTTTTAAACTTTCTCCGACTGATGCCACAACTATTTTATTTACTTTAGTATTATCTATAATATTATGTATTTTTTCATATATTAAATCTAATGTTAAAAGAAATGTTGACCCTGAAGTATTTAAATAATCTTGTATTTCATTTTCAGCTGACATTGGGTGTATTAAAGCAGCAACTGCTCCTATCATATTTGCAGCATAAAACATCATTACTGCTTGAGGTGTATTTGGCATGAAGATTGCGATTTTATCTCCTTCTTTTACTCCTTCAGCTTTTAATGATTTTGCTGTATCTCTTATCATTTCATAGAATGCTCTATAAGTATAAGTTCTTCCATAATATTCAATTGCCGTGTCTTCTGGATATCTAGCAACTGCTTCTAACAAGTATCCTACCATTGTTCCATTAGGATACTTTAGGTGTTCAGTTACACCATCTTTGTAATGTTTAGTCCAAGGAGTTAGAACTATATTTTTACGTATAGCTCTATCATACTCCTTTTGTTCTTTTTTTATCTTTTTTGCTTCGTCTTTCAAAATACGAAGTTTTTCTTTTTGAGCCTTCTTGGCTTCTCTTTTATTTATTTTTTCTTGTTTTTTATCTTTTTTTTCTATTTCTTCATTATTCTTCATAATCTATTTTTGCATCTGCTCTTTCTTCCAATAATTCTGGGTTATTAATTATATATTCAAACATTTTTAATGATTTAGCAAAATAATAGCCATCTGCGATTCTTTCATCCATATTCATACCAAAGTCGCAAACATCTATAACTTTTGTTTTACCATTTTCATCTACTATAGTTTCTTTATGAATTTTTCCAATTGTTGCTAGCATTGAACTAGTACCAAAATTAGTAAGATTATGGTAGATTGAACCAATACCAAAATTTCCTAAGTTTGATAAAATAGCTGTACTATAATATAAGTTATCTTCTACTAAGCTTCCTGGAATCCATCCTTTTTTATCTAACCATTTAATAAATCCTACTAAAGGAATTCTAATAATACCTGGCATATGTCCAATGACATCTACGGCATTATTGGTATTTTCTTTTTTATCTGTTTGTTTTGAAGCTCTTAATTTTTTAACTCTTGCGTATACTTTTTTACTAACAGTCTCTAAAGTATCATCTTCATCTATCTTTAAGTTAATCATTACTTCTTCGCTATAATCTTCGAATGCAATTTTTGCAGTGAAGGCTATTATTACATCATTTCTTCTATATGTCTTTCTATCACATATAAATCTATTTAATAATTCTCTATTATAAAATAACTTTGCAAACGCCATAGTAAATGCATGAAAATATGTTATTCTTATTTCCGGATTTTCTTTTTTCTTTTTTTCTATATATTTAACTAATTTAGTTACATCTATACTTTGATTTATGTATACATCTGAGTCACATCTTCTTGGTTTTAAATCAATAAGTAACTGATGAAGACCATCTACTTTAATTCTCTTTCCATCTCTTCTGTCACCAAATCTTTTTCTCATTAAAAAATACCTCACAATTCTATGATTATTATATAGAAAAATGTGAGGTATTGCAAGTTTATGCTAATAAAACGTATGTATAATATGCAATAAACATTAATATCATAAGTGCACCTTCTAATCTAGAAAGCACTTTATCGTTACGTGCAAAATAATATAAAGTAAATGCTGCTATGTGTACTGAAAGTACATCTATAAGGTTAAAATGAGCTGATGAGAATCCTCCATATATTAAAAGTGGAAGTCCTAGAACTATTCCTATATTGAATATATTAGTTCCAATTATATTACCAAGAGCTATATCAAACTCGCCTTTTTTAGCGGCAACTACTGTCATTGTCATTTCCGGAAGTGATGTTCCAATTACTATAACAGTCATTGTTATTATTTTAGTACTTACATTTAACGTTTCAGCTAATATTTTAGCATTATCAACAACTAAATCACTAGCTATTGTAATTCCTATACAACATGCTATTGAAAGCAATATTGATGTTAACATTTTATATTTTGGTTTACTATATTCGAAGAAACCTTGTTTTGTTTTTACAACTGATATTATATAGAATATAAATACTCCAAAGAAGAATATAAATAATAATCCATCATATCTATCAAGTATAAAACTATCAGGTGTCCCTCCGATATAATGAGATATTATTGATAAACTAAACAATGTAGTTATTACTAATAATATTGGAAGTTCTTTCTTAGTAACTTCATTTTTTACTTTTATAGGAGCTACGCATGCAGCTAAACCAACTATTAACAAGATATTAACAACGTTACTTCCAAGTACGTTAGCAAGAGCTATGTCTCCACTACCCGAACTTATACTTTGAAACGATATTGCGAGTTCTGGGGCACATGTACCAAAAGCTGCTACAGTTAGAGCTATCATCATTTTAGACATCTTAAAATTAGTTGCAATAGAACTTATCGCATCCACAAATATATCTGAACATTTTATTAAACCATAAAAGCCAATTAATAGTAAAATTATTGATAATACTATGTTCACACAAGCCCACTCCTTATTCTAGATATATTATAATATACAATTTAATTTTTTTAAATATATTTTGTAATTATTTGTCGCAACTTGCTTTAATGAATGAATCAAATAATGGGTGGGGTCTAGTTGGTCTAGATTTAAATTCAGGATGAAATTGACAAGCTATGAAATGTTTATGTTTTGGAAGTTCTATTATTTCAACTAAATTAGCTTTTTCGTTTAGTCCTGAAAATACCATACCATTTTCTTCAAGAATATCTTTGTATTTATTATTAAATTCATATCTATGACGATGTCGTTCTAAAATAATATCTGTTTTATAATCTTGGTATGCAAGTGTTCCCTTTTTAAGAGTACATTCATAATTTCCTAACCTTAAAGTACCACCCATATTAACAATAGACTTTTGATCAACCATTAAATCTATTATAGGATTTTCACATGTAGGGTCAAACTCTGTACTTGATGCATTTTCTATTCCACATACATTTCTTGCAAATTCTATAACTGCAAGTTGCATACCTAAACAAATACCTAGGAAAGGAATATTATTTTCACGAGCATACTTTATTGCTTTAATTTTGCCTTCAATTCCTCTACTTCCAAACCCACCTGGTACTATAATACCTTTAGAATTCTTAAATACTTCTTTTAGATTAACTTTAGAGTCTTCAAGTTTTTCAGAGTCTACCCAATTAATATTTATCTTAGTATTGTATTTGTAACCTGCATGTTTTAAACTTTCACTAACTGAAATATATGCATCATGAAGTTCAACATATTTTCCTACTAAAGATATTTCTATCTCACTTTTTAAATTATTTACAGTTTCTATTAAATTATTCCATTTAGTTAAATTAGCTTTTTTAATTGGAAGCTTAAATTGTTTTAAAATTATTTCATCTATCTTTTGATTATAATAGTTAATTGGAATTTCATATATATTCTTTACATCTATTGAATCTATAACATTAGATACTGGTACTGAACAGAATAATGATAGTTTATTTTTAATAGCTTCGCTTGTATTAAAAGGAGCTCTGCATACTAAAGCATCTGGTCTTATTCCCATATTTCTTAAGTCTCTTACGCTATTTTGTGTTGGCTTTGTTTTAAGTTCATTAGAGCCATATATAAATGGTATAAGAGTACAATGAATAAAGAAAGTTTCATTGCTTCCCTTTTCATATTGAATTTGTCTTAGTGCTTCTATAAAACTTTGACTTTCTATGTCACCAACAGTGCCACCTATTTCAGTTATTACTATGTCTGCCCCACTAGTTATACCTGCTTCATAAACTTTATTTTTGATTTCATTAGTGATGTGAGGAACCATTTGAACGGTTGCTCCTAAATAGTCACCATGTCTTTCTTTATCAATAACTGATTTATATATTTTTCCACTTGTAATGTTTGATGTAAAGTTAAGTTCTTCATCGATAAATCTTTCATAATGTCCAAGATCTAAATCAGTTTCACAGCCATCATATGTTACAAATACTTCACCATGTTGAATTGGATTCATAGTACCCGGATCCACATTAATGTATGGATCAAACTTCTGCATGAATACTTTGTATCCTCTTGATTTTAATAGTAGTGCTACACTTGACGCTGTTATACCTTTTCCTAAACCAGAAACCACCCCTCCAGTAACAAAAACATATTTTGTCATAAAATATTACCTCCAAAAAAAATGAACCCAGAGAGTTTTCTCTAGGCTCTATTTAATTATACAATTTTTATTGTTCTTAGTAAATATTTTAATTTATTTTTATTGTGAAAGATAATGTCTAGCATAATAAGTAAAATTATTCTTCATCTAGTTCTTCTTCTGTTTCTTCTGGGCATTCAAATAATTTATCTATATTTTTTGTTGGAAGTAACATATAGTTATCTTTATTTATTTCTATTTTGAATTTATTTGTTTCGTGAATTAATTCATCTCCATCTATACACCATGATGGTGGAGTCTCATCAAACTCAAGTTCTATCTTATCAGTTTTAAAATATTTAAACACTGGTATGTCATCAAGTTCTCTTCTCTTTAGATAGTGAACTGCTCTTAAGATATCCCATTTATTTTTTATTTCACAAAGTAATACTTCAAATTTATTATCATCTAGTTTTACATCATCATATATATTATCTACTCCACCAACTCTATTTGAATTAGTTATAAATATAAATGAGAATCTTCCTTCTTTTTGTTCTCCGTTTACAGTATATTTTACATTATAGAATTGTAACTTTTGTTTTAATTGTTGAATACCATAAATTACATATGCTAGTTTTCCATATTTTTCCTTTAGTTTTCTTGGTGTTGAATAAGATATGTCAACCCATGTTCCTATACATGCTACGTATACAAATGGATTACCATTTATTAGACATACATCTATATTTTTTTGTGCTCCATTTAAAAGCATAACTAAATTCTTAGTAGTGTTTCCTGTCATACCATACATATGAGCTACATCATTTACACTTCCTAAAGGTAAATGTCCTAAAAGTATTGGTTTATGTCTTTCGATATTACCAGATATTACTTCATTTAAAGTTCCATCTCCTCCAGCACATATCAAAAGATCAACATCTTTTAACTTCTTAGTTATTTCTTTTGCGTGTCCTTTATACTCAGTATATATAATTTCTACATCATAGCCATAGTTTTCAAATATTTTGTATAGTTTTTTTATATCATTTCTATTTGTTAACTTTCCACTATTTGGATTGTATATAACAACACATTTCATCATATTTTCTTTTCCCTCGTAAATATTATATCAAATTTTTCATAATATTAATAGATTATATAATTTTATAAATTGGGAATAATAATTTTATGATATACTATATTGAGGGTGTTTATGAAAAAGAAGAAAGATATTAAAAAGAAGAAGAAAAACAACAAGAAAAGTAATACTTTAAATAATATATGTTTAATTATTATAATTTTATTTTTTCTAGGTATAGTTACTGTATCTGGATTCTTTTGTTATATATATATGAGTGCCCCTGAATTTAAAGGTGAATTACTTTATAAAAAAGAATCATCTAATATATATGATTCTAAGGGGGACTTAATAGCTAGTATTGGTACTGAGAAAAGACAAATTGTTACTTATGAAGAATTACCTCAAGTATTGATTGATGCGATTGTTGCGACTGAAGACTCAAGATTTTTTGAGCATGAAGGATTTGATATATATAGATTTATGAAAGCAGGTGTTGGTTTTCTAAAAGGTGAAGATGCCGGTGGTGCTTCTACTCTAACTATGCAGTTATCTAAGAATACTTATACTAGTACTAACGCTAAAGGATTTGATGGTATCGTACGTAAGTTTACTGATATTTATATGTCAATATTTAAAATTGAAAAAGATTATTCTAAAGAACAAATTATAGAGTTTTATGTTAATGCTCCATACTTAGGTGCTGGTAGTTATGGAGTTCAAATGGCTTCTAGAACTTATTTTGATAAAGATATAACTGATATAAATTTAGTTGAAGCTGCCATGATTGCTGGTTTATTCCAAGCACCTGGTGAATACGATCCTTATGTTAATCCAGATAAAACCACTGAAAGAAAGAATGAAGTTATTAATTTAATGTTAAGACATGGCTATATTACCGAAAATGAGGCTGATAAAGCAAAGAGAATACATGTTGAAAATATTATTAAAAAACAAAAAACTACAATTAATAAATATCAAGGATTTATTGATACTGTTATACAAGAGATTATCGATAAAACTGGTGAAAATCCTTATGAAGTATCAATGGATATTTATACAACAATGGTTAAGAGTAAACAAGATGTTATAAATAATTTTTATAGTAAACATAAATTTAAAGATAATAAGGTTCAAGTCGGTATAGGTATTATTGATAATGATACAGGTGCGATTATAGCTGTTGGTGCTGGACGTAATAAAAATAGCGAGCGTTCGCTAAATTATGCTACTCAAATAAAGAGACATCCAGGAAGTACTGCTAAACCATTATTTGATTATGGACCTGGTATTGAGTATAAAAATTGGTCTACATATACTCCTTTTGTTGATAAACCTGTTAGTTATACTAATGGTGGAGTTATGAGAAATGTTGATGGAAAATATAAAGGGTTTATGACAATGGAACAATGTTTAGTTCGTTCTAGAAATACTTGTGCTTTACAGGCATTTCAAAAACTTAGTAATTCCAAGATTGATAAGTTTGTTACTTCTCTTGGAATAACTCCTGAATATTTAGGAAATTCTCATTATATTAATGAAGCACATTCAATTGGTGGATTTACTGGAGTATCTCCTGTTCAATTAGCTTCTGCATATTCTTCTTTCGGTAATGGAGGATATCATACTGAAGCTCATAGTGTTAATAAAATTATATATAAGAATGGAAATGATGATGAAGTTGTAGAATTTAATTATCCTAAAAAACGTGTAATGAAAGATACAACTGCTTATATGATAAGCTATATGCTTAAGAAAGTTACGAGTTCTCGTGTTAAGGTTAAAGGTAGTGAAATATCAACAAAGACAGGAACAAGTAGTTATGACAGTGCTAAACTTAAGAGTCTAAGGCTTAGTACTAATGTTATACAAGATGCTTGGACTGTTACATTTAGCAAAAATTATAGTGTTGCTATTTGGTATGGATATGATAAATTAACTAAAAAAACTTATAATACTTCTTCACATGCGTGGAGTGAGAGAACTAAAATTCAAGCAGAAATTGTTAATAAAGTTATGGAGAAAAATGTTAAATTTGATAGACCTAGTGGAATCGTCGCATCAAGAGTTGTTATTGGTACTAACCCTCCAAGATTACCTAATGCTTCTACTCCATCTTCTAAAATTCAAACTCATTTATTTATTAAAGGTACTCAACCTACTAAGATAGCAAATGCTCCTCAAAAATCTCAAAATAATAATGAAAATGGTACTACAAGTTTACCTCAAGTATTAAAGCCTTAATTTAATAAGATTCTTTTTATACATAAACTTTACTTTTTATATATAAAAATATAGCAATTTTAATAAATTGCTATATAATCTCTTATTTTACCTTCAAATATTTTATTAAAACCTTTATCTTCTGTTAGTTCTTCTGGTTTAAATAATGCTTTTTTATTATTCATTTTCTACAACTTTCTTATATTCATTTGGTATATCAAGTTTAATGTCTATATGTTTTTTAGTAATTGGATGGTTAAATTCAAGTTCATTCGCAAGTAACATCATCTTTCTATAACCATCTTTCTTACCATATTTTCTATCACCAAGTATTGGTGTTTTATTATCAGCCATATGTACTCTTATTTGATTCTTTCTTCCTGTTTTAATTTCTATTTCTACTAGGGAATATTGTTTATTATGTTTTATTCTTTTATATATGGTTTCTGCGTATTTTCCACTTGAATCACTTGTACTATAAGTAAGAAGTGTCTTTGTTTCTTTTAAATAAGATTTTATTACACCCTCTTCAGATATAATTCCATGTACTAAAGCTATATATTTACGCTTTACATTATCCCAGTTATCTTGTAAAGTTTCTTTTACTCTTTCATTTTTAGCAAACATTACTAGACCACTTGTATCTTTATCAAGTCTATGTACTACAAAGACTCTTTGATTCTTTTTATGTAGGTAATCATAAACTTCGTTATATAAACTCTTACTATATTTTTCACTATTAATAGTTGGTATATTACCATCTTTATAAACTATTAATAAACTTTTATCTTCAAATAATATTTTTAACTTCTTCATACTACTCCTACTAATGAATAAAATGTCCAATTAATATAATTATAATTCCAAGAACTATACCTATTTGTAATTCTCTTCTTTTAATATGCTCTTTAACTTCACATAAAAGCTCAAACATAGATATATATATTAGCATACCTAGAGTTAGAGAAATAAGTACACCTGTTACGGCGTTATTAAGTGTAATATTAAATATTTTTATTAGGATTATTCCTATAACACTTGAAAATACTAAACTACCAAGTAAAAACACTTTTTCTTTTTTATTTCTAACTAATGATGATATTTGTATACCTAAAGGAATATTATGGAATGATACTCCTAGTGCTGTAAAGAATCCTAAACTTAAATTATTTATTGATGTTGTGTATATTGCTGTTCCTTCAATAATATTATGTAAGAATAAAGCTAGTGCTGAAATTAATCCAATATGTTCCATATGATTTTTTTTGTTAGTTCCATGTTCATGATTTGGAATAAATATATCTAAAAGTTTTAATACAGCAATACCTACTACTATACAAAGTATAATTAGCGTTTTATTTTCTAACAATTCTAAACACTCTGGTAACAAGTCAAAAAATACCAATCCTAAAATTATAGTAAATGAGAAACCTACTGAAAAAGTTACTAGTTTTTTCTCATCTTTTATAAATTTAGTGATTAAGTATCCTATTAAAAAAGATATTCCCGATAAAAATGTTATAATTATTGCTTTAAATTCCATAATTTTTCACCAACGATATTATAACACGTTTTATACTATCTTCAAGAGATAATCTAAAATTAAGCAAGCTAATACAAAAATTATTAAATATATATAAGATTTTTTTGTTATTTCTATTCTTTTTCTATCTTTAGATTTTATTTTCTTACTATCATAGTCTCCTGTTTCTGCTATTTTAAGTCCTATAGTTTTATATTTTGTTAAATCTTTTTTAGACATTAAATAATACGCATCAGGATCATCAAATTCAGCAAACATAACATCTTTAGGCATTTTAGCAATTTGAATAGCCATTAATATATCAAATATTGCTCCCATCATATTAAGTATTGATAAGAAACCTAGGAATGGTAAATTAAATACTTTAGCTATTATAAGAGTTATAACACCTATTATTGTAAATGGAGACATTAAAGAAATTAATATTGTCTTTTTATGAACTTTCTGACTACATTGACAATAGAATATTCCTTTTTCAAGGCAAACTCCTAAGTATAGATTCTTTATATCAACTTCTTTATTAATTAAATATCCAAAGAAGTGTATCATTTCATGAAGTATAAACCATAATAATAAAATTGGCATTTTTGCATATGTAATACTTTCGTAAAAATTTGGAAACATTAAATAATAAATTATAAATAATGGTATTGCTATTAAGAATGATAAAGCATTACCTACTCCAATGTCCATTTTATACTTGTAATATTTCATATAATCACATCCTATTTATATAATAACATACTTTTTGTGATAAAATATAGGCAGGTGATTTTATGAGCAAAATTTTAGAAAATAAATGTAAAGAAGAATTAAAAAATGTGGAAGAGAATCATAAGAGATTATTACTTCATAGTTGTTGTGCTCCTTGTAGTTCTCATGTAATAACATATTTAGCTCCATATTTTGATATAACTATTCTTTATTATAATCCAAATATTGCTCCAGAAGATGAGTATTTAAAACGTAAGAATGAGCAAATCAAGTTACTTAATATGTTAGAAACTCCTAATAAACTAGATTTTATTGATTGTGATTACGATAATGAAAAGTATAATAAACTAGTTAAAGGATATGAAATGTGTCCTGAAAAGGGAGAGAGATGTACTATATGTTTTAACCTTAGAATTGAGAAAACTGCTAAAGTTGCTAAAGAAAATAACTATGATTACTTCTGTACTACTTTGTCAGTTAGTCCATACAAGAATGCTGAGCTTATTAATAAGATTGGTGAAGATATGGAAAAGAAATATGGTGTTAAATGGTTACATTCTGATTTTAAAAAAGAAAATGGCTATAAGCATTCTATAGAACTTTCTCATAAATATGGACTTTATCGTCAAGACTATTGTGGATGTGTTTATTCTAGAAGAGATGAAATACTAAGAAAGGCAAAAAAGAATGAATAAAATAGAAGAATTACAAAAAATAATAGATGAATCTAATAATATAGTATTTTTTAGTGGAGCTGGAGTGTCTACTTTAAGTGGCATTAAAGACTTTAGAAGTAAAGATGGACTTTATAATATGAAATATAAGTTTCCACCTGAATTAATACTAAGTAGTGGCTTTTTCTATCATAATACTAGTGAATTTTATAAATTTTATAAAGATAAATTAAACTGTTTGAATGTTGAACCTAATATAATACATAAATATATGGTTAAACTTGAAAAGATGGGAAAACTAAAAGCGATAGTTACCCAAAATATTGATGGTTTACATACTAAAGCTGGAAGTACTAATGTACTTGAGCTGCATGGAACTATATATAAAAATCATTGTATTAAATGTCATAAATTCTATGATGCTGAATATGTATTTAATTCTAAAGATATTCCTTTATGTGAATGTGGAAGTCTTATAAAACCTGATGTTGTATTATACGGAGAGATGCTTGATGAATATACATTAAATCGTTCAATTGAAGCTATCAGTAAATGTGATACTTTAATAGTAGCAGGAACTTCTTTAACAGTTGAACCTGCTAGTAGTTTAGTAAGACTATTTAGAGGTAAAAATTTAGTCATAATAAATAGAGATGCAACTTCTTATGATAGTATTGCATCTCTAGTAATTAATGATGAATTTAAAAATGTATTTAAAGATTTAAAATAATTATTCTGCTTTTTTTCCACAATTTGTACAAAAGTTACCTACTATTTTGGTTCCACACTTTGGACAATAATCATATTTTCTTTGTATTTTAATATCATTTCTACTTTTTTTATTAACTAAATCTATTGATATATATATAAAAGTTATAATCAAGATGATAAATACTAATGTGTGACCACTAAGTGCAGAATAATCATATGCCCCATGCATAAGTATTGGAACTAATAGTGCTAGAATTTTATTCTTTTTAGCACTTTTTTTATTTATTTCATTATATTTAGCTTCTCCTAAAAAATGTCCCATCATTACACCTGTACATGCATGCATTGGTATAGCTGTAATTGCTCTTAGCAGACCCACATATATTCCACCTGTTATTACATAAATAAGGTTTTCTAATAATGCAAAACCAAGTGACACATATGTAGCATATACAATCATATCAAATAGATAGTCAAACTCTCTATTATTATATGTATATTTATGTACAAAATAATATTTACATGATTCTTCTACTAAAGCTACACCTATAAAAGCATAAATAAATAGTTCTACAGGATTCATTACTTCTGTTCTAGTTGCATCAAGTGTTGGGGATACTAGCGGTAAGAATAGTGAAATTATAATTGTTAATAAAGCTGCATAAATTCCACCTTTAGTTAATTTTTTTAATAACTCTTTTGGTTCTTTTTCTGAATCTTTACTATTTATATATCTATTTAGTAAATATACTGGAAGTATTGATAGTATAAGTATAGATAAATCCATATGAAAACCTCCTTAATTAATTATTCCACCTAATAGTCCATAAGATAAAATCATCATAATAATACTAGCCATTATTATTCCAGACATAACTGCAAAGAATGACTTTTTTCTATCCATATCAAATACACTTGCTACTAAGCATCCTGTCCATGCACCTGTTCCTGGAAGTGGTATTCCTACAAAAAGTAATAATCCCCAATATCCATATTTATCAATTTTTTCTCTATTTTTATGTGCTTTATTTCTTAACCATTTTGCTATATTTTTCATCCATTTTATTTTTGATTTTTCCATCCAATCAAGTATTTTAGCAATGAATAATAAAATAAATGGTACTGGTATAGTATTTCCTATTATTGAAACTATATATCCAACCAATGGTTTTACTCCTAAAAGTGTTGCTGCAATAAGGCCACCACGTAATTCAAGTATTGGACACAATGATATAATAAATACTATTAATTCTTTTCCGTACTTTAACGCAGTTATTCCTCCAAATGCATCTATGATTCCATTTATTAAACCTTCCATATTAACTCCTTGATTAACAATTATTATACATATTGTATTATACCATAAATTCATTAAATGTATATAATTGTGATATAATATTTACGAAGGGATGTATATGAATAATAATAAAATTGGAATGTTTGATTCTGGTATTGGTGGATTAACTGTATTAAAAGAACTTAGAAAATTATTGCCTAATGAAAACTATATTTATTATGCAGATTCAAAAAATAATCCTTATGGAGAAAAAAGTGATAGTGAACTTATGAATATTGTCACTAATATTGTAGATTTTCTTATAAGTAGGGAAGTTAAAATAATTGTTATAGCATGCAACACAGCTACTACTAGATGTATAAATAGACTTAGAAAAATGTATCCAAATATGATATTTGTTGGTACTGAACCAGCCATTAAAGTTGCTTGTGACAAGAATTATAAAAATACTTTAGTTATGGCAACACCGGGAACTATTAAATCAGAAAGAACTCATGAATTAGTTAAACTAAATAAGAAAAGAGATCAAAAGATTACTCTTCTTTCATGTAAAGGTCTTGCTGATGCAATTGAAAGTGGCAATAAAGATAATGTTAATAAAGTATTACATAAGTTATTAGATAAATATGTCGATGAAGATATAGATTCTATTGTTCTTGGGTGTACGCATTATCCACATGCTAAAAAGAATATAAAAGAATTGTTTCCAAATGCTAAACTTATTGATGGTAATAAAGGTGTATCTAGACAAGTTAAAAGACAATTAGAAAGTCATAACTTATTAAATAATTCTACTACTCGTGGTAAAGTTAAGATGATTTATAACAAATAAAAGCAGAGAAAATTTTCTCTGCTTTTCTAGTTCTTTAATCCTTTGATGCCTTTTACACCTTTAGTACCATTAAATCCTTCTAAGATATTACTCTTGAATGATTTTACTTTTTTAGATTTATTTTTGTATTCTTTAATGGCAATACTTATCATTTCATCTAAAAGTTCTCTATATTTAACATTTGCTTCTTTCCACAAATAGAATGATAAACTACCTGGACAAGTATTTGGTTCATTTACATAGAATTTATTTTCTTTTTTATCTATTAAGAAGTCTATTCTACATACACCACTTAAGTTTAGCGTTTTAAATACATTTTTAGCAGTATCTTGGATATCTTTTGTTAATTTATCTGATATTCTTGCTGGAATAATTCTACTAGTAGATGCCATTCCTTTAGATGCAGTTGTTTTAACACCTTTAGTTTTAGAGTTTCCTAAGTATTTATCTGCGTAACTTAATATTTCATCAAGTCCCATTACTTCTTCTAATGGACTTACCTTTTGATATTCATAGTTTCCAAGTACACTTGCGTTTACTTCTACTAAATTATCTACTGCTTTTTCTACTACTACTTTAGTATCATAACTAATTGCTTCTTCGATTGCTTCTTCAATCTTTTTTGAATCATGTACTAGTGTTATACCTACACTACTTCCTAGTGTTGCTGGTTTTACAACTACTGGATAACCAACCTTTTTAATTTTATCTAGAATTTCATCTTTATTTTCAAGATATTCATTATCAAAGAACCAAGTATAATCTACTACTGGAATTCCTACTGAAGACATTACTTGCTTCATAACAACTTTATCTTGTCCTAATGCAGAACCTAATACGTGTGAACCTACATATGGAATTCCTATCGAATCAAGCAATCCAGCTAAAGTTCCATCTTCTACATTATTACCATGTACTACTGGTAAAATGATATCTAAATCTGTAATATCTTTTCTAAATAATCCATTTGTTTTTTGAAGTATAAACATTTTTCCTTTTTTACAAAGACTTACTTCTTTAGCATATTTCTTTTCATCTTCGAAATGTTTATAAAAATCCATTTCTCTTAGTACATGTCCTGTGTACCATATTCTATCTTTAGATATATAAATTGGTATTATTTCATATTTTTCTTCATCTAAATTATTCATTGCTTGAATAGCTGAAATGATACTTACTTCATGTTCAACTGTTTCTCCACCATAAATAACTCCTACTTTAATTTTCATATTCACTTCTCCTATTCATTAAATATATCTGGCAAATCATTTTCTAATAATACATATGTTTCTTTGTCACTTAGTTTTCTCATTAATGGGAATGCTTCTTTAACATCATTTAGAATATGTATTTGTGATTCAGGATATTTTTCTTTTTTAAGTCCATCTTGAATTGGTTTTGTTTGTTCTTCTCCAACTAAGATTACTTCATCTGCACATTCAGCTATTTGTCTTCCAAATTCTAAGTTTGAACTATATTGTTCATCTCCTAGTTCTATCATACCTGGTGTTACGATTATTCTTTTACCTTTCATCATTTTAAGAACATCTACTGCCATTTTAGAACCAACTGGATTTGAATTGTATGCATCATCTATTATATAAATATTTTCTGTGTATTTTTTAAGCTCAAGTCTGTGTTCAATAGTTTGTATTCTTCTTACTCCGATAGCAATTTGTTCTAAAGTAAGTCCTAATTCATATGACATAGCTATTGCTTGTAAAACATTATATACATTGGCACTTCCAAGAAGTTTAGTTTCAAATGTATGTTTTTCTTTAGTATTTTTAAATATACAAGTAAATGTTGTTCCTTTATTACTTAGTTTTATATCAGTTGCATAAACATCAGCATCTTTATTTTTAGTTGAAACCCATATTACTTTGCATCTACTTTTTAGTTTATAGCTTGTTTGATATGGGTCGTCCATATTTAAAACTGCTACTCCATCATCTGGAAGTGAATCTATTAATTCAAATTTTGCTTTTTGAATATTTTCTTGACTACCAAAACTTTCTAAATGAGCTGTTCCAATAATTGTTAAAATTCCATATTTAGGTTTTATAAAGTTTGCTTTTTCTTTTATTTCTCCTCTATAGAATGCTCCCATTTCTGCAACAAAAGTTTCACTAAATTTATCCATATAATTATTAATAGCATTTATAAGTCCGTACATAGTATTAAAACTTTTTGGTGTTGCGAATGAATTATATTTAACATTTAATATATCGTTTAATGCATTCTTAGTACTTGTTTTTCCATAACTTCCTGTTACAGCTATTTTTTTAAGAGAATTCATACTATAAAGTTTACTTTGTGCTTGTCTTTTATAATGAAGATATACCATTTTCTCTACTGGTTTGTTAATAATGTTACATAACCATATAACTATTGTATTTATATATGAGAATAAACCAATTATTAAATAATATATAAACAAGTTATTAACATTAAAATGTATAACCATTGGTATTAAACAAAGTATTAACAATACAAACATTGTAGTATAAAGTCTTTTAATTCTTGCTGTTACTACTAATGGTTTTTTAGATTGTTCTTTTACTGCATTGTTTTTATATAAGAAATATACTACTAAGTAGAATACTGCAAATATAATTAATGTTACTTTAGTATTTAAGAACTTCATAAAATAAAATAATATAAATGCCATATCAAATGTTATGAATACTTTTTTGGCATTTGTTTTGACCCATTTTAGATATCTATTGCCATCGTTATACCAGTTTTGTTGAAGCATATGTAATGCTTTTCTTGATTTGTATGTTAAATAATAAATATATGTTAATAGTGTTAATAAAAAATATACTTTAATGCTCATATTACTCCTCACTTCCAATAAAATTATTAAGTACACTAATTGTTTGACCTAGATTTTCTAAATATGCGTAGTGTGTACATCCTGGATATTCAACTAAACCATAATTTGGAATATAGTTTTCTAACTCTCTTCCATCTTCAATATCAACAGCTGCATCATTAGTTCCCCATATACCTAATACTGGACATTTTATTTTCTTTAAATCTTCAGTAATATCTGTATTAACATGAGCAACTAATACTTTTCTCATCATTTCGCTAGCATTTCTATAATCAGTTGAACCAACATGTTTCTTAACAAAATTTTCTAATTTACCAAGTCCTGGTATTTTTTTTGCTTGCTTTAATAATTTCATTTTTAATGTTGGTTTTGTTATAACTTGTTTATATGGGCTTGCTAGTACAATTACTTTTCTAGGTTTATATTTATAACCATATATTAATGCAATTTTGCCACCAAAAGAGTGTCCTATAACAATAGGATTTTTCATGTTTAATTTTTTAACCATTTCATTAACCATTTCTGCATAGTCAAAAACACTCCAAACTTCTTTAGGTTCATCACTATCACCAAAGCCTGGAAAGTCGACAATTAATACATTATATTTCTTGATAAAAGGTTTTGCTAATGGCATCATCATTTCAATGTTTTGACCCCAGCCATGCAAATAAACTAAACTTGTATTACTGTGGTTATCATAAAATGTATAATTAACATTTACTCCTTTAACTAACATTTGCATATATGTTTTCACCTCATTAATTATATCATATTGATTTTTTTTTTAGAATTAAATACAAGTTTTTCTTTAAATAAAAAGAACTAATTTACATAATTAGTCCTTTACTTTACATTAATATTGCTTTTTTCATCTTTAATATTAATTATATTCTTGAACTCATCAAGTTACTTGAAGAGTATCTTTTTAATCCTTTGTTAAATATATAGAATGATAAAACTACTAAAAATATTGTTACTGTGAATACTAATAAGAATCCATATATATTAAAGTTTATTATTAGGTCTATTGGTATATAGTTTGCGATACCAACTGGAACTATTGTATAAAGAATTATCTTTACTATTCCATTAAATATATCTTTGGGGTATGTACCAAATGTTATCATCATATTATTTATTGTGTCTGCTAAAACATCTGTCATGTTAAACCAAAATGATAGACTATTTGCTATTACTGAAACGCAAGCTATTATTAGGCCACCTAATATAGTAAATATTGTAAACAATAAAAAGTTTTTTAAAGTTATTCCATATATGATAAGTATTACATATCCATAGATTAAGTCTCCTATAGCTGAAACTTCTACGTCAGTAGTTATTGCACTTAATAATACATTTTTAGGTTGTACTAAGAATGCATCTAATTTACCAGTATTTATTGTTTCTGATAAACTAAATGCTTTCTTAAAGAAGAATCTTGACACTCCGAAGGTACTTGCTGCGATTCCCCAAAGTAGTAACATTTGTTTAAAAGTATATCCACCAATATTATCTTTTAATGAATAAAGTACTACCCATTGTATGATAAAACATGAGTTATTTATAATCATAAAGATTATGTTTGCTAAGAATGAAAACTTATTTACCATTTCTCTCATAAGACCATACTTTATAGATAAATAATTTACTTTTAATTGATTTTTAACCTCCGTTAACATTTAGTTTTTTCACCCCTTTCTTGTATATAAATGTAGCTATTAAATAAGATATGACTAAGTATATTAATTGTGAAATAATTATTGCTATAAATTCACTTGTACTAAAGTTTACAAATAATTTAGCTGGTCCATAAGATACAACATATATTGGACTATATTTTAATATTGTTCTTAATATCCCACTAAAGAATTCTATTGGAAATATTGTTCCTAAGACTAATATAAATTTACTATATACCCAGTATAATGGTGTTGAGTCTTCTATTAAGAATGAGAATAAACCTATACCTATCATTATTAATATACTTATTGTAGTTGCTAAAATGCTTGTAAGTAGTACTGCTAAAATAGATAATATATTTAACTTAGGAAATGTTCCTAAAAATATAAATCCTAATATCATAGCTAGTACTGTAAATACTATAAATTTTATGAATATACTTCCTAAATTGCTAAATAGATTATATAAGATATAGTTATATGGTTTATTTATGTTATATGCGATGTTACCATTTTTTACATCATTAGTTATCTTACGACATATTTTTTTACCACCTAGACTCATCCATAATATTTCAGTAATGATTATATACCATATCATTTGATTTAGGTTATAACCATTTATAAGAGATGATGGGTCACTATACATATATTTCCATAAGCATAAAAATACATATATCATTATTATGTATGCTATAAAGCCTGATAATAAGTTAAACATATATTGTAAACTATTTATTATTTCTGTTTTAAATATAAATAAATACTTTTTCATTATTTTTCCTCTTTTTTATATATTTCGCTTATTATATCTTCAAGAGGCGTATTTGATATATTAATATCTATTATGTTATCTGGATTTAATAATTTTATAGCATCACTTATACTACGTTTACTAGTATCTACTTCTATCTTTAGGTTATATCCTTTATCTTTTAATATAGTTATACCTTCTTCATCATTTAGATTTACTTTTTCTTTCATTTTAGCTTCTAATATCTTTTTATGTAGATAATGGTATTTTAAGTTTTCCATTGAATCATCTAATACTAAAATACCATTATTTATTATGATAACTCTTTTACATAGTTTTTCTATATCTGATACATCATGACTTGTTAAGAATATTGTTGTTTTATATTCTTTGTTCATTCTTTTAATAAGTGTACGAATATTTTCTTTTACTACTGGGTCTAGACCAATAGTTGGTTCATCTAAGAATAATATTTTTGGTTCATGTATTAGTGATGCTACTATCTCACAACGTATTCTTTGACCTAAACTTAGATTGCGTACTGGTGTGTTTATAAAATCATCTAGTTCAAATAATACTTTAAATTCTTCTATTTTCTTTTCAACTACTGATTCTGGTATATCGTAAATTGCTCCGAAAAATTTAAAGTTATCATATGGAGTTAGGTGCATCCATAGTTGTTCTTTTTGACCAAATACAGTACCTATTTCATGCGCTAGTTTCTTTCTATCTTTTTCTGGATCTAAACCATCTATATTAATAGTTCCTTTATCTTTATAAAGTATTCCTGTTAGCATCTTGATGGTTGTACTTTTACCTGCTCCATTTGGTCCTATAAATGCTATAACTTCACCCTTTTCTATATTGAAACTTATATTCTTAACAGCTTTAATAGTTTTATACTTAGGTTTAAATATTGACTTAATACTTCCCTTTAAACCTTTTTCTTTTAATTTAACTTTGAATGTTTTTGATAAGTTTTTAACTTCTATTATACTCATAACTTCATCCTCCTATAAAAAATAGAGTAACGCTAGGTTACTCTAATAGTATCACCTAATCTTAATAAATACTAGGTGAATTTGTTAGTTTTCTACATAAAGGTTTATCTACTTGTCTATTTAAAAAGTTTGCTAGAGCAAAGGCATTTTCGCCATAGTCCATCTCAAAAGGGAAATTACCATATACTTTGTATAATAGTTCTGGTGATGCCTTTTTATAATCAATCTTTGATAATGATCTAGATAGAATTCTATGATATTCTTTTACTCCGATATCTCTTTCATTTCTTGCTAAATTGAAGTATAGTTGTGAGAATGCTGATTTAGCTTCTTCTAAAACTGCTGAAGCTTCAATAACATCTTCTCTTGTTTCAACTACACCAATTTGCTCTCTAATAGACATAATTACATCTTTATATAAATATGTTCCAAATTCATCCATTGGATAACCAAGACTTTCTAATAAGTCTAGTGTTTCCATTTTTAATTGTTCACTTTTTGACATTTCACTAATGTTTCCATTTTTATATTTAAGTCTTTTTTGGACTTCTGTTAATAACTCAGATTCAATAGTTCCCATGGCAAAAAAGTCTGGCATTCTTGATGCTCCTACCATATAATATTCCCTCCTTTCTAATAGATGGATAACGTAAAGAATTAAAAAAAGCACGAAATCCACTACTTAACAGCGACTCCGTACTTTATAAAAGTTCGTGTAGGTTTCCCCGGGATAGCTCAATGTAAATATATCTTATATCCCCTCACTTGCTCTTGATTATATACTATTTATTATATTTTGTCAATTTTTTGGTTTCTTTTCTTTTTTTGATAATATCATATCTATTCTTTCATCATTAATCCTTGTTTCTATATCTTCTAATTCTGCTAAGAATACTAAGAAACTTCTTCCTAAATCTCTTAACGTTAAACAAATTGATTTTAATTTTATTAATAATTTTTTTCTTTCTTTTGTTGTTAATAACATGTTAAGTCTTCTAATATATTCTGTTTTATCAATAGATAATGTATCATCTAATATAAGTTCTTCTAAGTCTTTTAAACTATTTTCTTTAGATAGTTTTCTTCTTACTAGAATTTCATCTATTTGAGATACGATTTTTTTATTTTTTGAAGATTCCCTTTCTTTTAATAATTCTAATGTTGTTTTTCTTCTGCCATCTTTATTAAACATTAATCCTATAACTGGATATTCTTTGAATATATCTACATGATATTCTTTTTTTAGTACTTCTATAACTTCAAATATTTTTTCATCAAATAATGTATCTACATTATATTCATTTCCATTATAGTATCTATAATCATTTCCATTTCTTTTTTTATCCAATATTATTTTTCTAAATGTATTTGTTCTTGGAATCATACCTAATGTAAGAAAATAATTATCTGTTTCAATATGGCCATTTTTTCTTGCATCTACTTCAGTTGTTAAACTCATATAATTTTTCTTTGCATATGATTCTTCCATTGTACTTGTTAGTAAGTAATCTTTAAGCATTAATATGTATTCATATGTAAGAAAATCCGATCTATACACTCTATCTTGTAATAGATGAGTTAACTCATGAAATATCGTGTCAAACAAATCTATTTTTTTTGATAATTGTCCTAAAAAATAAATATTAAAGCTTGATGATGAAATAGAAATAACATGATTATCATAGCTACCTAAAGTGCCAAACTCTAACTTACATATTTCTGTATAGCAATAAGTTCCATGTTCTTTAGCATAGTTACTTATTAAACTTGTGATGACATTTCTGAATGATTCTATCGATGGTGATTTATTGTAGCGTGTTATATTCTTTATATATAAATCAACGTATTCTTTAGGTATATTATGAGCAGTAGTAAGTATTAAATCTAAATCAAAAAATATATTATCAGGTAGTTCACCTTTATAGGTTACATATTCCTTAAATTGGTCTAATAACTCTTTTATCCTGTCATCATATTCAATTGATTTTAAGAATTCATCTATTTCTTTATTTTGCTCTTCTAAAAGTTCTACAGCTTCTTTTCTTACATTTGAGTCTTCTTCTGTATATGGCCAATAATCATTTAATTTAATTATGTTAATAATGTCTTGATATATTATTAAGTAATGTAATAATTCTAAATATCCAAGTTCTTTAGCCTTGTTAATAACTAAAATATCTGATTCTAATATTCTTATAATGTTAGGTACAAATGTTTTATTTAAAACCATTTCACCAGCGTTTCTTGATTTATAAACTAACTTTCTTGTGTAATCATAAATCTTACAAAAATAATCTTCTTTATTTCCAGAATAAAACGTATCTCGATTGTTATCGAAATCTAAAAATTTTTTATTTGTTTCTTCATCTAAAACAATTTTTCCAATATTTATTTTTTCTGCTTTATCCATAATTACCCTTTAATGGGCCTTATTTTAACATAAATTATAATTTTTGTCTATTTGAACAATTTTATTTTACTTATGATAGGTATCTCTTTAGCTTTGTTATTGCATACATTTAGTAATCCATATAAAACAATAAAACTAAATATCATATTTGCTAATGCAAAAAACATTCTTAGACTGATTGGTAAAATTATACATTTTAAGCCACTTACCAAATCACATGGTGTTCCAAAAATATATGATAATGTTCTTTTAATAATTAAAAATATTAAATATGTGAAAAAAATGTTCATACCATTTATTGTATGAAATCTTATATAATTATTCTTTTTAGATAATATAAATGGAATTATTGGTATTAGATAAGAAACTATACTTAATGCTTTTCCTGATTCTATCTCTTCGAGTGAAAATGTATCTGTATAATCTTTACTACTACTTATAATTGTTATTATTTTTTCTTTTATCTTTTCTATCATTATACTAATTATATGTTTTAAAAATATAATTATTCATTAAGAATTAAATTACAAAATAAAAACACGAAAATTCGTGTTTTACTTTAGCGGTCTTACAGTACATGACTTTAAGAATGATTTTGATGTTTTTCCTGTATATATATTTCTATACCAAAATTCACTGTAACCCATACCTTCAAAGGAAATTATTTTATTATATCTTTGTGGACCTATGCTTTGATTACAAAATTTACTTGAACCATTATATTCTATGTATTTAATGTTATTATACAGAAATGCAAATTCTTCAATTTTTTTTACTGTCTTTGGAATTGTAAGTGTTTCAATAAAGTTATTAGAAAAAGCTTTATAGCCAATTGTTTCTAATTTTTCTGGTAGTCTAACTGATAATATTCCCATATCTTTAAAAGCAGAATAATTAATACTTGTTATATCATAATTGTTATATTGATTTGGAATATATACTCTTTTAGGACACGCCTTTTGAGTTTTATCATTTTTTTCGTATTCATAGTATTTTCTAATGTCATAACTATTATCATAAGATCTCAAATAGAAATCAAAGCAATCAAGTGGTGTATCAGCGTATACATTTACTTTTCTTTTTAATATTTTTACTCCATCATTTGTTTTAACAACATAATTATAAGTGAATTTTCCTTCTCTTTGTCTTATATTATTATAACTATAGAAATCTCCTTCATTAGTTAACTTTGCATTTTTATTTTTTATTCCATCATCAACATATGATTTTATGTCATTAATATTTAATTCTACAGATGATTTTCCTATTAATTGTAAGTTATTTATACTATCCGTTTTTTCAATAGTAAATCCTTCATATTCTTCACCATATTCAGTTGTTACTATAAAGTATACTTTTTCTGCTGCTGTTAAGTCTATTGTTTGTCCTTCATATAACATTGATGGTGCAAATTCTCCGCTTTCAAATATATTTTTCAAGTCTGATTCTTTTAATATAGCACCCGTTGTAAAGTCGGATTTAATAATTTCATATGTTCCAATCATTTTACTATCAACATTTAATTCATATACAAGTATGTTTGCGGAACTAGGTTTCTGCATTGCTGCTATTAAATTATTATCTTTAGTAGATATTTTTTTTATTTGATTCTTTTGTACTTGAATTCTACTTGACTTTGAATTTATTTTTAATTTATCTTCGTTTGTAGAACTGAAAGCAAGTAAATTATTTTTTAGTGTTCCATTTGAGTAAGAAATATTAGATTCTTTCTCAATAACTATTTGTTCTTTTTGTCTCATTTTGTTATCTACAATAATATTGTTATTTCTCATTTTATCAATTAATTCAGTCATTTCATTGATTCTTTGTTGAATCTCATCAGTTATCTCTGGTCTTTCTTTACCTTGTGACTCAATATTTTTTAATTCTATTTCTAATATCGTTTCAACTATTTCTTTTCCTTCTACGCTTCTAAATATTGGGTTGATTGCATTGTCTTTTATCAATGATTCTTTAAAAGAAACTAATTTTTCTATTTCAATTAAATTTAATTCATCCAAATCTATAAATATACCAGAATCTGGTTCTGAAGTTACATCTACCATTAAGAAATTACTGAATGCCCCATCACCTAAAGCAGTTATTGTTACTTCATCTTCATCTACTGTACCAGTGCATTCTTTATACTTTTGACCAGCAACATCTTCATTACAGTCAAACATGTCTCTTGTACCTTCTGCATACTCTAATTGTGCAGATTTTGCAGTTTTTCTTACTTCAGCAATAAATGTATTCTTCTTTGATTCTTTATAAAGTTTTAAGACATTAGGTACAGCAATTATTGTTAATATCGCAATTACAGCGATTACTGCAAGTAATTCTATTAATGTAAAACCATTTTTCTTTTTCATAAACACCTCTACATCTACCCTATCTCTATTTTCTAAATTATAACATATATTATTTTTAATTTAAATATTTTTTAGAAAGTTATAAAATTTTGCAATAAAAAAACTCTTATTCAGAGTTATTAATCATATTGGCACGGAGAATATTGAAGTATTCAACTCATACCTTTTTATAAAATGGAACTCAAGTTCCACTTGCTAAATATATTATAGCATACTATTTTTTAATTGAAAAGATCTAATTTTTACAATTATATAAATACATAGAATGATAATTAATTTACTATTATCTTTTTCTTAATCACGAATTGCTATATTAATAATATGCTTTTAAATAACTATTATTTATTTTGTTCTTCTTTTAATATTTTTAATATCTCCATCTTTTTAGAATAATTTATATTGTAACATCCACCATTTTCAGCTGTAAAAACCAAACCATTTTCAATGTAATTATTTTCTAACAATTCATTAAAGGCTATTTCATTATCTATATTTTTGAAAAAATCAACCAATTGACTATCCCATAAATTATAATCATTTTTCCTAAACATTTTTAAGATATTAATATGAATCTTATTAAATTTAAAATTATTATTTTTTAAGTCATTATCGTTTTCTTTTATATTTTTATCATAATACTCATACCCTTTTTTTAATATTTTGAATACTTCACCTTTATTACCAACATCGCCTATAAAATCATTTTTAATTAGATTATTAAAAGAATCTTCCCAATATGTCATATCTTTCTCGCCTATAGCTTCAGAATTAACTGTATATCTTCCTTGACCACATTGAATTGTTCTACCACTCAAAGTTTCTACATATAATATAAAATTGTTACTTTCATCTTCAATAGTTTCCTTTAATAATTTTGATGCTCTTTCATCAGGTACATATTCAGCTTTTGAGCTATTTGGCATTTGGTAATAAACATTTTGAGTTTCAATTTGGGTAGTTATATTATTATTTCCTTTTACTTTACTTTTATTTCTTATCGGCATATAAATCATTACCTTTCTGTATAACGTTATTGTTATTACCATTTATTTTAGATATATTTTTAGATTTCATATTATTGAACGTATATCCACCTAAAAAGCCTAAAATTAAACTTATAATTATTTCTAACAAATCTTTCCAATTATTTTGTATAAAATTTAACATAAATATCCTCCTATAAAAATTTATCAAAATCATTTATATCATTAATATTTAATATTCCAAGCATCGCAGTTTTCAATAAACAATAGTCCTTTGTAAGTAATGGGGATTAATCTTTATATTTATTTATCTCAGCTTTTATAATATATCAAATAAAAATCTGTCTTCATTAAGATAACTAATATTGCCCATAATTCAAATAATAACCATATAATCTTCCTCATTAATATTAAAGTCTTTATTATTTGATATATAGTTGTTATTAGATAATCTTCTAGAATACTAAAAAAAGTCTTATTTTTAGTACTTAATTTGATTTATATATCACCTCAAAAAGTATAAATATATTATAGCACCGAATAATACCATTTGCTTAGGAATTTAAGTATATTTCATATATTTTTTAACCTATTTTATGACATTAAACAATAGATTAATTATTCATCTATTGCATTTTAGTATAGGTTAAATATAATTTTGAAATATTACTAACAATCGCTAGTGGTATTTTGAAATATGCCTCTCATACCTTTTATATAATTTACAATTTTTTTTATTTAAAAAAACTTAAAATGAAATACTTAGATTTTGTTAAGAATATCATCAATGTATTCATTAAAATCATTTTCAATATAAAGTAAGGTGTTTTTATTATCAATATCTAAAATTGTAGAAATATAATGAGCAACTACTTCCTTTCCACTAATATTATTTTCCTGTTTAATGACATCGATTTGCGCATTATTATAATAATCTTCTAATGCACCATTATGTAATATGTATATTCCTTTATTATTAAGATATTTAAATATAGCATCGAATTTATTTTTATCTAAATCTTTATAATCGGAATATTTTCTTAATCCTCCTTTACTTTTTATATTATTTAAATCTATAAGTTTTTCACTATCTAAAAATTCATTTACCTCTTGTTTAAAATTATCATAATCTCCGATAATAAATACTTTTTTTCCTAATTTTTCTAGCATTTTTTTATAAATACTAAAATATGATTTTCCACCAACTTTTATTATAGAAACATTATTATAATCTAAAAATATATTATCTTTTTTTAATTCTATTAATCTTTTTATAATATATTTTTCTCCACCTTCAACTAAAATAACAGTATCAGCAAAATACATTTCTGCATTTTCAGTCTTAGTTATTATATTCATTTTTTGAAATTCTTTCTCTGTAAAATCCGATTCTAATATTTTATGCTTAATACTTTTATTATTTTCTTTTGAAACAAATGTTAATTGTTTTATATCAAAATTTGATAGAAACTGCTCAGAATGTGTTGTAATTATTGTTTGATTACTACTATTATCCAAGAACTGATCTATTTTTTTTGATAATACGCTTCTAGCTTGTGGATGTAGATAAACTTCCGGTTCTTCTACAATTAAACAAGAAGAAAATTTATGATATTTTTTACAATATAATTTAAACAATTCTATAATTATCAAACTCTTTATTCCTGAGCCTTTATCTTCTAATAAACTATAGTAACCATCATCTAATAAAATTTTAATTCCTTTATAATAATCTGTTTTAGTATCTTGAATCAATTTAAACTCTAGTTTGTTATATGGAATTGCATCCTTAACAGAATCGCCTAATTCATTAGTTAAACCTTCAAAAATAGAATTTGTAACATCAGATAATTTAGAATTGTTAGCAGATAATTCTTTCTTATCTTCATCAGTCATTTCATTCCATACAGATTTTATTAATTTTCCATACCAAGAATAGTTGTTTACAACAAGTTCACTTTTTATACTTCTCTCTGAAGGAATAATTGCTGAAGTAATAAAAGATGAAAGTAACTCTTGAGCAAAAAATTTAAATTTAAATAATTGGTTGTTATTATAAACAGACAAAGTATATATAGAATCTTCATTTTTCCTGCAAACTAATGTTACAAAAGCATTTGTTGAATTAGAAATTAAATCAATTATTTGCGAACTACTATTCCAATTTGCTTTATATCCCATTTCATCCAATTCATCAGGACTATATAATAAATATTCAGCATCTGCAGGTAAAGCATATATTCCAGTACTTTTATGATAGTTTTCTAAATAAGTAGTATCAAATTCACTGCAATTTGATAATTCTAAAGAAATAACAAATTCATCCGTATTTTGAAAGAATAATTTGTCATCAACTCTTTTAGGTGGATATTTTTCTCCAATAACTAAATTTATTGCAGAAATAATATTACTTTTTCCCCCGTTATTTTGGCCAACAATAATATTTTTCCCTTTAACGAACTCTAAACACATATTCTCTATGCTTTTATAGTTTTTAATTTTTAACTTTGTAATAATCATATTTTACCTCCTTAATTCTGATAATAACATGTGATTTTTAAAAGATCAACACAATATAAAAAGATATCATAATTTTAATGATATCTCAGTTATTTTAATTATAACATTTTTAATTTTCTTTATCTATAATGTTTTCTATTTCTATACCAATTTTTTCAATAACTCCAACAACTAAAGCATTACCCATCATAAAATTTCTTTTCTTTTGTGTCATACCGGTATTAGTCCAATTGTCAGGGAATCCATTTATTCTTTCACATTCAACTGGTGTTAATAATCTTGGTTTTTTAGTTTTGAAATCTTCTATAACATGAGTAGTTCTGCTTACTCCACCTTCGCTAGTTAACATTGTTCTTGCTGGTGCATCTAAATTATCAGGAAAAGGCATAGCACCTTCTGTATAATAATAAGGAGTTCCATCAGGTTTAACTCTAGGAATTCTCTTACTTCCTTTTAAAAATGCAAATTTTTCAACTTGAGCATCAGTTAAGAAGAATTTTTCATCTACTTCATTTTCTTCTCTTATTTTTCTTAATGGATAAACTAAATTAAAATCAGCTTTTGTTTTAACTGTATAGATTCCACCATTTTTCATAACTCCAGCATTATAAAATTCACATTTAAACATATTACTTACTTCTATAATATCTTTATAATCAGAAACACATGCTTCAGCAATTGCTTCATATGATTCCTTAATTGGAAATTGTTTAACAAATAATCCTTTTTCAAAGATTACATCATTATCAGTTAATTTTTGCATTTCTTTATAATAGTTAGTTGATTTATGATATGCAAATATATAAGTTCTTCTTCTTTTTTGTGGTAATCCATATTCACCAGCATTTATAACTTTCCATTGAACATCGTATCCATTTTCATAAAAACTTCTTAAGATAATACCGAAATCTCTTCCTCTTTGTTTAGCAGGAGATAATAATAATCTATCAACATTTTCTAATAATACAAACGGAGGTTTTTTAGCTTTTAATATATCATTGATAGCCCACCATAGAACTCCTTTTTTTCCTTCAATACCTTTACTATTAGAAAGAGTTTGAGCTACTGAATAATCTTGACATGGAAAACCACCAACTAATAGTGTATGGTTTGGAATCTTCTTTTTATCAACTTGAAATATATCAACATTGCTTGCATCTTTATCTCCGAATCTTTTAACATAACAATCAAAAGCTTCTTGAGTTTTGGTTGCAGGTTCCCATTGATTAGCCCATACAAACTTCCAATCTCCATTTTCCTTAACTTTATCATTTATAAGTTCAACTTTATTTAAACCACATCTAAATCCACCAACACCAGCAAATAATTCTACTACTGTTTTCTCCATGATTTTCTACCTCCTGACATTGTCTAAATTCCCTAAATATATTATAATATATTTGATTAAAAAGATTAACTTTTGACAAATAATATTATATAATAATTAATTATAAAGATCAACCTTATATTTATATTTTAAACTAATTTTTAAATTAAAACAAGATCGAAAGGAGAATTTTATGAAAAAAGGTAGATTATACAACAGACAAGAAATAGAAATAATTTCAAAATCGGCAATCGGTAAATCAATTAATGATATTTTAGATGAAGAAGTAATTACTATAGAAGATAAGAATTATCCAAATAAAGGTGGATTAGGACAAATGGTTGAACAATTCTTATTTGGTATTCAAACTAATAGTGACTCAGAACCAGACTTCATACTAGCAGGAATTGAATTAAAAGTTACTCCTTATAAGAAATTAAAAGATGGTAAATTATCAGCTAAAGAAAGATTAGTATTAAATATAATTGATTATATGAGCGAATATAAAAACGAATTTAAATCTAGTCATTTTTGGTTCAAGAATAATACTATTCAATTACTATGGTATTTATGGGAACCTAATAAAGATACAAAAGATTTAAAGATAACTCATGAAAAATTATTAGAATTAGTTAAAAATGAAGATTTAAAACAAATAGAAGAAGACTGGAAATTCATTATCAATAAAATAAAAGAAGGAAAAGCACATGAAATATCAGAAGCTGATACTATGTATCTTGGTGCTTGTTCTAAAGGAGCAAATGCTAGCTCGGTTCGTGAACAACCATTTAGTGAAATTCCTGCTATGCAAAGAGCATTTTGTTTTAAGAACTCTTATATGACTCAGTTAGTTAGAAAGTATATAGGAGATTATTCAGATGTTGAAAAAATACTTAAAGGAACAATCGACTCATTTAATGAATTTGTAAATAGCGTTATTAATAAATATAAAGGTAAATCACAAAAAGAATTAATGAAAGAATTTAATATTGATTCATCTGCAAAAAATATTAATAGTATGTTAGTTAGTAGAATGTTTAATGTCAAGAGTAAGCTTGGAGAAACTGAAGAATTTCAAAAAGCTAATATTATTCCAAAGACAATTAGAATTGAGAAAAATGGAAGAATTAAAGAATCTATTTCATTCCCAGTATTTAAATTTACTGAGATCATAAATCAAGTTTGGGAAACCTGTGACTTAAGAGAAGAATTAGAGACAACTAAATACATGTTCTTCGTATTCAAAAAAGAAAAAGAGGATTATATATTCAAGGGTATTAAGTTATGGAATATGCCTGAAATTGATATTGAAACATCAGTTATGGAAATGTGGAAGAAAACATACAACACAATTAAAACTGGAAACATTGTAAAATATATTAAAGATGGTAAAAGAAAAACAAACTTTGTTGGTATGAGTGAAAATGAAGTATGTCATGTAAGACCACATGGAAGAGATGCTAAAGATACTATTAAATTACCAGTAGCTGATAAATTAACTGGTACAACAGAATATACTAAACAATGTTTTTGGATTAACAATAGTTATATAAAGAAAATATTTGACGATTTATTATGATGGGGGGGGAGAAAATATGGCAGGTAAATTTATAATACATAATAAAGGTGGTTTTTCAGAAAAAAAAGGATTAATTCAATTTTCTGATGTTGTTCAAACTACATCATTAGATGAAAGAACTAGAAATAAAATATATACAGCAATAGAAGATATTTTTACATCGATTGGTGAACATGATTCACGCAGTTTAAAAGACAATTTTTGTGAGTATTTATATGAGGAATTATTGTCATTAACCAAAAATCATATACCACGAAGTAACGACTTTTATTCTTACTACGATTATGGAGAAGTATTTGAGAATATATATAAAATTGTATTAACTTATGATTATAACGAAGTTTTTGATCTTATAGAGGGAATGATAAAAACCTTTGCTTTTGTAGATTTTAAAAATCCTTATAAATATGAATCAAAAAAAGATAAATTTATAGATAGAATTAATTTAATATTTTCAAAAGAAAATGTTAACTATAAAATAATATCCGGCTTGATTACTGATATTGTTGGTGAAGCGGAAATCGAATCAATTAATGATACCATAAATTTAAAACAAAAAGTTGTTTCAACTCATTTTCAAAAAGCTTTAGAATTACTATATAAAACAAAAGATTATGATAATTCAATTAAAGAATCAATAACAGCAGTTGAATCAATGTGCCAAATAATATCTGGTAATGATAAGGCAACTTTAGGTGATGGTTTAAAAAAACTAAAATCAGATATTCATCCAGCATTAAAGACAGCTTTTGAAAAATTATATGGATATACAAGTGATGCTAATGGTATTAGGCATGCCAATGGTATTGGCGAAGGAAATTCAACATTTGCTGAAGCAAAATATATGCTTGTAAGTTGTTCAGCTTTTATTAACTATTTAAATGAACAAGGTAAAAAAAGTAACTAGAAAACTAGTTATTTTTTAATATCCACATATATGGTTGATTTTGGTCTATTTTGAACCACAAATATTGTATTTTTTGTATACAAAAAAACAAGAGCATAAGAGACTGTACTCAAAAAGCATTATAAACCTAGATAAATACTAGGTTTATAATGGGCACAAACTTATTTTGCACTTGCAAAATCGGACCATAATTATGGTTCTTTTTTTATCAAAATCCTTTATTTTCATAGATTTTATATGGTTTGAATTATGGTTCTATTTGTGGATTCTTTTTTTATGTATTTTCTTTTGCTTTTATTTATTGTGGTCCTCACTCGAAAATGATTTAACCGATGTTGTTACAATTCCTAGTTTAAATTTATTTAATACATTTTCAGGATTATCTATATCTTTAATAATAGGAGTTAGTCTAAATAATCTTTCATCTTTATTAATGTTGAAAATAATTTCATCAGGTAAATCTTCAATCGATACACGAATATAAATTCCCGCTATTTTTCTTTCTTCCACATTAAACCTCCTTTATCTAATACCTTATTAATATCCTCATCTAATTTCTTTATTAATAATTCATATTCTCTTTTAGTTAATAATCCTTCTTCAAGAAATTGTTTAAATAATACTTTTACATAATTTAAACTAAATATTTCTTGGATTGTTTCAAATTCTTTTTGAGTTGCTTTTCTCATAATTTCCTTTCGTATTAACGAAAAAGAGGAGACAATAGCATCTAGTTAAGTCTAAATACTACTGACTCCTCATAATAATCAATATTATAAATATTTAATTTGCACTCAATCATAGATGTACCTCCATTTCTAGAGTATACCTCTTTCATTGGTTATTTATAATATCACGATTATATTAAAAGTCAAGTAACTTAGCTTTTTTAAACATAGTTTCAAGTTCTGAAAACTCATGTTTATCATTTAAAGAATTAATATAGAAACAATCAACACCATTGAAGAATAAGAACTTAATATCATTAATAATCACCTTATGCGGATCAACATAAGCAATATTAGTTGGTTCTAGCTTAATTAAAGCACCTTTCTCAAGAGTAATAGATGTAGAAGTGTATTTACCTGCCCAATTTATTTTTTTTCTTAAATCGGGACTTAATTCAAGTTTTTTTAACGACATTTAACATTCCTATCACAACCTTTCCTACAACAAAAAAACTTGATTTTTCAATCAAGTTTTATCTCAACGTCGAAAAGGTTCGACGATTTTTTCAAATGGCAGGGGTAGAAGGACTCGAACCCTCCCCAACGGTTTTGGAGACCGGCATGCTACCACTGACACCATACCCCTACGTGTCACTTTTTTTGTAAAGCAATATCATTATACAATATAAATTTTAACAAATCAATATTTTTCGTTATTGCATAAAATATATTAGGTGATTTTATGCTTATTAAATATTCAACTAAAGAATTGGATTTGTGTGCTAGGCTTATGAGGGCTGAAGCACTTGCTGAAGGAGACTTAGCGATGCTTATGGTTGGTAATGTCATAGTTAACAGAGCTATTGCTAACTGTTTAGATTTCAAAAATATTAGAAGTATTACTGATGTAGTATATCAAAATCCAGGTGGTTTTGTTGGAACAAATAGTAGTCTTTTTAATAGTGGAAGTGCTACCACAAAAGAAAAAGAATTAGCTAAAAGAGTATTAAAGGGAGAATACTATTACCCTGCTACTAATGCATTATGGTTTTATGGACCTAAGAAAAATGAAGAGTGCAAAAGTACCTGGTTTAATCAAAGAAATACAGGTAGATACAAAGGACATTGCTTTTATGCTCCTGATCCTGGAGTATGTAATGAACTTTACTAAGTTTACACTAAAATAACTATCACTTTATTTTTTATTATGTTATAATTTTAATAGAATAAGAGGTGGTTTTATGGCTACAATAACTGCAATACAAAAAAAGGATATTGATGCATTAGAAAAAAGTTTAAGAGTATTATCTGAAAACATGACAAGTGTTGCTGATGATGTTGTTGATATTAATGGACAAATCAATGATTTTAATAGTCAAGTAGACAATCTTAAGAATAATGTTAAATCATTGGAACAAGAAATAAAAGATTTTATGTTGGAAGTTAGAGGTTCTTCACTAGTATCTAATGCACAAAATGAAATTCTATTAAAAGAAAATGAATTAAATAAAAAGTATGGGCATTATGATTTAATACGTAGAAAAATAAATGGTATCTTAAATAGTATGGACCTAAATACTATCAAGAAGAATACTTTGCTTACTCAAGGTGAACAATCATTACTAAATACTCCAGATTATTATTTATCATATGCTTTAGTTGCATTATGTGCTTGGTTTAGAAATGAAAAGAAATTAGCTCGTAAAGCATTAAATAAAGCTCTTAATTTAAATGATAGTAAAACATCATTACTTTTTTGTTTGATACATTTAAGACTTAATAGAAATGAAACAGCTCTCAAATGGTTAAAAAGATATTTGGATACACAAGATCCTAACACTATGGATAATGATATTATAAATGTTTTAGAATCATTAGTTAGTGATACATATAGTGTTAACATGACAGATTTAATTCTATCATATATAAATAATTGGTGTAATAAATTAAATAATAATTCTAATATTAATAATTATCAAATAGAAAGATGGAAAGAATTCTTTAGTGACACCATTGAAACTATTGAAAATAATGATTATCCTTTTTCTGTTGAATATATTAAAAACTTTGATAAATTAAAATCTAGTTTAGAAATTTCCTATTCTTATAATAATGCATATGCTAAATTTTTAAATTTATTAAATAATGATAAACAAGAAGATAAAACTATAGATGAACTTTTAAATAGTTTATTATTTAGTTACGAAGATAATGAAGCTGAACTTAGAAAATGTATATTAAAGAATAAATTAATAATTGAGTGCAAAGGAAATATAGAAGAAGCAAATAAAAAATATGAACTATATAATAATACATTAAATACTAAAAATAATTTTGGAAATGAACTTACAAATGCAATATTAAATAGAAATGATATTTCTTTATCTACTAAGAAATTGGTAATTGCTTTAACTAAACAAAATATAATTAATGGATTTGAAGAAGCATTTAGTAATAATGGAGAACCTGTTGATACTGAGGTTGAAATTAAAATTAATGAATGGACTGGTATTACTAAAGATGGAAGTAATGAAAAAGAATTACAAGATTCTTTAACTGATTATGTTAAAAAGCCTTTTGAAATTGATTCACAAGAGCAACAATATGTTTCACCAAAAACTATTTATTGTGGAATATTTGTTGTAATTGGTTTTATCTTGTCGTTTATAAAATTATATATAGGACTTATTGTTATACTTGTTGGTGGTGGAATGCTTATGTATTTCTTACTTGAAATATCTAAAAATAGACAAGATATTATTAATGAATATAATGAAACATTAAATAAATATTTATTTGAACTTAATAATACTTTAGCAGAAATCGTTGATATAAAGTATATATGTAAACGTAATTTAAAATATAAAAATGAGTTAATAAATTATATTAATTCATTTGATAAAAATAATTATATTAGTTTTAAATAGGAGGTAATCTTATGAATAATGATGAAGAACTAAAGACAGAACTTGAAAAAGATGAAAAGTTAGAACCTAAGGTTGAAAATAATAGCAAAAAGAAAAATAAAGAAAAAAAGGAAAATGATGATGAAATGATAAAAATTCCTGATTGGGATTTAGAACCTCCTTTTGATACAGTTGATAGAGGTGAATTATGATATCATATTATGATTTAGTTAATTTTTTAGAATCATTAGTTAATGAACCAAGAAGCGATAGTATAGTTGAAAGACTTAATAGTTTAGAAGTTAATTTAGAGGGAGACAGATACTTTAGATTTTTAGATCATTTGTCTTTATTAATCCAAGATAGATTATCAAATGCATATAAGAATTTATTAGATAAAATTCCTAGTATAGGTGTTGATGATAATAGATTTTCAATAGAATTTAAAGAATATACAGATGAAGTTTCACTAGACTTTTCTATTGCAAGTATTAAATTAGTTCATGAAGAAAATCAAATGCAATTAGGAAGAACTATTATGGAATCAAATAATAGAATATTAGATGAAATAAAAAGAAATTATTCTGATGAAGATACTTTTATAATGAATACTATCAATAATGCTTATTTGGAGGAAAAATAATGAATTACGAAGAAGTTAAGGAAAAACTAAATAGTTATTTACATGCTAGAATTCCATTTATAATAATTAACACTATAGAAAAAAATAGAATTTTATCTATATTAAAAGATATAAATGATGATTTAAATGCTACTATATATGTTCATTCTATGTCTAAAGGTATGTATAATCTTCAAAATAATGAGATTGTTAGTAATGAAAAAACATTAGGCGGTATATTATCTTTTATAAGCAATGATATTAAAGATAAAAAGAATGTTACATATCTTCTTAGTGATGTTGATAACTTAAATGAAGATAATTTAGTTACAAGATTTTTATATGATGTTGTTAATAGTTGTGAAGAAAAATCTTGTTCAATAATTGTAATAAGTGATAAAAGTGTATGGCCAAATCTTAAGAGACTTGGTATGAATATTGATTTAAATTTTCCAAATGAAAAAGAGATTTATAATTTATTACATAAATTTATTGATAAATATAATGGACAATTTCCTATTGAATGGGATGATAATAATTTTAAAGAAGCATCTGTTATATTATTAGGATTAAGCGAAGCTGAGATTAAGAATGTTATATCTGTTTTAATTGCTAAGAAGAGTATTACTAAAAATGATTTAATTGATCTTAAGTTTGCCAAAAGTAAATTGTTCTCAAACATGGAAGGACTTGAAAAAATTGAAACTGATAATGTTGTTTATGGTGGACTTAATAATCTTAAGAAATGGCTTAATTCAAAAAGAAAATTATTAGATGTTAATAATAAAGAAAAACTTATTAAAAGAGGGATCAAACCTCCAAGAGGTATTTTGGTTGTTGGAGTTCCAGGTTGTGGTAAAAGTTTAACAGCAAAAGCAATATCTAAAAGTTGGAATCTTCCCCTATTCTTACTTGATTTAGCAACTGTTCAAGGCATGTATGTTGGGCAAACAGAAGAACAATTTAAGAACGCATTAAAGACAGCCGAACATGTTGCTCCTTGTGTCTTATGGATAGATGAAATTGAAAAAGGTTTAGCTGGTGTTAATGAATCAAGTGGTGTAACTTCTAGAATGATTGGTCAATTCTTATTCTGGTTACAAGAATGTCAAAAAGAAGTATTTGTCGTTGCAACTGCAAATGATGTTGAGAGTTTACCAGCTGAGTTATTAAGAAAAGGAAGATTTGATGAAATGTTCTTTGTTGATTTACCAAATGAAATTGAAAGAAAAGAAATTATAGAAATGTATTTAAATAAATATTTAGGTGTTAAAGTTGATGATGCTTTAATGAACGAATTAATAATTAAGAGTGAAGGGTTTGCATCTTCAGATATAGAGTCTGCAATAAGAGATATATCATATAATATTGTAGCTGATAATGTAAAATTAACTCGTACTTATTTACTTGAATATTTTGATAAATGCTACTCTATTAGTAAAATTAATCCCGAAAAAATTGATAAAATTAGACAATGGGGAAAAGGAAGAACAATTAATGCTTCATAGCATATTGTTCTTTTTTTATGCATTAAAAAATAGTATATAATTTTATATACTATTAGTTTGTTGGAATTAAAATACTTTGGCCTATTTGTAGTGTTGTTGATGTAAGATTGTTAATTGTCATTAATTTATTAACTGATGTGCCGAACTTCTCTGCTATCTTCCAAAGTGAGTCTCCTTTTTTTACTGTGTAAGTGTTATAATTTGTTGATCCAGGTATTTTTAAGACTTGACCTATTTGTAAAGTATTTGTTTTTAGATTATTCAAATTCTTTATATCATTTATTGTTGTGTCATACTTGTTAGCAATTGTCCACAAATTATCACCTTTTTGAACTACGTAATTGATTTCTCCTGTTTTTTTTACACTTGAATTATCACTTTTAGGTATAAATAACTGTTGATTTACCGTTAATTTATCACTTGTTAAGTTATTTATTTTCTTTAATGTTGCTACTGTCGTGTTATATTATTTAGCAATATCCCAAAGTGAGTCTCCACTTTTTACTTTGTAAATTAAATAATCTTCAGGTATCATTTCATCATTTTTAGTTAACTTTAATGTTTGACCTACTTTAAGTGTGTTACTAGTTAATTTATTTATTTCTTTAAGTTCTTTAACTGTTACTCCATATTTGTTTGCTATACTCCATAATGAATCTCCTTTTTTAACTGTATAGTAATCGCTTCCAAGTGGTGGAGTATATTTGAAGCCTTTGTAATCTGCTAAGGCTCTTATAACTGCTTCTACATAGTTTTTATAGTTCTTCTCTATTTGTTCAACATCATCTTTTGGACTATCTATAAAGCCATATTCTACTGTAATTGTTTCATTATTAGGTGTATTTCTCTGCATAAAGTAATAATCCTTTATAGGGTTACTTGGCAATCTTTGTTGATAGTATTTTCTTACATTTTGTCCTTCTTTTTCAAGTTCGTTTAATATTTTTTTAGATAATGTACTATTATTTCTAAGTGCATAGATTACTTCAGCACCATCGCCTCCACCTGCATTTAAGTGATTAGAAACAACTACTACATCTTTACTATCTCCAAAGAAGCTTTGCACTTTATTAATTCTTTCTTTAGGAGTTAATGTTACATCACTATCTCTTGTTAGTCTAACTGGTACTCCTAGTTCTTTTAATCTATCATACATGTATTTACTTATGCGTAGTGTAAAGTCTTTTTCTTTAAGTCCATTTGAAACTGCTCCTGGATCAGTTCCTCCATGTCCTGGATCTATAACAATTCCTTTTAAAGCCATATAATCACCTAATTTATTGTATGAAAAAACATATATTTTGCTAATATATGTTTTAATAAATTCTTTTTTGTTCTAATTTTTCTTTTAAATCTTTTGCTGCTAAAAATCTAGCACTCTTTTTATTTTTTTCTTCAGGAGTAAGTTCAGCTAAAGTTCTTCCATCTAGAAGTTCAAATATTTCATCGAATCCAAAACCATTATCTCCCCTTCTTGAATCTGTTATATTTCCTTCGATGATGCCTTCTCCAACTATTGTATCTTCTCCATTATAGTAAACAAGTTCACATACCACTTTAGCACTCTTATCATCACATTTTTTTACTTCATTAATAATATATTCATTTCTATCTTTGTCTGTTGCATTTTCTCCTAAGAATCTATGTGTCATTACTCCTGGAAAACCATTTAAAGCATTAACACAAAGTCCTGAATCATCTGCAATGACTGGCATAGAAGCTATATTATAAATTTCATGTGCTTTCTTTTTAGCATTTCTTAAAAATGTGTCTGCATCCTCTTCTACTTCTTTATCAATCTTTTTATCTTTCAAAGTATAAATTGTATCTTCACTAAATATACTTTTTATTTCACTAATTTTAAACTTATTATTTGTTGCTACTATAACTTCCATAAAATCACCTCTACCTTGTCTATTTAATTATACCACATTATTTTATCTTAGTATTATATCTATCTATAACTTCAAATATAGCAATAGATAATCCTATTAATAAAGTCATTGTTAATAACATTATAATATTTAATGTTGCAAGTGAGAATAACTTTTTAAATAATAGTATTCCCATTATAAACAAAGTCATCAATATACTCATCATAACTAAATGATATTTTTTTGGTGGATAACATACTCTATAAATATGAATAAATCCAACTGATGCTACTGTTATAAGTGATAGTGTTGATTTTTCGATAAAGCTAAATGGTAAGAATGTAATTATCATTATTGATAAAACTATTATAAATGATGTTGGTATTGCTTTTTTAAATACATTTGTTAAGAAGTTGCCTGTTACTTTCTTTTTATTTGGTTCTAATGCTAGTATGAATGATGGAATTCCAATTGTAAGAGCATTAGTTAATGTTAATTGTACTGGTATAAATGGATAATTATATGGAATTATCATAAATATTAATGCAAGCATTATAGCATATCCTGTTTTAACAATAAATAAACTTGCTGATTTTTCTATATTATTTATAGTTCTTCTTCCTTCTTCTACTATACTCGGAATAGATGTGAAGTCGGAATTTAACAATACTAAGTCTGATACATTATATGCAGCTGTGCTACCACAAGCAAGAGCTATACTACAATCTGATTCTTTAAGAGCTAGTACATCATTTACTCCATCTCCTACCATAGCTACAGTATGTCCTAATCTTTTTAATTCTTTAATAATAATTCTTTTTTGAAATGGTGTTACTCTTCCAAATATTGTAGTATCATCCACACATTTTTTTAATTCTTCATCAGTTAGTTTACTAGCATCAACATATTTATCAAAATCTAATCCTAATCTTTTTACTATTCTTCTTATAGTTCTTGGGTTATCACCTGATATTATTTTTATATCTACTCCCTCTTTAGTAAAATATTTTATTGTTTTTGATGCTTCTTCTCTTAGTTTGTCCTCTAAAAGAATTAAGCCTATTACATTATCACTTTCACTTTTATCGACTAACATAAGTACTCTATAGTCTTCATATTTTTCTAAATTCACTTTTTCTTTTGTTACAAATTCTGGTGCGCCCAAAATATAAGTTTTATTATCAAGTTTAATTCCTGAATATTTTTTATCTGATGAAAATGGTATTACTTCATCTGCTTTTTTATAGTTTTTATTTTTAAAATATTTTTTTAATGCTATCATTGTTGCATTATCATCTTCAAAGTTTCCACAAATATTATTCATTATTTCATTAATTTCATAATCATTATTTAAAGTAATTACATCTTTTACTTCCATATCACCTTTTGTTAAAGTACCTGTTTTGTCAAAACAAATAGTGTCTACTCTTGCTAGTGTTTCTATACAATATAATTGTTTTACTAATACTTTTTGTTTAGATAATCTAATTACGCTAACTGCTAGAACTGTACTTGTTAATAGTACTAACCCTTCAGGTATCATCGCAATTAACGCCGCAACTGTGTTAATAACAGCCATATCTAATGAACTTTTAAGTGTGAAATATTGGTTAATAAATAACAATATTCCAAGTGGAATAATTACCCAAGATAATACTTTGATTATCGTATTAAGTGAATCTAAAAGTACTGAGTTTACTTTCTTTATATATTTTGCTTCTTTTGATATCTTTGAACTATAATTATCTTCTTTGATGTGTTCTACTCGAGCAAAACAATTACCAGAAATTACAAAACTTCCTGATAATATAGTATCTCCTTTTTTCTTCGTTATCGGATCAGATTCACCTGTTATAAATGATTCATTTACTTCTACTACTCCATCTAATATTATTGAATCTACTACTATTTGATTTCCTAATTTGTATTTAATAATATCATCAAGTACTATATCATTTACACCTATTTCTGATTCTTTAGAGTCTCTTACAACTGTTACTTTTGGTTCACACATTAGCGATAATGTATCTACTTCTTTTTTAGCTCTTAATTCTTGTACTATACTAATAATTGTATTTGTTATAACTGTACCTAAAAATAATAAGTTTTTATAACTCCCTGTTAAGAATACTATGATTCCTAAAGATAAATTTAACATGTTAAAAAGAGTAAATATATTACTTAGTATAATGGTACTTATGCTCTTAGTTGGAATTGTTGTATCTTTGTTAACGTTACCACTATCTATTTGATATTTTACTTCACTTTTAGTTAATCCAGTTTTTATGTCTTTATTAAATCTTTTCATATATTTATTATATCATATGTAAAATAAAAAGCACGTTTAGTGCTTAATTTTAGTCTTCCTTTACTACTTTTTCTAAATATAGTTTTTTATCAAAGCCACCGCGTTTAGCTTTTTTCTTTTTAGCTATTTCTATTATCTTTTCTAGATTAGCTTTTTCTATTTTAGCAAGTGATATCATTATTTCTAACATATCAGCTAGTTCTTCTAATCTATCCTCTCCACTTGCATCCAAGACTTCTTGATATTCTTCATAAAGTTTATCTTCAAGAGCTTTTTTATATTCATCATCATTAAGTATTCTAGTTACTGCTTCTCCATCATTATTACCTTTTATTATTTCAGGTATGTTATCTCTTACTAATTTATTATATACTTTTTCCATTATTTACCACCCTTTACAAAGTTGATTAATTCTTTGTTCATATATATTTTTATTTTACCTTTAACTTCTATATTAAACTTTTTGGATGCTAGTTCTTCTCCATCAATATTACTATTTATTTCATTATTAGATATTAAGGTTAGTTTATTTGTTTGAAATTTATGAACTTTTTTATATTTTTCATGTTTACCTTTTTTCATTGATAATATCATTTTCATTATATTGAATTTATTATCATCTTCAACTGCATAAACATCTATTAAACCATTATTTAATTTGAAGTTTGGTGATATATTATATCCACTTCCATAGTAGCCTCCATTACATACAGCTACTGTTGCGAAGTCTCCTTCGATTTCTTCATTATCCATTTTTAATACAAAATGTCTTGGTTCATATTTTAAGAATGAGTTTATAACACTTACGTTATATCTTTGACTTTTTGGTATCATTTTAGATTTGATTAGTCCTTTATTATTAGCTACATCCGCATCTATTCCAAAGCAAGCTACATTTATAAAGTATCTATCATTTATTTTAATTACATCGCATTCTTCAGTTTCTTTTTTTATTTCTTTTAAAGCACTTCTATAAAAATCGTTTCCTGTTCCGCATGGTATAAATCCTAAAGTGTTGTTAGTACCAACTAGAGCATTTAGAACTCTGTTAATCATACCATCTCCACCTACTGCTACTATTGTATAACCGCATTTTCTATATTTTTTTACTATGTCTTCAGTTGAATTATCTTCATTATTAATTTCTACTTCAAATTCCATATTTTTTCTTATGCAAAAGTCTTTTATTCTATGAATTACCTCATTTATTTCATCTTTTAAAGTGAAGCTATTAATTACAAATATATATTTCATAATATCACCATATTTATTTTATCAAAATTGTTAATTATTATCTAGATTGACTTATCAAATTATTAATGATAATATAAACTTAAATTGGAGGGTGTATGAAAAAAAACGCTGCTAAGAGTATAAGTATCTTGGCTCTTACTGCAACAATTATATTAACTGGATGTAGTAAAAATTCTAAGAAAGAGGAAGTTCATTCTAGTGTTTCACCTAGCTCATCTTACAGTGATGTTGTTATTGATAATCATGATGAGGTAACTATAGAAGATTTAGTTGATACTATAGAAGTAGATAGTCAAAAAGATGTTGATGCTGACACGAAAGTTGAAACACCAAGTGTAGCAACTGAAGATTCAAAGCTAGAACATTGTGAAAATGAGAACTATGATAATCAAGTTGCTTTTTGCAATGACCTTATGACTATGTTAAAAGGCGAAAATAAAGATTTTGAATTTTTCAAAAGTGATGAAGACGCTTATCAATTCTATAGTGATCATTTGCTTGAATCATATTACTTATATTATCTAAATAGAAAAGTAGATATTCATGATATAGTAACCGAACTAAATAACTTATATGTATTATCTCAAGTTCCTTCATGTGTACCAGATGAATATTGGAACTTTATGTTTGCTCATCTAACTAAAACAATGCAAGGAAATTCATTATATGAAGAATATATAGATTTATCAACATTTATACATGATAATTCATTAAATAAAGATATAAAATTAACATTAAAAAATTAAGATTGAAAGTTAAATGCTTTCAATCTTTTCATTTAGTATGGAATATAAATAAGTATTAACCTTCTTATTAGTTATATTCTCTATATAGTTTTTATATCCATATAACTGACTTTTATAATTATCATCAGTTATACTTTTTAGTTTAAAATCAATTATATCAATATGATCGTTATACTCTAACATTAAGTCTATAATACCATGATAATTAATATTGTCTTTTTCATAGAAGAATTCGTATTCATGATATATATTAGAATCATTTACATTTTTAAGTAAATCATTATTTAAAAACTTTTCTATTTTATCTTTTATAAAATTATCATCTATTAAACTTAAATCAGGATTCTTATAATCTATTAATTCTAAGTATTCATGTATTCTTGTACCATATTTCATCATTTTTATTTCTTCTTTGGTACTTAATTTATTTGTTTCTTTTGAGAAGTGTTTTTCTTCTGTTATATCATTTTCAATGTTTATTTCTTCAACATTTATATCATCTTTAATATCTGTATTATTTTTAATATTAATTGTTTTGTTATATTGGTAATCTTTAGTTAGACCAAGTTTAGTAATATCAATAGTTTTAAAATATTTATCTAAATAGTCTTTAACTCCATACATAAAGTCTGATAGTTTAGTAAAAGATAATCTTCTTATTTCTTCTATAACACCATTATCGTTTTTTTCTAATTTTTTTGTTTCTTTTTCTGGAAGAACTATTATCATTTTTTCACGAGCTCTTGTTAGCGCTACATAGAATAATCTTATTTTTTCACTTATTTCTTCTTTTATGAAGTCTTTTTTATAAAGTTCTTTTACTATAGATGTAGTTACATCTTCCATATTAGATGGAACTATTAATCCATAGTTTTTATCACATATAAATTTATCTTTAAGTTCGCTAGTATTAAACTCATGATCTAAATCAGCAAAGTAACATACTGGATACTCAAGACCTTTAGATTTATGTATTGTTAATATTTTAACTGAGTCAGAGTTACTACTGAATGTTGTATATTTTATATCTTCATTATTTTCAATAATATCGCTTAAATAATCTCTAAAGTCCATAATAGAAAGTCCTAGATTGCTAAGTGATGAAGATAATTCAGACATTGTTTTTAGTCTTACGTTAGTATTTTCATAATCACCTATTTTATATAATTTGTTATAAAAATCAGTTATATCTAAAATATCATTAAATAACTCATTACTTGTTTTTATATTTATGTTTTCTATACTACTGAAATCTTTATAAATTGTTGTTTCTCTATAATTTTTAGAATTTATAATATCAAATATATATTCATCTGTATATTCATATAAGAAACTTCTTGCTATACTTGTAAAATCATATTTAAAGTCTTCATTTAAATTATTTTCATTTATATGAATAATTAAATCTACTATATTTTTAATTAAATAAATATCGGTACTTGCGTTTAGTTTACCATCTTTTAATATAGTAAGTGGTATATCTAAGTATTCAAATATTTTTTTAAATGTATCAAAGTATCTACTTCTATCAAGTATTATTACAAAGTCATTATATGTTGCATCTCTTAGTTTACTTGTTTCTTTGTCAAATACTTTAAATTTATTTTTCATTTTATCTTTTATGTCTTTAGCAATCGTGAATATTTCAACTTCTGCATTATCAAAGCTAGTTTCTTTTTTATTATTCATATACTCTAATACTTCAAAATCATAATTAAAGTCATTCATTTTTTCAGTATCATATGCTGTATTTCCATAAACCATTTCATGAGTTTCTTTATACTCTGCTGAACCTAAATTAGAATCCATAATAAGATCAAATACTTTATTTATATTATCTAATACTTCAAATCTTGATCTAAAGTTCTTTATTAAGTCTATTTTATAGCCATCAATATTTTTAGAATAGTTACTGTATTTTTCTTTAAATATATTTGGATTAGACCCTCTAAATCTATAGATAGATTGTTTTATATCACCAACCATATAAACATTGTTATTAGCAATCATACTTATAAATATATCTTGTACATCATTAGTGTCTTGATATTCATCTATCATTATCTCTTTAAATGAATCTTTTAATTCATTTTTTACACTTTCATTTTCTTTTAGTATTTTAATTGATAATCTAGATATATCACTGAATGTGTATATGTTGTTTTCTTTTTTGTATTTTTCCACTTCACTTAAATATCTTTTTATTATTTCAAGTATTGTTATAACTGTTTCTTTTGATGATAAAATATCATTTTTTATATCTTCAAGTGTTCCATAACTTCCATATGATACCAAATCATCAACTAATTTTTTTAAGTTTGCTTTTGCTTCTTTTGCTTCTTCTTCACTACCACGAGGTGCGCTTGGAAGTTTAATACTTTCATATAAATGTAATTCATCTATGTCAGCATTTAAAATTCCTAAACAACTATTCTGAAGACTCATACAATAATCATAATCAAAATACATATTCATATTATCAAGTTCTAACATTATAGCCTTTTTCTTATCATTTATAAATTCTTTATATTTTGTTAACAACTTGTTAACATTATCTTTTTCATAAAAGTTGTTAATAACATTATCTATAAATTCATCTCTATCTATGTAGTCACTTATTTTATTACATAGAGATAATATATTACTTTTAAGTAATTTATCATTCTTAATGCAATATTTCTTTATAAGTTTTATAAAACTTTCATTCTTCTCTTTATAGAATTCTTCAAATATATTATCAAGTATTTTCTTTTGTTCAAGTTTTACGATTGATTCATCAGTTATTGCGATATTTGAGGATATATTTAAAAGATAATGATATTTTTTTACTACTGAAAGAGCAAATGAATCGAATGTTGTTATATATGCACTTGAAAGTAAAGTTAGTTCATCTTTAAATTCTGGTATTTTTCCTATTTTCTTTCTTATTCTATCTTTCATTTCATCTGCTGCTGCTCTTGTGAATGTTAATATTAATAATTCATTTACATGAATACCATTTTGTATTTTGTTAATAACTCTTTCTGAAAGTACAGCCGTTTTACCACTACCAGCACCAGCACTTACTATTATATTTGAGCCAGATTTAACTATTGCTTCTTCTTGTTCTTTTGTCCATTTTGGCATTATTTCACCTCTTCAAATATATTTTTAACTTCTTTAAGCGTTACTGTATCTTTTGGTTTCACAAAACATATATCTTTATATTTACAAAATTTACATCCAATTACTTCATTATTCATTTCTTTAGGATTTATATCAAATTTTGAATCTAATATATCCATAGATGCTTCTTTTATTTTGGTTTCAACAACTTTATTTAAAATATCTATTTCTTCATCGTTGATAATTTTTGAATATGCATAGAAACCTTTACTACTAGTTCTAAGACTTTTAATAACTTTCGAATCATTAAATGATGAATCTACTTTGTCTATAATATCTAAATCACTATTAGTATATCCTTGTAATTTTAAACTATCTAATCTCTTTTCTTTATCAGTAATATTATTTAATATTTTTTGTAGATAGAATCCACCTATTTTAATGTCTTTAATTTCATTCTTTATTAAATATATATAAACTGGTAACTGCATTTCTAAACCATAAATAGAATTATTTATATTTAAATTTGGATTTCCAGTTTTATAATCTATTATTGCTACTACTGTTTTACCATTAAATTTATTATATAAAATCTTATCCACAAAGCCTTTAAATTTAATATGTAAATCTTTATCAACGTCTATAACTATTTCTTTTTCATACATAGATTCAGTTAATTGTGTGTAAGATAATTGGTTTTTGATTGTTTCTATTACTAAAACTAATTCATCTTTTAAAATACTTAAAAAGAATTTTTCTGATTCACTAAATTCATAATCAGACTTCTCTATTTCACTTTCATACGTTCTTATAATATCTATATCGTTTTCAAAACACATTGATAATATCTTGTGAAATATTGTTCCAACTATTGCTTCGAAAGTATCTTCATATTTATTAACTTTTAAAATATAATCTAAATAATATCTAAATGAACACATATAATAATCATTCATACTCGTATATGATAATGTTAAACCATTATTAAAGAAATTCTTTATTTTTGATTTATTTATTAATTTATATTTATTATCGAAACTTGAATATTTCATATCTTTATAGTGTGAGCTTAACTTTAATAAGTCATCTGTCAAAGTACCAAATTTAGAATTTTCATCTTTTTCACTTACTAATTTTAATTTGTTATAAGCATTAGACTCATTATAACTAATATTTAGTTCTTTTTCTTCAAATAAATCTTTTTCATATGATGATGATATATATATTTCACTACTAAGATTATGACTAGGATATGTTACTATTAAATGTTTTATATTTTTAATAGAATCTTTAACTTCATTCATAGCATTTTCATTAAGTTCAAAAGAAGTACTAAGTCCTAGTTTTGATTTCTCTTTATCACTTAAATAATCTTCATCTTTATAGTTAAGTGGTATTACTCCTTCATTATAACCAATTAAGAATACATAATCCTCATCACTAACTAATTCTTTTTTAAATTCTATTACTTCTACTGCATTCTTTAGTTTTTCTCTAGGTGTTTTAATATTATTTATTTCATTAAATATCATGTCTTTTACTAATTCAAAGTCATTACACCATAAATAAGAGTTAACTACATTAATTATACTTTTAAATATATCATTTTCCTCTTTAGTGTTTATAAACTCTTTTAATTTTTCTATAGTTATACTTATATCACTGTTATATAGTTCTTTAAACTTAATTACTAAAGATGTAGATTTAATAGTTTCAAAAGATGGTAAATTAATTGGTATATTAAATAATTTAAATGTTTTTTTTATTATAAACTCATAATCGCTTTTAACATTTGCTAGTTTTATATTATTAATGTTTACTCCACTCTTAATAAGTTTTGTAATCTTTGAACAAATAAAAGCTATCTCTTCTTCAGAATTGTTTGCTTTATATAATTCTTTTACACTTTTATTATCTTCATCATTATAACTAGTTATATTAGAATATCTTCCTAATTCTTTAAATATATTTTTATAAAACTTATCAACATACTTTAAATTATATAATACTATATCTTTACCTTTTAAGAATTCTTTAAATAAGTTATTGTATGTTAATAAATTATTATTATCTAACTCTTCTTTTACTTCTTTTAAAAAATTAACTTTTTTAGTATTAATATTATTTATAAAGTAAGTATTTTCTATATATATTTTAGCTATTTCAGATATACAATTATATTTATTACTTACAAAATATATTGCTTTATTATCATAATCAAAATAATATTTCTTTTTTAGTTCACTTAAAGTAATAACTTTTACATTAATTAATTTATTTATTTTTTTAATAAAACTCTTTTTAGCATAATCATTAAGTATTACTATTTTATTATTAAATTCTTCCATATTTACCTCTTAATAATTATAACATATTTAACTAAATAAAAAGTATTGAGATTTCTCAATACTTGATTTTATTATTTTTTTGTAAAATATCCAGGTGTACTAGCCGTACCTATTCTTGCATATGTTTTATCAACTTTGCCACTATTATATAGTGTATTTGAACCACCGACTAAACTTCCACAATATCGAAACATTTCTGAACTTTTAGTAACATTTGTAGTTACAAATTTATCACTTGCATAAATTGTTTTTAAATTTGTAGCAACTTGAAACATACGATACATATCAGTTACTTTAGAAGTATCAAAACTGCTTAAATTCACACTTGTAGCATCTGAATAATAAAACATTCCTTCCATATCTGTAACTTTACTTGTATTAAAACTTCTTAAATCTAATGATGTGGCTAATGAATCTGCAAACATGTATCCCATGCTAGTTACTTTTTCAGTATTAAAACTACTTAAATTTATGCTTTTTGCTTTACAATCATGGAACATGTGACTCATACTAGTTACATTACTTGTATTAAAACTTCTTAAATCTAATGTTGTTGCTTTATTTTCATAAAACATTGAACGCATATTTGTAACATTGCTTGTATCAAAATTATTTAAATTTAATGACGTGGCTTTTGTACCATAGAACATAGTGCTCATGTCAGTTACTTTACTTGTATTAAAATTACTTACGTCTAATGACGTTACAGGACTATTGAAAAACATACCACTCATATTTACAACATTACTTGTATCAAATTTCTTTAAATCCAAAATTGTTGCTTTACTATTATAAAAGATATTACTCATGTTGATAATCTTACTCGTATCAATTTCACTTAAATCTATTGATTCTGCTTGTGATCTTGAAAAAGCGTTTGACATTGATATTATAGGTTTATTATTTATATATGTGCATATTTTATCTACTACAGGATCAGTGCTTGCCTTATTTGTAAGTTGCACTCCCCATCCGTCATCATTAATATTCTTCCATGCTAAACCGGATGCAACTGCTTTTCCTTCTTGCTTATATCTATATGTATATTGTCCATTTACATATTCAGCACCCTGCACCATATCTCCATCAAAAGTACAATTAATATAATTAGGGTTATCTGGATTACTTGACTCATTTGACCCACAATTATAATCATCTAAATTTCCATTTTCTAAATCATCTATAGTTAAATCTTCAACAGCTTTGCCATTTAAACTTGCTATCCATTTACCATTAGATACTTTCATATCAGTTACTTTACCACTACTATTTAAAATGACACAATATTGAAGTTTCTTTCCTGTCATATCGAGTTTAGAATTGTCTTTTGAATTAATAACATTTGTTTTATTGCCACTTATTGAATTTGATAAATACTTTTTTTCTGATTCACTATAAACCTTTTTTGCCTCAGTTAAAAAAATTTCCTTTTGTGCTTTGTTATACATATTTATTACATTAGGTAGCGCTATAATTACTAGTATAGCTAAGATTGCTATCACTGCCAGTAACTCTACTAATGTAAAACCTCTTTTATTTTTCATATTATCACCAATTTTAATTATAGCATATTATTTCTATAATTAATAAAAAAAAAACTTAGAGGTTTATTCTAAGTCTTAGTTTTTCATGCTGTTAGTAATTTCTTGGTTTAAGTGTTCTAGAAATTCCAGCTTCTCTTTCTAGTAATTCTAATTCTCTTTCTTTTAATTCGTTTTGTTTTTCAATAGCTTCTGCTAAACGTTCTAAAGTTTTAGCATTCTTATTGAATTCTTTGATAGCATATTTTAATCCATCAGTTTCTCTTAATGCATTTTTTAATGCTATCATACAATCTGTTTCATATGACATATCTATACCACCCTTAAGTGACAAGTATTATACATTAACATTGTATTTATGTCAAATTTATATCTTATATGTTATAATTATTTTGAAGGTATGGTGATAATATGAATCTTAAAAAATTAATTGGTCCTATAAAAGTAGTTGTAATATTATTGATGATTGTTCTTGGTATTTTAGCTGTATATAATATATACTCATTTGGATATAGATTATTACTAGGTACTAAATATGCATATTTAGGTGGATATGCTACTCATCAAGTTAATGAAGATAATATGGCACCTGACTATAAAAAAGGTGATATGGTTATTCTTAAACGAAATGATGTTTATAAAATAGATGACACAATACTATATAATTATCATGGTTCATATAGACTTGCAAAAGTTGTTGACTACTCTAATGGTATTTATACTATTGCTGATAATTTGAATAGTATTGAAGATGGATATACTGTTACTGATGAAATGATTATTGGTTTTACTACTGAAACTTTTAAAGACTTCGGTGCAATATATTCAATTATTACTAGTCCATTAAGTATTGTATTCTTTATATTAGCAATAGGTGGTTATTTCTTTTTAACGCTAGGAGATAGAGGGTAATGGCATTAAATGAAGTTAAAGAATATTTAAAAAAATATAATGCTGCTGATAGAGTTGTTGTGTTAAATGAAAGTAGTGCTACTGTTAGTATGGCTGCACATGCATTACATACTACTGAAGAGAGAATTGCTAAAACCCTATCATTTAAAATTGATGATAAGGTTATACTTGTAGTGCTTGCTGGAGATGCTAAAATTAATAATTCTAAATTTAAACATTTCTTTCATGAAAAAGCGCATATGCTACCATTTGATGAAGTGGAAAGTCTTACTGGTCATCCAGTTGGTGGTGTATGTCCTTTCGCAGTTAAACCAGGTGTAGAAGTTTACTTAGATGAATCTCTTAAAAGATTTGAAACGGTTTTCCCTGCTTGCGGAAGTCCTGCTTCTGCGATTGAAGTCACAATAAAAGAGTTAGAGGAATTCTCTAACCCTGTAGGTTGGACTGATGTATCAACTATTTAATGTTCTTTGTAGGATATTTACTAGTTATTACATGTACTTCTTTTTTACATTCAAGAAGTACTTTTTTATTGTCATAATTTTTAAGTGCTTTAATAATTATATCTGCGATTTCTATAAAGTCCTTATCGTTTAGTCCTCTTGTAGTCATAGCTGCGCTTCCAAGTCTTAATCCACTTGTTATACTAGGTTTTTCTGTATCAAATGGTATTGCATTTTTATTAACTGTTATATTTATTTTATCAAGAGTTTCTTCTGCGATTTTACCAGTTATTCCAAAACTAGATTTAACATCTATTAACATTAAGTGATTATCCGTAGCATTTGAAACTACTTTTACACCATTCTTTTTAAATTCTTCTGCCATAGCATTTGCATTTTTAATAATATTTTTTGCATATTCATTAAATTCTGGTTGTAATGCTTCATAGAAGCATTGTGCTTTAGCAGCTATTACATGCATAAGTGGTCCACCTTGAATACCTGGAAATACTACTTTGTTAATCTTTTTAATTATTTCTTCATTATTAGTTAGAATTAATCCACCTCTTGGACCCCTTAGAGTTTTATGTGTAGTTGATGTAACAACATCTGCATATGGTACTGGATTCATATGAAGTCCTGCAGCTACTAATCCTGCAATATGTGCCATATCTACCATTAAATAGGCTCCACATTTATCTGCTATTTCTCTAAACTTTTTAAAGTCTATACTTCTACTATAAGCACTGCATCCTGCGATTATCATTTTTGGTTTTTCTTTTAAAGCAAGTTCTTCAATTTTATCATAGTCTAATGTTTCGCTTTTTGGATCTAATTCATATGAAACTATTTCATAATCAATACCACTAAAACTTACTTTACTTCCATGAGTTAAATGTCCTCCTTGAGCAAGTGACATTCCAAGCACTTTATCGCCATGATTTAATAATGCTCTATACACTGCCATATTTGCTGAACTTCCACTATGTGGTTGAACATTTGCATATGTACTTCCGAATAGTTTACATGCATATTCTATAGCCTTATTTTCAAATATATCAATATATTCGCATCCTCCATAATATCTTTTTCCTGGATAACCTTCAGCATATTTATTAGTTAATATACTTCCTTGTAATTCAAGTATTGCTTTAGATACATAGTTCTCACTAGCAATTAATTCTATGTTGTTTTGTTGTCTTTTTTTTTCTAAATTTAATGCCTTTTTTAATTCTATATCCATATTACCTTCACCTCATTATAATTATAACAAATATTAAAAGATATATCTTCACTTGATATATCTTTTTTACATTATTCTACTGATTTTAATGATTCAACCATCTTAATATGCTTTAAACTAAAGTATGTAGCTATGTCAACTAAAACTGTAAATACTAGTGTTATACCTAATGAATAAATATAACTATAAATAGATATTTTAGGACTAAACATTGTTATATCTAATTCACAAGTTTTAATTATATACATTGTTAATATATATCCGATTAAGCATCCTAATAACATTCCAATAAATGTTAGAATTTTGTTTTCTCTTCCGATATAGTTATATACTTCATTATCGTAGAATCCTAATACTTTTATTGAAGCAAGTTCTCTTTTTCTTTCACTTATATTTATACTTGATAAATTATAAAGTACTACGAATGCTAAAAGTCCTGCTGATACAATTAATACACCTGATACTTGTCCAAAGTTTTCCATCGCATCATCAAATACAGTTCTACTAAGTGAATTATAAGTTAATTTTGATACTGAGTCATACTCTTTTAATTTTTTTGATAATTCTTTTCTTGCATCATTTGTTAAATTATTAACTTTTACTAGCATTGTATTATATGAATTACTATTGTAAACATCTTTACTCATATAAATATAATGCATGATATAGTTTTCTGTACTTCCACCAACTTTAGTAGTGTATTCTTTATCATCTAGTTTTATTTTTAAAGTGTCATTTTCTTTTAAATTAAGTAGTTTATATAACTTTTCTGATACATATATTTTATCTTTAAGACTATATTGTTTCTTTGTTTTTCTATCTTGTATTTTTATAAAATCATTATAGTCATTAAATGGTACGATTAACTGTACTGTTTGATTTGTATCTTTATTTAGAATATCTATTGCTTCTTTGTTTACTTTTAATGTACTAGTAAATTCTTTTAACTTTGATATTTCTTCATAATCTTTATCTAGTGTTTTACTGTCTTTGTTAAAAGTTATTTCTAAATCATAGCTAAATATTTTTTCATATTGATTTGGTACCATATTTGTTATACAATCTTGTATCCCAAATCCTGTTATTATTAGACCTGTACATCCTGCTATACCTAGTATTGTCATTAAGAATCTTTTTTTGTATCTAAATACATTTCTTATTGTTACTTTTCTTGAAAATGATAAACGTTTCCATATGAATGGTATTCTTTCTAATAATACTCTTTTTCCTATTGCTGGGCTTTTTGGTCTTAATAGTTCTGCTGGTACTTCTTTTAATGATTTTTTTACTGCTAAGTAGGTTGATAAAAGTATACAACCTATTGCTATTAATGAGCCAAGTAATGCACTAGTTAAATCAAAACTATTAATAAAATCTCCTAGAGTATACATTAAACTATACATTCCATAAATTATACTTGGTATTGTTTTTGAACCAATAATGACTCCTAGTACTGAACCTATTGTTGTCGCAAGTAAAGCATAAATTATATATTTAAATAATATTTGATTATCGTTATATCCAAGTGATTTTAATGTACCTAGTTCTCCTCTTTCTTCTTCTACCATTCTTGTCATAGTAGTTAAACTTACAAGTACGGCTACGATATAAAATAATAGTGGAAATACTTTTGCTAATTTATTAATTCTTTCACTATCTTGAGAGAAACTATAATATCCAACATTTGAATCTAAATCTAGAATATACCATTTAGGTTTCTCAAGTTCATCTATTTCTTTTTTAGCATCTTCTATTTTCTTATAAGCATCTGCAAATTCTTTATCTGCTTTTTTTCTATTGTTTTCTAATTCTTTTCTTGCCTTTTCTATTTGTTTTTTACCATTATTAATTTTAGTTCTAGCACTTGATATTTCTTTGAATGTACTTTTCTCTTGTTTTAATAGTGTGTTATATCCATCATTTAGTTTCTTAAGATTTGTTTCTAATGCTGATAACTGTACTTTAAGAGCAGTTGTATCTCCACCTACACTTTCTAAGTAAGCAATATTCTTTTTTAAAGTAGTAATTCCATCATTAATTTTTTTCTTGTTTATTTCAATTTCTTGTTTTTTAGTTTTAAATGTCTCTTTTGCTTTCTTTTCATTATTATTTAGCTTTGTTAAATTACTATTAAGAATTTTTTCATTTTTATTTATTTTAGCTTCTGCATCATCTAACTTTTTATATGTATCTTTTTTCTCTTTGTTATATTTATCTATATTGTCATTCAATTCTTTTAATGCATCGTTCTTTTCATTGTTAAATCTTGTTTCAATAAATTTATTTGTTATTTCTTTTAGTTTATCTTCTTCAATGTTAATAAGTTGTTCATATCTTTTTGAATAAATACTTTCATTATTTTTTAGTTTTATATAGCTTTCTGTATAGTAGTCACTATCAAAGTTAGTAATAAGTGAATACATATAGAAATTTACTTTGCCATTTAATAGTTTAGTACTTCCTCTTTCTCTTGATATATATAATGGACTTTTTACAAAACCAACTATTTTTAATGTTTTTTCTTTAAGTGTGTCATTATCTATAGTTATTGTATCTCCTATTTTATAGTTCCCTAAATCTTTATTTTTTTCTATAACACATTCAGTATTTGTTTCTGGTAATCTTCCTTCTACTACACTTAGTTTGTTCATTTTAGCATTTGGATCATAAGAATGAACTTTTACAACGTAATCATCATCAATTCTAATTAATGCATCTACACTATAAGAAGGTTCTACATCATATCCTTTTTCTTTTAATATATTTATTTCATCTTTAGTAATTCCCCAAGTTGACATTAGATTAATATCATAAACATTTTGTTTTTTAAAGTATTCATCTACGCTTTCCTCCATGTTAGGTGAAGTTTGTCTTATGCCAGTAAAGAAACCTACTCCTAGAAGTACTATTGCTAATATTGATAAAAATCTTTTAAATGTTTTTTTGATACTTAGGAAACTTTGCTTAGTTAGTGTCTTCACTACCATTCAATCCTTTCTATATCAACTGGTTTTTTATTTATTTTTACTTCTTCTACTTTTCCACTCTTAAATTTTATTACTTTGTCTGCCATAGGGGCAATAGCTGTATTATGTGTAATTATAATTACTGTCATTTTTCTTTTTCTACATGTATCTTGTAATAATTTTAATATTTGTTTTCCTGTTACGTAGTCTAATGCTCCGGTTGGTTCATCACAAAGAAGTACATTTGGATTTTTAGCTAGTGCTCTTGCTATAGATACTCTTTGTTGTTCACCACCAGATAGTTGTGCCGGAAAATTATTAAGTCTATCTTTTAATCCAACGTTTATCAGTGTGTCTTTTGGAGACAATGAATTTTTGCATATTTCTGTTGCTAATTCTACATTTTCAAGTGCAGTAAGATTTTGAATAAGATTATAAAATTGAAATACAAATCCTATATTTGTTCTTCTGTACTTTATTAATTCTTTTTTGTTATATTTAGTTATTTCTTTTTTTGCTACTGTTATTTCTCCACTTGTTGCTTTATCCATTCCACCTAAAATATTTAGTGCAGTTGTTTTTCCTGCTCCTGAGTGACCTAGTATGCAAACAAGTTCTCCTTGCTCTATTTCAAAATTTACATTATCTAATGCTTTAACTTCTATATCTCCTGATTTATATATTTTACTCACATTTTTAAACTCTATATATGCCATAATTATCACCTACCTTTATATTATCATTTTTTACGCAAATAAAAAAGTAGTATTTCTACTACTTAATTATTCTATTTTATTGATTTTGATTCATATCAACAGTTTGTGGTCTATCGATTTGAATTTCTTGTTGAACTGGTTCATTTACAACAACTGGTTCTTCTGGTGCAGTCTGTGGTGTAATAAATGTTGGTTGTTTTTCTTGAACTACAACTTGTGGTTCTTCAGTTACTTCTGGAATGATGTGTGCTTGTGGTTCAGTATTATTGTTTCCAATTGGACCATTTGCCATCATATCATTTGTTGGTTGTGATTGAACTTCTGTTGCCATTGATTCTTGCATTTGAACAGGTTCAGCTACAGTTGAAGCTTCTACTGGTTGTTCATTTACTACAGGTGCTTGAGCTGATTCCATTGGCATTTCTGGTGTAACATTTCCATTTACTAATGCAGGGTTTGGTACAGCTTGAGCAATTGATGGATCATAATCAGCATGAATTGGTTCATTTTGAGCAGGTACAGGTTCTTTACCTTTTTTACATTTTTTAATAATTGTGATAATTATAATAATTACAATTATTACTGCTGCTGCAATTCCACCATATAATATATAATAATTTGTCATATTTTTTAATTCGAATGAGAATTCGATATTACTCATTTGACTTTGCATTAATGACCAAGTTAATGTTTTACCATCGCTTGATACATTTGTCGCATTATTTGTTAATGCTTTTTCTGGTAAATTTACAATATAACTAAATTCCATTTCTCCAGCTAATCCCATAAGATCTGGGTCAATTCCACTATCATCAGGATCAGTTGTTGGATCTTTTGTTCCATCATTAGGAGTAGTTGTTGTTGTATCATCATTTGGTGGTGTTGTAGTAGTTGTATCTTCACCAGTACTTGGTGCTGTTGTTGTTAAATCATCAGTTACAGCAAGCTTTTTATCATTTTCAGTTAATGCTTGACTAGTTGATGTATCTCCTCCATCACCGGCTCCTACATTACTATCATATTTAAAATTAGCAGTATATTTATTTTTTAAGAATCCTTTTTCAACTTTAAATAAAACACTATCATCAAAATCTTCTTTAAAGTAATCACTTATTGTTACATCTTTTCCAGTATCATTTGATATTTTATCAATATTATCATATTTTTTTGATACAGAAATTCCTGTATATCCATTTTCTTTTTTCTCGCCTACTGTTACTCCTCTTTCTTCTAAAGCTTTTTTATTTTCTTCAGTAAAGAAAGTTTTACTATCAGCTGACTCTAATAATTTGTCTGATATTAAATATGATCCTTCAAATACCATACTCTTATCATTATTGATTGTCATAGTATTTTTGTATTTAACACAACCTGTCATTGTAGTTAAAATCAATAATACACCTATGACTTTTTTTAAATTTTTCATACAATCACATATCCTTTTCAACTATTTTCTTAATTAGATTATAACACAACAAAAAATATTTTAAATATTTTTTTATAAAAAAAATAACATTTATGTGTAAAATTACATAAATGTTTTTAATTTTTCTATTTCTTCTTCTTGAAATTTAAGAAATTTTGTTGAAAGTTTTAATATTTTTTTATCTACTAATTTTTTATAATTTTCTATTTTTGTTTCCATTTCAACTATTCCCATTGTTAATCCCTCAATTACCATAGATGCGATTGCTGGGTCACTATTATCTTTCATAGTTTCCATTGCAATTCCCATTTTACTACTTATTTTAGCCATTAAGTTTGTTTTCTTAGGTTCTATTTTATTTTTCTTTAACAATTTTTCTGATTCTTTTAGAAAACTATTGTATTCTTTTAATTCATCTTCAATTAAACCTTTTATTTTGTTGTCTTTATTTCTAAGTATATCACTTAAATTATTAAGCGAATGCATACCCATTTCTGCATTTTCATATACAAAATTTAATAATTCCATGTTTTCATTCATATTTATTCACCACTAATATTATTAACAATATTTTTTGGTTTATACATTATTGATTAAAATATTTTAAAATGTTAACATTAGTTTAAGAGGTATATATGATTAAAGAAAATGAACAAGGTATTTTAATAGTTGTATCGGGACCTTCTGGTTGTGGAAAGAGTACATTAGATCAAAAGTTGATTGAATCTAGAAATGATACTGTTATGTCTATAAGTGATACTACTAGAAATCCTAGAGGTGAAGAGAAAGATGGAGTTGATTATAATTTCATTAGTACAGAAGAATTTGAACAAAAAATAAAAGATAATAAGTATTTAGAATATGCGATAGTTCATTCTAATAAATATTATGGAACTCCTAATAAACACATTGATGAACTTCTTAGTAAAGGAAAAAATATTATACTTGAAATAGATATTGAAGGAGCACGTAAAGTAAATGAGAAAAGGCCAGATGCTGTATTTATATTTATAATGCCACCATCAATGGAAATATTAAAGAAAAGACTTATAGGTAGAAAAACTGAGACTAAGGAACAAATAGTTGAAAGATTTAAAACTGCTTATAAAGAAATAAATGAAGTTTCTAAATATAATTATGTAATCGTAAATGATGACATAGAAGAATCTCTTATTAAGATGAATAGCATCATTGAATGTGAGAAATGTAGAGTTGATAGAATTGAGGAAGTATATTTAGGTAATCAAGAAGAAATGATACATGAATTATTAGTAGATTTTGATAAAGAACATAAAGAGTCATAGAATAAACTATGATTTTTATTTTTAATATTTTTAGAATAAATTGTTAATAATTGAATATACTTTAGTATAAAATAATTATAGTACTTTAAATAAAATATTGATTGTGCTAAACTACTTATATGGTGAATATGAAAAAGAAAATGTTAATAATTTGTTTGTTTTTGCTTATATTAGTGGGTTGTTCAAAAAATAATAATGAGTATATAGATAATTCTAATACTAAAGTTATTTTAAGTGATAACCTATCTTTTGAATATGCTTCTAAAGTTAGACTATATGATATTGTTAAAATAGAAGATGGTAAGATTACTAGCGATAATTTATTATTAGATACTTATAATCTTGGTAAAAATAAAATTATGGTTAATTATAAAACTTATAATAATCGTGATAAATATAAAGTTGTTGAATATGATGTTGTTGATACAACTAAGCCTTTAGTGTTAATAAATAGTTCATACTCTACCACTAAAGGAACTAATGTTAATCTTGTTAATAAAGCGTTGTGTGCTGATAATTATGATAAAAGACCTAATTGTCATATTGAAGGTGATTACGATGTTAATAAAGTTGGTACTTATAATTTAAAGTATATAGCAACTGATTCATCAAATAATACTACTAGTAAAAGTTTTAAATTAGTAGTTAAAGAAAAAACTAAGAAAACAAATAATACAAGTAATGCTTCTACTAAAAAGAATTCTGTTAGTATTAAAGATGCTATCAAGAAATATAAAAACGAAAACACTATGATTGGAGTAGATGTTTCTACATGGCAAGATACTATCGATTGGGAAAAAGCAAAAAAAGCTGGTGTAGAATTTGCAATGATAAGAATTGGGTTTGGTCATAATAGTAAAAATAAAATTGTAATGGATAATCAATATAAAAAGAACATAGTAAATGCTAAAAAAGCAGGTATTCCAGTTGGTGTTTATTTCTTTAGTTATGCTAAAAGTGTTGAAGAAGCTAGAGAACAAGCAAAATATATAGTTGATGTTTTAGATGGTGAAACTCTTGAATTACCAATTGCATTTGACTGGGAAAACTGGAGTAAATTTAATTCTTATAATATTAGTCTTACCGATATTAATTTAATAGCTGATACATTTATAAACGAGGTTACTAAACATGGATATCAAGGAACACTTTATAGTAGTAAATACTATTTAGAAAATATTTGGAATGTTGGAACAAAAGATACATGGCTAGCACATTATACTTCTAAAAAATCTAGTTATTCTAAGCCTTATAGTATGTGGCAATTCTCTAGCAGAGGAAAAGTAGATGGTATAGATGCTTTGGTTGATTTAAATGTTTTATATAAATAAAAAAGAGTATTTTGTTGTGAATTATTTGTGGATTCACTTCAATTTCTACTCTTTTTCTATTGCATCCATTAAGTAAGGAGCGATTTGTATTTTTCTTGAAACAACATCTTTAAGTGGTACTCCTTCATATACCTCTTTTAAATCAAAAGCATTCTTAATTATTTCTTCTGAATCTTTATTATATAAGCAATAAGATGTATTTTCAAATATGTCTGTTACGAATAATGTGATGACTCTTATATTTTCATTTCTAGAAACTTCATTTAAATAATTAACTAAACTATTTACTTTTTTACTCATAGATTCAAAATCTGCTGTTAAAATTTGACCTATTCCTATCATAGAATCATTTATTTTATATGTTTTGAAATCTTTATGTAAAATATCTTCATTAGTTAAACCTTTAATAGTCATTCCTTGTTTTAATAATTCAACACCATATTTTTTATATTTGATTTTTGCTATCTTAGATAAATTTATTAATGCATCTGTATCTCTTATAGTAGTAGTTGGTGATGTTAAAAGCAATGTATCTGAGATAATTGCTGAAGCCATAAGTCCAGCGATTTCTTTTGGTATTTTTACATTATTTTCTTTATATAAATCATAAATGATTGTATTAACACTACCTACTCCTGCATTTCTAAAGTTAATTGGTTTCTTTGTATTAATATCACCTATATTATGGTGATCTATTACTTCTAATATTTCTGCTTCTTCAAGTCCATCTACACTTTGCGATGAATTGTTATGATCTACCAAAATAACTTGTTTCTTTTCCACATCATTGCAGTCAGTTAATGTTAATAATCCTTTACATTCATTTTTACTATTTAATATTGGATAGTTTGTATGCTTTAATTTTTTACTTTCTTCTAGAAAATCTGATAAATAATCTAGCTCATTAAAAGTAACTGATTCTTCTTTTCTCATTATATCTTTAATGTAATTAGAGAATGATATAAGTTTTCCTACTTCATATGAAGATAGCGGGGTACTTATAATATTTACTTTATTCTTTTTAGCTTTTGCTACTAGCTCTGGAGATAATTCTATTCCAGCTATAACTATTATAAGTTTTACTTTGCTTTCTATAGCATAGTCTAATATAGCAGCTCTATCTCCGATTATTAAAATATAACTATTATCAAGTGTTACTCTTTCTAAAAATGTTGCCTTAGCATAAGTTGCTGCTAAAACATTACCTGATATTTCTTTATCAAATTTAAGTATTTCTGTTCCTTTTAAAACGCTTATTAAGTTTCCATATGAAGTATTTATTTTGTGGAAATCTCCTGTTATGATTTCACGAGCTACTTCTTTTAATGAAACATATCCAAAATATTTATTTTTATTTTCAACTACTGGGATACCTGTAAGAGAATATTTATTCATAAAATCAAATGCATCTTTTATAGGAACATTTTTATCAATGAAACAGCCTTTATGATATGCTACATCTTTAATTTGTAATTTTACATCATTTAAGTGATATGGTTCTTTTACACCAAAATAATTTAGAGCATATTTGGTTTCAGGATTTAAATTGCCTAGTGTTGATGCGACTGTATTCATACCCATTTTATTCTTTAGGTATGATAATGCGATTGATGCACATACTGAGTCTGTATCTGGATTTTTATGTCCGAAAATATATGTTATTTTTCCATTCATTTACTTCATCCCCTTTTGTATCCGTAAATAATACCACAATTTTGTTAAAAAATAAAGTTAAAATTCGATTAAATCGTAATTCCTTGTACCAACTTTTAATTTTTCTGCTTCTTCTATAGTATGAATTCCATTTCTTGATTCAATTCTTTTTATTAAATGAACTTTACCTGGGTCAGTAGAATTATAAACTAAATCTATGCAAGCTTGGTCTAATGCAACTGGATCAGTATATGCTAAAACGCCAATATCCTTCATGCATGGATCTTCTGCAACTGCGCAACAATCGCAGTCTACTGACATATTTGCCATTACATTTATAAATACAATATTCTTTTCATAATCCATTATTGTTTTATCTGCTTCTGCCATCGATTCTAAGAATGAATCATGATCTGCTGTCCATATTTCTTCCGGTTTACCAGCTCCATGAATATTTCTTTTTCCATGACTTGATGCGAGTCCTATTGATATATTTTTAAGAGCTCCACCAAATCCTCCCATTGGATGACCTTTAAAGTGTGATAGCACTAACATCGAATCATAATCTTCAATATTCTTACCAACATAATTAATTTTTAAATGCTTTCCCTCTTTAACAGGTAATTCTAGTTCTGCATCTTTATCTAATAAATCAACATTATAATATTTACACCATTCATGTTCTTCTAAAAGTTTTAAATGTTTCTCACTTGTATTTCTTGCACCATCATATGCTGTGTTGCATTCTACAACTGTTCCATTAACATAATCAATTATATCTTTATAAAATAAAGGCTTCAAATAATTTTGATTTCCCTTTTCACCACTATGAACTTTTACTGCAACTTTGCCTTTTAGTTCTACTCCTAATTTTTTATAAATTTCTAATAATTTTTCACTACTAATCTCATGTGTAAAATAAACTTTACTTTTCATAAGACATCTCCTTATATCGTTATATGTCTATTATATCATAATTGCTTTTAATAATTATTTAAATTTGTTATAATGTTTACGTGAGTTTTATGAAATATGACAAAGAATTTTTAGAATATATAGATGAAATTATTAATAATAAAGAATTTTTAAAGAGAAAAAAGTTTATGCATCATGTAAATGAAAGCGTTTATGATCATTCAATGAAAGTAGCATATGAATCTTATAAATTCGCTAAAAAACATCATTTAAATGTTAAAAATATATGTGTGGGTGCTATACTTCATGATTTTTATTTTAAACCATGGCAAGATGATCATACTAAAAAGAAATTTAGAGAGTTACACGGATTTGTTCATGCTAGACAAGCTTTATATAATGCTAGAAAGCATTTTCCACATTTAATGAATCCAATGGTAGAAGATATTATATTAAGGCATATGTTTCCGCTTAATATAAGACCACCTAAATATAAAGAATCATGGGTAGTAACTATGATGGATAAGAAATGTTCATTAAATGTTCTTAAACATCCAAGTGAATATCCTAAATATTTAGGAATTAAGAATAGGAGAATTAATAAATGTTTGATTTAAAAGTATTATTTTTATTATTTATTATTTATTCCGTAACTGGATGGATTATTGAGGTAATTGCTACTTATCCAGATACAAAATGTTTTGTTAATAGAGGATTTCTTATTGGGCCTTATTGTCCAATATATGGAAACTGTGCTATTGCGATGATACTATTATTACATAATATAAAAGATCCAATACTACTATTTATATTATCAATTATTATATGTAGTGTTGGTGAATATGTAACCAGCTATCTAATGGAAAAAATATTTCATGCTAGATGGTGGGATTATACAAAAAATAAATTTAATTTAAATGGAAGAATTTGTTTAGCAAATAGTTTAGCATTCGGTGTATTAGGATTTTTATTAATTAAATTTGTAAATCCATTTGTTGTGGGATTAATTACTAAATTATCTCCTACTATTATGAATATACTATTCTATACAATACTTATACTTTTCTTAATTGATAATGTTATATCATTTAAAGTTATATTTAAAATTAAAAATATGTCTGTTAAATATGTTCACCTAGATAATACTAAAGAAATAACAGAAAAAGTTAAAAAGATATTAAGTGATAATGTACTTGCTAAAAGAGTATTTAAAGCATTTCCAAATATTAGATTTAAATTTAATTTAAAAGAAAAGATGAAAGTTTTAAAAGATAAAGCTGTTTCAATAAAAAATAACTACAAAAAATAAAATTTGTGGTTATTTTTTTATTATTTTATTGTAAAGTTTACATATGATTTTATATATTGATAAGTTATTGTTGTATAATTAAATTGGAGGCGTGTAATAATGTTTGAAAACAAGAAAATTTTTATTCTTGGTATGGCAAGAAGCGGTTATCAAGCTGCTAGAGTCTTAGCAAAAAGAGGTAACACTATTGTATTAAATGATAAAAATGCTAACCAAGATAAAAATCATATTAAAGAATTAGAGGATTTAGGTGTTAAGGTTATTTTAGGCGATCATCCTGATGATATTTTAGATGAATCATTTGATTATCTTATTAAAAACCCTGGTGTTCATTTTGATCATAAGTATTTAAAATATGCAGAAGAACATGGTATTAAAGTAATAAATGAAATAGAAATGGCTTATCATTTACTTCCAAAAGGAGTTAAATTAATAGCTATTACTGGTACTAATGGTAAAACTACTACTACATCATTGACTTATGAAATAGTTAGCGCTGCTTTTCCAGGTAGAACTCACTTAGCTGGTAATATTGGTTTTCCTCTTTGCGAAGTTATTGAAAATATAAAAGAAAATGATTATTTAGTAATGGAAATTGGTGTTCCACAACTACATGATTTCTATGATTTTAATCCAGATATCGCAGTTCTTACTAATATTTACGAAGCACATTTAGATATGTTTGGAACTCGTGAATACTATAATGAAACTAAACTTAGAATATTTCAAAACCATACTTCTAAAAATATTGCTATCATTAATAAAGGAAATGAAGATGCATATAGAATCACTAAAGATATAAAAAGTACAAAAAAATACTTTACTAGTAAAGAAAAAATTGATGGTGCTTATTTAGAAAATAGTAAGATTTATTACTATGGTGAAGAAATTATTGATACTAAGAATATTAAATTACAAGGAAATCATAATTACGAAAATATAATGTGTGCAATTATGATTGCTAAAGAACTTGGTATTTCTAATGAAATTATGTGTAAAGTTATCAGTGAATTTAGTGGTGTAGAACACAGAATAGAATACGTTAGAACTTTCGAAGGAAAAGATTTCTATAATGATTCTAAGGCTACTAATGTTACTTCAACTCAAATAGCATTATCAGCATTTAAAAAACCAACTGTATTAATTTTAGGTGGTCTTGAAAGAACTCAAAGTTTCTTAGAATTAAAAGATTACTTAGTAAATACTAAAGCAGTTGTATGTTATGGTGAATGCAAAGAAAGATGTAAAAAAGAAATAGAATCAATGGGTATTAAATGTACTATGGTTAATAACTTAGCTGAAGCAGTAGATGTTGCTAATAAAGAAAGTGTTAGTGGAGATGTTGTTCTTCTTAGCCCTGCAGCTGCATCTTGGGATCAATATAAATGTTTTGAAGACAGAGGAGACGAATTCAAAAAACTTGTTAAAGAATTATAGGAGCTAAAATGAAAATTATATGTGAACATTGTGGTACTAGTATAGATTTAGATAAAGATAAAATTTGTCCTAACTGTAAAGCACCATATTCAAAAAATCAAGATTATAATGAATATAAAGAAACCATAAAAAAAGAAAAAGATATAGATATTAAAAGTAAAGAACTAGATAATGAAATAAAAGAAAAAACTAAAGATATAATGGATACTAGTTTGAAAACTGTTAAATCATCTTTTACTATTGGGAAAATAATGTTTATAGTAATTAGCGTATTTGCACTTGCTATTATAATTACTGTAATTATTCATATGATAAATTTTGATAATGATTTTAATATTTCTAGAGACGATATTAACAATATGAATGAAGTTAAGAATGATTCAACATATGATAAAGCCAACGAACAATACGAAAAAATAAAAGAAGAACTAGATAAAAGATACGAAGAAACGGAAAACTTCAGATAAAAAAAATTTGCATTTTCTGCAAATTTTTTATTTGCCATTAATTATCTTTAAGATATCTTTGCCATACTTTTTAAACTTAATATCTGAAAAGCCTACAACACTTTTTAATTCTTTTTCATTCATTGGCTTTAATTTAACAATTTCGTTAAGTGTTTTATCATTAAATATATAATATGGTTTATAATTTAATTCTTTAGATTTATAATTTCTATAGTTTTTTAATTTATTTTTAATAATTTCATTTAAATCAAATAATTTTTCACTTGATACTACTTCTGTTTCATTTATTTCATCTACTATATCTTCATTAATACATAATGATAATATTCTATCAGCACTTTCTTTTATAATGTCATCCATAGTAGAAAATTCAGTAGAATCTTTTTCTATCTTTTTAATATAATCTATTAATTTATCTACTCTAACCACTTTTTTCTTTATATCTCTTGGGGCTTGTTTCATATCAACAACAACATTTTCATTAGATAAAACAACTACTCCATGATAAAAATTATCATATGCCTTATTTAAAATCAGCTTTTCTAGGAAATCACTATGATCATATAAATATGCTTTTATGATGTCTATGTTTCTATCTAGTTTATCAATTGGATTATATATGCCTACTTTTTTACCATAATAAGTTCTAAAGAAATTACCATTACCATCTACTAAAATATTACCATATGTATTTTTACATTCTAATACATAGTAATTTCTTTTAGTTATAATCATAAAATCTATTTGAACTTTATAATCTTTATAGGCAATATTTAAATCATGTAAGATTAGCATTGGAATATTACTATTCATAAGAGTATTTATTATTTTATTTTCTCCTTTAATAGCATATTCATATTTTTTAATATCTTTTTCTATAAATATTTTTGCTTCTTTAGTAGCAGTTTTAATTTGTTTAGTTAATTCTTCTACTCTTTTTTGAAGTGTATTACCTTCTTTATACATAATTGCTTTATCTATATTGTTCATATAAACACCTCTTTATTCTATATACATTATACATTAATCAAAATAAAAAAACCATATAATGGTTTAATTTTTTACTACTTGTTTTACTTTGTATTTATCTAAGTATATTTCTGGATGTGTCTCTCTAAATTCTTCTTTATTTCTTTTCATTAAGAAGCTTGCTTCTTCTACTGAGCCTTCTAAATCATTTGTTGATTCTTTATATACTAAACCAAATGATGCGGTAAATTCAGTTTCTTCGATTGATTTCTTTGCTTGTGATGCTTTTCTTTCAAATAATTCTTTAGCTATAGATTCACATATAACAACAAATTCATCTCCACCTATTCTATATATGTCAGAAAGTCTAAAGTTTGATTTAAGTGAACCAGATACTGTTTTTAATAGTTCATCACCTTTTTGATAACTATACATATTGTTTAATATGCCAAGCCCATTAGCGTCTACGAATAAAACTCATACATTTTGAAACTCTCTTTTCTTTCCTCTTATTATTAGTTTCATATGACATGCACTTAAGCAAACCGTAAAATCTCCATCTTCCGTTTGAACACCTTTATCATGTGTTTTAAAATCATCTTTTCTTTGAGATTCTAAATCTATTAACATTACTAAATCAGCTTTACAGTAATCTTTTATAAATTTTAGTATTGAATTAATAAATTTATCACTATAATCATCAGTTATTATTTCTGAGTTTAAATATAATAAAAATTCGTTATCCATAGTCATTTTCCTTTAACTGGGCATGTTATACTATAATGTTAATCAATTGTTAAAAAAAAGAAGCTACTTTCCCTAGTAACTTCTAATTTAATTTTTATGTGATAACGACTCATAAATATTCATTAATTCTTTTGCTTTATTTTTATCTTTTTTAATATTTGCCTCTTCGCATCCATTTTCATAATAATATTTTGCTAAGTTATAGAATGGATGTTTTATTCTCTCTGTAATTGGTGTTTCGATTGCTTTAGAATAATAAATAAAAGCAGTTTTTAAATCATTTCTTTTTCTATAGTATTCCCCTACTTTATTAAGTGCCCAACATTCATTCATATCAGCACTTATTTTATAATATTTATATGCTTCTTCTATATTTCCTTCATCTTCATAAGTTTTTCCTAGGTTGTTAAATGCATACGCATACCCATGTTCCGCGGCTATTTGAAAGTATTTTCTTGATTCATTTATATCTTTTTTATTTTCTTTATTTATACCTCTTAAATAGCAAAGCCCTAATGTATTATAACCTGCGAAACTTCCAAGTTCTATTGACTTATTTAAGAATTTCCACATTATATCAAAATCAAGTTTTACTCTGCCAGTTAACATTAGATTTGCTACCATCCAGCAACCTTTAGGATGATCTTTTAATGCAGCTTTATAATAATATTCATAACATTTATTAAAATCAGTTTTTCCACTGATATATCCATCAAATTCAAGTGAACCAAGTTCTGCACAAGCATACATATTATCTTTCTTAGATAATTCTATTAATGAATTAATATAGCTTTCTCCATAATATAGTTTTATTTTTAAATACTCATTTAGTTCTTCTCTATTTATTTTTATGTTAATAGATTGTGTATAAACTGGTTGATTATTTTCTAATATACAATGATTAAGTATTTCTATGAATGATTCATATGAATTCATAGATTTTAATTCATTAAGTTTATTTTTTTCAATGTGCTCATCTTTTGATGCAATTTTTAATAATTCATTTATTGTTTCTATTAATTTTTTATTTGAATTTATTAAATCTAAGGAGTTTTCATCTTTTATATATATAACATCATCCATTATACTTAAGATTCCTAAAATAATATCTATATAGACTAATTTATCTGATTCATATTTTCTTTTTAAATCTACATATATTTTTTTATATTCTATTCCTATTGCTCTATATCCTATACAATAATTATTTATAGTGGTTGCATTTACATTATTTACATTAAAAAGAGTACAGAATAGTTCAGTCTGCATGGCATTTTTATTATTTGATACTTTTTTGATAACATTTATAAGATTTCCTAGTGATAAATAGTTATCATTATCATTCATTTTTATATAATTTTTCTTCATAAATAGATTATATCATTTTTTTGTTAATTTACACTCTTTTTTTTAAAAATGCATATCCTAGTGAACCTATTAATCCTACTCCAATAATTGTATTTGCTATTGGATTGGATTCTTTTTCATCATTATTAGTTTCTTCTTTTTGTTTTGTACCTTTTTTAATTATTGCTTTTTTAGCTTCTTTTGTTATCTTTTTTGTTTCTTTTTTTACTTCTAAAACGCTTCCATAAGAATCTACTATTACTTCTTTTACTACTTCTTCAATACCATATTCTCCATATTGTTCTGTCTTCTCTTCTCCGGCGTACATATTTTCATCTTCAATATATTCAGTTTCATATTTTACCACGTTAGTATCTTTTATTTGCTTCTTATATTTACAAGAATTGTCATTACTATTTGCTTTTTTATTATAATTAATGGCTTCAGAATCAGTACATCCATACACTGTCTTTATAGTAAGAGTACAAGTACAAGATGGACTATAACTTCCATCTCTACAAATAGTTCTTCCTCCTGAAGAACACCCAGCTACACCTCCATGATGTGAACAGCATCCTCTTTTTGCATAAACAACATCAAACATTAAAATAAACATTAACACTATTACTAAACACTTTTTCATATTTTCCTCCCAAAAAAATAAGCTAGTAAAAACAATAAAGTCTTTACTAGCCCTTTAATAAATTTATTATAACATATACTTTTATAAATTTGAAGAACTTACTTGTCAATAAATTTTCAATTAAATTTTTTGTGTCAAGTTTTAGTGTGTTTTATGGTATATTGTATAATTTATGATAAAATTTAATTAGGTGAAATTATGGACGAAATATTAAAATTAGTTATTGATGAAAAAAGACGTGATTTTAAATGTTTTGAAATGCTTAAACATTATTATAATACTAATCCTGAATTTGCTTCTTTTGTTAGAGAGGGAGTTCTTTCTGGCAAGATAACTGGATATAGTGATGACTTATGGAATAAAATGGCATCATTAAATGTAAGAAATCCTATTAATTTCGAAGAAGCTTTTGGTGAAGGATATAATATTGGTAATTGTACTAAATTTTCAAGATATTTAAGTTTTTGTTTTTCTTATCCTTATATTTGTGGTGGAACATTGCCATTAATTAAAGGAAGCAAAAACTCAGAGAATGGTAAACATACTTGGGTTAGTAATGGTGGTAAAATATATGATACTTCTTTAGTGCTTATAATGGATGAAACATATGCTAAAGAAAGACTCCATTATAACGAAGAAAACAGATATAACCCAAATGCTAGTGCTGTTTATTCAGCGGGTAAAGAATATGCCACTGACAGAAATTTAAGACATTAATTGATATAGTTACTTGATTCATTAGGAAACAAAATATCTACAAATGCTTTTGCTAATAGCTTAGAATCTTCTTTAAGTCCGTTAATTAACCACATTTTACATGTGTTATATAAAGCGCCACTTAGAATATAAAGTTTATATCTAGCTTCAGTATTTGTTAACGCTTTAGGATAAAAAATAACCATATAATCATTTATTTTATTTTGAATAACATTTGATAAGTTTGATTTTTCTAAGGCTAAAACAAAATCTTTATTGTTTTTAAAGAATTCGAATGCATTTAATATAAGTAAATATGGATTATCTTTATTTTCTTCGCGTTTACTTTTATAATCTTCTATTAAAGTTGTCATATAGTCATTTAGAATATCTTCTTTAAAATTATAATTTCTATAGTAAGCCATTCTAGATACTCCTGCTTTCTTAGTGATTTCTGTTATAGAAATATCTTTAAATTCTTTTTCTTTCATCATGGATACTAACGACTTAACTATACACTCTTTTATAAATTTATTTGAATTCAAACAAAATCACCTCTTTTGTAACATTTAGTCTAAATTAGTAGTTTTTCTTCATTTAATATGTTACAATTGTAACACATATATGATTAATATGAAAGGAATCAATTATGGGAAAAGTTAATGATTATATAAATAGGTTAATTAGTTTTATTAAAAATGAAAAGCCTGAAAATAAGGAAAAACCTTGGTTAAAGTATTATGGGGATGTTCCTGAAAATTTAAATTATTTTAATGGAAGTATGTATGACTATTTAAAAGATACTGCTTCTAAGAATGAAAAAAGAAGTGCTTATTCCTTCTATGGAAATGAAGTTACATTTAAATCTTTTATGAAGAAAATAGATAAAGTTGCTTCTGCCTTAAAAGAATTTAATATTGTAGAAAATGAATGTGTTACGATATGTATGCCAAATACACCTGAAAGTTTTGCATTAATTTATGCAATTAATAAGATTGGTGCTATTTGTAATATAATACACCCTTTATCTTCTACTCAAGATATTGAAAGAGCATTAAAGGAAACAAATAGTTCTATTATATTTTGTTCAGATGTATCTATGCCTAAAGCAAGACATATTAAGGTTAAACATTTTATTATGGTACCAACTAGTGAAAGTTTAGGTAAGTTTTTAAAGACTTTATATAATATTAAATCTTCTTTAAATATGAAGTTAGAAGATGGAATGCTTACATGGCATGAATTCTTAAATTATGGTGTTAATGAAGACACATATGTTAAGAGAGATCCAAATAGTCCTGCAGCTATTATTTATAGCGGTGGTACTACTGGAAAACCTAAAGGAATTATTATTTCTAATGCTAACTTTAATGCTATGGCTTTACAAACATCAAGTGTATGTGAGTATATTAGCCCAGGATACTCAGTATTATCAGCATTACCTATATTCCATGTATTTGGTTTAGCACTTTGCACTCATACATGTCTTGTATCTGGTATGAAATGTATAATTGTCCCTCAACTTAATACAAAAAAGATTAATAAAGAACTTAAAAAATACAAACCTAATGTTTATCCAGCTGTTCCATCTTTATTAAAAATGTCTATTAATAATACCAATCCTGGTAGCAACGCTTTTAAGGATATAAAAGTTGTGGTTGTCGGTGGAGATTATTTATCACCTCAATTAAAGGGTGAATTTGAAGATTATTTAAAAGCTCATGGAAGCAACGCTGTTGTTAAAGTAGGCTATGGACTTTCAGAAGCATGTGGTTTTTGTTGCTGTACTGCCGAAGTAGATGAAAAACATGTAGATAATCATAAAGGTACTTTAGGTATTCCTAATCCAGATACAATTGTTAAAATTTTTGAACCAAATAGAGATATTGAAAAATCACTTGGTGATGTTGGAGAAATATGTATTACTGGACCAACTCTTATGATGGGTTATATTAATGAAGATGAGGAAACTAAAAAGACTTTAGTTCTGCATAACGATGGTAAAACTTGGTTGCATTCAGGTGATCTTGGATATATGGATAAAGATGGATTTATCTTCTATACTTCAAGACTTAAGAGAATGATTATCACTAACGGTTATAACGTTTATCCAATTGAACTTGAAGATATTATTAATAAATGTAAATATGTTGATACTTGTACGGTTGTTGGAGTTCCTCATAAAATAAAAAGTCAAACTCCTAAAGCAGTAATAGTACTTAAACAAGGTGTAGAAAACACTATGGAAGTACGTGAAGAGATAAGAAGATATTGTTACAAAAATATAGCTAAGTATGCTGTGCCAACTGAATATGAATTTAGAGATACACTTCCTAAAACAGCTGTTGGTAAAGTAGCTTATAGAGATTTAGAGAAAAAGAAAGAAGATTAATTCTTCTTTTTTTGTGGAATTGTTGTGGAATATAAAAGGTATACATTATGTATTTAAAATTATATAATTAATAAGGAGGGAGAAACTTATGAAGAAGTTTTTAAAAAATTATAAATCAACTTTAATACTTTTAGGATCAATTATTATTGGTACTATAGTAGGACTAGTATTTGGTGAAAAGGCTACTGTATTAAGTCCATTTGGTGATTTATTCTTAAACATGTTACTTGTTATTATAGTACCACTTATATTCTTAACAATAAGTACTTCTATTGGTAAAATGAAACAACCTAAGAGAATTGGTAAGATACTTACTACTATAATACTTGTATTTGCATTTACTTCTATTGTTAGTGTTTTTGTAGGTTTAGTATCAGCTAAAGCATTTAGATTAGTTGATGTTAAAGATACAGAAGCTATAAAAGAAGTATTAAAAGGTGCTGAAGAAGTTACTAGTGAAGATGTTAATTTCTTAGAAAGAACTGTTGAAGCAGTTAGTGTTAATGATTTTAGTAAATTACTTACTAGAGATAATATGATTGCTTTAATTATATTCTCAATACTTATGGGAATTAGTATTAATATGAGTAAAGGTAAAGGAGAAAAATTCTTAGATACATTAGAGAGTGCTAATGAAGTTGTTCAATCATTTATTAAACTTATTATGTACTATGCACCTATTGGTCTTGGTTGCTATTTTGCAGCATTAGTTGGAACTTTTGGTGGTGAAATTGCTATAGGATATGGTAAAACATTTATAATTTATACGGTTGTTTCTGTACTATTCTATTTTACAGTTTATTCACTTTACGCATTTATTGCTGGTGGTAAAAAAGGATTTATTAGTTATTGGAGAAATATATTACCTGCTACATTAACAAGTCTTGCTACTTGTAGTAGTGCTGCATCAATTCCAGTAAATACTAATTGTGCTAAAAATATTGGTGTACCTGAAGATATAGCTGATACAACTATTCCACTTGGAACAAGTTTTCATAAAGATGGTTCTATAATAGGTAGTGTATTTAAGATTATGTTCTTAGTATATCTATTTAATTCAGATGTTAGTACTCTTAAAGTTTTAGGAGTTGCATTAATTGCTACATTACTTGTTACTGCTGTACCAATTGGTGGTGGAACTATATCAGAAATGTTAATTATAACTATGTTAGGTTTCCCAGTTACAGCACTTCCAATACTTACAATAATAGCTACTATAATAGATCCACCTGCTACTATGTTAAATGTTGTAGGTGACTCTGCATCAAGTATGATGGTTGCTAGAATAGTAGATGGTAAAAAATGGATGAAAGAAAAGAAGTTTATTTAATTAAACTTCTTTTTTTATGTTATAAACTCATTAATATTCTATAATAGTCACTCTTGAATTCATCTTTTTCAATACCAAGTTCTTCATAGAATTTATCAATATATTCTTTTCCATAGTTTCTTTCAATAGATATTTCGCATATTACTAGGTCAAAGTATATATCTCCAATACCTGCATCTTCTGTATCAAGTAGTCCACTAAAGTGTCCATTTTCTGCGAATATATTAGGAAGAGACATATCTCCATGAGTAAATCCTATTATTTGTTTTGGTTTATTTCCTTTTAAATATTTTAATATATTCTCTTTTGTTATGAATCTTTGTAGTATTTCAGGTTTAATATCTTCATTTTTAATAGTATTAAATCTTTCTTCTATTCTTTTAATTTTAGTATCTAATGTTTCATCTATTATACAATCACTATAATCTATATTATAAAGAGCATTAAATGCTTCAATAATAATTTTAATTCCTTCAAGTGGATGTTCTTCATAATAACCATCACAAAGCATATTACCTTTTAAAGCTTTAGTCAACATATAACTCTTGCCATTATATTTTTCATAGAATACTTTTTCTGGTACAGTTATCTTATCTTTTAAATAGTCTAAACTAATAGATTCTTTAGATAAATGATCTGCCACTTTAAGAAAGAATACTTTACTTTTCTTTCTAATTTTATATACTTTTTTACCTGAACAACCTATAGTTATTTCTTCTATTCTATTAGCATCTTTTAAGAATTCATTTAATCTATTACTTCCTTTAATGTTAATAACTTCTTTAGGTTTCTCTTGTTCACTTATGTTAATAACTTGTTTATCTTTAATAGAATCATAATTTCCATCATAACTAACTAATTTTTTATTTTCAATTCTAACTATTTTAGTAGCTATTTTATTTATAAAGTATCTGTCATGTGAAATAAATAGTAATGTTCCATCAAAGTCTAGTAAAGCTTCTTCAAGTATTTCTTTAGTATCTATATCTATATGGTTTGTTGGTTCATCTAGAATTAAGAAATTTGATTTAGAAAGAATTAGTTCTAGTAATTTAATTCTTACTTTTTCTCCTCCACTTATAGTTTTCAGCTTTTTAGAAATTTCTTCTTCTCCAAAATAAAATTGATGGAGTTTACTTCTAAGTTCGCTTTCGCTTCCTACAAAGAATGAACGTACGTGTTCATAAACTGTCAAGTCTTCATTGTCAAATCTTATCTCTTGAGGTATGTATCCGATTTTAATATTTGTACCTAATTTAATATTATCGTGTGTGTTATTCATAATATTTTTAATTAGTGTTGTTTTACCTGTTCCATTCTTGCCCATTAGGCATACTCTATCTTGATAGTATATTTTCATACTTGCTTTTTCAAGCAATGAACGAGAACCTATATTTAAATCTAAATTGTCAATTGTAAGAACATGATTACCACTTCTACTTTCAGTAGTAAGATTAACTCTTAATTCAGTCTTTTCTTTTGGCTTTTCTATCATATCCATTCTTTCGAGTCTTTTTTCCATAGCTGCAGCTCTTCTAAAGAACATAGGATTATCACTCTTAGTTCCCCATTCTTTTAATCTTTTAATAGCTTCTTTTATTGCTTCTATTTCTTTTTGTTGATTTTTATATGCTGCGAACTGACTTAAGAATCTTCTTTCTGATTCTTTTAAATAATATGTATAGTTTCCATGATAAACATCTTCTTTACCATTTTTAATTTCTATTATTTTATTTACTACTCTATCTAGAAAGTATCTATCGTGGCTTACTATTAAGGCTGCTCCTTTGTAGTTATTTAAATATTCTTCAAACCATTCAAGTGTATCTATATCTAAATGATTAGTTGGTTCATCTAATAAAAGTACATCAGGCTCAGATAAGACTAAAGAAGCTAGATTTACGATTGTTTTCTCTCCACCTGATAAATTATTGTACTCTGTATCTAATAGCTCGTCAGATAGCTTAAAACCGCCTTTAATCTTATTTATTTTTTCTTTTATTTGGTATCCACCTTTAATTCTAAATTCTTCTTGTAATCTATCCAATGTTTTAATAGATTTTTCACTTGAATCCATATGAGCAACATATGAATTAATAGATTCTTCTAAATCAAGTAATTCTTTAATTCCACGTAAATATACGTCTTTTGCTTTAATGTTATCTTTCTCTTTAGGTGGTATTTGTGTTAAATATCCTATTTTAGAACCTTTTCTTATATTAATAGTTCCACCATCTAATGTTTCTAATCCCATAATAAGTCTAAGTGTAGTAGTTTTACCACACCCATTGCTTCCGATAAGAGCTATTCTCTCACCACTTTTAATATCTATTGAAAAGTCTTTTAATACTGGATTAAATCCATAGTTTTTATTTATTTTATTTATACTTATTTCTATCATAATTAATTTTACTCCTTTTTTGTTGCATGTTAAAAAAATCACACTTCCTGTTACTCAAAGGAATAACTAAAGTGTGATATCACTACTATACATGATTTTAGTTCCAATGTATTTCATAATATCACCTTTCCGAGCATATTATATCATACTTGTGTTTATATTTCTATATGTTCATGTTTACTAAAAAATTAAAAACGATATATTATAGTTAGTGAAATGTTTAGCCCCCTGAGTTGAGCGTCACCAATGTTTGTGATGCCCAACTAAACATTTCAAAACACAAAGTACCATATATTGATATTTATGTCAAAAAGATATAATTTAATTTAAAGTCTATAATCTATATTTAAAATATAATTTTATCATAGAAAATAATAAATATATCACTATAACCAACCAATAATTTTATTTTAGGTAAATTGAAAACAAGTAATTTTTTACTTGTTTTCTTTTAAATATTTACTAACTACATCTATTATTCTTTTATATTCCGTTTCTAGTTCATTAAAATGTTCTTTTACGTAACTTTTATCTCCGTCTTTACTTTTTAATTCGTGATTCAGTGATAATTTGGCTAATTCAGTAAACCCAAAGTATTTAGAATCACTTTTTAAAGAATGTACATCTACTGAATATTCTTTCATGTTTTCTTTATTTGAAACTATTCTATTCCATTTTTCATCTATTTCTTTGAACCAGTCATTAAGCATTTCTTTGTACATTTCTATACTTCCAAAATTTTCTAATCCAACTTTATAATTAATGTTTGCTTCTTCTAGAATTTTTTCATTATCATTGGTTTCTTCTTTTACTTCTTCTTCAAGTGGTTTCATATTAGCACCAAATTCATATTTTGGTACATCTTTCCATCTATCCTCTGAAGTTTCTTTTTCATTATTAAATATTTTATCTAATTTTTCTTTTAAACTATCTTTATTAAATGGTTTTGCTAAATAATCTGCAAATCCTTCTTTAATATATTTTTCTTTTGAACCAGCAACTGCATCTGCAGTTAAAGCTATTACAGGAGTATTAAATCCATCTATTTCTCTTAATTTTTTTAATGCTTCTTCTCCATTCATTACGGGCATCATTATATCCATTAAAATAAGGTCATAGTCATTACTAGAAGCAACCATATTTATACATTCACTACCATTATAACATTCATCTACTTTTTTGATATTTAATGCATCTGTTACTCTTCTTGCTACTTTAACATTTAATTTATTATCATCTACTATTAATACTTTTTTATTTATATAATCTATATTATTTGAAGTATCATTTTTACTTTCTTTATCTTTATATGGTTTTGACATCTTGCTTATTTTTTGTGGAATATTAACCATAAATATTGAACCTAATCCATATTGACTTTGTACATTTATCTTCCCACCCATCATTTCAACAAGCTTTTTTGTGATTGCTAAGCCTAAACCTGTTCCTTCGGTAGTTGAGTTTCTTTCAATATCAAGTCTTTCGAATTTAGTGAAAAGTTTTTCTATGTCTTCTTTTTTAATACCTCTTCCACTATCTTGAACAGTAATTATTAAATTACAATTATCATCTCTATTAATACATTTAACATTAAGGTTAATATGTCCTTTTTCTGTATATTTAATAGCATTTGTTAGTAAATTGTTTATTATTTGTTTCATATGAGCTTTATCACCTAATAGTTCATATGGTATATCTTCTGCAATATTAACATGAAGTTCTACAGGTTTATCACCAATACGAGTACTTGATACTCTTGCTAATGTTTCTATTTCTTCTTTAAAGTCATATGGAATTTCTACTATTTCCATCTTTTCACTTTCTATTTTACTTATATCCATAATGTTTCCAACTATTTCTAGAAGTGTTTGTGAAGCTGAAACTATATCTTTTAAATCTTCTTTCATATCTTTAGGACAGTTAGCTCTTTCTTCTAAGTTTTCTGATAGTCCTACAATTGCATTCAAAGGAGTTCTTATTTCATGAGACATACTACTTAAGAAATCAGATTTTGCTCTATTAGCTCTTTCTGCTTGATCTTTTGCTATATTTAGTTGTTCTATTGTTTTTAAATCTGGATTTTCAATTGTAAATATCATTATCATATCAACAATACTAAATACTATAGATATTAGATTTACTTGAGGAATAACCATTCTACATATAGCAACAATAATCAAGAAGAAAATCAAAAAATATAAAGGAATATACTTTTCATTATTTTTAAAGTTTTTATATTTAAATAAAACTATTACCATTCCTAAAATGTAAAAGCAGCTTGCTATTAAGCCTAAACTCGTAAGTGGCCCATATGAGTCCAATATTCCATTTTCGTTTACTATGGTTACATCTAATAAAAGAGCTAAAATGTATATAATTATATTTGTACTAATTGTTATTTTCTTTATTAATTGATTTTTGTTATTTAGTGAATATATGTAGTAAAATAGCAGGCTACACCATGATACTACTAGAATTACATCTAATTTATTTAATAATTTAAATAAAAGAAAATTGTTCCAAGTTATAGCATTTACAACAATAGATGTTGTGGTTAATGACTCTACTATATTTATAAGTAACATATATTTAAATATTTTTGTTTCAAAGTTTTCTATTCCTTTTTTTCTAATAAACATATATGTGATTATAGATGAAATTATAAATGCACATATCGTTAAATATCCATTTGCCATATTATACTCCTATTCTCATTTAATTATATAATAATTTTAGCATAATAAAAAGGTTAAATCATTAACCTTTTATTCTTTTATCAAATAAGAATGCGTTTTGCTTGGATGGTGATAATTTCATTACTGGTCCATATACTTCTTCACTTGTATATACACCTTTTGGTCTATATACTAAATCTTTAATATATTCTTTATTGAAATATGGCCATTCACTGAATCTTTGTTCAACATATTTATCCCATTCATCACCATTCAACTCTTCTCTTTTAAGTGGCTCTTCGCTTTCCCAAATTTCCCACTTTAGTGTTGATAAAGTATCTCTTAAATCTCCTATAGCTCGAGATTTTTCTTCATTTCCTTCACCATAGTTGTTCATATCAAAATTTTCGCCTATATTTACTTTAAATTTTTTCCCATATTGTTCACAAGCTACTGGTACTATAATTGCATTTCCTTCTTTGGCAATATCAACTATACCCCAATAGCAAGGAAGCATTGGTAAATTTGGAGTTAAGTTCCAAGTTCCTTCTATGAAATACATTAAATTACCATTTTGCTTTAAGTGTTCTATCATTTTTCCTGATACAGCTTTTCTATCTTTTTTATCTTTTTCATTGAAATAGAATACACCATTCACTGATAAAAATTTTTCATCTATTAATCCTTGTAAATGCTCATAATCTCCAGATAAAAGATAATAATGATCTTTTATTGCTTCACTTACTACTTCAATATCAAATTTTCCTACATGAGTTACAGCATAAATTATAGGCCTATCAGTTGGCGTTCTTAAATCTTTTAAAACTTCGTGTGAAAAGCCACCTATTCTATTTTTAACTTTATATACAGTTAATACCAACCAATGTAATTTCCTTCTTTGTTCTAAAGAAAGTTTATTCCAAATTCTACCTTCATCTTTAGTTCTAATTCTATAATATAAGTCTAAAAATTCATTAGAACGTTTTTCAAATTCTTCTTCACTAATTCCTTTTTCAAACAATTTTAATTGTTCTTCAGCTAATATATTCATACTAACACCCCTTAAAATTGGCTTTATTATAACATAAAGTTAATAATTTTTAAAGGGTTTTGTTACAAATTTGATACTTTATATAATAAAAAATGCTATTTCTAGCATCTTTTTATTCACTAATCATCATTACGAATTTAGTTTTACCATCTGTATTTTTATCTTTCATACTGAATGAATTGTATTCATTTCCTAAATCTATAAGTTTTTCAATCTTTTTAGAATAAGTTTTAACTTTACCATTTAATACACTTGTTATCTTAGAAATTCCTTCTTTATTGAATTTGTTAAGTCCATCATATAAAGTTGTTGCTCCTTTTAATATTTCTGAATTTTTAGTATTAAACGTATTTGTAAGACTTGTTAAATAATCAACGCTTTCACTTAGCTCTTTAATTCCTTCATACATTTTATTACTATTAGTTGCTAAATAATTTACTGATGGGGCAAGTTTATCAACATTAGTAATTAAATCTTTAGAACTACTAGCTAAAGCACTAACATTTTTATTTAAAGCGCTTATACTACTATTTAAATTATCAATATTTGTTTTCATAGAAGTTAATGTTTTAAAGTCTATACTCTTTTGTAAATTAGCTATTTCTGCTTCTAATAAATCTTTTGTATTTTCATCTGTTGTTGTTTCTTTTATATATGTTAATGTTTCAATATGTTTAGTCATTGTTGATAATGTGTTATCTACTGTTGTACTTAATAATTCTGATTGTTTAGCAAGTTCATTTGTTTTTGTTGATAATGTGTTAATACCATTAGCTAAGTTTACAATTGAACTAGTATATGTACTTAAACCTTTTACTTGTTCATTTAAGTTTTGAATACCTTGATTTAATGCATTATATTTTTCTACTAAACCTTTAACGCTTGTGTCTAAGTTATTCATTCCACCATTATATTTAGTAAATCCATCGTTGTATGCTTTGATACCATTCTTTAAGTCATTACTTCCATTTACTAAATCTTTAGTACTTGTTCCTAGTTTGTTAACACTATTATAAAGTCTATTTAAATCACTGAATGATGATGTGTCAACGTCTTCAAATAAATTTGAAGTAGCTACTGAATAAATATTAGTAAATTCATATGAAGTAGTAGTATATTCAATAGTAATTGTATCTAATCCTTTTAAATCATTAATCTTTAAGCTTTCATAAAGTCCTGGAGCACTATATCCAAGAAACATATAATTAATACCATTATCTACGATTTTACCATTATCTACTTTTAAATTAGTTATATTATCTTTGTTAAATGTCATAAGTGAAGTAATCATAAATGGAGTATATAATGTTTCTTTTTTACCATTGACATTTACTTTCTTTTTAGAAGTATTTTCATACTTAATTACTATTTTAATTTTTCCACTTTTTCCAGTTAATTCTTTAGATGTATATTCTTTTCCGTCTAGATAATATTTAATAGTTGTTTTGATTGGAAGACTTTTTGTTGAAGTACCTTTATAGAATATATCTTCTCCTTTAGAACTCCATGTAAGTGAATTATCTATAAGATCGAATCTTTCGTCTCCATTAACATTTACTATATCTTTAAGATTAGTTCTATCGTTATATTTACCTTCTTTTACATTTTGAATATGATTGCTTACTATAGTTTTATCAACACTACCATCACTATTTAATCTTGAATAAACAGTTTCATCTTTAGTAGTAGCAAATACACTTAATGGTAATGTTAATGTTATAAGTAAGGCAGCTAATACTTTTTTATTCATTTTAATTCCTTCTTTCTTTTTTAAAGTTGTTTTCATTATCAACTTATCAAATAGCATTAGTAATGATGGTAATATTAAGATTACTACTAACATACTAATAATTGCTCCTCTTGATATTAATGTACATATTGATCCAATTAAATCTATATCAGTATAAGCACCAACTCCAAATGTTGCTGCGAAGAAACACATACCACTTACGAATACTGAACTTACACAAGAATCTAATGTTTCTCTCATAGATTTAAATTTATCTTTTCCAGAATTTCTTAATTCTAAATATTTTGTTGTCATAAGAATTGCATAATCAATAGTTGCTCCTAATTGAATAGTACCAATTACTATAGATGCTATAAATGGAAGTGTTGTTCCTGTGAAGTATGAAATAGCAACGTTTACGAATATAGCAAATTCAATAGCTATAATTAATAGAACTGATAATGATAATGATTTTAATACTACGAACATGATTGCGAATATTACTCCGATAGATACGTAGTTAACATTTTTAAAGTCTTCATCACTTATCTTAATTAAGTCATTAGTAAGTGGTCCTTCACCTGCGATAATAGCATTTTTATCATATGTTTTAACTAACTCATCTATTTCTTCTATTTGAGTAGTTAGTTCTGGAGAAGCTACTTCATAATCAGAACTTATTAACATTAATTCATATTTATCAGTTTTAAATATTCCTTTTATATCTTCATCAAGTAGTTCTACTGGGAATCCATATTTTTCTAATTCACTTGAACTAAGAACCATACTTATTCCTTTAGTATTTTTAAGCTTATTTACTAATTCTGTCTTTTTATAATTTTCTAAGTTTGAGTCTAACAATATTATTTCTGGTGAAACAATATTAAAATCTTTTTTTAATTCTTCGTTTGCTGTTACACTCTCTAATGTTTTAGGAAGTGATTTATCTAAGTTGTAATAAACATTTACTTTTGAGTTACCAATTACTGCTGGAATCATTAATATTAAGAATCCTACGAATATTGGTTTATAGTATTTCATTGTGAAATCTTTTATGTGTTTGAAACTTGGTATTAATACTTTATGTCTTGTTTTAACAATCCATCTATCACATAATAATAACATTGCTGGGAATACTGTAACTACACAAATAAGTCCAAACAAAACACCTTTTGCCATTACAAGTCCAATGTCTTTTCCTAATGTCAAATTCATTGAACATAATGCTAAGAAACCAGCAATTGTTGTAAATGCGCTACCAAGTACTGATACTAAAGTTTCTTTTATTGCTTTTGCCATTGCTTCGTTTGTATCTTCTTCTTTTTCTAAATTACTTTGATATTTATGATATAAGAAGATTGAGAAGTCTGTTGTTACTCCTAATTGAAGTACAGCACTTATTGCTTTTGTTATATATGATATTTCTCCAAATATAATGTTTGAACCCATATTATATATAATAGCTATACCAATATTTAAAAGTAATAATACTGGTACAATATATGAATCTAATGATAGTGATAATACTATTAAGCATAGTATAACAGCGATTACTACATAGATTGCTACTTCTTTATTTGATAGATCCATGGTATCTTGTACGATAGCACTCATGCCACCAACCTTAGCCATACCATCTAATGTTTCTCTTATTTCTGTTATGGCATTTAAAGTTTTTTTATTTGATGTTGTTTCATTAAACGTTACCAACATAAGAGTTTTATCACCATTTTTTACTTGTTCAAGAAAACTATCTGGTAATATTTCAAAAGGAATAGATACACCAGTAAGATCATTGATTGTTAATACTTTGTTAACACCGTCAATTTTTCTTATCTTTTTTTCTGCATCTAGAACTTTCTTTTGATTACTGTTGTCTATAGATATTGTAGCGAAAGCTCCCATATCAAAATCTTCTTTTAATATGTTTTGACCTTTCATTGTTTCAATATCTTCAGGTAAATATACTAAGATATCATAATTAGTTTTTGTATTAAAATACCCTATCGCTGCTGGTATTAATAACAATATAGATATTATTAATATAGCTACCTTATGTTTACATATAAAGTCTCCAAACTTTTTCATTTATACCTCCATTATGACCAACGGTCAGTTAGTAATATACCTCAAAATTGACCATTAGTCAATACTTTTTAATCATTTTATTGACTTTTGGTCATTTTTATATTAAAATTTATGTATCGAAGGTGAAAAATATGATTAATATTGAAAATACTTTATCTAAAATAGAAGAAAAAAAGCAATTAAAAAAAGAAAGTCTTATGGCTTCTGCTTATAATTTATTTATTAAAAAAGGTATTAATGATACTTCTATTAGTGATATAGCTAATGATGCTGGTGTTGCTAAAGGAACTTTCTATTTATATTTTAAGGATAAATGGCAAATCCATGAAGAAGTAATAATTGATAAATCAAAAAAATTATTTAGTGATGCTATAGAATATACAAATAAGAAGAAATTAGATAACTTCCCCGATAAATTAATTAGTGTTATTGATTATATAATAGACAAACTTTCAAGTAGTAAAGATTTAATAAAACTTATTAACAAGAATTTATCTTTAGGTCTTTATAATAAAGATTTAATTGAAATAATTAATGCTGAATATAAAGATTTAAAAACTATATTTATAGATGAAATAAACAAATATTCTAAGAAGGTTGATAATCCTGATGTAACATTATTTATGATAATTGAATTAGTTGGAAGTACTTGCTATAATTCTATTTTAAATAATGAACCATTGCCTATTAAAGAATTTAAACCTTATTTATATACTCAAGTAAGGAAAATGATTGAGTAATGAAAGTTTTAATTATTATTCTATTTATCATATTAATTTTATACTTATTGATTGGAGTATATTTCTTTCACTTTTCAAATTGTACTAAAATATCTATAAAAAAGTTGTTCAAAGGAAAAGGTACTTTTAAGTTAACTAGTAGTGAATCTAAAACTTGGTTTAAAAATTCTAACTATAAAGAAGTTTATATTAAATCTTTTGATAAGAAAAAGCTTCATGCTTATGAAATTAAAAATAAATTAAATACTTGGGTTATCATTGTACACGGTTACACTAATAATGCTTTGGAAATGTTGGATGTAGCATATAATTTTTATAAAAAAGGATATAGTATTTTACTTATTGATCAAAGAGCTCATGGTAAGAGTGACGGAATTTATTCAACACATGGTTTCTATGAAAGAAAAGATATGTTATCATGGATAGATTATATAAATAAAAAGAAGAAAACTAAGATTATACTTTATGGTATATCTATGGGTGGAACTGTTATAATGAGAACAGTTGGTGAAAATCTTCCGAATAATGTTATATGTGCGATTGAAGACTGTGGCTTTATATCTAATTATGATCAGTTTTATAATCAACTTAAATACTTAAAGTTTTTACCAAAACCTATAATTTCATCTTTTAATATATTTTCTAGTATATTTTTTGGATTCAATATTTATAAGTTTAAACCTGAAGAAATACTTATGAATGGAAAAATTCCTTTTATGTTTATACACGGAAGTTCTGATAAACTTGTACCACCTAAAAATGCATATGATGCTTATCAATTATATAAAGGTAAGAAGAAGTTATTAATAATTGATGGAGCTAAACATATGAAATCAAGTATTCAAGATTCTAAAAAATATTATAATGAAATATTTAGTTTTATAAAAGAAAATAAGGAAAGTTAGCTTTCCTTATTTTAATGTGTTATAAATTAATTCATATTCTTCGTTAGTAAGATTTTCCATTAGTTTATTTAATGTTTCTTTTGGAATTTGATATTCTTCTATAATGCTTTTGCTTTCTTTTTTAGTTAGTTTTTTATCATGTAATTTTGCAAATTCTATTAATGCTTCCATTAGATTATTTTTTAGTTTTCTTTCTCTATGGAAAAACATTTCTCTAAATATAAATCTTTTGAAACTATATTTTAAGTTTTCTCTTTGTACTGGTACTAATCTTATCATTGATGACATAACTCTTGGTGCTGGTTCAAATGCATCCGGCGTTATATCCATTATTTTGGATACATCAAAGAAAGAATTAGTAAGCAATGCTAATTTTGTTAATGATTTGTTAACTACAGCATCAGCGAATTTTTTTCCTACTATTAAAATGCACATATCAAATTCGCATCTTAATAACTTTTCAATAAATGGTTCTGTTATTGAGTATGGAAGTGCTGAAATAATTTTATCACATGGTGGTATATATACATTTAGAGCATTACCATATATTACATCAACATTATCATGTTTATCCTTTAATACATTAATAAAATGTTCTAAATTTCTATCAATTTCAATACATGTTAAATGACCTGAACGTTTAGCAATTATATCACTTATTTCACATTTGCCAGGTCCAATTTCAACAACATTATCAGTTGGTTTTAATTCAGCAGAATCAACAAATAAATTTATGATGCCTCTATCAACTAAAAAATGTTGATCCAAATAATTTGTATCATTTTCAAATTCCATATTCTCACCTATTATATATTATATCAATTATTTTATAATTTTTTAATCTATTTATTTTATTTTACAAAGAATAAGACAAGTTATTACTTGTCCATATATTTTATATTTGCTTTTATTATTTGGTCATTTCTTTTAATTTTTCTTCTTCTTGATGCATCAGTGAAGAATATTGCATAAGCAACTTCCCATAAAGCAACCCATCCAAATACCATAAGTATTTCTTCTAATATTTCTCCGATTATATGTCCAAAGAAATATGATGCGATTACGAATGATATTCCTATTAATAATAAAGTTAATTTTTTAATATTTCCTAATTCTATTTCGTATTCTAGTTCATCGTTGTTTTCTTTGAATTCTTTTATTATTAGTTTTTTATAATGCTCTTTTTCTTCATCAGTAAGTTTGAATTTAGCATCAATGTTTATATTAATTTTAGTATTGATATCATACCCTATTATTTCATTAAGTAAATAATCTTTTAATTCAGGAGCTAAAGTATTTTCATTGTATTTACTTGTAAAATATTTTTTCTCACTTATATCTACTTCAACATTTAATTTTTTCTTCACATTTACTCCTTATTTAAAAATAGTGAATGGATAGCGATTAGGTAAATCCAGTTCAAATGTTAATAATTCGTTAGTAGTTGGATGAACAAATTCAATTTTTTTAGCAAATAATGCTATTTGCTCTCCTACTTTAGCAGTTTTATTATATTTTTGATCACCAAAAAGAGGATATCCATGATGTAACATTTGGACTCTTATTTGATGGCTTCTTCCTGTTTCTAGATTTATTTCTACGAGTGACATATTATCTTTAAAATTTAATTTTTTAAAGTTTAATATTGCTTCTTTACCTTTCCCGTCTACTTTTACTATATTTCTTTTTTCATCTTTTAATAAATAATCTTTTAGTTTTCCGGTATTCTCTATGTTTCCTATGACTACTGCATTATAAGTTTTCTTAAATGTTTTATTTCTTACTTGTTCAGATAAACGTGATGCAGCTTTTGAAGTTCTAGCAAATACCATGATTCCACCTACTGGTCTATCTAATCTATGTACTAGTCCTAAGTAAACATTACCTGGTTTATTATATTTTTCTTTTATATATTCTTTTAGAATAGTTAGAAGATCTTTATCTTTAGTATTATCTTCTTGAGTTGGAATATTTATAGGCTTTTCTACTACTATAAGATGATTATCTTCATATATAATATTAATCATTACTTTTAACTACCTTAAGTCCATTTGCTATTAAAGATTCTATAGTTACTTTTCCATTTTCTAAATCATCTATCATTCTAGTTTGTGAACCATCTGACCATTCTAATAATACTTCTGTACTTTTTCTACATTCAAAACAATAATATGTTTCTCCTTCTTTGTAGAAGCAATCCATAAACTTTTCTTCACAACTATCAATATTATCTATAATTCTATAATCTTTTTTTCCTGTTAAACTATATAAATCATCTGTTTTATCTATTTTCATGAATGCTATTACTGCTAGTGCCACTAATATTAAAGATAATACTGTTACAAAAATACTTTTAATTATCATTTTTAGTTTCATCTTTTTCCCACCTTCCATAGACTCCACAAGGAAGTATCATATTTCTTGTTGATATTTGTAGTCCTATTTCATCAGTTTTTATTTTACCATTTTTTAGTTTTTCTTCAACACTTGTTTCTAAAATATTTTTTAATATTTCAGGTGTTATACCTTTTGTATATGAACTTATAAGTAAGAATAAAGGATCATCTGATAATATATCAATACATGAATCTATTAGTTTATTTAAGCTGTCTTCGAATCTCCATAGTTCTTTTGATGGACCTCTTCCATAAGTTGGTGGGTCCATAATTATAGCATCATATTTATTTCCTCTTTTTTTCTCACGCTCTACAAATTTTAAACAGTCATCACAAATATATCTGATCTTATTATTTTCAAGTCCTGAAAGATTAGCATTTTCTTTTGCCCAGTCATTCATTCCTTTTGATGCATCTACATGTACTACCTCTACTGCTCCTGCAGATGATGCTGCCATTGTTGCTGCTCCAGTGTATGCAAATAAATTTAATACTTTTATAGGTCTATTAGCATTTCTAATTTTACCCATTATGAAGTCCCAGTTTGCAGCTTGTTCAGGAAATAAACCAGTATGTTTAAATCCAGTTGGACTAACTTTTAATTTTAAATTTTTATATTCTACAGTCCAATATTCTGGAAAAGTTTTTTTGTTTTCCCAGTAACCACCACCTTTATCACTTCTATGGTATACAGCATGATAACTATGCCATTCTTTAGTGTCTTTGTGTGTCCATAATGCCCATGGATCAGGTCTTCTTAGAATTACATTTTTCCAACGTTCTAATTTTTCACCATTACCAGCATCAATACATTCATAATCTTTCCAATCTTTACTTACAAGCATATTTTCCTCCGTTACATATATTATATCATATTTTCTTACTATTTACTTTTTCTCCTATAAGAAATGTTTCATTTAATAATGTGTTGTTACAATCTAATTCTTCATTGGTTTTGATATGAAGTGATGAATCTATATCAAATGGGTAAGCAGTTACTCCAAATGTTTTATTATGACTAACTATTCTTAAGAATGTACGTAGTAATTTTTCAGTTAAATTGTTTTGAATTTTATTGTGTTCTTCCTTATTTGAATCAATATATTCTTGACTATTTTCTTCTCTTTTTGATTTTACTACTATTCCTGTTTCTTTAGCATTCCATCTTTCTATTAGAATTGAAGGTACTACTATATCTGTTATTCCTTTAGATGCTAAGAGCCCAAGAGCAATGTTAGATGCTACTACAAATGATGCACTAACATCTTTTAAATTGCCTTCACCATAATTTTCATAAGTGTCGTTTTTTGTATCAAAGTTTTCTCCTATTTGAAACAATCTACGATTTACTCTCTTTTTAAATTTGTTTTCTTCGTTATACTTTTTATTCTTTTGAACAGCATATATATAACATTTATTATCTTCAATACCATATCTTACTAATGGAAAAGTATACCTTTCATTAGTTTCAGGTTCAGTAACTGATATTTTTAAAGAGTTAGGTGTTTCATTTAATATAGTTTCTTGAATATTTTCAACTTCTACATATCCACCTAAAGTTTCAGAATATCCTATTATAGTTGGTTCTTCGTATTCACTAAATGTCTCATCTTTTAAAAATGCTATTTGTTTTCTTAAGAATTCTTCTGATTCGCCGAAATCATCATAAGTTGCATTAGCCCATAGTGTGGTTAATATTATTTTGTTAATAACTTGTTCATAATTTTCAACATCAGCAAATGTTAATTCATCTTGATATATAGATAAATCATATTTTTTCCTAGCTAAAGATAAATACTCTGTTAATAACTTGTTAAAACTTTCTTTATTCTTAATAACAAGTCTTGGTATTAAATATCTTCCATCATCATTCTTTTTAGCTTCTATAGTTTTATTTTCTTCTCTTATATATGTACTAAAAAGTAAATTCATCATAAAAAAGCAATCTACTCTACCAGTACTTGCTTCATTAATTATTTCATCATAAAACACATTTATGTCGTTCATATAAATCACAACTATATTTTATCATAAGAAAGAAATATTTATAAACATTTTTACAATATATTACATTTATATTGTATAATAAAACCATGAAGAAAATTATTGAACCAAAAATTAAGTTTACTGATTATTTTATTAAAGATAATTATGAATATTCTATTGATAATAAAGAGTTTGATCAAAACAATATAGAAGACTTCTCTAATATTACTTTTAATTCTTGTATATTTAATAAAATTGATTTTAATGATATTAAACTTTTGAATGTTGAATTTGTCGATTGTATTTTTAATAACTGTGATTTATCTAATAAATCTTTTGAAAATGCTGGTATTCATAGAGTAATATTTAATAATTCTAAATTAATCGGTGTTTCATTTAGTGAAGTGAATCTTAAGAATGTTATGTTTAATAATTGTAATTTGAGATATTCTAATTTTTATAGTGTTAATGTTGATAACTTGTTATTTAGTGAATGTACTCTTGAAGAATCTTATATAACGGAATGTCATTTTAAGAATATTAATTTTGATAAATGCAATCTAAATAAAGTAACTATTTTAAGACTTGAACATATTGGTTTTGATTTATCTAACTCTAGTATTGATGATATAAATATTGACTTACAATCATTAAAAGGGATTAGTGTTAATATGATAGAAGCTGCGATGTTAGCAAGATATTTAGGTGTTATTATTAAAGATTAAGGAGGTTTTATGGTTTATTTAAAAAGATTTGAATTACTTGATGATGTGCAAGAACATTATTTATTCGATGAAGAAAGTAGGCATATTTTTAACTCTTATTATCCAGTTGGTTTATTTTCTATGAAAAGATTTAAAGAAATTACTTTTAGTAATATAACAATATTTTATGGAGGAAATGGTAGTGGTAAGAGCACACTTCTTAATATTATTTCAGAGTGTCTTCATTCAAGTAGAAAAGAGAATTTTGATAAAGGGACTTTCTTTAATTTATATGTTTCTAAGTGTAAGTATGATATGAGTTTTGAAGAACCTATGGAAATTAAAACTATTACAAGCGATGATGTGTTTGATTATCTTTTAGATATTAGAAGCATAAATGCAAATGTTAATAGAAGAAAAGAAAGATTAAGCCGTGAATACTTAGATATGAAATTTAATAGTGATAATAATTTTGATAACTACGAAAGACTAAAAGATACATATGATTCTAAAAGAAAAACAATGTCTACTTATGTAAGAAATAGACTTGGTAATAATAATATAGTAGAACAATCTAATGGAGAATCTGCATTAATGTTCTGGGAAAGAGAAATTAAAGAAAATAGTATTTATATATTAGATGAACCAGAAAATAGTTTATCTGCTGAAAATCAAATAAAACTTAAAAAATTCATTGAAGAGTCTGCTAGATTTTATAATTGTCAATTTATTATTTCAACACATTCACCTTTTCTACTTAATTTATTAGAAGCTAAAATATATGATTTAGACGAAGATGAGGTAACTACTAAAAATTGGACAGAACTACCTAATGTCAGAATATATTATGATTTCTTTAATGAATATAAAGATGAATTTAAAAAGAACGATTAATTTTCGTTCTTTATTTTATTTGGCATAAAGTTTTTAACAAATGGATAATCTCTTCTCTTAATATAGAAGTAACCTAGTGTGCTATAAACTACTGCTCCTATAAAGTTAACAAATAAGTCTTTCATAGTATCAATAATACCTATATCTAAATATCCATCTTCAATTACATATATTTTATCATCTTTAGTATGTATTGTTGTTTTATCTATATTTTCTACTCTAACAGTACTATTAACTTCTTCTTTATTTAAATCTACTGAACCGAATTTTTGTACTACTCTATCCTTTTGCATATCAGTTAGAAAAATTCTATCACTAGCAAATTCATAAAATTCCCAAAGTACACCAATTGTCATTGAAAAGCAAAATCCTACTAATGCTACATATATTGGAGATAAACTAATTCTTTCACTATTTTGATTTAATAAGTCAACTAATGAAAATCCTATACCCGCACATATAAATCCATTAAGAGTATGAAGCATTGTATCCCATCCTGGTATTATTCCATAGAAATTGTTTATTTCACCTAGTATTGCTGATGAGAATATAAACATATAAATTATAGATTCTAAAAGACTTGGAATACCTATTTTAAATTTTTCTGATATTATAGTTGGAATTGTAAATAAAAATAATGCTAAAATACAAAGTAAAGCGTTATTATATTGTTTCATTACAATTTGTATCCACATACATACTATTACAAGAAGTCTTAATAGTAGATATACTGCGATAGATTTCTTATTTTTTTCTTTATATTTTTCTTTCATTGCTTTAATAAATTTTCCCATGATACACTTCCTTTACTAGTTTTATAACATAAATTAAATAATTAATCAATTATTATAAGAAATTTAATATTACTAACATCATTAAATGAATCTATTTTTCAAATATTCAGTGTATTATATGATATAATTATTTAGTTATTAGGAGGTATAACATGAAAAATATTACCGTAATGGGCGGTGGAGTTTTAGGTACTCAAATTGCATTTCAAACTGCTTATTCAGGATTTAATGTAACTATTTGGTTAAGAAGTAAAGGAAGTATTGAAAGAACTAAGCCAAAGCTAGAAGCAGTAAAAAAATCTTATATAGATGCTATAAAATTAATGGCAAGTAGAGATGGTAAATCTATTAACAATTGGTGTCGTGGCATTGTAGGAAAAAATGAATTTAATGAAAAAGAATGTTTAAAAAAAGTAGAAGATGCTTTTAAAAATATAAAATTAGAATTAGATATTAATAAAGCATTAAAAGGAGCTGATTTAGTTATCGAGTCTATGACAGAAGACTTTAAAGCTAAAAAAGATCTATATTTAGAAATTGCTCCATTGTTAGATGATAAAACTATAGTTGTTACTAATTCATCTACTATGCTTCCAAGCAAGCTAGCTAAATATACTGGTAGACCCGAAAAATTTTTATCATTACACTTTGCTAATTCAATATGGAAAAATAATACTGCTGAAGTTATGAGACACAGCAAAACTGAAGAAAAATATTTTAATGAAGTAATGAAGTTCGCTGAAAATATTAATATGATTGCTCTTCCACTTCAAAAAGAAAAATCAGGTTACTTACTTAATTCTATGTTAATACCATTATTATTTTCAGGATTGGATTTATATGTTAATGGTATTTCAGATCCAGAAAGTATCGATAAAGCATGGACACTTGGAACAGGTTCTCCTAAAGGCCCATTTCAAATACTTGATACAGTTGGACTTAAAACTGCACATGAGATTGTTCTTATGTATGTAAAAATCCCTTCTTTTTTAGCTCCATATAATTTTAAAGGAATAGAAAAATTATTAAAAATATATATTGATGAAGGAAAACTTGGTATGTCTAGTGGTGAAGGATTTTACAAGTATAATAAAACTAAATAGTGTACACTACACTATTTTTTTGTTATGATATATATAATATGGAGGCCTTATGAAATATATTAAAGTAATGTTTGGCTTGACTGCTGGTGCTAATAGTGATTTTCACTATAAATTAGATGAAGTCACAGAAGTTAAAACTTGGAATCCAAATGCTAAAAGTGGTAAAGAATTTGGTGGAATTAACTTTTCTACACCTGATAAAATATTAAGATGGCTTCATAGGGGTGATACGCTTTATGATGTCACATTGCCTCATGATGCAGAAGTTATAGATGTAGTAGAATCAGCTACACCTCATGGAGTGTTTAGAACTAATAAGATAATAATATCAAATCCTAGAAAAATAGATGATGATATGGCACTACATTTTTATAAAATTTCTACTATACCCGAAGTTGCTTATTATAAAGCTTTAGGAGCAGTATCGCTTATGAATTACAAAAAGACTGCATTAGCTATTTTTAATGACAAAGTAAACAAAGATACGATAGATTTAGTTCGTAGTGAATGGAATGATTTCATTAATAGTAAAGAACAAAGATTTAATAGTAATGAGACAGTTAAGTTAATCAATGATATGATAAACAACTATAAAGTGTAAAGTTCTATATTTTGTGAAATAATAAAATTTTATTTATGTTATAATATATTTATGAAAGTAGGTTTATTATGAAAAAAAGTATTTATAGTCTTAAGAAAGATGAATTAACAAAATTAAAAAATGAACTAATCAAAACTGATTATTATCATGCTACTTTAATGCAATATTTATCATCAATTTTTATACTTTTAATTTTTGGTGTAACATCAATGTATTGTTTTAGTTTAGATAGTAATTTTGTAGAAACTGATTTGATAGTTCCATTTTATATTTTTATTGGATTTGGAATTTTATTTACATTTATGTTTATGCTTAAAGGAAATAAAATGTTAAAAGAATTTTATGAAACAAAAAATGAGAGAAAAGATTAATTTCTCTTTTTTTATGTTTGGTAAGAATAAATATTTTATATTATTTTAAAAATAATACAATATTTATAGAATATAGATAAATATATTAAATATCATTTGTTTTAATAAATTAATGAGGTGGAAAATGAGTGAAAAATATAGAAGAATTCTACCACACTTTCGATTCTTCCCTTTTAATTGAAGAGTTTACAAAGTTCTATTTCACTTTCAAATGTTGGATATATACTAGAAATGTTGGATGAATCTTGGATGTTATAATTCAGTAATAAAATTTACCAAAATGATGGTATAATTATATATAGAAGTAATAGATAAATAGTAATTTGTTGAAACAGAGGTACCATTATGAATGAAGAAATAAAAAAATGACATGATAAAATTGTAAAACTGATTTTCTGACCAACAAGGACCTGAAAAACAGTAAAGATTTAATATATAAATTCTTTTGAAGATGAAGATAACATAAAATGTATATTTTTTAAATATAAGAAAATATAAACAAAAAGTAAAAATTAAGATGCAAAATAAAGATTATATGACACAGAAAATGCATTCGAGATTCAGAAATGTAGGTAAAAAGGAGCAATATAATGTATTCAAAAAAAGAAGAAGAAATATTTAAAATTTTAAATAGTGATATTAATGGATTAGATAGTAAAGAAGCTAAGAAAAGATTAAATGATTTTGGGCAAAATATCATTTTAAATAAAAAGAAAACGCCATGGATTATAAGGTTTCTAAAGCAATTTAATGATACCATGATCATCATATTATTAGTAGTTGCACTACTTTTATATTTTTATGGATATTTTTATTCTCACGAGTATACTGATACTATTGTTATTCTTTTCGTAGTTTTTATAAATGCTATTGTTGGATTTATACAAGAAGAAAAAGCTGCTTTAATATTAAAAGATTTAAAAAAATATGAAACTAGTACTTGTAAAGTTAAGAGAGATGACAAAATAATAGTAATAAATACCAAAGAATTAGTTCCAGGAGATATAATATATTTAGAATCCGGAGAAACTGTTCCTGCTGATATTAGAATACTTTCATGTGAAGGTTTAAAAGTAGATGAATCAGCACTAACTGGAGAAAGTGTTCCAGTTCAAAAAAGTTCAGATGTTTTAAAAAATAACTTAATTCTTCAAGAACAAAAAAATATGTTATTTTTAGGAACAAGCATTACTAATGGAAAAAGTACTGGTATAGTTGTAGGTACAGGAAAAAATACTGAGATAGGTAAGATTGCATTATCACTAAATGAAAATGATAGAATAGAAACACCATTACAATTAAAAATAAAAGAACTTTCTAAAAAAATTACATTTATAGTATTTATTATTTTAATTTTTATATTTATTTTAGCTTTAATTAATAAATACACAATACTTGAAATTATAATGCTATGCTCATCACTTGCAGTGGCTGCTATTCCAGAGGGATTGCCAACTGTAATTACAATAACATTATCCGTTGGAATATCTAATTTAGCAAAGAAGAAAACAGTAGTAAAACAAATGCAAGCTGTAGAAACACTTGGAGCAATAGATATTATTTGTTCTGATAAGACAGGTACTATAACGCAAAATAAAATGACTGTTAAAGAAGAATATGTAATAGATGAGAATATGCTTAATTATATATGTGCTCTTTGTAATGATGGCCTTATTTATAAAGATAAATATGTAGGTGATCCTACAGAAACTTGTTTATATGAATATCTATATAATAAAAAAATTAATTCTCTTAAATTGAGAAAAAAATGCGAGAGAATATTAGATATACCTTTTGATAGTGATAGAAAGATGTTTACTACTTTAAATAAAATTGATAATGATGTATATATATTATGTAAAGGTAGTATGGATTCTTTAATTGAAAAAGTAAATCTATCTAAGATTGAAAAACAACAAATTTTAGACAAAGTTAAGAATTTTTCTAAAAATGCTTTAAGAATTTTAGGGTTTGCTTATAAAAAGTTAGATTATATACCAAAAAATATTAAAGAGTTAGAAAAAGAAGAAAACAATTTATCTTTTGCTGGTATTTTAGGAATGATAGATCCACCAAGAGAAAGTGTTAAGAAAAGTGTCATTTTATGCAAAAATGCTGGTATTAGACCAATAATGATTACAGGAGATTCTATAGATACTGCAACTGCTATTGCAAAAAATGTTGGAATTATAGATAATGATAATGAAGCAATACTTGGAAGTGA
>JABLTL010108961.1_pt1 | contig 108207 bp, 89 predicted proteins | sample 7160151 | NCBI WGS metagenome assembly JABLTL01 (sample SAMN14651223, study PRJNA627086) | human gut metagenome | isolation source: feces | host: Homo sapiens | reverse complement strand
CGCTGCCCCTCTTGCGCGGCAAGCGGCTTTTTGGCCGGGCGAGGGCGAGCGTGCGTACGCGTACGCAGCGCGTCGTGATTTTCGGGAAAGTCGTTATCGTGCGACACTCTCGCTCCTCGGTTGGTTGATAAAAACAGTCTGGTTTCAGATTTGCTTGAACTCTAGTGTAGCGTGTCGCGCGCCGATAATGCTACGAGTCGACAATTAATGCTACGAGTCGACAATTAACGCTACGAGTCGACAATCTCAAGGGTTTGAGGTGAAGCGGGCTCCGGAGAATTTCGGATGGTTGTTTCGCTGTCACCTTGTGTTAAGGTATGGGGCTCTTGCGTGGTGTCTTTACAATTTTCCCCGCTTCAAGAGATAATGGCCCCATGAATAATAAAAACAAACACAAATATGGCGTCAGCAAAATGGGTTACAACCTTCCGGCTGGCGGTCAAAACCAAGTTGGATATAACAGTTATTCGCGTGATTCCTATGCGATTCCCAAGAAGCGGCGAAAGTGGCCGTTTGTTGTGCTCGCTGTTGTGCTGGTGCTTCTTCTTGCGGCTGGCGGCGTGGCGTTTGCGGGCGTCGTGTACATGAATTCCCTGAACGACAAGCTTCAAAACAATATCGACGACGAGTTGAAAGCTACGCTTTCGTCCGAAGCGGTTCAGCCAGGCGATCCGTTTTATTGCCTCATCATGGGCACCGACTCTTCTGAAGAGCGTAGGGAATCGGGGGCTTACGGAGATACCTTCCGAAGTGATTCGATGATTCTTGCGCGTATCGATCCTCAGCAGAAAACGGTGGCGCTTGTCTCGATCGAGCGCGACACGTATGTGAACATCGAAGGCTACGGGCCGAATAAGCTCAACGCTTCCGCCGCGTTTGGCGGTGCTCCTCTTGTCGTGAGCACGGTATCGACGTTTGCCGGTGTGCCTATTTCCCATTATGCATCTATCGATTTCGATGGCTTCAAGGACGTCGTTGATGCCCTTGGCGGCATTGAGGTCGACGTTCCTATGGAAATCGACGACGCCGATGCCGGTGGCCATGTGGATGCGGGCCAGCAAACGCTCAATGGCGACCAGGCGTTGATTCTTTGCCGAGCGCGCAACGCGTATGAAGAAGCCGGTTACAGCGGTGGCGACTTTTATCGTGCCGCAAACCAAAGAATGGTAATTGGCGCGATTGCCAAGAAGCTCATGGAGAGCGATCCTGCGACGATGGCGACGTCGATTGCGACGCTGTGCGATTACGTTACGACCGATATGAGCGTTACCGATATCGTGTCTGTTGCGAACAGCATGCGTGGCATCGATACCGAGAATAATATCTGGTCCGCGATGAATCCGACCATTTCCGCCTATGAAAACGGAGTGTATATCGAATACAGCGACAACGAAGCGTGGCGAAAGATGATGACCCGCGTTGATGATGGCTTGCCTCCGTATGAAGACGAAAAGCGCAATGTCAACGATGGCGGGACGCTTGATGGAACGGTAAGAGACAATAGCTAAAATCGTTCAATAAGGGAGGCTGCATGGTGTCTCGTCGACGAGATTCTTTAGACAATCGTTTGGGGAACGAAAATGCTCGCTTCTCAAGCACTCCGCGTGTTCAGGGGTCGGACCAAGAGGATGGCGCTTCTACGGTTCGTTCTTATTCCAGAAGGGCATACGGGTCTGGCGACTCTCCTCGCGCTTCGGTTCCCTATTCTCGAGAGAGCACGGGTTCGGAATACTCCCGAATGCGTTCGCGCAAAAAGCGGAAGAAGGTCATTGTCGGGGTTGTTGCCGCAGTGGTGGCTCTTGCTGTCATTGGCGTTGGCGCGGCTTTCGCGTATATGGGCGTTCTGAATGGCAAGCTGTCGAAGGGCATCGACGAAGATACGCAACTTGCTCTGACCGATAAATCGCTCGCCGAGCCATTCTATATGCTCCTTATGGGCACCGATAAATCCCAAGAACGCGATGCAAGTGGCGAATATGGAGACAGCTATCGAAGCGACTCGACGATGCTGGCGCGCATTGATCCTGTTCAGAAGAAAGTGACGCTTATTTCGATTGAGCGCGACACGCTTGTGAATATTGAAGGGTATGGCGTTGGAAAAATCAATTCGGCCTATACCTATGGCGGTCCGGCTCTTATGGTGAAAACCGTCTCGCAATTTGCCGGTGTGCCTATTTCCCATTATGCCGAAATCAACTTCGATGGCTTCAAATCTGTGGTCGATGCGCTTGGCGGGGTCGATGTAAACGTCCCCATCACCATCGACGATGCCGATGCAGGCGGCCATGTTGATGCGGGCGAGCAAACAATCAATGGCGACCAGGCGCTTATTTTGTGCCGCGCGCGCAATGCCTATGAGGAAGCTGGTTACGGTGGAGGCGACTACTACCGTGCGGCGAACCAGCGCATGGTGCTTGGTGCGATTGCGAAAAAACTGCTGGCCAGCGATCCGGCGACCATGGCGAACACCGTTACGGCGCTGTGTGATTACGTTACCACCGACATGTCGGTGACCGATATTGCCGCTGTCGCCAATTCGATGCGCGGTATGGACCCGTCTACCGATATCTATTCGACTATGAACCCGACTACTTCATCGTATGAAGATGGCGGTTGGTATGAATACAGCAATAACGAGGCTTGGGCGGCGATGATGAAGCGCATCGACCAGGGTCTCTCTCCCACGCCCGACGAATCGGCCTCGATGAACAATGGCGGCGTGACTGACGGCAGCATTGGCGGCGAAGCGGTGGCTCAAGCCGTTTTGAACGGCGAGGAGTCGAGCCTTTCCGACTATGGCCACGGTGAACAGGTCGAAATCCAAAACGGAAGCGGCGTATCGGGCGTTGCCGCCACAGCTGCAAGCACACTTACGAACAAGGGCTACGACGTAACGAATACGCTCGACGCCGATTCGTATAACTACAGCAAAACGCTCGTCATTTACGACAAGGGGACCGACGAAAGCGTTGCGAAGAGCATCGCCAAGTTACTTGGCTGCGGCACTCCTACGGTAAATGATGGCAGCTACACCTATGAGGGCTCCTATTTGGTCATCGTGGGCAAAGACTACAAGGGCTAAGCACTTTCCTTGTAGCCGCCATGCGCGCGGTGGGGCGTCTCGGTTGCCAGCGTAGTCGCGGCATCTTCTTGCGGGGCCATTTCTAAAATAACGAAAACGCGGCCGGGGCATTGCGCCTCGGCCGCGTTGCGTATGCGAAAGCTTTTTTCGTGTGCGGCGTTTGCTGCTATCCCAGATTATCCCAGCGTTCATCGAATTCAACGCGCTCGTCCCAAGCGGCAACCCAGGTTCGAACGGTTTCAACGAAGGCTTTCGCGGCCATTGAGGCGCGGTCCCATGACCGCATGGCGATTCCAAGTTCGCGGTGGGTGGGAATCTCCAGCTCGATGCGCGCAAGCTGGAAGGGCGCCTTACGCAAAATGAGCTTTGGGAAAAGGCTGTAGCCGAGGCCTTTGTTCACCATGCCCATAACTGCGAAGTCGTTATCCATAACGAAACGCGTGCGCGGCACAACCTCATGCCGATCGAATACGGCGTCGTATTCACTGTAGCCTGGGTTTCGGATTTTGATGTACGGCTCGCTTGCAAGCGCCTCGCGAGGAAAAAAGTCTTCTTGAGCGAGGGGATGGTGCGGAGCCAGCGCGACATAAATCGGGTCTTGGACCAGGGGTATGACGAAAAACTTTTCCCGAGGAGGCAAAACGATGAATCCGCAGTCGAATTCTCCGCGCAGCACGCCTTCTTCAATTGCTCTTTGGTCTTCGAAACATGCGAATTCGAGTTCGACTTTCGGATGGGCGTTTGTGAATTCATCTACGATGCCTGGCAGCCAGCGAATGGCGGTCGATGCGAATGCAGCGACGCGCACCGTGCCGCTTTCCAAATGCCTCACTTCGCCCAAACGCGCTTGAAGCGCTCGCTCGCTCGTGCACACGTCTTGAATCCAAGGTAAAAGGTTGCGGCCGTCCTCGGTGAGACGAACGCCCGAATGATCGCGCGCGAAAAGCGCCGTGCCCATTTCGGATTCGAGCGAGCTCATCATATAGCTGATGCCCGCCTGGGTGTAGCCAAGCTGTTCGGCGGTGCTTTTGAAGCTTCCTGTCTCGGCCGCCAACACAAAGGCTTCATACTTCGACGTCATGAAAACCTGCCGTTTCTCCTGCTATTTCCTTCTTTACGTGTGAAATCAACGGGGTATAAGAAACTCTTTACCTATTACAAAATACTCTAGTTTTACTTTATTTCAATAACCTCGTAGTATACGCATCATCGGGAAGTCGAAGTAGGCAATGGCGACCGCCGAAACGACGATGAAGCTCCCGTAAACACCCAAAACAAGCAAGTGGTTTCAAGGCTCTTCGATAAGGCCTTGGAGCTTCTTGCGCTTATTGAAGAAAGAGGACGGCTCAAAGTGACGCAGGGTAAGAACATGGTATTTGCGGCATTCGTTGTGCTGCAGGCGATTTTCTACGGCGCAGACAACGTCGTTATGAAGGTTGCTTATGGCGAGGTTTCTCCGCTGTGGTGCCAAACCCTTCGTTTTGGCCTGGCCTTCGCTTTGTTCATGGCTCTGTTTGGTAAGCAAATCGTCAAAGGTCTGCGCGGCTCCCGCGTGAGCGCGTGGCTCCCCGTCGGCGTGGTGTACGCGGTCGCGTTCGTCGCGAGCTCGTTGGCCGTCGATATGACGAGCGCCACCAACGCGGGCTTCTTCATTTCTCTGCCGATGCTGTTCACGCCGGTAATCGCGCTCGCGCTTATGCGCCGCACGTATCGCTTGAGCACGCTGGTCCTGCAAATCGCGGTGCTCGCAGGTCTGTACCTTCTGTGCTGCAACGGCGGCGCGCTGTCGTTCGGCATGGGCGAGTTCGTGGGCCTTGGCTCTTCCGCTTTGTTCGCGCTGGGCATCGTGCTCTCCGAACGCGGCCTTTCTGAAATCGGCCCTGCCGCCATGTCGGCCGTACAGACCGGCGGAGCTTTCCTGTTCTCGCTGGGCGGCGCGGTTGCGACCGAGCCCGCGCCTGCCTTCGGTACCGTTTCAGTGGGCACGTGGGCTGCGGTTGCCTTCCTCGCCATCGCCGGCACGTGCTTGGCGTTCTGGCTGCAGAATAAGGCACTCGCGCACATTCCCGCCGCGACCGTTTCGGTCATCCTGTGCTCTGAGCCCGTTGTTACGGCGATCATTTCCTTCTTCGTGCTCGGCGAGGTGCTCTCGATGATGGGCGTGCTGGGCGCCGCGATTATCGTGGGCTGCACCGTTGCCGCCACACTGCTCGATTCTAGCGCCGAAAAAGACCAGGTCGAAGCGCTTCCCGCATTCGACCCCGCCTTCGAGGTCGCGCAGACTCGCACGAGCATGAATCACTCGCTGTAAGCATTCGCGCCGTCTTCTCTCTCCGAGGCCGCGATCTTCCCAAAGCGCGCCCTTAGGGCAGCGGATGTTTCTTGAAAGCCGCTCGAAAGGGCGGCTTTTTCTTGCCCAATTTTATCCCCGTGGGTGTTGCCTTTTTGAGCTCGCCACCTGTTAAATGCTCGTAGCGTTTAACAGGTTCAAGGCAGTACTATCTAAAAGAAACCAAGGCGCAAAAAGATTGCCGCATGCCATTTTGCCTGTTCCAGCCCTTGAAGGAAATTTCTAAAACCAGAAACTCAACACAGTTCGTGAAAAAAAGTCTTGACTTAATTTCTCAATGTGTTTAAATTTTTCGTTTGCGTAATTAGCCGTGGAAGCACGTCCAAAGGGCTGCCGAAACGGTAAGAATATCGTCTTTTTACCCCAAAGGAAGGAAGACCTGTGGCCAAGGCAGAAAAGACCGGCGCCGGCGTATACAGGGAGCGTCATTCGTTCGCGAAGATCCCTGGCATCGTCGATGTCCCCAACCTCATCGCCATCCAGACCGACAGTTTCAAGTGGTTCATGGAAGAAGGCATTACCGAAGCCTTCAACGACGTGTGCCCCATCGAGAATTCGACCAAAGATATGTGCGTCGAGCTCGGCGAGCATCACTTCGGCGAACCGAAGTACACCGTCGACGAGTGCAAAGAGAAAGACGTCTCCTACCAGGCGCCCCTCTATGCCAAGATTCGTTTCATCAACCGCGAGACCGGCGAAATCAAAGATCAGAACGACCTGTTCATGGGCGATTTCCCGCTCATGACCCCTCGTGGCACGTTCATTATTAACGGCACCGAGCGCGTTGTGGTTTCCCAGCTCGTTCGTTCGCCCGGCATCTATTTCAGCGCCGAGCGCGACAAGACGTCCGACAAGACCATCTACGGCGCGAAGGTTATTCCTTCTCGCGGCGCATGGCTCGAATTCGAGACCGACAAGCGCGACATTCTGTCGGTTCGCATCGACCGCAAGCGCAAGCAGCCGGCCACGCTGCTTTTGCGCGCCCTCGGCATCGCCGACACCCGCGAAGAAATCATCGATATCCTCGGCAGCTCCGAGATGGTTCTGCGCACGCTCGATCGCGACCCCGCGACCACCAAGGAAGAGGCGCTCATTGAGCTGTACAAGCGTTTCCGTCCGGGCGAGCCTCCTACGATCGACTCCGCGCGCACGCTGCTCGACGGCCTGTTCTTCAACCCGCAGCGCTACGACCTCGCCAAGGTCGGCCGCTACAAGGCGAACAAGAAGCTCGGCTTCGATCCCGAATTCGACGCTTCTACGCTCACCATTGAAGACATCGTCGCAACCATGCGCTACATCGTTGCCCTTCACGAGGGCGAAGAGGGCTATCAGGTCGACGACATCGACCACTTCGGCAACCGTCGTATCCGCACGGTCGGCGAGCTCATCCAGAACCAGTTCCGCATCGGCCTTTCGCGCATGGAGCGCGTTGTGCGCGAGCGCATGAGCATGCAGGAGCCTGACGAAATCACTCCGCAGAGCCTCGTGAACATTCGCCCCATTGTGGCTGCCATCAAGGAATTCTTCGGCTCTTCGCAGCTGTCGCAGTTCATGGACCAGGCAAACCCCGCCGCAGGTATCACGCACAAGCGTCGTCTGTCTGCTCTGGGCCCTGGCGGTCTGTCGCGCGAGCGCGCAGGCTTCGAGGTTCGCGACGTTCACAATTCGCACTACGGCCGCATGTGCCCCATCGAGACGCCTGAAGGCCCGAACATCGGCCTTATCGGCTCGCTGGCGACCTTCGCTCGCGTGAACAGCTACGGCTTCATCGAGACTCCGTACCGTCGCGTTATCGACGGTAAGGTGACCGACGAGGTCGACTACCTCACCGCCGACGAGGAAGAGAACTACGCCATCGCCCAGGCTATGGAGAAGTTCGATCCCGAGACGCGCGTGTTCGGCGAGACCATCGATGGCGTGTTCGTGCCGTCTGAAAAGATTCTGTGCCGCACCCGTGACGCCGACGGCGTCTTCGGCGAGCCCGAGGAAGTTGCTCCCGAGCGCGTCGGCTACATGGACGTGTCTCCTCGTCAGATGACTTCTGTCGCTACCTCCCTCATTCCGTTCTTGGAGCACGACGACGCAAACCGCGCCCTCATGGGTTCGAACATGCAGCGTCAGGCTGTGCCTTTGCTGCAGCCCCACGCGCCGTACGTCGGCACTGGCATCGAGCACCGTATCGCGGTTGACTCGGGCGAAGTGCTCGTTGCCCAGAACCCTGGCGTGGTCGACTACGTCGACGGCTCTACCATCATCATCAAGAATGATGAAGGCGAGTTCGACGAGTACCTGGTTCCGAAGTTCCAGCGTTCCAACCAGAGCGGCTGCATCAACAACAAGCCTATCGTGCGCAAGGGCGACGAAGTCCATGCGGGCGACGTTTTGGCCGACGGCCCCAGCTGCGACCACGCAGAGCTGGCGCTTGGTCAGAACCTCATGGTCGCTTATATGACCTGGGAAGGCTACAACTACGAGGACGCTATCATCGTGTCCGAGCGCGTTGTTGCTGAAGACCTGCTCACGTCTATCCATATTTCTGAATACGAAGTCGACGCTCGCGACACGAAGCTCGGCCCCGAGGAAATCACCCGCGAGATTCCGAACATCTCCGACGACATGATTGCCGACCTCGATGCCGACGGCATCATTCGCGTTGGCGCCGAGGTGTTCCCTGGCGACGTTCTGGTCGGCAAGGTCACCCCGAAGGGCGAAACGGAGCTCACCGCTGAGGAGCGCCTGCTGCGCGCCATCTTCGGCGACAAGGCTCGCGAGGTTCGCGACACGTCCCTCAAGGTGCCTCATGGCGCTGGCGGACGCGTTGTGGGCATCTATCGCTTCAGCCGCGAAAACGGCGACGACATGGCTCCGGGCGTCAACGAGCTCGTGCGCGTGTACATCGCTCAGAAGCGTAAGGTGCAGCAGGGCGACAAGTTGTCTGGCCGTCACGGCAACAAGGGTGTCATCTCTCGCGTTCTGCCTGTTGAAGACATGCCTTACCTCGCCGACGGCACGCCGATCGACGTCATGTTGAACCCCTTGGGCGTTCCTTCCCGTATGAACGTCGGCCAGCTGCTCGAATGCCACCTTGGCTGGGCTGCTAAGTGGGGTTGGTCTGACGAGGCCGAAACCACCGAGGCCGTCGAAGGTCCGAAGTACGTCGCAACCCCTGTGTTCGACGGCGCGACCGAGGAAGAGATCGTCGACGTCATTGGCAAGGCGAACCGCAACCTCATCAACCTGAACCATGCGAAGTACGGCGATAAAGCCCGCGACGAGTTCGTGCCGCAGCTCAACGAGTTCGGCAAGACGTGGCTCTACGACGGCCGTACGGGCGAGCGCTTCCGCGAGCCCATCACGGTCGGCTTCCCGTACATCTTGAAGTTGGGCCACATGGTCGACGACAAGATCCACGCTCGTTCGACCGGCCCTTACAGCCTTATCACCCAGCAGCCTCTTGGCGGCAAGGCCCAGTTCGGCGGCCAGCGCTTCGGCGAGATGGAAGTTTGGGCGCTGTACGCGTACGGCGCTTCCAACGTGCTGCAGGAGATTTTGACCATCAAGTCCGACGACACGTCGGGCCGCGTGAAGGCGTACGAGGCCATCGTCAAGGGCGAGAACATCCCGCCCGCGGAGGTGCCCGAGTCGTTCAAGGTTCTGTTGAAGGAAATCAAGTCCTTGGGCCTCAACGTCGAGATGATCGGCGAGGACCACAAGGCGATCGACTTCGACGCCGCCGAGCTTGAAGCCAAGGCGGCTATGGCGAGCCGTCATCACAACGAGGGTGACGACGACATGCTCTCGAACATGATGAACGACGCTTCCAAGACCGAGAAGGAACAGGCCGATGCCTTGAGCGACATCGCTGCCGACCTTCAGAGCATGATGAACGACGTGACCGACGCGAACCCCGATGTCGAGAGCCTGATCGGCTCCGATGAGCCGAAGTCCACCTTCGGCGAAGGAGAGGAAGAGTAAATGAGCGATTACGACGTGAGCAACTTCAGCGCCCTGCGCATCTCTCTCGCGAGCGCCGAGGATATTCGCAGCTGGTCGCATGGCGAGGTCAAGAAGGCCGAAACCATCAACTACCGCACGCTCAAGCCCGAAAAGGACGGCTTGTTCTGCGAGAAAATTTTTGGCCCCACCAAAGACTGGGAATGCGCCTGCGGCAAGTACAAGCGCGTTCGCTTCAAGGGCATCGTGTGCGAGCGCTGCGGCGTCGAAGTTACCCGCAGCAAGGTTCGCCGCGAGCGCATGGGCCACATCGAGCTTGCGGCTCCCGTGAGCCACATCTGGTACTTCAAGGGCTCCCCGAGCCGCTTGGGCTACCTGCTCGACATTGCCCCGAAAGAGCTCGAGAAGGTTCTGTACTTCGCCAGCTCCATTGTGACCTGGGTCGATACCGAGGCTCGCGATGAGGATGTCGAAGAGTTGCGCGACGAGCTCGCCGCCGACCTTGAAGAACTCGATGCCGAGCGCGATCGCCTGATCGAGGCCACCCGCCGTCTGTCCACGGAATACGTTCCGGAAGACGACGAGTTCGCCGACGAAATCGACGACGACGAGCGCATGGAGCCCGAAGAGGTCGAGGCTGAAATCGCCGACATCTATGACGAATACAACGAGCGCAAGGCTCTGCGCACCGAGGCGTTCGACGCGTTTTTGAAGATCGTGCCGAAGCAGCTCGTGCCCGACGAGGCCTTGTATCGCGAGATGCGCATGAACTACAGCGACTACTTCCGTGGCGGAATGGGCGCCGAGGCCGTGCGCGACCTGCTTGACGACATGGACCTGGAAGCCGTTGCCGAAGAGCTCAAAGATACCATCGAGAATGGCAAGGGCCAGAAGCGCGCCAAGGCTATTAAGCGCCTGAAGGTCGTTGACGCTTTCATGAAGAGCGACAACAAGCCTTCCGATATGATTCTTGACGTCATTCCGGTTATTCCGCCCGATTTGCGCCCCATGGTGCAGCTCGACGGTGGCCGCTTCGCAACGAGCGACCTCAACGACTTGTATCGTCGCGTGATCAACCGCAACAACCGTTTGAAGCGCCTGCTCGACCTCGGTGCCCCCGAGATCATCGTGAACAACGAGAAGCGCATGCTTCAGGAGGCTGTCGACTCGCTGTTCGACAACGGCCGTCGTGGCCGTCCCGTCACGGGTCCGGGCAACCGTCCGCTGAAGTCGCTCTCTGACATGCTCAAGGGCAAGCAGGGCCGCTTCCGCCAGAACCTGCTCGGCAAGCGCGTCGACTACTCTGGCCGTTCGGTTATCGTCGTTGGTCCTCAGCTGAAGATTCACCAGTGCGGCCTGCCGCAGCAGATGGCTCTGGAGCTGTTCAAGCCCTTCGTTATGAAGCGCCTGGTCGAGCTCGAGTACGCCGCCAACATCAAGGCTGCCAAGCGCGCTGTCGACCGTGGTGCGAGCTACGTGTGGGATGTCCTCGAAGAGGTCATCGTCGACCACCCCGTGCTGCTGAACCGCGCACCTACCCTGCACCGTCTGGGCATCCAGGCCTTCGAGCCTGTGCTCGTCGAGGGTAAGGCCATCAAGCTGCACCCGTTGGTCTGCACCGCGTTCAACGCCGACTTCGACGGCGACCAGATGGCTGTGCATGTGCCGCTGGGCAACGAAGCCCAGGCTGAGGCTCGCGTGCTCATGCTGTCCGCCAACAACATCAAGTCGCCGGCTCATGGCCGCCCGCTGACCATTCCTACTCAGGACATGATCATCGGTATGTACTTCCTCACCACGGTTCGCGATGGCTTCCCGGGCGAGGGCCGCGTTTTCGCGAGCGTCAAGGACGCGCTCGACGAGTTCGAGGCTGGTACGGGCGTAGACATTCAGGCTCGCATTTCTGTTCGTGCTACGCGCGACATGCAGATTGCGAAGTCGTTCAGCGATTTCGAGACCGTGAAGGCCGGCGAGCGCTTCGAAACGAGCATTGGCCGCATCATCTTCAACAACGTGCTGCCTGAGGACCACCAGTTCGTCAACTACGTTGTGAACAAGAAGGAAATCGGTCGCCTCATTGAAGAGTGCTCGAACCGCTACGACGTTTCCGATATGCCTGCCATTTTGGACGGCTTGAAGAACGCTGGCTACCACTACGCCACCAAGGCTGGCATCACGGTGTCCGTTTTCGACGCCACCATGCCGCCGAACAAGGCTGAGCTGCTTGCCGCTGCCGACGCCAAGGTCGACGCAATCGATGAAGACTACGAGATGGGCCTCATGAGCCCCGAAGAGCGCCATAAGCAGGTCGTTGACATTTGGAACGACACCACCGAGGAAATCGGCGAAGCCATGGCTGCCAACTTCGACCAGTACAACCCCATCTACATGATGGCCGACTCTGGTGCTCGTGGTAACATCAAGCAGATTCGCCAGCTGGCTGGTATGCGCGGCCTCATGGGCAACACCAAGGGTGGCACCATCGACCGCCCGGTTAAGTCGAACTTCCGCGAGGGCCTTTCGGTTCTGGAGTACTTCATCTCCACGCACGGCACTCGTAAGGGCATGACTGACACCGCTCTGCGTACGGCTGACTCGGGTTACCTGACCCGTCGTCTCGTCGACGTCGCGCAGGACGTTATCGTTCGCGAGATTGACTGCGGCACGCCCGAGGGCGTTCCTTACCCGCTGCATAACGAGAAGGGCGAGATCGACGAGAACCTCATCGGTCGCTGCCTGCTCGAGGACACGGGCGATCTGCTCGCTGGCGATTACATCACCAGCATGGATCAGCTCAAGGCGTTTGAGGCTGCCGGCATTGACACGGTCGTCATTCGCACGGTCATGACCTGCCACGCTGAGCATGGCGTGTGCCAGAAGTGCTACGGTTGGGACTTGGCTACGGGTCGTCCGGTGAACATTGGCACTGCAGTCGGCATTATCGCCGCTCAGTCCATTGGCGAGCCGGGCACGCAGCTCACAATGCGTACGTTCCACGCCGGCGGCGTTGCTGGCGACGACATTACGCACGGTCTGCCTCGTGTTACCGAGCTTTTCGAGGCTCGCAAGCCTAAGGGCCAGGCTGTGCTCGCCGAAATCGCAGGCACCCTGCAGATTACCGGCGACAAGACCACCAAAACGCTCACCGTGCATGACACCGAGGGCAACTTCCGCGAGTACGTCGTTTCGGCGCGCGCGCAGATGCTGCCTGGCATCATCGACGGCTGCGCTGTGAAGGTTGGCCAGCAGCTCACCAAGGGTTCTGTGAACCCGCACGACTTGCTGCGTTTGACCGACCCGAACACCACGCTGCGCTACATCGTTGCCCAGGTCCAGGACGTGTACGTGTCCCAGGGCGTAGACATCAACGACAAGCACATCGAGGTCATCGCGCGTCAGATGCTGCGCAAGGTCGTTGTTATGGAAGCCGGCGATTCCGAGCTTCTGCCCGGTCGTCAGGTGAACCGCCACGAGTTCGAGCGCGTTGCCAACGAACTCATTGCAGAAGGCAAGCAGCCTCCCGTGGGCCAGCCCTTGCTGCTCGGCATCACCAAGGCTTCGCTGGCTACCGACTCGTTCCTGTCGGCCGCGTCGTTCCAGGAGACCACCAAGGTTCTCACCGACGCCGCGATCGAAGGCAAGACCGACGTTCTCGCCGGCCTGAAGGAGAACGTCATCATCGGCAAGCCGATTCCTGCTGGTACGGGTCTTCCTCGTTACCACAAGGTCGGCCTCACCTACAAGGGTGCTCCCGTGCATCCCGAGGGTGAAGAGCAGCTGCCCGATTACGCGCCGCGTGAGCTTCGCGAAATCGAAGACCTGCTGCCCCAGCCTCAGGACTGGTCGCTCGACGAGAACTACATGGGTGGCTACGGCAACTACTTCGGTGGCGGCAGCTTCCGTGGTGGCCGCGCTAACCAGCTCTCCGACGAGGACGCGCGTCTGTACCTCTACGACGACCTGGGCGTTTCGCAGCGTTGGGCTAACAAGTTCAGCGAAGCGGGCATCGAGACCGTTGGCGACTTGGTCGGCTACACCGAAGATGAGCTTCTGCGCATCGAAGGCATTGGCGCCAAGGCTATCGAAGAGCTCAAGACCGGCCTTGCCGAGCATAGCCTGAGCTATCTCATCGAGGACGACCTGGCTGCGTCCAACGACGACATGAGCCAGTTGCTCGACATGGTCTTCAGCCCCGACGACACGGTGCTCATCGGCGGCGATTCGCCGGCGACGTTCAACACCGAAGGCGAGGAAATGCTGGGCGAGGCTCTGCCGCCGCGCAGCTATCATCGTGACCTGAGCGAACTTGACGCCCTGCTGGGCGGCCTGGGCGACTTGGGCTTCGGCGAGACGAGCGAGAAGCACGAAGCTGAGTCTGACGAAGACGAAGAGTAACGTGCGAGTCGCATAAACGACATTGAATGCCGCTCCGGGAAACCGGGGCGGCATTTTTGCGTTTGGGGCCAGCGCGCCCGTGGAGTTTTCATCGTTGGGCGCCTTCTTTGAGTCGCCAGTGGAATGGGCGGTTGCGAACTATGGCAAAGATACGAATCATGAGCACAGCTCACGCCCTTGTGACCGCTGCCGTAGCATGCTTGTGTTAGGGTTGAATGGGAAATATGTAAAACGCCGGTATGGGCGAGGAAGGTACGCGAGATGTCAAGCGCCGAAAAAGCCAAGAAAATGCAGCGCAACCAGGAGTGCTGCAAAGTCAGCGAGGAAATCAAACAACGCGCGGCAGACATGGAGAAGGAAATCATCGCTGAGCGCCGTTATTTCCATAAGCATCCCGAGCTATCGCTGAAAGAGACCGAGACGGCAAATGCCCTTTGCTGGCGTCTTGCTTCTATGGGCATCGAATACACCCGCGTACCTGGAAACGGTATTATCGCGACCATCAAAGGAACGGCGCCCGACGCGTATGACGCAGAGGGAAATCCGCGCCGTCGCATCGCGCTGCGAAGCGACATTGACGCCCTGCCCGTAACCGAGCTCACGGGCGCTCCGTATGCGTCGGAAAACGAAGGCGTCATGCATGCGTGTGGCCATGACTGCCATATGTCCATGCTGCTCGGCGCGGCACGCATTCTTTTGGGCATGACCGATGAAATCCATGGGGAAGTGCGCTTGCTGTTCCAACCTGCCGAGGAATGCTCCGTTGGCTCTCGCATGATGATCAAGGCGGGGGCGCTCGATGGCGTCGATACGATTTTCGGCACGCATATTTGGAGCGAAGTCGATGCGGGAACTATTTCATGCGCGCCTGGTCAGCGCATGGCCAACACCGATTGGTTCCGTATCGACATCAAGGGCGTGAGCGCTCATGGCTCCATGCCCCACAAAGGCGTCGATGCCGTGGTAGTTGCGGCCGAAATCGTGGTGGCGCTTCAGGTTCTTGTGAGCCGCGACATTTCCCCCTTCGAGCCCCTCGTGGTTACTGTGGGCGAAATCCATGGAGGCGAAGCCCGCAACATCATGGCTGGCTCGGCCTACCTTACGGGCACGATTCGTACGTGGAGCGACAAAACGCGCAAAGCCATGCCCGAGCGCCTGGAGCATCTTATCCAGCGTTCGGCGAAAGCGTTCAACGCGAAGGCGAAACTCACGTATCAAGAAGGCAATGCCGGTCTGTCGAACGATTCCGAATGCGCCGAGCGTTGCCGCAAGTCTGTCGTAAAGCTGTTCGGCGAAGAGGCGGTCAGCGATTACGAAGGTACCCTTGCAGGTGAAGACTTCAGCGAATATCTCGATATCGTGCCTGGCGTGTTTGTGTTCCTTGGCTGCCGAAACCCCGATGTTGATGCGGTGTATCCTCAGCACAGCGGGTACTATACGGTCGATGAAAGCGTTCTGAAAAACGGTGCGGCGCTTGCCGCGCAATATGCCATCGATTTTCTGGCAGAATAACGCTGGGCGAACGCAAGCGCGAAACCCAACGAATCGCGACGGTATGTATTGAGAGTCAAGGAGACCTCTATGGATGAGCAGCAGATGAACGAAGGCCTTTTATGCGACGCCGATCGCCAGCTCATCGCAAGCGCTGCTCGCTTGCAGAAATATGTCGAAGCCCCCGTTCCTGCAGGGCTTCTTGGCGAGTTGTCGGACGATTTGCTGAAGCTCGCTTTCATTCCGTATGCGTCGAGGTCGAAACTCTCGAGCCTGTATGGGCCGGGTCTCGATTTCATGAGCCTTGTCAGCGCCGACTGGCGCGAGGCCTTTTCTCAGGGCGCATTGCGCATGCACAACGCGAAAACGATTAGCTTCCCAACGCATATCGAAATGGCGAATGGCGAGGCCGTTGAGCTCTCTATCTCTGAGAATGCGCAGGAAGGCGGGCCTGCGTGGTTTCTGTCGTATGTTCCCATTGTCGAGCATATGAAGCTGCGTCGCGATTGCGTTGTCGAGGCGAAGGCCGAATCGGAAAAGCCCCGACTCCCCAAAGAACCGCTCCCGGCACTTATGGAGGACGGTTTTGCGGGTATGCAGGAATCTGAAGATTATCTCGTGAACCCTGTGCCCCTCGCCGTTTTGAACGAACTCGATTCAATGGATGCCGAGTTTTCTTCGTTCGTCTGGGTGTCGCAGCGCCGCAACGAACAGATTGCCGAATATGAGCAGCGCAATATCGACGTATTGGAATTGCTGAATCGCGATTGGGACTATGCGCTGTCCAACCGCGTGCTTCGGTATTACGAAGGCAAGGTCATTTTCCCCGTGAGCATCGTGCGCGACGACGGAGAAACGCTCGTCGAGGTTTCCATCAAACGCGATCGCGGGGCGGAAAGGCCGGGCGCACTGCCGTGGCATGTCTGCTTCGTGGACAACTTCGCTCGGCAAAAGGTGCGCGCTGGCCGCGCGCTTTTCGATTGGGCCTACCTGGGGAATTTCGACGATACGATCGAAAGCCTTGCCGAGATGGCGCTCGCTGAAAAGTGGGGGTTCGAAGCCGACGACGAGCCAAAGTCGAATTCGATTCTCAAAAGCTATCTCACGTATACCTTCTATAGGTTGCAGGCTGAGGGCAAAGTGCTCGAAAGCCGCGAAAGGGGAATTGCCGCATTCAATACGGGCCTCGTCGACGCAACGTATGAGGCGATTTATGCGTGCTTCTCCCCGTCGAACATGGAGCAGCCTTGGCGCTTCGAGGCGTTCTGCAAAGCGGGTTCGAGAATGTGGGGAAAGAAGCTCGTGGCTTCGTTTGAGCCTCTGCCGCAAAGGGCGTCGTATGTCGAAAAGAAGGATGACCTGCTTTTTGACGGGAGTCGAACGCTTCAGCGCGATGTCGACCACATTCTTCTCGACAACATCGACCGATTGCCGAAGGCGTTTCTCGCCGAAGAGCTTCGTGGCGCAGATGATGCGATAGAGGCGCTCGACAAAACGATGCATGCCGAGGACGACACGTCGAGACGCGCCGCGTACGATGAGCTTCGCGAGGCTGTCGAGGACAACGTGAGAATCAAGCGCAGGCTTATCAATAGGCTCGATGACGCTATCGAGCTTGCCCAAAAGCGTGTCGAGTGGAATTTCAAAACGGCCGTTCCGGCGTTTTATCCCACAAAGAACACGATGAGCCTGCTTCTTCCGCTCGATCTTACCGAAAACGAGCAGCCCGATGTCGCGCTTGTCGTTGAGCTTATGGAATCGGGGGCCTATATTGGGCAAACGATCCTTACCATGAAGATGGCTTACAACAATGCAAGGCTCATTTGTCGGCCCGACAGCGATTGGCTCAACACGTCGCTGCGCCTTTCCTAAAACTATGAAGAGCGCCCCGCTTTGGTATGAAGCGGGGCGTTTTGGTTGTGGGGCATGCACCCCTTCGTCGTGCGACGACCGTCTTGCATTGATTCGTATAGTTTTTGCCGCTTGCGCGCTTTAGGCGGCGAAAGCGCACGCATACCGTTAGAATGGCTTTCGAAACATGGTGGAAACTTTTATGAAGGCACGCCACGGCCTCGTTTTCACTGAACGAACAATCGATTTAGGAGCCCACATGAACGCCGACCTCACGAGTCGTTATGGAACCATGGTCTTCTCCGATCACGTCATGAAGGAATATTTGCCCTCTGACGTGTACAAGAAGCTTTCTGAAACCGTGAAGGAGGGCAAGCCGCTCGATCTTGACGTGGCAAACGCTGTCGCCCACGGCATGAAGGAATGGGCCCTCAAACATGGCGCCACGCATTTCGCGCACTGGTTCCAGCCCCTTACGGGCATCACGTCGGAAAAGCACGACGCTTTTCTCGATCCGGTGGGCGATGGCACGGCGATTGTGAAATTCTCGGGCAAAGAGCTCGTTCAGGGCGAGCCCGATGCATCGAGCTTCCCTAATGGCGGTTTGCGCGCAACGTTTGAGGCGCGCGGCTATTCCGCGTGGGATCCCACGAGCCCCGCATTCATTAAAGACGAAGTGCTGTGCGTGCCCACGGCGTTTTGCTCTTATTCGGGCGAGGCGCTCGACAAGAAGACTCCGCTTCTGCGCTCTATGGCCACGCTCGACAAGCAAACGAAACGCGTGCTTGCGCTGTTCGGCAAAAATCCCGCTCACGTCACGGTCAACGTGGGCACCGAGCAGGAATACTTCCTTATTTCTGAAAAAGATTACGAGCGTCGCCAAGACCTCATCGTGTGCGGCCGCACACTGTTTGGCGCGCCGCCGTGCAAGGGCCAAGAGCTCGACGAACATTACTTCGGCGCCATTCGCCCTACGGTGAATTCGTTCATGAAAGAGCTCGACGACGAGTTGTGGGGCTTCGCGGTTGCCGCGAAAACCAAGCACAACGAAGTCGCGCCATGCCAGCATGAGCTCGCCCCAGTGTTCTGCAACGCGAACCGCGCGGTTGACGAGAATCTGCTCACCATGGAAATGATGAAGCTGCTCGCGAGCCACCATGGCCTCGTGTGCTTGCAGCATGAAAAGCCGTTTGAGGGCATTAACGGCTCGGGCAAGCACAACAACTGGAGCTTCGGCACCGAGGACGAGAACCTGCTTGACCCGGGCGATACGCCTGAGGCGAACTTGCAGTTCATCGTATTCCTTACCTGCGTTATTGAGGCGGTCGACAATTATCAAGACTTGCTGCGCATGAGCGTTGCAAGCTGCGGAAACGACCATCGCTTGGGCGCGCATGAGGCTCCGCCGGCCATTATCTCGATCTTCTTGGGCGATGAGCTTTCGAGTATCATCGATGCGCTTACCTCGGGCGAAACTGCCGCGCACACGTTGCGCGAGCAGCTCGACTTCGGCGTTGACGTGCTGCCGAACCTCGAGCGTGATACGACCGACCGCAATCGTACGAGCCCCTTCGCTTTCACGGGCAATAAATTCGAATTCCGCATGCCGGGCTCGAGCGTGAACGTGTCCGACGCGAATACCGTGCTCGACACCGCCGTGGCGAAAACGCTCAAGGAATTCGCCGATGCCATGGAGGCGCGCGGCGACATGGAATTCGAGCATGCCGCGCTCAATTGGGTTCGCAAGAGCCTGCAGGCGCACAAGCGCATCCTGTTCTCGGGCGACGGCTATTCTGAGGAATGGCATGTCGAAGCCGAGCGCCGTGGCCTGTGCAACTTTGCCACGACCGCCGATGCGTTGCCGTGCTTCGTTGCTGAGAAGAACCTCGAGCTGTTCTCTGAGATGGGCGTGCTTTCGCCCGTCGAGGCACGCAGCCGCTACGAGGTGAAGCTTGAGAAATATAACAAGCTCATGAATATTGAAGCGAATACCATGGAAGTCATGGCGCGACGCACGTATTTGCCCGTGATCAGCGCGTATGCCACGAAGATCGCCAAGGGCATTACCACGGTGACCGCCGCGATGCCCGATGCGCCCATGTCGCATGAGCACCGCGAGCTCAAGACGCTCACCGAAGGCGTGAACGCGATTTACGACGGCCTCGATGCTTTGCGCGATGCCCATGTCGCGGCCGAAGCGATTGCCGATTCCCAAGAGCAGGCCAACGCGTATGCCCACAAGGTGCGCCCCGCGATGGATGCGCTGCGTGCTGCGGTTGACGCTATGGAGCCTATTGTCGCAAGCGACTATTGGCCCGTTCCGACATACGACGACATGCTTTTCTACTGCTAGTCTGGCCTTGCGGCTAGATTCATGGGCCCGTGCTCGCTGACGTTTATTCGGCAGACCTGTTAAATGCTCTGAGCGTTTAACAGGTCTGCGGGTGACGCATCGGCGCCAATGATAGAATGACACGAAGCGAAAGGGGCCGCATGCCCCTTTCTTGTTGTGGCGATATTCGCGAGGTGACATATATGGGAATTCGTGCGGCGGCTGCCGTGGCTTTGGGCCGAGCGGCCCGATGGGGCGGCGAAACGTTCATACATCGCTCGGCCGGTAATATTCCAGGCGCCATGGCGCTCAAGGTCGATCCTACGGTTTTGGTCGACCTGGCGAAAAAGGTGAATCCCGTAGCTGTGATTTCGGGCACAAACGGCAAAACCACCACCACGAACCTCGTTGCCGATTGCTTGCAAACTGCGGGCGTGCCGCTGTATTGCAATCGTGAGGGAAACAACCTGCAGTCGGGCATCGTGACGTCGCTCATGCTCGCGCCTGACACGTCGAAGGTTGTCGACGCCGCGAGCGCCGCGCAGGCGCCCGTGGGCTGCTTCGAATGCGACGAGATGTACACCAAGTATGTGCTGCCTCGCCTTCGCCCGCATTATTTCATGCTGCTGAACCTGTTCCGCGACCAGCTCGACCGTTTTGGCGAAATCGACCGCATTCAGGCCGCCATCGCCGAAGCGCTCGCGAAAACGCCTGAAACCACGTTCGTGTTCAACGGCGACGATCCGCTGTGCGCGGCCATTGCCGACCGCATTCCCAACAAATCGCTTGCGTTCGGCATCGCGAGTGACATGGGCCTTTCCGCCGACCGCATTTCCGATAGCCGTTTCTGCCAAAAGTGCGGCGGTGCCCTGGAATACGACTACGTGCACTATGGCCAGCTCGGCGCCTATCGTTGCCCCGATTGCGGATGGGCGCGTCCCGAGCTCGCTTTTGCGGCGACGAATGTGCGTCTGGAGGAAGACGGCTTCGTGTTCGATATCGATGGCCGCAGCGTGCATACGGGGCACACGGGCGCCTACATGGTGTACAACGTGCTTGCCGCCTATGTCATCTCGAAGCTGTCGAGCATCGTGTCTTTCGAAAACTATCAGGCCGCCGTGCGCGAGTACCATCCGACGAACGGTCGCCTTCAAACGTTTGACTTGGGAGAGCGCAAGGTCATGACGAACCTCGCGAAGAATCCCACGGGCTTCAATCAGAACATTCGCATCGTGCTCAACGAGCGCGGTTGCGTGCTCGCGCTGTTCGTGAACGACAACGACGCCGACGGTCACGACGTGTCGTGGTTTTGGGATATCGACTTCGAACGCTGGTCGCAGATCGAAGGCCTGCGCGCCTTTGTGGGCGGCACGCGCGCGAACGATATGCAGGTGCGCTTGAAGTATGCGGGCATTCAGGCCGAGATCGTCGAGAACGTCGCCGATGTGTTGGCTGCGACGGGCGTCGACGATGGCAAGGTGTACATCATTGCGAACTACACCGCGCTGCCGGCCGTTCGCCGTGAACTCGAAGGCCTTGAAGCCGCCGCGAAGGGGGAGGAGTAAGCTATGGTCGATTCTTTGAAATGGGCCCACATGCCCTCGGTGCGCGATGATGTGAAGCCGCTTACCATCGTGCATTTGTTCCCCGAGCTTTTGAATCTTTACGGCGATGGCGGCAACGTGATTGCCCTTACGCGCCGTTTGCAGTGGCGCGGTTTGCCCGTCGAGGTGCGCGAGATTGGCATGGGCGACGCCATGGATTTCTCGCAAGCCGATATCGTGTTCATCGGCGGTGGCGCCGATCGAGAGCAAATGATCGTGAAAGACGCCATGGCCGCGCGAAAAAGCGAGCTTTCCGCCTATGTGGCCGATGGCGGCGTGCTGCTCGCGGTATGCGGCGGCTACCAATTCTTGGGTCATAGCTACGCTATGGACGATGTGGTGGTCGAAGGCCTTGGGGTCATCGATACGGAAACCGTGCGCGGCGAGGGCCGTCTTATCGGCAATGCCGTTATCCAAAGCGATATTTGCGATGCGCCGATTGTCGGGTTCGAAAACCACGGCGGACGCACGACGCTCGGCTCCGACGCAAAGCCGCTCGGCCGCGTGCTCGGCAAAACATTCGGCAACAATGGTGAAGACGGCTTTGAGGGCGTGCATCAGGGCAACCTTATTGGAACCTACCTGCATGGTCCTCTGTTGCCGAAAAACCCGCAGGTCGCCGACTACCTTATCGCGCGGGCCTTTGACCGTCGCGGCGATGCGCTTGAACTGGCTCCGCTCGACGATGCCGTTGAGCTTGAGGCAAATCGTGTAATGGCGGAACGTTTGGGCGTGTAGCGGCAAGCGCTATTCGGCAAAACAACTGAAGAGAAGCGCCCGAAGCGCCCGAATTCGTTCGGGCGCTTATTCATAGATTCGAGTTTTCTTCGTAACATTCCTTTAACAGCCGCATAAACACCCACGATGCTATTATTCCTGATAACTGCGGTCCGCTTTTCGCCGCAAGCGGACTTTGCTCAAAACGGCCGTCAGGGGGCTTTCATGATTGATACGAAGCAATATGTCATCAAGCAAATCGAAGAGCGCAACATTCGCTTTTTGCGATTGTGGTTCACCGATATTTTCGGCAATCTGAAAAATGTCGCCATTACGCCTTCCGATATCGAAATCGCGTTTGAAGAAGGCATCGGCTTTGACGGCTCGTCTATCGAAGGGCTTGCGAGTTTGCAAGATTCCGATATGCTCGTGCACCCTGATCCGTCGACTTTCCAAGTGCTGCCATGGCGCCCGAGCGACGATGGCGTGGCGCGCATGTTCTGCGATTTGCGCACGCCCGACGGGGCGCCGGCTGCCGGCGACTCGCGCCATGTGCTCATGAATATGCTGAAGCGTGCAGGCGCGATGGGCTATTCGGTCAATATCGGCACGGCGGTCGAGTATTTCTGCTTCAAGAGCGATTCCGCGCCTGAGCCTATCGACAAGGGCGGCTATTTCGACTTGGCGCCGCTCGACAATGCGTCCGACCTTCGCCGTGAAACGGTGCTCACGCTCGAGAAGATGGGCATTCCCGTTGAGTACTCGCATCATGAAGCGGCTCCGGCACAGCAGGAAATCGACTTGCGTTTCTGCGACGCGCTTTCCGCCGCCGATGCCGTGGTAACCGCGCGCCTTGTCATTAAGGAAACGGCCCATGCGCAGGGCGTGCATGCTTCGTTCATGCCGAAGCCTATCGAGGGTCAACCGGGAAGCGCGATGCATGTGCATCAGTCGCTGTTCGACGAGCGCGGCAACGCATTTGCTGATACGAACGACCCCGATGGCATGGGGCTTTCATCGGTCGCCAAGAGCTATATCGCCGGCCTTTTGAAGTACGCGCCAGAATACATGCTGATCACCAACCAATATGTGAATTCCTACAAGCGCTTGGTGCCAGGCTTCGACGCTCCCGTGCTCGTGTCGTGGGGAAGCCGAAACCGTTCGGCCATGGTGCGCGTGCCTCGCTACAAGCCGAGCAAGCCCTCATCGACGCGCATTGCGGTGCGCAGCGTCGATTCGGCGGCGAATCCGTATTTAGCGTACGCTGCCATGCTTGGAGCGGGCCTCAAGGGCATCGAGGAAGGCCTCGATCTGTGTGCGCCGGTTGAAGAAAACCTGTTCAAGCTTTCTCAGGCTGAAATCGCCGAACGCGGCTTGAAATACTTGCCGCGCGACCTCTCCCAGGCGATTGACGAGTTCGAGAAATCGGAACTCATGCACGAGATTCTTGGCGATGTGATTTGCGAGAACCTCATTTCGGCCAAACGCGCCGAATGGGAGGAATATCGCGCGCACGTGAGCTCGTGGGAAATCGATCGTTATCTGGCAAGGCTGTAGGGAGGCGCGCTATGCATTCCAAGACGATTCTTGTTTCGTGCGGCCGCACTATCACGCTCGAACGTGCGTCCGCGTTATTCTCTTCTATGGATGCCGACGTGCGTGCGCTGAAAGTGCCGCCTGCGCAGGCGCTTTCTTCCGGTCACGGTTTGGGCGTTGACTTGCTCGTGATTGACGATACCGATGGCGGGTGTGACATTTCGGCCATCGAAGCCGAGCTTGCTAGCGGCGGCGATTCCACGCTGTTTTTGATGCTTGACGAATCGCGCATGAAGTCGGTGCGCCTGCCCGTGCGCGTGACGAGCGATTTTGCATGCAGCGGCGCGAGTGACGACGAGGTCAAGCTTCGCTGCCGTCGCCTTTTGTGGCCGGGTGAAATGACGAGCGATGCCGACTTCATCCATATGGGCGCGCTCACGGTGAACTTGGCGACATATCAGGTGAAGGTCAATGGCGAGCCTATCGATTTGACGTTCATGGAATATGCCCTGCTGTCGTTTTTGGTCACGCATCCGGGACGAATTTACTCGCGCGAGGTGCTGCTCTCCCAGGTGTGGGGCTTCGATTATTACGGCGGCAGTCGCACGGTCGATGTGCATGTGCGCCGTCTGCGCGCTAAGCTTGGCCCCGAGGTTGCCCAGCACATCGAAACCGTGCGCGGCGCTGGCTATTTGTGGCAGAGCTAAACGCGCAAGGCCCATTTGCATGCAATGAAGAAAAGACCAACCTGAGGGTTGGTCTTTTCTTGTATGGGAGGAGTTGAAAGAGGGGTATCGCAGAAAGCGAAGTTTCTGGGTTTAGCCCCGATACTCGTTGATGACGTTGCCCGCGTACACGCTGGAGCCATGGGCAAGGCCGACGGAAGAGCCTGGGTTGTCGTAGCAAGGCACGCAGTACGTGCTGTCCTGGTCGACGCATGCGCGGCATTTCTATTCCAAGCTTGAGGTCCACTCGAAACAAGAGCTGCTCGATTTGGTGGAAGCGAAGCGGGCCGAACAATAGCGAAGCCGCAGGAAAACGGCGCGAAAACAAGAGGAAAAGCAGGGGGTCTGGACAAGAATCGGGCAAGGTTTCAGTGCTAACTTCTTTCCACGCGAAGGCTCGCACAGGAAGGCAAGCCTTCATTAATGATATTACATATGATATCATTCGGAGGAAGCATGGCTACGATAGAAGAATTGCTCGAGGAACTGCGCCGCAACCCTCGCCACGTGCGATTTCGTGATGCCGATAGGGTGTGCAGGGCATATTTTGGTGAGCCGCGAACGCACGGTTCGCATCATGTGTTCAAAACGCCCTGGCAAGGCAATCCGCGCATCAATATCCAAAATCGTAAAGGGTTCGTCGCGCCATATCAGGTTTCGCAACTGCTTCGAGCAATCGACCTTATGGAGGTGTTGAGCGATGAAGGCAACCGCTGACATGTATACGTATCGCGTTTTTTGGTCGGGCGAAGACGGCGCATTCGTGGCGTCCGTTTCGGAATTCCCGAGCTTGTCGAATGTTGCCGATTCTCAGAAAGAGGCGCTCAACGGCTTGAGCGAGCTTGTCGCCGATGTCCTTGCCGATATGCGTGAAAGCGGAGAACAGCCGCCTGTTCCTTTGGGATGCCGCACCTATTCGGGAAAATACGCTCTGCGCATGACCCCCGAGCAGCATCGGCGTGTGGTCATGGAGGCGGCGGAGCAGGGCGTTTCGGTGAACCAGCTGCTCATCTCGCGCGTGTAAGTCTGGCTTGCGGCAGGGCGGTCCCATGCTTGCGCTTTCCGCGGCCGAATTCGGGAGACGCGCGCGTTTATTTCGTCCTCATTACTTGGATATTTCCTGTTCGTAACGCCAGTTTCGCCTATGTTACGGCTTGGTTTTTCAGCCGTAAACTTACCTTTGTGCGCCCCTTGCGCGCGCCGAAGCTCCCCATAATGAAGTGCGTCATATCCATGGGCGTACAAAACGCCGGGTGTGGAGAGGCCATTTTCGAATATTCGGTTTCGCGAGCCTTATTTCGGAAACGCATGGGGAACGGCCGCTCCACAAACGGCAATCAATGCGCCCGCCGGAAGAAGGGAGCAATCATGTTTGATCCAGGCAGCACCGGATTCATGATTCTGGGCGCGATGTTGGTGTTCTTGATGACGCCGGCACTTGCATTTTTCTATGGCGGCCTTTCTCGCCGCAAAAATGTGTTGAACACCATGTTCATGTCAATCGCCGTAATTGGTTTCGTTGGCGTGTTGTGGATTGTGGCCGGCTGGTCGTTCGCCTACGGCGGCGACGGCAGCTGTCCGTTTTTCGGCGGCTTCGATCAGATTTTCTGCGTGGGGCTGCTCGATAACATGCTGGGCTGCAGCGATTTGGCGCTTTCCCACGACACGTACCCCGTGCTCGTTGACGTCGCTTTCCAGGCTGCGTTCGCCATTATCACCATCGCTATTATCACGGGTTCCTTGGCTGGCCGCATGAAGTTTGGCGCGGTGCTCGCGTTCATCTCTATTTGGCTGTTGCTCGTGTATACCCCCTTGGCCCATATGGTGTGGGGTGGCGACGGTTCGCTCATCGGCGACACCATTGGTGCGCTCGACTTCGCTGGCGGCGACGTCGTGCACATCTCTTCTGGCCTTACGGGTCTCATCCTGTGCGTGCTGCTCGGCAAGCGTCGCGGCTACGGCATGATGAGCTATCGCCCGCACAACATTCCCTTTGTTGCTTTGGGCGCTTCGCTTCTGTGGTTCGGCTGGTTCGGTTTCAACGGCGCTTCTGCATTCGCTGCCGATGGCGTTGCTGCGCTCGCGTTCCTCAACACTATGGTTGCACCTGCTGCCGCCATGATTTCCTGGATGCTCGTTGAGCGTCTGCGCTCTGGCAAGGCGACGCTTGTTGGCGCATGCACGGGCATCGTTGCCGGCTTGGTCGTCATCACCCCGGCTGCTGGCTTCGTTGATGTGTGGGCCGCTGTTGTCATGGGTCTCATCGTTTCCCCCATTTGCTATTCGGCCATGGCGTTCCTCAAGCCGAAGCTTGGCTACGACGATGCTCTTGACGCATTCGGCTGCCACGGCATCGGCGGCATGGTGGGCGGCGTGCTCACCGGCATCTTCTGCGTGCCCGACCTCTCCTGGACCGACTTCGGCGGCCTGCTGTACACCGGTGATCCCACGCTGCTCATCGCTCAGATCGAGGGCATCCTTATCACCATCGTGTTCGTTGCTGTAATGTCGGTCATCATCGGCCTTGTGGTGAAGGTTCTGTTTAAGGGCAGCCTGCGCGTGTCCGTCGAGGAAGAAGCTGAAGGCCTTGATGCTCGCGAGCACGGCGAGAGCGCATACCCCGCGTTCAATGGCCTGGACTAACTGGTAGCTCGGAATTTCGAAAGGAGCCATCGATGAAAAAGATTGAAGCCATCGTTCGTCCGGCGAAGCTTGAAGCGCTCAAGGACGCGTTTCTCGAGGCTGGCATCAAAGGCATGACTATTTCCCAGGTGCAGGGTTGCGGAAATCAGCATGGCTGGAAAGAGTACTACCGCGGCAGCGAGGTTATCGTGAACATGCTGCCGAAGATTATGCTCACGGTGGTCGTCGAGGATGATAAGGTCAATTCCACCGTCGAGCTTATTTGCAATACCGCCCGTACCGGCGAGGTAGGCGACGGCAAGATTTTCGTCTCGCCCGTCGAGCAGGTGGTTCGCATTCGTACTGGCGAAAGCGGAGAAGGGGCGGTATAGGGTTGCTCCTGAACCGCACTCGCCAGATTGCCGTCTGCCGACTCTTGACGTGAACGAACAAGCCCCATTCTTCTGAGAGAATGGGGCTTTCTTTATGTCCACGCGCTCATATGTGTAAGCTGCGAACCAAATATGCACGTGGCATGGGTTCGATATGGAGGGCGTTTCGCACCCCCTTGCGCGCTAGCCTCGCCCATGCGTGTGGTAATATGGCACGGTTGTATGCACGAATGGAAAGGTCGTCCCGTGTTTGGTATCGGTGGAACTGAGCTCTTCCTCATTCTCCTGTTCGGCTTTTTGATTTTCGGTCCCGACAAATTGCCCGCCATCGCGAAAACCGTTGGCAAGGCGATTTCGAAGTTCCGCAGCGCCCAGGATGAAATGAACAAGGTCGTAAAGACTGAAATCTACGACCCCTTGACCGATGACTCCGTCAAAAACCCGATGGAGCAAATCGACAAAGAGAACAAGCAGAAAATCGAGAAGAAGGAATCGTTCGCTTCTCGTAAGGCGAAATACGACAAAGAGCGCGCCGACAAGGTGAAGCGCGAGGCTGCGATGGAAGCCGCCAAGGAAGTGCGCGCTGAAGCCGCTGCCGAAGCCGAAGCCGCCAAAGCCGCCAAGAAGGAAGCCGAAGCCGCCGCTGCCGCCGCCGTGCAGGCGAAGCCCGGCGAGGCTGGCGCGGGCATTGCGGCCGCGACTGCTGCGAATGCCGCCTTGAGCGCCGAAGCTGCCAAGGCCCTGAGCGGCGATGCCGCCAAGGCGAAGGCGAAAGCTGAAGAGCTGGCTGCCGCAACCAAACCCGCAACGGTGCATGAGAAAGTCATGGCTGCGCGCATGGAAGCAACCGAAAAGGCTCAGGCCGAAGTCAACGCCGAGCGTGCCGCCGAGGCCGAACTCGCGAGCGAGATTCTCGGCACGGCCAAGCCTGCTAAAAAGAAGAAGCGTCCCGCAGCGGCCGACGCTGCCAACGAGTCCGCCGCGACCCAGAAGGAGGAGTAGCCCATGCCTATCGGTCCGGCGAGAATGCCGCTTTTTGATCATCTGGGTGAGTTGCGCATGCGTTTGGTGCGCATCGTGGTTTCCCTATTTATTGCCATGTGCGTGTTCTATATGGCAACGCCTACCATCATTCAATTCATGTGCCTGCCCGTAGCTGATTACCTGCCCAAGGGCGACGATGGCTTGGTGGTTTTGAACGTGCTCGACGTGTTCGGCTCGTTCACGATTCGTTTCAAGGTTGCGCTGTGGGCGTCGGTTGTCGCATGCATGCCTATTATTCTGTGGCAGATTCTCGCGTTCTTCCTGCCGGCCTTGAAGCCTAACGAGCGCAAGTGGTTCATTCCCACGTTCGCCGTGGGTGTGCTCTTGTTCATGTTCGGCACGGTGTTCTGCTATCTGTTCATTTTGCATCCGGCTGTGCAGTGGCTCACCGATCAGGCTGGCGGCTTCGCGCAAATCCTGCCCGACGCCAAATCGTGGGTCGATGTCATCATCAACTTCGAGCTGTGCTTCGGCGTCGCATTCGAACTGCCGCTCGTCGTGTTCTACTTGGTTATTTTCGACATCGTTCCCTATAAGAAGCTTCGCAGCTCGTGGCGTACGGTTTACATCGTGCTTATGGTCATTTCCGCTATGGCAACGCCCGACGCTTCGCCCGTTACCATGCTGCTCATGTTTGGCGCCATGATCGTTCTGTATGAGGCTAGCTTGCTGGTCGCACGAATCGTTCTGGGCAACCGTTTAAAGAAGCGCCAGGAGGAAGAGGCCCGCGAGGCGGCCGAAGATGCCGAGATTGCTGCCGAATGGGACGAAACCAAGAAGAAGGCCAAAAAGAAGTTCAAAGAACACATGGACCTGGACGACTAACCGAAAGCGCCATCTGCGAAGGTGGTGCTTTTGGTATTCTTACTTGATAGGAAAAGTCAGCGAAAAGCTGTCCGGTGCGGCAGGTTGGCCTGAAGGCAAGCCGCCGCGTAGCAGCGCTACGCAAGGTGAAGTCTGAGGGCCAAGATGCCGTGCTGGACAGCTTTGTAGCGTCAATTCGTTCCGCCGTTCGGCAGAACGGCGGAAAGGGTAATCATGCATGAGCTTGGAATGGTGACGGGCGTCGTTGAGAGCGTGCGCCAGGCGGCCGAGGCGAACCATGCCGACAAGGTATTGAAAGTGTCGCTTTCCGTAGGCGAGATGACCGAGGCCATCGAGGACGCTCTCACCTTTGCGTACGAGGCCATTACCGACAACGATCCGCTGTTCTCAGGCTCGAAGCTCGACATCACCATGGTGTCGCCGAAGAGCCGCTGCGTGGAGTGTGGCCATGAATTTACCCACGATCGCTTCCATGTGATGTGTCCCGAATGCGGTGGTTTTGCCGACCTTATCGAAGGCAAGGAACTGCGAATCGATTCGATCGAAGTCGATATTCCCGACGAAAACGAAGAGTAAAAAATCGCCCCGAGTTTTTCTCGGGGCGATTTTGTATGGGGCGCATGAATGGCGGCCATGATAGAAATAGAAGAAATTACCAGCTCAAAAGCTCATATCCAGTTTCGGTGATCAAAACCTGAACTTCCCATTGGGCCGTGTCGCTGCCGTCGGCAGTGCGCACGGTCCAGCCGTTCGGGTCGCTCGAATCAATGTCGGGCGCGCCCGCGTTCACCATGGGCTCGATGGTGAACGTCATGCCCGGTACGAGCACCATGCCTTCGCCTGGCTCGCTCACGAAGCTCACGAACGGGTCTTCGTGGAATTCAAAGCCGCAGCCGTGTCCGCCGTATTCGCGCACGACCGAATAGCCCTGCGATTTGGCGTATTCGTGTACGGCGGCGCCCACGTCGCCCAACAGCCCCCAGGGCTTAATGGCGGCAAGGCCCGCTTCCACGGCCTTCTTGGTTTCTTCAACCAGACGGCGGCGTTCGGGCGAGACTTCGCCAATGCAGAACATGCGCGACGAATCGCTGTAATAGCCGTCAAGAATGGTGGAGCAGTCAATATTGACGATATCGCCCTCTTTCAGCACGTCCTCTTTGCAGGGAATGCCGTGGCAAATAACGTCGTTGATGGACGTGCACACGCTTTTCGGGAAGCCGCCGTATCCCAGGTCGGCCGGCGTGCCGCCATGTTCGATGGTGTAATCGTAAATCCACTGGTCAATTTCTTCGGTGGACACGCCCGGCGCAATGCGCTCGGCTACCATGTCGAGCACGCCCACGTTGATGGCTGCGCTTGCTTTGATGGCCTCGATGTCAGCGGGGCCTTTCAGAATGTCGCGCGTGGGAACCTCGTAGCCCTTGTCATAGAGCTCTTGCAGGCGCTCATCGGTTTGCCAATGGCACTTCTTGTACTTCTTGCCGCTGCCGCACCAGCATTCGTCGTTGCGTCCCGGCTGGCCTTCGCCGTCGTACATTGCGATCCTCGTTTCGCTCGGGCGGCCGCGATCGGCCGCAAAAATAGTTTCAGATATTGTAGCGCTCATTTCAGGCGTGGTCATTGCAGAAAGAAAGCCAAGGGAAACATCCGACGAATCATTCATCTCGCCTTCAATGCCGCTTCCGCGCGATACATGCCATTGGTGTGCTGCGGTGCCGCCGCGCGTCGCATCGCGCACGAAATGCACTACACTGAGCGCAGCGTTAGAAGAGGAGGAATCCCATGCAAATAGATATGAAACAACCCATTCTCGACAAGAACGATCGCCTTGCGCAGGAGAACCGCGCACTGTTCGCCGAAAAGCGCGTGTTCGTGCTCGATTTGCTCGCAAGCCCCGGCTCAGGCAAAACGTCTACCATTCTTGCCACCATTGAAGCGCTGCGCGACGAGTTCAACATCGCCGTTATCGAAGGCGATATCGCGAGCGACGTCGATGCGAAGCGCATTGGCGCTCAGGGCATTGCTGCGGTGCAAATCAACACGGGTGGCGCGTGCCATCTTGAAAGCGACATGATTCGCCGCGCGGTCGATGCGCTCGACTTGGACAACCTCGACCTCATCATTGTCGAAAATGTGGGCAATCTCGTGTGTCCCACCGATTTCGACTTGGGCGAAGGCGCCAAGGTCATGATTTTGTCCGTGCCAGAAGGCGACGACAAGCCGCTGAAGTATCCCGGCGTTTTCCAGGCGAGCGAGGCCATCATCCTGAACAAGGTCGACACCATGAGCGTGTTCAATTTCGACGAGAAAGCTTTCCGCGACGAAGTTGCCCAGCTCAATCCGAAGGCACCTATTTTCCCCATCGCGGCGACGAAGGGTGAGGGCGTTGACGCTTGGGCCAATTGGCTGCGCGATCGCATCCATGCGCTCCAGCAGGCCTAAGCCTGTTATGCTGGAATCATCTGGGGCGAAGGTTGGCTAGAGCGGTTCCTTTCGAATCGATCGGAGCGGTCCTTGTGGCATTTGAGAGACCGCCATTGTTTTCTCGATTTCAAGCGGCTGCGCAAAGGTGCGCGGTCGCTTTTCTTTATTTTATTGTCATGCGTTGTTCGAAATGCCTTAGAAACAGCCTTGAGCTAGACTTTCAAAAACGTGAAAGGAAGTGCGTGCTATGAACCCTGAACAGCAATATGCGGCCTGTGTTGCGGGCCTGAAAGAATTCGTAGAGGGCATTGGAGGCCACGGCGTTGTTTTGGGACTTTCGGGCGGAATCGATTCGAGCCTGGTTGCATGCATGTGCGTGGATGCCTTCGGCGCCGAAAACGTGCACGGCTATATGCTGCCCGGTCCTTATTCCACCGAACATTCCTTGGTCGACGCCCAGGAGCTTGCCCGCAACCTGGGTATTCGTGCCGAGCGCGTAAGTATCGCGGAGGCATATCGGGTGTTCGAGAGTCAGCTGTCGAACCTGTGCCCGAGTTTCGATCGCTCAACGGCGGGCGAGAACACCCAGGCCCGATGCCGCATGATTGTGCTCATGGCGCTTGCGAACTTCTACGGGTGGACCATGGTGAACACTGGCAACAAAAGCGAGGCCATGATGGGCTATTCCACGCTTTATGGCGATACGGCTGGCGCTTATGCCCCTATTGGCGGCTTGTATAAAACCGACGTGTATGCAGTTTCACGTTGGGTGAATGCTCGCGCTGAAGCGGCGGGACGGGTGGCCCCCATTCCCGAACATGTGCTCGTGAAGCCGCCGAGTGCCGAGCTCGCTCCCGACCAGCAAGATGAAACCTCGCTCGGCACCACCTATGCCGAGCTCGACAAGCTGCTCATCGATTACAAAGAACGCGGCAAAAGCGTCGAGCAACTCATTGCTGCCGGCTATGATGCGGCAGAGGTCGAACGCATTACCAAACGTGTGGAGGCGTATGCGTTCAAGCGCGCTCTCGAGCCACAATTCCCCGTTATTCCATACGCGGAATAGTGTTGCCTGCGGGCATATTGCGCCCGCCCTCAAAATCGCGCCGTCTGCGGCGATGTCGCTGCCGTTCCTGTGAAAGCGCTTTGAAGCTGTGCGGCATCGGCTAAACTTGATTGGTCATACGCGAAGCGGCCATCGCGCCGTCTGCGGCGATGATGTTTGCAAACCGTATCTTCACAAGGAGGAACGACATGCCCGAAATCACCCGTGATCAGGTGAAGGTTCCCGCCGACGTGAGCGCCGATGCTCGCGAGACGTACATTGACAATTATATGGCCGCCACGCGCGGTACCGGCCGTTTGATGCTGTTCGCATGCGACCAGAAGATCGAGCATCTCAATGGCGACTTCTACGGCGAAGGCATCGACCCCGCCGACCTCGATCCCGAGCATCTGTTCAAAATTGCCAGCGAAGGCGTGTGCGGCGTGTGCGCCGGCCAGCGCGGCCTCGTTGCTCGTTATGCTGCCGATTATCCCGAGGTCAACTACCTGGTCAAGATGAATTCGAAGACCAATCTTGTGAAAACCGCCCAGGACGATCCCTACAGCCCGCAGTTGCACGACCTCGAGGCCGTGCTCGATATGCGTGCGAACGGCGTGAACGTGGTGGGCTTGGGCTACACCATCTACCTGGGTTCTGAATACGAAAGCACCATGCTCGCCGAGGCCGGCCAGCTCATCGCCGAGGCCCACGCCGCCGGCTTGCTCGTGGTTCTGTGGATTTACCCTCGCGGCAAGGCTGTTGCCGATGAGAAGGCTCCTGCCCTCATCGCTGGCGCCGCTGGCGTCGCGCTGTGCCTGGGTGCCGACTTCGTGAAGGTGAACCCGCCGAAGGCTACCGACGAAGCAACCTCCGCCGAGAACCTCGCAGTCGCTTCCGCCGCTGCTGGCCGCACGGGCCTTGTGTGCGCTGGCGGCTCCACCGTCGACGCCGAAACGTTCCTCACGCAGCTGCATGATCAGATTCATATTGGCCATGCCTGCGGCAACGCGACTGGTCGCAACATTCACCAGCGCTCCCTCGACGAGGCCGTGCGTTTGACCAAGGCGATTTCCGCCATCACCCTCGCTGACTATAGCGTCGCCGACGCTCTGGCGGTCTTCAAGGGCGAGAAAGACTTCGCGCTGTAAGTCGAATTCGCGTACAATCGAAGAGCTTGTTCGGAAGGTCCCGGCAACGGGACCTTCTTTTTATTGCCCGACGCTTCGTTTTCGACGTTCGGGATGGCATTCAGAAAGGGACTTGCATGCCGTACGTAAGCCATAGCGTTGAAGAAACCCAGCAACTTGCTCGCGCAATTTCTGAGCGTGTGCAGCCAGGCGATGTGATTTTGCTCGTGGGAGATTTGGGCGCGGGCAAAACCCACTTCACGCAAGGCTTCGCTGCGGGACTCGGCATTGCCGAAGTTCCCACAAGCCCCACGTTCAATTTGGTGTGCGAATACCACGATGGCCGCTTGCCGCTGTATCACTTCGATTTGTATCGTTTGGAAGAGCCCGAAGAGCTCGAAGATATCGACTATTACGGCATTACCGAAGGCGATGGCGTGTCGCTTGTAGAATGGGGCGATAAATTCGAAGAGGCCGCACCCGACGATTGCCTTGTGCTCGACTTCAAGGTGTCTGAGGATGGCACGCGCACGATTCATGCGAATGCGACAGGGGAGCGTGCCCGCGAGTTGGCCGACGGTCTGTTTTAGTTTCTTGAAGTTGTAAATATCCTAAATAATCTCTAGGAACTAAGTACTAAATAAAAAGAAAGTAAGTATCGAAAAGGTACTAAGCTACCTAAAAGAAACGGGAGCCGCAGGGGCTCCCGTTGTTCGTGCTGAATTAATCCTGCTTTACGACAAGGACGTCGCAGCGCAAATTACGAATGAGGTACGTGGAAACGCTGCCAACGAACACATACTTGATGTTGCTCAGGCCGCGCTCGCCGCAAATGACCAAATCGGGATCGAACGGCTGGATGAGCTCCTCGTTCAAGGTCTCGGTAATGCGACCGGCTTTCACGACGACGCCAACAGAGGGAATGTCGGGGTTGTTGCGGGCAGCTTCTAGCATATCGCCGAGCGAATCTTCGAGCTTTTCCTTCATGTCCATTGCCAGTGCGGCGAAGTCGGTGCCGGCTGCCTCATAGGGCACGGAATCGACCACGTGGCCAAACAGCAAATCGGCATGCTCGCTTGCAGCGAGCTCAATCGCGCGTTCGGCGACCATTTCCTGAGTTTTCGCACCATCGAGAGCAGCGAAAATACGCTTGTATTGCATTGACATAACGGCTCCAATCCCTTGAGTTTGCCGTGCATTGGTATGCGCGCCTTCGATGGCTCTATTGTAACACTGGGGTATTGGGTGAGGCTTTTAAAGTCTTTCAACGCGCCCGAGCGTCTCCGTTTCAGTCTTGTGGCGACCCTTCCGAAAAGGGTATAGGTTCCTATAAGAAACCAATATCCAAAACGGTATGCAGTTCCTTAAAATAAAGTTTCACAAAAAGACGAAAAACGCAGGTGAACGTTCTAAGGAGACGGGAAAAACGTGGTAATATGCACGACGTGCGACGCGAAGGCGCCATGGGTTGTGGTGTCCTCGTGAAAGCTTGCTCAATATACGCGCGATTCTGCCTTACCTCTGGTAAAGTATTCGGTCGCTGCGTTTGCAGTGCGCACAGCGTAATCGACAGAGTTTGGGAAGAGGAAGATTCTTGGCTAAAGAAGACGTCATCGAACTTGAGGGCACCGTTCTGGAGGCTCTCCCGAACGCAATGTTCAAAGTCGAGCTCGAGAACGGCCATGAGATTCTCGCTCATATCTCTGGCAAGATGCGCATGCATTACATCAAGATTCTGCCCGGCGACAAAGTCACGGTCGAGCTTTCGATCTACGACCTGAGCCGTGGCCGTATCACCTATCGCTTTAAATAAGCGGTACGTTGCACCCGCCATATCGCGAAAGTGATTCGGCAGGGTGCTTTAGTGCGCTCTGGAGCGCATGCCCTTCGGGGCGCAAGAAGTGAAAACATCGCCTGCGGCTGGGCGTGTTTCATAGAGTGAAGAGTAAATGGTTCCCCAGAGGCAAATCCGTCAGCCGAAGGGAAGCCGCACATTCAAAGGAGACAAGCATGAAGGTCCGTCCTTCGGTCAAGAAGATGTGCGACAAGTGCAAGATCATTAGGCGTCATGGCAAGGTCCTCGTCATTTGCGAGAACCCTCGTCACAAGCAGCGCCAGGGCTAAAAAGAGAGAGGAAGATATACCATGGCTCGTCTTTTCGGCGTCGACCTCCCTCGCGAGAAGCGCATCGAGATCGGTTTGACCTACATTTACGGCATCGGCAACACGACCGCCAAGAAGATCATTGCAGAGACCGGCGTTAACCCTGACATCCGTGTCAAGGATATCTCCGAAGACGATCTGCAGAAGATCCGCGAATACATCGACAAGAACCTCACCGTCGAAGGTGACCTGCACCGCGAGGTTTCGCAGAACATCAAGCGCCTGATGGAGATTGGCTGCTACCGTGGCCTCCGTCACCGCAAGGGTCTGCCCGTTCGTGGCCAGCGCACCCACACCAATGCTCGCACCCGCAAGGGCCCGCGTAAGCAAATCGGCGGCAAGAAGAAGTAGGGGTTTGACACATGGCTAAAAAGAACGTTCGCACCCGCATCAAGCGCTCCGAGCGCAAGAATATTGCGGTGGGACAGGCTCACATCAAGAGCACTTTCAACAACACCATCGTTTCCATCACCGACCCTCAGGGCAACGTGATTTCCTGGAATTCTGCTGGCACCGTGGGCTTCAAGGGCTCTCGTAAGTCCACCCCGTTTGCTGCGCAGATGGCTGCCGAGCAGGCTGCCAAAACCGCTATGGAGCATGGCCTGAAAAAGGTCGCCGTCTTCGTGAAGGGCCCCGGCTCTGGTCGCGAGACTGCTATCCGCTCCCTGCAGGCTGCTGGCCTCGAGGTCTCTAGCATTCAGGATTGCACGCCCATCCCGCACAACGGCTGCCGCCCCTGCAAGCGTCGCCGCTGCTAATTAAGAGAGGATCGAATCACTATGGCAATCAACAGAACTCCGGTTCTTAAGCGCTGCCGCCAGCTCGGTATTGATCCGGTCGTGCTCGGCTACAGCTCTAAGAAGGAATCCATTCGCCAGCCCAAGCGTCGCCGTAAGGAATCTGAGTACGGCATGCAGCTGCGCGAGAAGCAGAAGGCCAAGTTCATCTATGGCGTTCTGGAGAAGCAGTTCCGCGGCTACTTCAACAAGGCTAAGCGTCAGCCCGGTATCACCGGCGAGAACCTGATGCGCATCCTTGAGTCGCGTCTCGACAACGTCGTGTTCCGTCTGGGCTTTGCTCGCACCCGCAAGGAAGCCCGTCAGACCGTTTCCCATGGTCACATCACCGTTAACGGCAAGCGCGTCGACATTCCGTCTTACCGCGTTCGTCCCGGCGATGTCGTTGCTGTGGCCGACAAGGCCAAGGAGATGCTCGTTATCAAGAGCGCTCTCGTCTCCAACGAGCGTATGCAGGTTCCTGCATGGCTCGAGGTTGACATCGAGAAGCTTCAGGGCAACGTGCTGTCTCTCCCCAACCGCGACCAGATCGATTTGGACATCAACGAGCAGCTTATCGTCGAGCTCTACTCGAAGTAATTAACCGCGGCTTAAGGAGGCTTACAAACTATGGCAGAGTTCATGAGGCCAACCGTTACTACCGAAGAAGTGAACGACACCGTCGCCCGCTTCATCGTCGAGCCGCTTGAGCGTGGTTTCGGATACACGCTGGGTAACTGCATGCGTCGCGTTCTGCTGTCGTCACTGGACGGAGCCAAAGCCACGGCTATCCAGATTGAAGGCGTTCAGCATGAGTTCACGACCGCTGAAGGCGTCATCGAAGACGTCACCGATATCGTCCTTAACGTGAAGGGCCTTGTTTTCTCGGCCCTCTCTGAGGACTACACGGAAGCCACGGCCACCATTTCGGTCGAGGGCCCGTGCACGGTGACCGGCGCTGATGTGAAGGTTCCCGCCGAGTTCACGCTCATTAACCCCGAGCACGTCATTTGCACCGTTGCCGATGGCGGCACGCTGAACATGAGCATCCGCATCGGCGTGGGCCGTGGGTACGTCTCGGCTGAGCGCAACAAGCGCACCGAGGACCCCATTGGTATCATCCACGTCGACAGCCTGTTCTCTCCCGTGCGTCGCTGCACTCTCGCAGTGAGCGACACCCGTGTGGGTCAGCGCACCGACTTCGACAAGCTGGTTCTCGAAGTTGAGACTGATGGCTCCATCGCTCCTAACGAAGCGGTGTGCCGTGCGTCGAACATCATCGACCAGTACATGGGTGCCTTCCTTTCGCTGGCTGATATTGTCGACGAGGAAGAGGGCGAGATTCCGTCCATCTTCGCACCGGAGGGCCAGGAAGCCAACGCCGAGCTCGACAAGCAGATTGAGGATTTGGACCTTTCTGTCCGCTCTTACAATTGCTTGAAGCGCGCAGGCATCCATTCGGTGCGTCAGCTGGTCGAGTTCTCCGAGAACGACCTGCTCAACATCCGCAACTTTGGCGCGAAGTCCATCGAAGAGGTCAAGGACAAGCTGATCTCTATGGACCTCAACTTGAAGCAATAACTAGGAGACTACACGATGAGGCATTACAAGAAGGGCCGCAAGCTGGGCACCGATGCCAGCCATACTAAGGCCATGAAGAAGTCCCTGGTGCAGGCGCTGTTCACCAATGATCGCATTAAGACCATTGAAGCCCGCGCTAAGGAGATTCGTCCCGACGTCGACCGCATCATCACCTGGGCCAAGCGTGGCGACCTGCATTCTCGCCGTCTCGCTATCGCCGCTCTCGGCGACAAAGAGCTCGTTCGCGAGATCTTTGAGAAGGTTCAGCAGGGCATGTGGGCCGACCGCCAGGGTGGCTACACTCGCATCATGAAGCTTGGCACCCGCAAGGGCGACAACGCTAGCATGGTTATCATGGAGCTCGTGACCGAGCCCGTGAAGAAGGCTGAGAAGAAGGCTGAAGCTGTTAAGGCTGCTCCGAAGAAGGTTGAAGAGGCTAAGGCCGAAGAGACCGTCGAGGAGCCCAAGGCTGAAGAAGCCGTCGAGGCTGAAGCTGCTACCGAGGAAAAAGCCGAATAACTCGCTTTTCAACGGGAATATAGCAAAACAAACGCCGTCCTTCGGGGCGGCGTTTTTGCGTTACCATATATAAAGACGAGGGGAACCTATTGCAAGGAGGCATCTCATGTCTGAGTTTGGAAAAATCCTCAATAGCGCAATCGATGCCGCGCAGGAATTAGCGGGCGATATGAAAGCTGCGACCGACAAAATGATTGATACCGCTCAAGAGCAGGCCCCAAGCGTCGTTGCAAGCGCCCGCGAAAAGCGCCAGGCGTTGACCGACCAGGCGCGCGAAAATATTCCGGGCCTTATCGACGAGGCGAAGAATGCGACCGAGAAGGCGATGGATGACGCGAAAGCCGTAAGCGATAAGCTCATGGACACCGCGAAAGAAGTTGGCGACAAAGCGGCTGAAATGGCCAAGGAAGTCTCGCAGCGCAATGCCAATAAGGTGGGGGAGTAGGTTCTCTCGATTCTTGCTCGGGCTTTCTCGGGGCGAAAACAATGGAATACGCATTTCAAGAGGAGGGCTTCGGCCTTCCTCTTTTATACTTGCGTCATGCTCATGTCCGCACGACATAATTCGGCTCCGCTTGACGCTCGCTTCGCCCTTGTGGGCTTATTTGCGTATTCGGTTTCGCTATTTTTCGTGGCAACGTGGGTGGGATTGGGCGTATTTGTTCTGATCTTGGTCGCGGCGCTTCTGTATTTTCGTATTCCGTTGCGCAATATGGGCGCATGCATAGCTCCGCTTGCATTCATTCTCGCGTGTACCGTCGTCGCCCAAATTCCCCATGGCATTGGTGCTGGGCTTTTCTATGCAGCACGCATCATCGTTCTTGCTTTGGCTGCGCTTTCGGTCTCCCTCGCGTATGACAGCGCGCAGTTCACCCGCGCATTTTCGGGCTTGATGAGCCCTCTTCGGAATCTTGGGGTTCCTGTTGACGATATTTCGACGACGTTCTCGCTCGCTCTTCGTTTCATTCCGGCGTGTTTTGACGAATATGTGATTGTGTGCCAGGCGCAACGTTCGCGGTGCGCGCATTTCGACGACGGTGGCCTTGTGAACAAGATAGTGCAGCGGGGCAGGGCTTTCGTTCCGATGCTCGTGGGATTGTTTCGCCATGCGAGCGTATTGGCATGTGCCATGGAGGCTCGATGCTATGGTGCGCCCGGAGTCCGTACATGCTTGCACGGCGAGCAGCGCGTGGGGCCGCGTTCGGTCGCTTTAGTCGCGGCATTTTCCGCCTTCTGCATTTTTATGGGCGTTCTCTTGTAAAGTAGACTGTTTGCAAGGGGGCAAAAGCGCCTTTGAACGATGCTTCGTACGCCAGTCTCCGTTGCTCGAGCCCCTTTGCCGGCTAAGTTGCGCCGTTTGCCGCATCGCCCTTTCGTGTGTGGTATACAATTTCGCTGTTAGGGCGGGGCTTGTAGGCCCCGGTTCGTTCATCATAGGAGGAAACTTCATGAGCATCATCTTCGACGTCTACGGCCGAGAGGTTCTCGATTCCCGCGGCAACCCCACGGTTGAGGTCGAGGTTACCCTCGACGACGGTTCGTTCGCACGCGCGATCGTTCCGTCTGGCGCATCTACTGGCGCATTCGAGGCTGTTGAGCTGCGTGACGGCGATAAGGACCGCTACCTTGGCAAGGGCGTTCAGAAGGCCGTCGCCCATGTGAATGAGGAAATTGCCGAAGCGATTATCGGCATGGACGCTCGCGACCAGCGTGCTATCGATGCCGAAATGATTGACGTCGACGGTACTCCGAACAAGGGCAACCTGGGCGCGAACGCCGTTTTGGGTGCTTCTCTCGCTTGCGCACGTGCCGCTGCCCAGTCGAGCGAGCTGCCGCTGTATCGCTACGTTGGCGGTGCAAACGCCCATGTGCTGCCGACGCCCATGATGAACATCCTCAACGGCGGCGTGCATGCCGACAACAACGTTGACTTCCAGGAATTCATGATTATGCCTGTTGGCGCCGAATCGTTCGCCGAGGGCCTGCGTTGGTGCGCCGAGATTTATCACACGTTGAAAAAGGTTTTGCATGAAGCTGGCCTCGGTGGCGGCGTGGGTGACGAGGGCGGTTTCGCTCCCAACCTGAAGACTAACGAAGAGCCTCTGAAGTACATCGTTCAGGCGTGCGAGGCCTCGGGTTACAAGCCGGGCAGCGACATCATGTTTGCCATGGACCCTGCTTCCACGGAATACTATGACGCTGAGCGCGGCATGTATTGCCTCGCAGGCGAAGGCGTTGAGTACACGAGCGAGCAAATGGTCGATTACTGGGAGAAGCTCGTCGATAAGTACCCCATCATCTCCATCGAAGACGGCATGGCCGAGGAAGACTGGGATGGTTGGAAGCTTCTTACCGATCGCATTGGCGACCGCGTGCAGCTCGTCGGCGACGACCTGTTCGTCACGAACACCGAGCGTCTGAAGAAGGGCATCGAGATGGGCGTCGCCAACGCCATTTTGGTGAAGGTGAACCAGATTGGCAGCCTTACCGAGGCGCTTGAGGCTATCGAGATGGCCAAGGAAGCCGGTTACGCGTGCGTCATGAGCCACCGCTCTGGCGAGAGCGAAGATACCACGATCGCCGATTTGGCCGTTGCCATGAATACCGGCCAAATCAAGACGGGCGCTCCGTGCCGCAGCGACCGCATCGCTAAATACAACCAGCTCATCCGCATCGAGGAAGAACTCGGCATGTCCGGCGCATATGCTGGCAAGGATGCGTTCTACAACATCAAGTAGTTTTGCGTCGAATCGACTTTGCGCAAGAGTGAATCGCGAAAGCCCTGGCAGTTGCTGGGGCTTTCTTGTTGCCGCGGGAAAACTTGGGACGAATTCGTCCGAAAACCCTGCACTATGTGGGGTATAGTGAATGAGTTATGTTGAAACGCTGTGCAGGGGTGTTCGGTGTTTCAACGAGTCGCTAAAGAAAGCAGGAATACTATGGCAAAGTCCAACGGGGGCTCGTCATCTCAGGTGAACGATCCCAATGGCCTGTCGCTGCCGCATCTTATTGCGGCCGTGATTACCGCCGTTATCGGCGGTGGCGTCTTCACCATGGCCGGCGATATGGCCGCGGCGGGCGCGAATACGGGTGCCGTGCTCATCGGCTGGGTCGTATGCGGCATCGGCGTTTTCTCGCTCATGATGTGCTTCTACGCACTGAGCAAATATAAAGCTGAATTGGTGGGCGGCATCTATTCGTATGCTCGCGCAGGTTGGGGCGAGTTCATGGGCTTCATTTCGGCCTATGGCTACTGGATTTCGGCGCTGCTTGCCACCGTTTCCTACACCACGCTTCTGTTCGCGTCCATCTCGTACTTCGTTCCCCTGTTCGGAGAGGGTAATAACCTTCCTTCGGTCATCGGCGCATCCATCGTGGTTTGGATTTGCTGGCTTTTGGTGAGCCGCGGCGTGAAAGAGGCTGCGAGCGTCAACATCATCACGACTATCGCCAAGCTGGTTCCGCTGTTCGTTGCGATCGTCGCAATCCTGTTCAGCATGCACTTCGACCCGGAAATCTTCATGGACAACTTCTGGGGCGAGCCCGATGGACCGAGCTTGTGGGATCAGGTTGTTGGCACCGTGGGCGTGAGCATCTGGATCTTCTTGGGCATCGAGGGTGCTGTCGCCATTTCCGGTCGCGCGAAATACAGCAAAGACGTAGGCCGCGCAACCGTCACCGCATTCATTGGCATTCTGTGCATCTACCTGCTGGTTTCCATTCTGTCCATGGGCGTTATGCCTCGCGCTGAGCTTGCAGAGCTTCCCAACCCGTCGATGGCGGGCGTGCTCGAGGCCGTTGTTGGCCCGTGGGGCGCGGCACTTGTGAATTTGGGCGTTGCCCTGTCTCTTCTGGGTGCCATGCTGGGCTACACCATCATCTCTTCCGAATGCCCGCATGAGGCCGCGAAGCAGGGCGTGTTCCCGAAAGTCTTCGCGAAGGAAAACCGCAAGGGCGCTCCTATCGTTACCCTTACGGTGACCTGCCTCATTGTTCAGGCGTTCCTCATCATCATTTTGTTCTCTGAGCAAACGTACCAGTTCTTCTATGGCGTGTCGGTTTCGATGATTTTGATTCCGTACTTCTTCAGTTCGATGTTCTTGCTCGTGTGTGCGTTTAAGAAGGACGGGTTCGAAGGCGTTACGGGCGGCAAACTGGCGTTCTACCGCGGCATTGGCATCGTTGGCTTCTTCTATTCGATCTTCCTGATTTACGCGGGCGGCCTTACGGGTCTCATGATCACGACCATTCTGTTTGCGCCGGGCATTGTTTTGTACTGGTATGGCCAGAAAGAGCGTAACGAGGCGTTCCTGCCGAAAACGCTCGACAAGGTGGTTGCCGCCGCTATTGTCGCGTTCTTCGTGATCAGCATCGTGTGCATTGCAACGGGTACGATTTCGGTTATCTAACTCGAACGTTTTCGTTGCGCGAAGTGATGCGCTAGGGCCAGGGAATTGCTCCCTGGCCCTTTTGCGTTGAGGGAGGATGCAGCGCGATAACCTGGGCTTGTTTTCTGTTCGTGAAAATAAGCGCGCGCGTGGTCGATTGGATGCCGCGCCTGCCGTCTGCGTGGTATCATGAACGGAAACTAGCTCACAGCATTACATCCACTTCAAACACATCACGATGCAAGGGGCCTCATTTTTTATGTCGCGCAACAGCAGCAATATCATTTCATTTGACGGCTCGAGCCGCGCATCTTCGCGTGCGTCGCGAGATGTTGTTGAGTCGCGTGCTGCTCGATATGACGAAAGCGCATCCATGCGCGGTCGCGACGTCTATGCCTCATCGGGCCGCGTCAGCTCTCATGCTGTTGGCGAAACCTCTTCCGCTCGCGGGCTCGATTATTCCCAATCGCTCGATTCGTTTTCAAGCGACCGTTTCGCCCGCGGCGAACGTGCTCGATTCTCGAAAGTCACGCGCTCTGGACGTATCCAGCCTATCGTTGAGCCGATTCCCTACGATGACCGCGAAGCATCGTTCGCGGCGAATTCGCGCGTGAGTTCGCGTCCGGCTCGCTCCTCGCGCTCGGCATCGGACCGAAAGGCGTCGAGGCCGTCCGGCTTCGATTTGGGTGCTTTTTCGGCATTCGACGATCTTGACGAGCAGCTCTTCGGCGACGGTTCGGCCCGCTTGAATTCGCGCCGCTCCTCTCGTACGGGCGAGTCGCGCAACTCGCGTGGCGCATCGGCGCAGCCCCGTGCTGCGGTCGAGGTGTTCGATCCCGATGATATCGAGAATGACGAGGACGAGACGTCGTATGGTTCGCGCCTTTCGAAAAAGGAGCGCCGTCAGAAGTCGAAGGCCAAGGCCAAAGCCGAGAAGCTTTTCAATCGCCAATTTGGAGGCGACGCTGGCGCTCCTGCGCAAGCGGGCAGTCGGGCGGCGGTCTACAAGGGCGAGATGGGTCGTAATCATAAGCGAGCTTTCAACGACCTTGGCGGTTCGAGCGAGGGACGCAGTGCCCGTGGCGGCCGAGGCGCGGCTGCCACAAGTCGCGCGTCGCAGACAAAAGCCCATTTGAGCGCACCGATTTGGGTCTATGCGCTCGGCATTTTGATTTGCATCGCCGCGGCTCTTTGGTTCTTGTATCCTATGGCGCAGCAGTATTACGTGGGTTTGCGCACGCAAGATAAGCTTGAGGCGGAATACGCCCTGCTCAGCGAGCGCAACGCAGCTATCCAAAGCGACATCGATCGGCTTTCGACCGACGAGGGCATCGAAGATGTCGCGCGCGAGCAGCTTGGTTGGGTGTCGAAAGGCGAGACCGCTGGCGTTGTGGTTGGCCTTTCTGAAGACGAAACGTCGTCGACGCCCGATACGGTGCATTCTCAAATCGATTCCGCGAGCGTGAAAACGCCCGACACATGGTACTCGGGCGTGCTCGATCCTCTTTTCGGGTATAGCGACGCTCAATAAAGCGCGATTCGAGCCGGGGAAATTCCCCGGCTCTTTCTTTACAATGAAAGCAAGATGGAAGAGCGAGCGGAAAGGTGCGTCGCATGAGGGTCGCTGCAATCGATATCGGAACAGTAACGAGCCGTTTGCTCGTTGCGGATGTGGATGCTTCGGGCACGCGGCAGGTGGCCCGCCAAAGCGCCATCACGAATTTGGGCGAAGGGGTCGATGCCTCAGGCGAACTTTTGCCCGAAGCGATCGATCGCACGGTTGCCCAGGTCGCTGAGTACCGCAAGGTTATTGATGCATGCGCAGCCGATTGCGCTGTCGATCGCGTGGTCGCTCTTGCCACGAGCGCGAGTCGCGATGCGCGCAATTCGGGAGTATTCGTGTCGCGTCTGCGTGAAGTCGGCGTTGAACTGTCGGTGATTCCGGGCGAGCGTGAGGCGGCGCTGTCGTTTTTGGGTGCGTCGAATGATTTTCGCAATGAGGATTTGCTGTTTGCCGATATCGGTGGCGGTTCGACCGAGATGGTATTTGGTCGAGCGAATGGATCGGCTGGCGACCTTGTGCCTGATGTTGCGATCAAAGCATCGCATTCTTTCAACATCGGCTGCCGTCGCATGACGGAGCGATTCTTGGCCGGCGACCCGCCGACGAAAGGCGAGCTTGCTGCGGCTTCGGCATGGGCGCACGAGACTCTCGCGCCGTTTTTCGAAACGCGCAATTCGTGCGACCGTCTTGTTGCGGTTGCGGGGACGCCCACGAGTGTGGTGGCCGTGCGAGACGCTTTGGTGCCCTATGACTCGTCGAAGGTTCACGGCTCTCGTGTGACGCGCGCTGAATTCGACGAAGTGGCCAAGCGCATGTGGGAGCTGCCGCTCGCCGAACGCATGGAGGTTGCAGGCATCCAGCCCAAGCGGGCGGGTATTTTTCCGGCGGGCCTTGTGATTCTGGGTGCGGTCATGGACCTTGCGAATCTTGACGGCTTCACGGTGAGCGAGAGTGATATTCTTATCGGCATTGTGCTCGACGCGGCAAGAAACGCGCTTTAGGAAGCGCTGGTTAATTGCAAGGACCTCATGTATTCAATGCTCAGAGCATATAGCATGTTAACGGGGGCGCCGGCTTTTGGTTTTACGGAAGGACGCCCTAGGGCGTGAGCGTGGGGTCGATTGCCGCGAGTCGGGCCCTTGTGCGCGGTTTGGCGATTCTCAAAACGCTTTGATCGCTTAGGGGCCGGCGTTGCTCGGCGACTGGCGCAAAACGATGGTATTAGCGTGTCTTTCGTGGGCTTTTGCAGTGATTGTTGCTCATTTGCTATCATGGAAAACCGTGCAAATAGCACGATAAGCATCGTGGGAGCGTGGCGGAATTGGCATACGCAGCGGACTTAAAATCCGCCGCCGCAAGGCTTGTGGGTTCGAGTCCCACCGCTCCTACCAAGGAAGAGCGTGGCTTCCAGGCGGGTTTCGATCTATGGCGGCTTCGAGTCGGAAGGGACTCGAACTGATGAGGTGGAATTCCGTCAAGAAAACTGCCCAGTGGGCAGTTTTCAGGAATTCGCCCGAAGGCTTCAGCCTGAGGGGTCGGGCTCGCGCGAGCGAGGCCGGAGTCCTGCTACTCCTACCAAGGAAGAGCGTGGCTTCCAGATGCTTTGTTTTGCATGAACCCATTGCGGTGAACCTACGATCGGAAAGTCCGGTATGAATCCAGCTGAAGTGAGAAACGAAAGCATGAACGAACTCCTTACGGCAGCGGCGAATCCGCCCGCGTCGTTCGAGGAGTATCTCATTCAGAATGCCAAGGTCGTAGGCGATTTAGTGAACTCGTATATCCCGTCGGGCGATCATCCCGATATGGATACGTATCTCTATGGGCCCCTTATGAAATACAGCGAAAACGGCGGCAAGCGTCACCGTCCGCTGATTTGCTTTGCGGCGTGCGTTGCTGTGGGCGGCGATATTCGCCATGCTGCATCTGCCGCTTCGGCCATCGAACACTTCCATACGGCGGCTCTTATTCACGACGATATCGCCGACGAGGCGACTACCCGTCGCGGTGTGCCCTGCATGCACCTCACCGAGGGCTTGGGCATCGCCATTAACACGGGCGACCTTGCGCTTTCCATGGTGAATGGTGCCGTTATGAGGGATCCGTATCTTACCGATGCCCAAAAAGTGCGCGTGGTTACCGAGCTTATCGAAATGACCCGCCGCACCATCGAGGGCCAGGCCCTCGATTTGGGCTGGGCGCGCGACAAGCGTTACGACATCACTCCCGACGATTATCTGTGCATGGCAATTCATAAAACCGCGCATTATTCGGGTGCGGTTCCGTTGGCTGTCGGCGCCATCGTTGGTGGCGGCACCGAAGAACAGATTGCCGCGCTGCGCGAATATGGCTTGGCTACGGGTTTGGCTTTCCAAATTCAAGACGACCTGCTCAATATCGAGGGCGACCCCGAAATCGTGGGTAAAGATTACGCGAGCGATATCACCGAAGGCAAGCGCACGCTCATGGTCGTGCATGCGCTGAAGCATTCCGACAAGCGCGATCGGCTCGTTGAGATTCTCTCTTCGAAAACGACCGATATCGCTGAGCTTGCCGAGGCTGTGTCGATTATGCGCGAGGCCGGTTCTCTTGATTATGCGCGTGATTACGCGAGCTCGCTTACCGATAAGGCAAAGGAAAAGCTCCTTCAGGAAATCGACGAGAGCAATGCTCGTGCGCTACTCATTTCTATGGCCGATTATTTCATCAATCGCATGAAATAATGCGATGCTAAGGACGAAGCTATGATTCCTCAAGCAATTCATAGGGAAGGCGAAGCCGACGAAGGCTTTGAGCTGGGCGAACGTCTGCTGTATTTGCGCACGCCGTATTTTTCGGGCAAAGACGTCGAGCAGCTGCAAACGGCTCTCGGTGCGCTTGGTTTTGCATGCGGCGGCGTAAGCGGCACGTTTGGCGCCTATACCGAAGGCGCCCTGCGCAAGTTTCAGTTGAACATGGGCCTTGTGCCCGACGGCATCGCTGGCGTGAAAACGTATGCGACGTTGCGCCATTTGCATAATGCATGGCAAGACAAGCCCCAAATCGAAGATCGCGCATACATGGGATTCGCACGTGCCGCCGATGTGCTTGAAAACCATGCTGTGTGTCTGTTCGGCACGGAAGAATACACGCGCAGCGTGGCATCGAATATGTCGAACTTGGCTATGGCGACGAATCCGCGCTCCAAAATGGTGAGCGCCGAAACGCTGCTCGTGCCTCCCGATGCGAATATGCTGCTTGCGCATATTGTGCGTTCGGGCCAGCCTTATGAAACGAATGTGCCACGCGTTGTGTGCGACGACCCTCAGGTGCTTGGTCGCCGCATTGCGAATGCGGTTGATGCGGCAAATGAGGCTGCCGAAGCTGGTCGTCCTCGCCGTATCGTTCTTGAAATCGTCGGTCCCGGCGTTGACGAAAGTGTGGCGGCTATCGAGCGAGCTGCTCACCACGATGCGATTACGCTTTTGGACGCATTCTGCAACGCGTTTTAAATTCAAAACTGTTTTCTTTTCAGGTTTCTGAAAGCCCGCCGTGTGCGGGCTTTTGTTTTTTGCGATGAGGGCTGGTAAAGTATCTTTCATATGATTTCAACCAGGCGATGGGGGCCGGGCTTATGGATAAACACATGAATCTTTCGCGCCGTGCATTTGTGGGCGGCGCCGCCGCATTCGGCGTTGCTGTTGCGGCACCGAAATTCGCTTTCGCTGAGCCTTCGGCGGCTGAAAAACAAGCAGAGGCCGATGCTGCGCTTCAGAAATTGCTGAAGCTCAATTCCGATTTGGACCAGAAGGTCAAAGATTACGCCGCCGCGGTCGACGCTCACGATGCCGCCACGGCGAAGATGGACGAGTGCCAGGCGAAAATCGACGACAACAACGAGCGCATTGAAGACCTTCAGGGCAAGCTCGGCAATCGTGCGAACAATATGTATCGCGACGGTCAGACCACGTTCCTCGACGTCATTCTGGGTTCCAATTCGTTCGATGACTTCATGAAGAACTGGGACATGCTTACCAGGATGAACGAAAACGACGCGAAGATGGTTGCCGAAACCAAGGAGCTGCGTGCCGATAACGAAGCGCAGCGCGATGAATACAGCAAACAGGAACGCGAAGCGGCCTATCAAATGGAAGAGGCCGACAAGGCAGTGAAGGAAGGCACGGCGCTCGCCGAGCAATTCCAGGCCTCTTACGATGCGCTTTCCTCCGAGGCTCAGGCGCTGTACGATCAGGAACGTCAGGCTGCGCTTGCTGCCGAAGCCCAGGCGGCTATCGAGCAGATTCAGCAGGAATCCGAACCTGAACCTTCAAACAATAATGGCGCGAGCAACAATAATGGTGGCAACAGCAACGACGGCGGCAACAGCGGCGGTGGGAATAATGGCGGTGGCGGCACCTCGCCGAGCTACAGCACGAATAATTACATTCCGCCTTCGGGCTCGGTCGTCGATTTTGCGCGCAGCCAAATTGGTGTCCCGTATGAATGGGGCGGCAGCACTCCCAACGTCGGCCTCGACTGCTCTGGCCTTACGTCGTGGTGTTGGAAGCAGGCAACGGGTATCTGGATTGGCCGTACCGATGGCACTCAGTACTCTTCCGCCCGTTGGCGTGGGCCGCTTTCCGAGGCACAGCCCGGTGATGTTTTGTGGACGAGCGGCCATGTGGGCATTTGCACGTCTGCGGGTGGCGGTTCCTACATTCATGCTCCGCAGCCAGGTCAAACGGTATGTGAGTCGAGCTGGCCGCAATTCGTCTGCGCGCTTCGTTGGTAGCAAGTAAATACGTATGTATATGCTTTAGGCCTGTCCGTGCGACAGGCCTTTCATTTTTTATTCAGGTTGCTGAAATTTCACGTTTTGCGTTTGTATCGTAATAGGAGCGTGCACGTGAATCTAGAGCGCGTCATCAAAGCACAATATGATGTGCTGGCTTTTGAATAACCCCTCATCATGCTGTCGAATTATCTTTGACGTTAACAGTATTAAAAGAAGCAAGGTATATAAAAGATACCTGGTTTCATCTGCGACATTCGATTCTAGGTTTGTGAAAGCCATGTGCCGCTTTGGTTACATGGGGTGTAATTAACGCCGCGGCTTTGCTATCCTCGTTCGTCGGGAGTCTCCATTTCGACTTCCCGATACCATATGAAGGGGTTCGTTTATGACTACTTTAAACGCACGCTTGACGAGACGAGCCTTCCTCGGTGGAGCCGCCGCCTTTGGCGCCGCGGCCATGGTTTCTCCGAAGAATGCCTTCGCCGATCCTACGTCTGCCGATGTGCAGGCTCAGGCCGACGAAGCTCGTCAAAAGCTGAATTCTATGCGTGAGCAGCTCGGTGCTGCATCCGCGAATTACAACCAAGCCGTGCAAGAGCACGACGAGGCAGTCTCCAAGATGGACGAGTGCCAAACTAAAATTGACGATAACAACGCGCAAATCGACAAGCTGCAAGATAAGCTTTCCAAGCGCGCTCGCAACATGTATCGCGACGGCCAGACCACGTTCCTCGACGTTATTCTGGGCTCGAATTCTTTCGACGATTTCGCGAAGAACTGGGATACGCTCACCTCGCTGAATGAAAAAGATTCCGAGATGGTTGAGCAGACTAAGAATCTTCGCGCCGACAACGAGGCCCAAAAGCAGGAATATGCCAACCAGGCCGATATCGCCCAGCAGAAGGTCGAAGAGGCCGATGCGGCACAGAAGCAGGCCGAAGAGCTTGTGCAACAGTACCAAAACGAGGTCGATTCGCTCGATTCTCAAGTTGCCGAGCTGCTTGCCGAGGAAGAGGCTGCTGCTCAGAAGGCGGCGGAAGAGGCTGCTGCCGCCGCCGCGCAGGCTGAAGCTGCTTCGTCGACCAATAACGCCTCGAGCGATAATGGCGGCTCGAATAACTCTGCATCCAACGGTGGTGGATCGAGCGATAACACCTCTAGCAACGGCGGCGGATCGAACAACAACGACTCCAACAACGGCGGCGGCTCGTCGTCGAGCAGCAATTCTTCTTCGGGCGGCGGTTCGAACAATTACGGCGGCTCGGTCGTGGCCGCTGCGCAAAGCCAGCTCGGCGTGCCCTACGTATGGGGCGGCACGGCATGGGGTTCGGGCCTTGACTGCTCTGGCCTGACGTCTGGCTGCTGGAAGCGTGCCGCGGGCATTTGGATTGGCCGTACGACATGGGATCAAATCGCCTCCGCCCAGTGGACGGGCTCAGTTTCCGAGGCTCAGGCGGGCGACGTGTACGCATGCGGCAGCCATGTGGCAATTGCTACGGGCGGCGGCGGATACATTCATGCCCCGCAGCCGGGCGAAGTGGTGTGCTACAGCTCGCTTTCGTGGTACAACCCCTTCTACTGCGCCCTGCGCTGGTACTAAGCGGGAATTGAAAGGCACCGACCCAGGTCGGTGCCTTTTTTCGCTAAGAGCGTGCATGAAGTCGAAAAAAGTGCTTGCATTGTTCGGCGCGTGTGTTAACATATAGCCCGCTGTTTGCGAGAAGTCGGGACGTGGCTCAGTTTGGTAGAGCGCTGCGTTCGGGACGCAGAGGCCGCAGGTTCAAATCCTGTCGTCCCGACCATTTAATCGCACCAGCTTTTTTGTTTTCCGGCCATATTGGTCGGGCCCCAAAACTTGGAGGCTTGCATGAAAATCTTTGGTCTTGGAGTTCCTGAGCTCCTCATCATTCTGGCTGTTGCTCTGCTTATCTTTGGCCCCAAGAACCTTCCGAAGCTTGGCTCCGCGCTTGGCCGCACGGTGAAGAACCTGCGCGATGGCATGGGAAGCGCCAAGAAGGAAATGGACGCGTCTGAGGAAGAAGCTCCTGCCGAGAAGCCCCGTAAAAAGAAGGCTGCTGCTGCAAAGAAGCAGGCTGCCGAAAAGGCCGAAGCGGAAGATGCGACCGAAGCTGCTGAGCCTGCTGCAAAGGCTGAAGAAGAGTAGCACATCTCCCTTAAGGTAATATGCGGCGTGTCGGCTAGCCCGACATGCCGTTTTCTTATACGAGCACGCATTGCGTGCCCGTTTTAGTAAAAGGGCGGCGTTTTGCCGCCGAATCGATTTTGAAATTAGGTGTCACGAAATGGGTAGCGATTACATCCTTACTCCCGAGGGCCGCGAGAAGCTCGAGCAGGAGCTGCATTACCTCGAAACCGAGAAGCGCGCCGAGGTTGGCGAGCGCATCAAGGTTGCTCGCGAATTCGGCGACATTTCCGAGAACTCCGAATATGACGATGCGAAAAACGAGCAGGGCATGGTCGAGGCTCGTATCGCCGAGATCAACCAGATTCTCTCTGAGGCCACAATCGTCGATACGCCGAAGAAGTCGAACAAAGTTACTGTTGGTGCTATTGTCACGGTGAACATGGGCGGAAAAGAGCGCGTATTCACCATCGTTGGTGGCGCCGAGGCCGACGTCGCTGCGGGCAAGATTTCCAACGAAAGCCCCGTTGGCGCCGCTCTTCTCGGCCACAAGAAAGATGACGAAGTAACCGCCATCGGTCCCACCGGCCGTGAAATCAAGATGACGATTCTCAAGATTGAGCACTAAAAGTACACTGGCCTTCCGGCCAGCGTACTTTGCTGCCGCTGCTAAGCCACACGGCGGGCATTTTCGCTTTCAGGCTTCGTAGGGATTTCACCGTTCGACAGAACGGCGAACGAAGCCTCCGCTGCGAGCCAACCGGGCACCCCATCTTGGCATTCAGGCTTCGGCTTGCGTACCGAAGTACGCGGCGCCTCGCCTTCAGGTCAATATGGGGCACCCGGCCGGCTCTCGCTGTCGTGAGCACGAATGCGGCATCTCCCAGGCTTGAGCGCCTTGCCATCAAACGAATCTGCCTCGCTGAGCCGCGGGCGCGAATGCGATTATTCCAACTCGCCATCGAAAGGGGCAGGGGATTGTCCTCTGCCCCTTTTATATTTGGTGCGAAAGCGACGTATAATCTGCGACCTTTCGCACTTGTCGCTTGACCTGCGATAGAATGCTTTTGTTCATCACCACATCTGGAAACGAAGAGGTTTTCAAATGACCGATACCGAAAACACCATTGCCCCCGAGTTGCTCAACGACGAGCGTGCGCTGCGTCTTTCCAAGCGCGAAGACTACATCGCTCGTGGCGTGAACCCGTATCCCGAGCACTCCGAAGTGACCGACTACGTTCGCGACATCGTCGCGAAGTATGTCGACCTCGCGACCGGCGAAGACACCGAGGACGTCGTGAAAATCGGCGGCCGTATTGTGGCCAAGCGTGGCCAGGGCAAAATCATGTTCCTCGTGGTGCGCGACACCACGGCCGATATCCAGCTTTTCTGCCGCATCAACGATATGTCCGAGGCCGATTGGGAGCTTTTGCGCAACCTCGACCTGGGCGATATCGTGAACGTCGAGGGCGTTGTCGTGCGCACGAAGCGCGGCGAGCTCTCCATCGCTCCGCGCGCCCTTACGCTGCTTTCCAAAGCCGTGCGTCCGCTCCCCGAGAAGTTCCACGGTCTCTCTGACAAAGAGACCCGCTATCGCCAGCGCTATGTTGACCTTATTGTGAACGAAGACGTGCGCGACACCTTCCGCAAGCGTTCCACCATCCTTTCCACGTTCCGTCGTTACATGGAATCTGACGGCTACATGGAAGTTGAAACGCCGATTCTGCAAACCATTCAGGGCGGCGCTACGGCCAAGCCGTTCATCACGCACTTCAACGCGCTTGACCAGGAATGCTACCTGCGCATTGCCACTGAGCTGCATTTGAAGCGCTGCCTGGTTGGCGGCTTCGAGAGCGTGTTCGAGATCGGCCGCATTTTCCGCAACGAAGGCATGGACCTTACGCATAACCCCGAGTTCACTACCATGGAGGCGTACCGCGCCTACAGCGACCTCGATGGCATGAAGGCGCTCGCTCAGGGCGTTATCAAGGCGGCCAATGCCGCGGTGGGCAACCCCGAGGTCATTGAATACCAGGGCCAGCAGATCGATTTGTCGGGCGAGTGGGCGAGCCGTCCTATGACCGATATCGTTTCCGAGGTTTTGGGCTTCGAGGTCACCATCGACACGCCGGTTGACGTTCTGGCCGAAGCCGCGCGCAGCAAGGGTCTGGAAGTGAAGCCCGAGTGGACTGCAGGCAAGTTCATTGCCGAAATCTACGACGAGCTCGGCGAAGACACCATTGTGAACCCCACGTTCGTGTGCGATTACCCCATCGAGGTTTCGCCTCTTGCCAAGCGCTACGAAGACGATCCTCGTCTCACGCATCGCTTTGAGCTCGTTATTGCTGGCCACGAATACGCAAACGCGTTCTCCGAGCTTAACGACCCGGTTGACCAGGCCGAGCGCTTTGCCGCCCAAATGGTCGAAAAGGCCGGCGGCGACGATGAGGCCATGGAATATGACGAAGACTACGTGCGCGCCCTGGAATATGGCATGCCTCCTGCGGGCGGCATTGGCATCGGCATCGACCGCGTGGTCATGCTGCTCACCAACTCCGCGAGCATTCGCGACGTGCTGCTGTTCCCGCACATGAAGCCCGAGGCAGGTGCGAAGAGTGGTGCGAAGGCCGCCAAAGAGGCGCAGGATGCCGCTACGGCAAGCCCGTTTGTCAGCTCGATGATTCCGACCATCGACTACTCGAAGGTTACCGTCGAGCCCCTGTTTGAGGAATTCGTCGATTTCGAAACCTTCAGCAAGAACGATTTCCGCGTGGTGAAGGTGAAGGCGTGCGAGGCCGTGAAGAAGTCGAAGAAGCTTCTGGCGTTCAAGCTCGATGACGGCACCGATGTCGAACGAACCATTCTTTCGGGCATTCATGCCGACTATGAACCCGAAGACCTGGTGGGCAAGACGCTCGTGGCTATCACGAACCTGCCTCCGCGCAAGATGATGGGTATCGATTCGTGCGGCATGCTGCTTTCTGCCATCCATGAAGAGAATGGCGAGGAGCGCTTGAATTTGCTGCAGCTCGACAGCGCGATTCCCGCTGGCGCAAAGCTCTACTAACAATCAAAGGCCGTCCGCGAGGGCGGCCTTTTTCGTCTCTGGTTTCAGTAGATTCCGCACGAGCAGAACAGCACTTAATGTGCTGTTCGTCGCGAACAGGATTTGGCCGAGCTGGAACCAGGGACGGAACCGCCGAGCCAGACGAGGTAAAGCGAAAGATTTGTTGGTGATGCTTGCTGGAATTCCTTTCTGAATGAAGGACAGAACCGTCAAGCTGGAAGCCCAATTGATTGTCAACAAGAAGGTATCGCGCATGTGAAGCTTTGGCACTCATTGCGAATGAGTGCTAGCATACATTCAGCAACCTCTACAGAAATGGACCGTATATGGCATTCGATAAATTTACCGACAAGGCGCGACACGTCCTTGTGCTTGCCAGGGAAGAAGCCGCTGCGCTCAAACGCCCGCATGTGGGCACTGAGCATTTGCTGCTAGGCCTGGCGAAAGAGCCTGACGGCATTGCTGCGCAGGCTCTCGAACGTGTGGGCATAACGTACGAGAAGGCTCTTGAGATCGTCGCCGGCATGGCCGAAGGCGAGCAAGAGGCCGAAGCGGGCGCGAACATCTCGTTCACGCCGCGCACCAAGCGCGTGCTGGAAAATGCGCTGCGTGAAGCTATGCAAATGGGCCAAAGCTATATTTCTACCGAACATTTGCTGCTCGGCATTGTGCGCGAAGGCGAGGGCGGTGCTATCGATGCGATGGCGAAGCTCGGCGTCGAAATCGACGCTGTTCGTTCCGCACTCAACGACTTGGTCGATCAGCCGACGCCCGTGGCTGCGGGCATGCCGTTTTTCGGCGGCGAGCCCCATGGCGAGAAGAGCATGCTCGAGCAGTTCGGCACCGACCTTACTGCGAAGGCCAAGGCGGGCAAACTCGACCCCGTTATCGGTCGTGCGGCCGAAATCGAACGCGTGATGCAGGTGCTCTCGCGCCGCCAGAAGAACAACCCGCTGCTCATCGGCGAGCCTGGCGTAGGCAAAACCGCCGTGGTCGAAGGCCTGGCGCAGCTCATTGTGGCCGATCAGGTGCCCGATATCATTTCGGGCAAGCGTGTGATCACCCTCGATGTGTCCGCGCTGGTCGCAGGCAGCAAATACCGCGGCGAGTTCGAAGAGCGTCTGAAGAAGGTCATCAAGGAAGTCGTCAAAGACGGCAACATCATTTTGTTCATCGACGAAATGCATACCATCATTGGCGCGGGTTCTGCCGAAGGCTCCATCGACGCTGCCGCCATTTTGAAACCACCGCTGTCTCGCGGTGAGCTGCAGGTGATTGGCGCCACCACTACTGAGGAATACCGCAAGCATCTTGAGAAAGATTCCGCGCTCGCCCGTCGCTTCCAAACGGTGAACGTGAAAGAGCCGAGCGAGGAACAGGCTCTACGCATTCTCGACGGCCTTCGCGACCGCTACGAGGCGCATCATCATGTGCGCTATTCCGACGAGGCGCTGCAGGCCGCCGTCTCTATGTCTTCGCGTTATATTCAAGATCGCTTCCTGCCCGACAAGGCGATCGACGTGCTCGACGAGGCTGGCGCGCGCATGCGCATTCGCAATCGCACGCTGCCCGATGAGATTCGCAAGTTCGACGACGAGCTTCGCCGCGTTCGCCTTGACAAGGAAGAGGCGGCGTCGGCGCAAGAATTCGAGCGCGCCGCGCAGCTTCGCGACGAGGAAAAGCAGCTTGAGGAGCAGCGCGCCGAAGCCGAAAAGCGTTTTTCCGAGGAAAGCGACAAAGAACTCGCCAACATCACCGAGGTCGAAATCGCCGATGTGGTGAGCATGTCGACCGGCGTGCCCGTAAGCAAGCTCACCGAAGCCGAAGCCGACAAGCTTTTGCGCATGGAAGGCGTGCTGCACGAGCGCATCATCGGCCAGGAAGAGGCTGTAACGGCCCTGTCGAAGGCCATTCGTCGCAGCCGCTCTGGTTTGAAAGATCCGAAGCGCCCCAGCGGTTCGTTCATTTTCCTTGGTCCTTCGGGCGTGGGCAAAACCGAGCTTTCCAAGGCGCTCGCTGAGTTTTTGTTCGGCACCGAAGACGCGCTTATCACGTATGACATGTCGGAATACATGGAGAAGCACAGCGTGAGCCGCCTGGTCGGTTCGCCTCCGGGCTATGTGGGCTTCGACGAGGGCGGCCAGCTTACCAAGGCCGTTCGCCAGCGTCCTTATTCGGTCGTGCTGTTCGACGAAATCGAAAAGGCGCATCCCGATGTGTTCAACATCTTGCTGCAGATTCTCGAGGAAGGCCGCCTTACCGATTCGCAGGGCCGCTCGGTCGACTTCCGCAACACGGTTATCATCATGACCTCGAATGTGGGCGCTCGCCAAATCGCTGAAACCGCGCCGCTTGGCTTCACGCCCGATTCGCAGAAGGGCCTTTCCGATAAGGAAATCAAGAGCCGCGTGATGAGCGAGATGAAGAAGCTCTTCAGGCCCGAGTTCTTGAACCGCCTCGACGAGATTATCGTGTTCAAGAGCCTTACTGAAGAGCAGATTGCCCAAATCGTCGACCTCATGGTTGCCGACCTGCGCGATCGCCTCATCGCCATGGATATGACCATCAATCTTACGCCTGAGGCCCGTGCGCTTGTGGCTAAGGAAGGCACCGATACCACGATGGGCGCTCGTCCGCTGCGCCGGGCGATTCAGCGTTTGCTCGAAGATCCCATCTCCGAGCAGCTGCTTGCCGGCACGTGGCATGCAGGCTCGGTTATCGATGTTGGTGTGAAAGATGGCGAGCTAACTTTCACGCCTGGCACAGGAGAGATTCCCGCGCCGCGAAAACGTGATAGCATTGCACACGAAGCAGAATCGTTGCTGCCGCAGTTCGATTTGTCGCATGCCGGGGCGCCAAGCCACGGTGGCGGCGTGTCGAGCGACGGCGCGGCTGATTAACGAACCATAAGGCGCGGCCTTCGCGGTGGCGCCATGCGAGGGGGCGTCTGTGGACGCCCCCTTGTTGTTGAGGCCATGAAAGGGGAGCCCATGAGCGCACCGGAGAATGTGAGAACCGTGGGAGGTGCAGCCGAGTTTGGAGTTATCGACCCGGTGTTTGTGCCTACGGCGCTTGTTGAAGTCGCCGAAGATGCGGCGGCGCGTCTCGATTTGAGCGAAACGGGCGCGAGAACGGTGCATTTTTCGGGCAAGGTGTCGAAGAGCCCGAAGACGGCTGCCATTATTTTGGCGGGCGGCTCGGGCGAGCGTTTCGGCCACGAGGGTGGCAAGCAGCTTGTTGAGATTTCTGGACGTCCCATGCTCACCTGGTCGATTGCGGCGTTCGATGCGGTTGAAGATGTGGGCGAAATCGTGGTGGTGTGCCCCGAAGAGCGCATTGCCGAATATCGCAGTTGCGCCATTGACCCGTACCCGTTTGTGACGCCTATCACGATGGCTCCGGCGGGCGCCACGCGTCAGGAAAGCGCGTTCTCGGGTCTGGAATACGCGTCGGAGGAATATGAGTACGTGGTGCTGCACGATGGCGCCCGCCCGCTCATCGCCCCAGAGCTTATCGCGCATACCATCAACACGCTCAAAGGCACGCTCGATGCCGATGGCGCGATTGTCGCCACGCCTTCGATTGACACGCTCAAAGTGGTCGAAAACGGTTGCATTGTGGGAACCCCCGATCGCCGCGTGTTCTGGAACGCGCAAACGCCGCAGGTGTTCCGTGCGGGCGTGTATCGTCGCGCGCACGCGTCGGCGCTCTCGGAAGGTTTCGTGGGCACCGATGACTCGTCGCTCATCGAACGATTGGGCGGCAAGGTGCTCGTGGTGGAAGGCAAGCGCAGCAATATCAAGCTTACCGTTCCAGAAGATTACGCCATGTTGAACATGAGCCTGGGAGTTCAGCCCGACTAGTGAATCAGCTGAAATGGGGCAGGGGCAAGTTCCCTGCCCCATTTTTCAGAGGGCGCACGGCTCTTGAAGGGATAGGCTTCTCGCCCCAAGCGCCACATGGGGCGCGAGTAGAGAAGCCCAAGACGCTTTCATTCTACTAAGCTGCCTCATCTTGTGCTCATCGGAAGGGGTTTTCCTTCTTGCGCCTGCCACAAACTTCGTCGCGTTGAAGTGGGCTATAATCGTTCGGAGCATTACGATTTCGTCTAAGACGAAGGGATTACTCGTGACGAACGCTATGAATATGCGCGTGGGCCTCGGCTTCGATGTGCACGCATTCGCGCAAGGCCGCAAGCTTATTCTGGGTGGTGTCGACATTCCGCATCATCAGGGGCTTTTGGGGCACTCCGATGCCGACGTGCTTGCGCATGCCATCTCCGACGCGCTGCTCGGTGCTGCGCGTGCGGGCGATATCGGCAAACTGTTCCCCGATACCGACCCGGCGTATGCGGGCGCCGATTCCATGGTGCTGTTGTCGTGCGTTGCGAACCACGTGCGCGAACTCGGTTTCGATATCGTCGATGTCGATAGCGTTATTTCGGCGCAGGCCCCCAAGCTCTCGCCTTTCCGCGATCAAATGCGCGAGAACTTGGCTCATGCTATGGGTATCGACGTCGACCAGGTGGGCGTAAAGGCCACCACCACTGAGCATTTGGGCTTCGAGGGTCGCGAGGAGGGCATTTCGGCTCAGGCCGTGGCCTTGCTTTCGAAACGATGTTGCTAGGGGCACTTCCGTAATCGTATTTGCTCCCAACATCGAAGGAACCTATCGTGAATATCTTTAAAACCATCGCCGAAGACGTGAACAACGTTAAGCGTCTCGACCCTGCCGCGCAAAGTAAATTCATCATTTGGCTCACGTATCCGGGCCTGCATGCTCGTTGGAGCCATGTTGTTGAGCATTGGCTGTGGAACCATGGCCTGAAAAGTTTGGCGCGCATTTCGAGCCAGTTCACCCGTTTTATGACGGGCGTGGAAATTCACCCCGCCGCGAAAATCGGCCGTCGTTTCTTCATCGACCACGCCATGGGCGTGATTATCGGCGAAACGTGCGAAATCGGCGATGACGTCACACTGTATCAGGGCGTCACGCTCGGCGGCACGGGCAAAGAAAGCGGCAAGCGCCACCCCACGCTCGGCAATAACGTTATGGTGGGCGTGAACGCGGCGGTTCTTGGCAGTATCACCATTCACGACAATTCGAAGGTCGGTGGCGGCGCGGTTGTCGTCGAGGACGTGCCTGAGAATTGCACCGTGGTCGGCGTTCCCGCGCGCGTTGTGGTGCGCAACGGCAAACTCGTGCAGCAGGAAGAGAAAGACGCCGCCGCTCGTCGCGAATGCCTGCCCGACCCCACGACTGCCGACGTCGTCGAACTCCAGGCGCGTGTTGCTCGCCTGGAAACGCTGCTTGCGGCTCAGGCGCAAGGCAAAACTATCGGAGGCCCCGCGAAAACCACTCCCGACGTTGCGTCGGACTCAGAATAACCAGGAGGAATCGTGCAAATCTACAGCTCCCAAACCCATAAAAAGGCAGAGTTCGAGCCTATCGAGCCGGGCAAGGTGCGCATGTATGTGTGCGGCCCCACGGTGTATGACAATATCCACATCGGCAACGCCCGCACGTTTATCAGTTTCGACGTTATTCGCCGCTGGCTTATCGCGAGCGGTTACGAAGTGACGTTTGCCCAGAATCTGACCGACGTTGATGACAAGATTATCAATCGAGCCAACGAGCAGGGTCGCACAGCCGCCGAGGTGGCCACGGAATTCTCGAACAAGTTCATAGACGTCATGCGTCGCGCGAACGTGATCGACCCCGATGTGCGCCCGCGCGCTACCAAGGAAATCGGTCCCATGATCGCCATGATCAAAACGCTCATTGAGCAGGGTCATGCCTATGCGGTCGAGAACGGAGACGTGTATTTCTCGGTGCGCAGCGACGAGACCTATGGTGAAGTGTCTGGCCGCAATATCGACGACCTTATGGTGGGCGCGCGCATTGAGGAAAACGAAATCAAACGCGATCCGCTCGACTTCGCCTTGTGGAAGGCCGCTAAACCGGGTGAACCCAGCTGGAAAAGCCCCTGGGGCGAAGGCCGCCCTGGCTGGCATACCGAATGCGCTGCCATGGTGCATCGCTACCTGGGTGTGCCCATCGATATTCATGGTGGCGGCAGCGACCTTGCGTTCCCTCACCACGAAAACGAATGCGCGCAGGCAACGTGCGCATGGCACCAGGGCTTTTCGAACACGTGGATGCACACGGGCATGCTGTTGGTGAACGGTGAGAAGATGTCGAAGTCGCTCGGCAATTTCTTCACGCTCGAAGAAGTGCTCGAGAAACATTCGGCGGCAGCGCTTCGCCTGCTCATGCTGCAAACGCACTATCGCAGCCCGCTCGATTTCAGCTTCGAGCGCCTGGAAGGCGCGGAAAGCTCGCTGGCCCGTATTGCGGGCACGGCTCAGAACCTGCGTTGGGCTGCGGCCCACGCGACGGGCGAGCCCGATGCCGTATTGGCCCAAAAGCTCGCCGACGCTGTTGCGGCGGCTCATGCCGAGTTCAAGGCCTGCATGGATGACGATTTCAACACCGCAGGTGCCCTGGGCGCATTCTTCGGCTTCATCACCGAAGCGAACTCGTACCTCGATGCCGCCGACGGTGCGGTTAATGCCGAGGTGGTAGTTGCGGCTGCCGAGTTCATCGAGCGCTCCATGGACGTTTTGGGTATCGAACTCCCCGAGCAGGAGGCGGAGCTGCCTGTCGAAATCATTGCGCTTGCTGCTGAGCGCGCTGGTTACGCCGGCGACGACACGGCCGAGGCTGCCGAAGCCCTTATTGCCGCTCGTGCTGAAGCGCGCGCCGCGAAAGACTGGGCCGTGGCCGATGCCATTCGTGATGCTTTGGGCGAGCTTGGCCTGGTGGTGGAAGACACCGCCGCCGGCGCTCGCGTCAAGGTGAAATAACCAAGGGTTGGGTCGCTTCGTCGTTTTCGCTCCGGCGGCGCGGCCCTATTTGTGACCGTCTGCGTTCATATGGGCATTTCTTCTCAATATGAAACGCGGCCAGGCGGGCGCATAGTGAGCGAAGCGAACGGTAGCCCGGCGTGGTCATGGACAGGACCGCACCGCCGGAGCGAAAACGACTGAGTGCTTAATGCACATGAAAAGGAGCCCACGTGGCAGACTATATTGAAGGAAAACGCCCGGTCATTGAGGCGTTGCGCGCGCAGATGCCGCTCATTTCCGTGCTTATGGCCGACAACGTTCAGCAAGATAGCCAAATCAAAGACATTTTGCGCAAGGCAAAGCAGTACGACGTGCCCGTGAAAACCGTGCCTCGCAAGGTGCTCGACGAGCGCAGCGAGCGCGGCAGCCATCAGGGCGTTATGGCGCATGCGAAGCCGTACCAGTACTCCAGCGTTACCGACATTCTGAAAATTGCCGAGCGCGATGCCGAAAAGAACAACGGCGCCGCGCTCGTGGTGCTGCTCGATCACATTACCGATGCGGGCAATCTTGGCGCCATCGCGCGTTCGGTTGACGTGATTGGCGCGAGCGGCCTCATTATTCCGGGCAAGCGCTCGGCAAGCGTGACCGCGGCTACCTATAAAAGCTCGGCGGGCGCCATTAACCATGTGCGCTGCGCCCAGGCGACCAACCTTGCTTCGGCGATTGACCGCCTGAAGAAAGCTGGCTTCTGGGTTGCTGGCGCGAGCGAGAAAGCTCAGCATACGGTATGGGAAGCCCCGCTCTATGGCAAAATCGCGCTTGTAATGGGCAATGAGGCCGAAGGCCTTGCCCGTCTCACGCTCGAGAAGTGCGACTTCCTGGTGAAGCTGCCGCAGGCGGGCCATGTTGGTTCCCTCAACGTTGCCCAGGCGTGCACGGCGGTCATGTATGAGTGGATGCGCCAGACCACCGTTCGCGCCGCCGAAGGCGAATAGCGGGGCGCCTGTTCGCAATGGCAAAGCAACGCAGGAAATTATTGCTCGTCGATGGCTATAACGTGTTGCGCAGCGGTTCGCGTTATCGCGACATGCGCAACCCCGGCCCGAACCCCGATTACGATACCGATTCGTTCAATCGCGCTCGCGAAGCGCTCATTGACGATGTGGTGATGTACGCTGGCCGCGACTTCGAAGCGATTATCGTGTTCGATGGGGCTGACAACGAATACTCCGATGGCAGCTTTGAAAAAATCGCTGGTGTACGCATTATGTTCTCGCGTGCGGGCGATTCCGCCGATAAGGTGATCGAGAAGCTCGCGTGGGATGCGCGCGCCCGAGGCATTGAGACCATGGTGGTGTCGAGCGACGCGGCCATTCAGAACACCGTATTCGGCGGCGGTGTCGATCGCATGAGCGCGAACGGCTTCAGTCGAGCGGTGGCGGTGAATGCCCACGAGTTTCATTTGGACGAGTCGCCGAAAACGGCTGTGAAGAACACGGTCGCTGAGCGTTTGGGCGGCGATACGGTCGCGAAACTGAAGGCGCTTCGCGATTCGCTGTAGTGGGTGAATAAACGAAGCCCTCGATTCTCGGTTTGGCGCAAAGAGTCCCCAAAGGTCGCGCTGCCGTTGTTTTTGTGCATTGTGGCTCGGCAAAGCTAGCCTCGGGGTTTCTCTTCGAGATGCCGTTTGCGGCTGGAAATGCGCCGTTGAGAAGCGCTTGGGCTTTCGCTACAATCAAATTAACGAATCCGCTTAGGCGTCGCCGTTGTGGTGGCGCCTAAATCGTATTAAGGGAAAGGAGTGGGCCAATGAAAATCCAGGTCGTTGCCGTAGGGAAGTTAAAAGAGCGATTCTGGAAGGAGGCATGCGACGAGTACCTGAAGCGCCTTAAGGGTTATGCGAAGGTTCGCGTCGATGAGGTGCCCGATTGTGATCCGGCGAAAGTCGGTGGGGAAGAGGGCGCGCGCACGAAGGAAGGCCGTTCTATTCTGGAGAAGCTGCCCGAGCATTCGCATGTCATTCTGCTCGATGTGGGCGGAAGGCAGCTTTCGAGCGAAGGTATTGCAGCGCGCGTCGATGCGTTGGCGCTTTCTGGCGTGAGCGAGATTTCGTTCATCGTGGGCGGCTCCGGCGGGGTGAGCCAAGGCGTGTACGACGTTGCCGACGAAAGCATGTCTTTCGGCAAAATCACGCTTCCCCATAATCTGGCACGCGTGGTGCTGCTCGAGCAAATCTATCGGGCATTCAAAATCTCGCGTGGCGAGCCGTATCATAAATAATTGGTTGCGCCGTTCTGCCGAACGGCGCAACTGCTCGACGCTGCGCCGGGTTTTATGCGGCATCTTGGCTTTCAGGCTTCGCTTTGCGTAGCGCTGCTACGCGGCAGCTCGCCTTCAAGCCAATCTGCTCGCCTAAAACCCTTGCTCGCTGACCTTGGTGCGAATAGGGTTTCTTCGGTGTTGAAAGAAGGGGGTTGCGTGTCACAGCTTCTTGTTGGCGTGCTTTCCGATACGCATGGACGACTTCCAGAAGACGCGTATGCGGAACTGGCCGACTGCGACTTCATTATTCATGCGGGCGACATTTGCAATCCAGGAATAATGCTCGAGCTTGGTGAGCTTGCGCCGGTGTGTGCTGTGCTGGGCAATAACGACTATCCCGAATATGGCGAATCGGTCGGAACGGTGGCGACTCCCCGTATTGGCGGAGTGCGTTTTCTCGTGACGCATACGCCAACGGATTTGCGCGCGATTCTGTCGGGCCGCACAAATGCATTGAAGCCTGGCGACCCCGTGCCGCAGGTGACGATTCATGGGCATACCCATGTGCCCGAATTGCTGCGCGGTTCGGCCGCTGCTCCTGCCGATGTGGTGCTGTGCCCCGGCTCGGTAACGCGTCCGCGCGGTGGCTCGAAACGGCAGCTTGCGAAAATCGCCATCGAGAATGGCGCCGTGAAAGAAATTCGTTTCGTAGAACTTGGGTAATCTTCACAAAATTCGAACGTGCGTTCGATGATACAATATGTCGCGGTAGTGCTCGTCGATTTCTGCGGGTGATGCTCCCTTCGATTTTGATAGGAGTAACTACCATGGATATTGTGATGGCCGTTGCGGCATGGTGCTCAATTATTGGATTTATTTTCGATAGTGCTGAGCGAATCCAAAGCAGGAAGAAACGAGAAAAGAAAATGGTGCCTAGGAAATGAAAAAAGCCGGTCGTAAGACCGGCCCAACATAAACGAAAGCATCACCCGTAGCTAACTCCCCTGGAAAGTGTGTTAGTTCGGCGGGCGCTGCCATCTGACCGTATTATAACACGGCCCAGGTCGTGAAAACAATTTATAACGAAGGGCTTGCTATGGAACTTGATCACGCGGAACTGCAGGAAATGCTTGCCAACGACCCGTATATGCTGTTGGTCGACGTGCGCGACGAAGATGAATTCGATGCTGGGCATATTCCTGGCGCTGGCAACATGTCGGTTGACGATATCGTCGATTGCTTGTTCGATGAGGCACTCGGTGAGCGAGGCCTCGACGCTATCGCGAATGGTAAAGGCATGGAGCTTTCCGATGACGCTTCGGTCATCGTGCTCTATTCGAATGCTGGCGAGCGATCGGCTCGCGCGTGCGAGCATATGGAATCGCTCGGCTATGTGAATGTTTACAACGCCCCCGGTTTGTCCTCGTGGCCTTATGAGGTTGTAACGACGGCGGAAGAGGCCGCCGTGGCTGCGGCGCTTGCGCAGAATGGCGTCGTTGCGACGCAAGAGGTTGGCCAGAGCCACGATTGCGGTTGCGGACACGATCATCATGGGGAACATGGCCACGAGCACGGGCATGACTGCGGTTGTAATCACTAAATGGCTGCAAGTTTCATTTAATTCATTATACGCAAAATAAAAACTAGGTTTCTATTAGATACCAACCATATGTTTAGTAATCTAATATCGAAATAGCATCTGGTATTAAAAAGAAACTATTACCGTGAAAATAATGGGCGTCCGTTAGGGCGCCCATTGTGTTGCTTAGGCTTTCTTTGGTGGCAAATAAGCCTTGGTGTTGTTGAGGCTGAACAAAATCGTTGAAGCATTGTGCAAAAGCGACGAAGTTTGCGGTGTGATGATGCCAGCGATGCCGAGCGCCAAAAGGGCTGAATTCGTCACCATGACTTTGCTATACGAGCCATTGAGCCTGCTGACCAGGCCTTGGCTCATCTTGCGCAGGCGCACGACGGCTTGTAGGTCGGTGTCGGACAAAATGATGTCGGCAACTTCCTTGGCGATATCGCTGCCACCACCCATGGCAAGACCTACGTCGGCGCGGCCAAGCGCCGGCGAATCGTTTACGCCGTCGCCAACCATAGCGACGCAGCGACCTTCGCTCTTGACGCGGTCAACATAGGCGAACTTATCTTCGGGTAGCAGGTCGGCCTGGAATTCGTCGATGCCCGCCTCAGAAGCGATGCGCGCAGCGGTGCGTGCGGAATCGCCCGTGAGCATGACGATATGTTTGAATCCTAAATTGCGAAGCTCAGCAACGGACTCTTTCACGCCGGATTTCAAAGGGTCTTCGATTCCCAGCACGCCAACGACTTCGCCATCGACGGCTAAGAATAAAGGCGACAGGCCTTCCATTTCGGTCTCGACGCGAGAAAGTGTTTCGGCATCCAAATGCGCGTGTTCGTCTTCGAAGACGAAGTGCGCCGATCCGATAACGGCACGTTTGCCGTCGAGTGCCGAGGCAATGCCGTGCGCCACGATATACTCCACGGCCGCGTGGCGCTCGCGATGCTCAAGCCCTCGTTCTTGGGCGGCGGCAACCACGGCGCGGGCGACGGGGTGGGGGAAGTGCTCTTCCAAGCATGCCGCAAAGCGCAGGACTTCGTCTTCGCTCCACCCGTCGGTGGGAATGACGCGCGCGAGTTTCGGCTGTGCCTCGGTGAGCGTGCCCGTCTTATCGAATATGATGGTGTCCGCTTTGGCGAATGCTTCGAAGTATTTTGCGCCTTTGACCATGACGCCGGCTTTGGCAGCATTGCTCATGGCAGTCATCACGGCAATGGAGCCCGTGAGTTTCAGCGCGCATGAGTAGTCAACCATGAGTGCGGCCGACGTTTTCACAAGGCTGCGCGTAGTGAGTGCCACAAGGCCTGCGAGCAGGAAGTTCCAAGGCACAATCTTGTTCGCCAGGTTTTCCATGCGCGACTGGCCTTCCGATTTCAGTGAATCGGCGGCTTCGACGAGCGAAACGATCGATCGAAGTTTGGTTTGCGACGTATTGGCGCGCACGCGCACTAAGATTTCGCCATCTTCGACGACGGTGCCAGCGAACACGTCATCGCCAACGGTGCGCTCGACCGCGAGTGGCTCTCCTGTCAGGGTGGCTTGGTTTACCATGGCGCAGCCATGTTCCACCACGCCATCGATGCAAATAGACATGCCAGTGCGCACGGCTACCAAATCGCCAGGCATAAGCTCGCTTGCCGGAACGCTGGTTTCGGTGTCGCCAATCACTTTTTGCGCCTTGTCGGGCACATCGAGAAGTGAATTGATGAGCTCGTTTTCGCTCATGGCGCGCGTGTAATCTTCGAGCAGCTCGCCCACATTCAGCAGGAACATGGTTTGCGATGCCGTGTCGAAATCGCGTTTCACGAACGAAATGCCAATTGCCGATGCGTCAAGCACGGGTACGGTAAGGCGCGAGCGCGACAGCTCGAACAGTGCGGCGCGCAAGAACGGCAGAAAGCCTACGATGCTGCATATGGCGCGGATGGGCGCGGGCAAAAACCACTTGCGCGCATAGCGAGCGCCAATCAGCATCGCCAGGTCCATGAACAGCGCATGCGTGCGCGGCTCGAGTTGCACTGAATAGCCGGTTTTCGCGTTGGCAATCTTATCGGCATCGATTTCGCACAGCGCATCTAACACGTTGACGCGTTTGGGCGCATCGAAATCGACCGACATCTGGCCGATGCGGCCATAAAGCTGCACACGGCGCACGCCGTCGATCTCTTTTGTGAGTTTGATGAGTGCATCGAGGTCCCCTTCAGGCACAGAGCCCGCCAACTTCAAGCGGGCTCTGCCGGGAATCTCTTTGATTATCGAGAATTTCATAGCGAATGCCGCGAAACGCTATTCGGCAGCGGCTTCGGTCTCGGCTTCGTCGGCTTTGGGCTTGCTGGTGAGGTAAGTCGCCTCGGCAACCATGTCGTCGACCTCGGCCTTGGCCTGTTCCACCATATCCTGGTAGCAGTTCTTAGCGCGAATGCCGCAGGCAATGCCCTGAACGTAGGCACGCTTCGCGGGGGCGCTGGTAACGGCCTTCATGCCAGCCGTGCCAAGCAGGAAGCCGCCGCCGATAAGCAGAGCGTTGAACGTGGACTTTTTCATGATGATCCTCCTTCGTGCCGCGACATCGTCGCGGGCTCAAGCTTTGCAACGCGCTTTGCGTCGCTCGTTATTTCCGGGCGAGTGCAACAGGTTTTGCGCTTTCTCGGAAAAGTATGCCTGAACTTTACAACCGCGCCGTTAAACACGGGGTTAACAATTTCGAAGTGGTTTGCGCTTCATAAAATCGCCTCACGAAACCATCCTCTATCTTTTTACAGTCGTTCATTTGCGCATTCGTTCATCCATTGCGTTTTTTGTCCAAAAGTTCAGATGGGATATTCGATTTCGTGTTCAATATACCCGTAGGGGGTATATTATCTGTATAAATCCAAGCATTTGTTAGATTAGTGATACACTTTGCTGAAGTCAATGAAAGGCAACTTTTTGGCTCTGTATTTTCATAGTGGGACGGGCGGCCGTTTTGGCATTGCAATCGAGCGCATACCGTATGATAGTAGGGCGCATGTATCGATGCTGCGTTTTCGCTCTGGAAGGAGGGGCCGATGAAGAAGCATAAATTTTGGGCTTGGGCCATGGTGTTCTGCGCGTTTATGACTATGTGCACCGGGTATAAGAAGGCCTAGAAAGGGTTTGCGCATGAATATTCAAACGCTCGTTTTGCTGGTCGTTATTGCGGTCGGGATGCTGTTTGCGTTACGCCGTACATATCGCGTGTTTTCGCTGAAGGACGACTGCTGCGGCGGCGCGAAAGACTCGTCGAAGAAATTCAAGGCGCAGCGCGTGAGCGATACGAACGAGGCGAACTACAAGCATGCGCTCGATTTGAAGATTGGTGGAATGACCTGCGAGAAATGCGTCGAGAACGTGCAGAATGCCATCAATTCCGTTGATGCGGGCAACGTGTGGGCTCGTGTCGATTTGGGCTCGAAGACGGCGCATATTCTTTCGAAGAACGCCCTTGACCAGGCTTCTGTTGAGGAAGCGGTTGAAGCGGCGGGGTATTTCGTAAGTCATCGATAGGGTGGTGCCAACTGAGCTTTGCTTCGGCTTTCGCGCATTCCGCAATGCGGCGCGATCGTCGTACGCGGCTGGGATTGACGGCTGCCAGCATTTCGTTTGAGTGGTTTCAAACGGGTTTTGAAGTTGCTGCGCAATTGAAGGAACTGCCCAGATGCGCGCTTGTTGCGCTTAGATAAAACGAAGGCTCCGGCTCCTCGGAAAAACGAGGGGCTGGAGCCTTTTGAAGCGTGCGTGCCTAGTTGTCGCACATAAGCAGCCAGGCATTGTTCGGCGCCATGGCATGCTCGCAGAAGCTGCAGGGCTTGTCGGCGCACAGCGGCGCGCTGCGCCACAGTGTGGCGTCTTTCCATTCGCTGAGCAGTTCGGCGGGCAGCATGCTTTGCGGAACCGTGGCAAGCTCGCGCGCACCGCGCCCAAGGGCGGCGTCAATTTCCGTTTCATGTTCCATCGACCAGGCGAACATGCCGGCGAGTTGGCGCATGCCTCGTGCGGTGGGGTGCGTGCCTTCAATCGCTTCGTAATCCATGCCGCAGGCGAAGGCGTCGGCCACATGAGCGCCGGCTTCATGGGCGGCTGCGCGAATGGCGTCGTTGTATTCGGCGAAGGGAACGCCGCGGAAATCGTAAGCGAACTGCGGTTTTGCATGGCCCGCAATGCGTCCGGGAACGAGTGTGACGCACCAGATTTCAGTTTCGGGGCAGCGTGCGCGAAGGCGTGCGAGCATCGAAGCATAGGCGGTTTTGAAACGGTCGATTTGACCGGGTGCTGCAAGTTCGGCAAGAACCTTCTCGACGGGTGCTTGCGCGGAAAGCTCAGCAGGGCAAGCCGATCCATGGCCGTCAGCATTCATTTTCGCGCCGCCCCAGCCGTAATCGTTGATGCCGATGAAACATACGATGGCGTCGGGGGCTTCGCCCTCATCGCCCAGAATCGCGTCTGCGCGCGCATCGGAATCGCCGGCAGGGAAGAACCCGCCTTCCACGAGGCTTCCCGAAAACGAGTCGTTTTTCAAAAGCGTGCCGCCAAAATGGTCGATGAGCAGGTGCCACCATGTTTGTTCGACATGCGTAACGCCCGTTTTCTCCAATCGCTTGTCGGAGTAGAACACATCGAAGCCCGGCGGGTTCCACCCGTCGAATGTGGAGATGGAATCGCCGAGAATCGAAAACGTTTTTGCCACCAGATTGCTCCTTGGGTCGGTTGCTTGGTCGTGCGTGCAAACGCACACGACCCACGCGGCGGGCGCGCGGGTCGATTTGTGCTCATATAAAAGGGGCGCGAAACGACAGGTTAAGCCGAGCGTTTCGCGCGTGTAGCGCTAAGCGTATTTCAGGAATGCGCGGTAGGCTTTCAGCGCTTCATACATGTCGGCCTTATCGACCACTTCCCACGGCGCATGCATCGAGAGCACCGGCACGCCACAGTCGATGACATTCATGCCATATTCGGCCAGAATGTAGGCGATGGTTCCACCGCCGCCCACGTCGACGCGGCCGAGCTCGGCGGTTTGGAACGCGGCGTTGCCCTTGTCCATGATGGAACGAATCTTGGCCATGTATTCAGCGTTTGCGTCGTTCGAACCGCTTTTGCCGCGCGCGCCGGTGAACTTGTTGAACACCACGCCGCGACCCAGGTAGGCGGCATTTTTCGTTTCGAAGGCGCTCGCATAGCTGGGGTCGAAGCCCGCAGACACGTCGCTCGAAAGCATGGACGAATTCGCGAGGCAACGGCGTAGCGGCAAATCGCCTGCCTGGCCAGCAAGATCCATGAGTTCGGCGATGGTGTTCTCGAAGAACATCGATGTCATGCCCGTAGCGCCCACGCTGCCGATTTCTTCCTTGTCGACCAGAATGCAGATGCCCGTTTTCTCAAGGTCGCTCGCCTCAAGCTGCGCGACCAAGCTGGGGAAGGCGCATACGCGATCGTCGTGGCCGTAGCCGAGCACCATGGAGCGGTCGAAGCCCAGCTCGCGTGCGCGGCCGGCGGGAACGACCTCGAGCTCGCTCGAAAGGAAGTCCTCTTCTTCCATGCCGTATTTCTCGGCAAGCAGCGCGAGCATGGTCGCTTTCACGGGTTCTTTTTCCGCGAGCTTCTCGAGTTCGGTTTTCTCGGCGTTTTCCTTATCTTCCGCCTTCGCGGCAGGGCGGCCACCTGCGAGCACGTCGAGGTTTTCGCCCTCGACAACCTCGGAGGCCTTCTTCTGCATTTGGTCGTTGGCGAGGTGAATGAGCAGGTCAGTGATGCAGAACACGGGGTCGCCTGCGTCTTCGCCCACATTCACGCGCTCAACGCTGCCGTCTTTTTTCGCGATAACGCCGTGAATGGCGAGCGGCAGCGTGACCCATTGGTACTTCTTGATGCCGCCGTAGTAATGCGTGTCGAGCAGCGCCAAATCACCCGATTCATAGAGCGGGTTTTGCTTGATGTCCAAACGCGGGCTGTCGACGTGCGCGCCCAGAATGTTTAGGCCGTCTTGCATGGGACGGCTGCCGATGTGCGCCAAAATGATGGTTTTGCCGTACAGCTCGGCATAGACCTTGTCGCCCGCAACGAGTTGCTTGCCCGCCGCACGCGCCTCGTCGAGCGAAACGTAACCCGCCTCGCGCGCCTGCTCGATGGCGGTCGCCACGCATTCGCGCTCGGTTTTGTTGGCGCTGATGAATTCGATGTAGTTGGTCGCGAGCTTCTCGAGCTCGGCCAGCTGCGGCTCGTCGTATTCGAGCCATGCGTTCTTGTGCTCCAAAGCAGTTCCTTTCGCTTGGGAATTCTCACAAGCGCATTATAGAAGGGAATGGGCGCGGCGGCGTGTCGGGGGCGAAACGAAACAGAATGGTCTTAACCGAAAGCCTTCTTCGGTGTGTACACCACGAGGGACACTCATCTTCTTTTTCGGAATATAATTGTTTCGAGCAAAGCATGGGCGTTGGCGATTGGAGCGGACATGGCCGAAGTTGTCGCAAGCAAATTGAAGCTGCTGCATTTGGCTCGCATTTTCGAGCGTGAGACCGACGACGACCATGGCCTTACTGCGCCGCAAATCATCGGAAAGCTTGCCGAACTCGGTGTGAACGTCGAGCGTAAAACCTTGTATCGCGATATCGATTGCCTGCGTGCATTTGGCTACAACATTCTTAAGTACAATCGCGCGCCCGTTGAATACGGCTTGGCCACACGTGATTTCCAAGAGCAAGAGCTGTTGCTTCTGGCCGATGCTGTGCAGTCGTCGAAGTTCCTTACCGAAAGCAAGAGCCGCTCCCTTGTCGAAGGCATCGGCAAGCTCGGCAGCAAATATATGGACGAAAACCTGCGAAAGCAGGTGCATGTCGAAGGCCGCATCAAGAGCCAAAATGAGTCGGTGTTCTACAACATCGATGCCATTCAGCGCGCCATTTCGCTTCGTCGCAAAATCGAATTCCGCTATTTCAAATATGACGAGCATAAAAAGCGCGTTACGAGCAAACATGGGGATGGAAGCGAGATATATAAAGAAACCCCTGTTCAGTTGGCATATATGGACGATGAGTACTATCTCATTGTCTGGAACGACAAATACGCCGGTTTCACCCATTACCGCGTCGATAGGATGCAAAACCTCGAGGTGTCGAGCGAGGCGGCCACGCGCAACGATGAGATTTCATCATTTGACGTGGCCAAACACCAGCAGCGTGTATTCGGCATGTTCCACGGTGAATCGGTCGGCGTCACGCTGCTTGTGCGCGGGTCCGTGATGAGCGCGATCGTCGACCGCTTCGGTAAAGATGTCGAAGTGCTGCCTGCGGAAGACGGTTGGGCGCGCGTGTGCGTGACGGTTATGGCCGCGCCCACGTTTTACGGGTGGCTCGCGACGTTCGGGTCGAGCGTGCAAATCGAAGAGCCGCAGTCGTTGCGCCAGGCATATGCGGGATACCTATCGGCAATCCTGGAGAATTACCAGTAAGGGTCCACGCCGAAAGCGTGGTTGAGTTGTAGTGTGAGGGGTTTCGTGGCCGAATGCTGTAGGTGTCACCGTCGACTCGGCGTGCTGTCTAAAATCGACGAAATCATTTGGGCGGAATTCGATGAATAACCGCTCATGGGCGTTTTTGCCTTTCGCCCTTGGCCAGGGTCGTTTTCGTCGCCTTATTGCTGCATCCTGCCCTTCAGTTTCGTGCGTCCTTTGAATTTGCTTGGAGCTATGGCATTCGCGCGTTGGGGACGCATATAATATTCCGTTAACGTTCCGGAAAACACACAAACCGAAGGAGACATCAGATGGCGTTCTACTACGAGGAACCCTCGCGTACGTTCAATGAGTATTTGCTGGTCCCGGGCCACACACCGGCGTCCTGCATCCCTGCGAAGGTTGACTTGAAAACGCCGCTGGTGCGTTACCGCAAGGGTCAGGAAGAGTGCCCCATTTCGCTGAACATCCCCATGGTGTCGGCAATTATGGCCGCTGTTTCTGACGACCACATGGCTGTTGCCCTCGCCACTGAAGGTGGCATTTCGTTTATTTACGGCAACCAGACCATTGAGAGCGAAGCGGCCATGGTCGCTCGCGTGAAGGCGTACAAGGCTGGCTTCGTCGTTTCCGACACCAACCTTTCGCCCGACACCACGCTCGAGGAAGTCGTCGCCCTGAAGGAGCAAACCGGCCATTCCACCATGCCCGTCACCGATAACGGCCAGGCTGGCGGCAAGCTGCTCGGCGTCGTTACCGAGCGCGACTATCGCCTTTCGCGCATGTCGCTCGACACCAAGGTTTCCGAGTTTATGACTCCTCGCGAGAATCTCGTGGTTGCTACCGAAGGCACCTCGCTCAAGGAAGCCAACGACATCATCTGGGATCACAAGCTCAACAGCCTGCCTATCGTCGATGCGAACGATAACCTGTGCTACCTCGTGTTCCGTCAAGACTACGACACCCATAAGGAAAACCCGCTCGAGCTGCTCGACAACGAAAAGCGCTACCTGGTTGGCGCGGGCATCAACTCCCGCGACTACGCCGAGCGTGTTCCCGCTCTGGTCGAGGCTGGCGCCGACGTTTTGTGCATCGACTCTTCCGAGGGTTATTCTGACTGGCAGAAGATGACCATCGAATGGGTGCGCGAGCACTACGGCAACGATGTGAAAATCGGTGCCGGCAACGTTGTCGATCGCGAAGGCTTCCGCTTCCTCGCCGAGGCTGGCGCCGACTTCATCAAGGTCGGTATCGGTGGCGGTTCCATCTGCATCACCCGCGAGACCAAGGGCATCGGCCGTGGCCAGGCTACCGCGACCATCGAAGTCGCCAAGGCTCGTGACGAGTACTTCGAGGAGACCGGTATCTACGTGCCTATCTGCTCCGATGGCGGCATCGTGTACGATCACCACATCTCGCTCGCACTCGCCATGGGCGCCGACTTCGTGATGCTCGGCCGCTACTTCGCGCGTTTCGACGAGTCCCCGTCGGCCAAGGTCATGGTCAACGGCACCTACATGAAGGAATACTGGGGCGAGGGTTCTGCCCGCGCTCGCAACTGGGGCCGTTACGACCTCGGCGGCAAGAAGAGCCTTTCCTTCGAAGAGGGCGTCGACTCGTACGTGCCTTACGCTGGCAGCCTGAAGGACAACATTGCCGTTACGCTGCTCAAGATCAAGTCCACGATGTGCAACTGCGGCGCGCTCACGATTCCTGAGTTCCGCGACAAGGCGAAGCTCACCACCGTGTCTTCGACCTCCATCGTCGAGGGCGGTGCTCACGACGTTTTGCTGAAAGACAAAACGCCGTACGCTTCTCGCGTCCGCTAAAAGCTGCGTTTTGAACAAATAACAGCACGGAAAGCGACCCCTCGGGGTCGCTTTTTACATGGGCAAACGTTACTAATGTGGGGTGTGAACTACTCGCATTGACTTTACCAGGGAGTTTGTTCAAAATAGGCGGTTGTGTTTCTTTCCCACACGATTCGTGGGTATAGGAAGGCGGGTTTCCGCCACTGCCAATGGCGCATTGAGCGCGGCATTGGCGGCGTAGAGAAAAACGACGAAAGCGGTTTATATCAAAACCTTTTCCAACATAACGGCGTTGCTGCTCGCGGGCGTTCTGTCCGCTGGCTCGCTGACCTTCGCGTGCGTCGCACCCGCCTATGCCGACGAGGTGAGCGATGCTCAAAACGCGCTCAGTGCCGCCGAAGCTCGCATGTCCCAAATTGCTTCAGAGCATGAAGCCCTCGTCAAGCAGGCAGAGGAATTGCAGCAGCAAATCGATGAGGCCACTCAGGGCGTGATGGACGCGCAGGCGGCTGCTCAGACCGGTCGAAACAAGCTTGGCATCTATGCCACTCAGGAGTACAAAACAGGCGGCATCTCACTTATTAAAGTATTGCTCGAGTCGCAAAGCATCTCTGATCTCGTGAATAACATGCAATACTTCGATGCGATTCAGGAAGACCAAGCTCGTCAAATCGCAGAGCAGAAGCAGCTCGAAGCTACGCTTAACGACGCCCTCGACGATTTGAACAAGAAAAAAGACGAACAGGTCAAGGCCATTTCCGATGCCGAAGCCAAACAAACCGAAGCTCAGCAGGTCGTGGCCCAGGCTACCGCGCACTTAAGCGATGCCCAGGCCGCTGCTGAAGCCGCTCGTTTGGCCGAGCTGCAAAAGCAGGCTGAAGCGCTGAAGGCCCAGCAGGAAGCCCAATCTCAAACTGAGCAAGCCCCTGCGGAGGAATCGAAGGGCGCCGCCGAAAAAGCGGAGGAATCTGGCAACGGCGCCGCGTCGAATTCCGGCAACCAATCTTCAAGCGGCTCGTCGAGCGAATCGAGCAACTCGAACGGTTCAGGCTCGAACAATTCCAATTCCTCGAATACGAGCACCTCGGGTTGGCAGTCTGGCGTTGTTTCCGCCTACGGCTCAACGAGCGATGGCACGCTGGGCGCCCACACCGCGACGGGCGCAATCGTCAGCGAAAGCTCTATGGGCGTGGCTGTTCCTATGTCTATGCCCAACTACCGATCCTATTTTGGGCGCTCGGTCGAAATCAGCTATGGTGGCCGCACGGTTGTCGCCGTGGTGAACGACTGCGGTGGCCTGGGCGGTGGCTCCCGTGCGCTCGATTTGCAGCCTGGTGTATGGAAGGCCCTTGGCGCGAGCAGCTGTTTCGATTGGGGCGTGCGCACCGTTTCTTATCGTTTCCTGTAGGGGCAAGTGCCCGCATCGTTAGGGGCTACGCCGCCCGCTTCTTTGTGTAATGGAACACCATGTAAAGAAAGGGCGGTCTCGATCAATGCGTTTCCCAATGCGTATCGCACGGCGGGCTGGCGAGCGGTTCCATATTCAATCCAAGCCCGAGCTCGTTGAATTTCATTTGAATATTTTCTATTGAGCTGAATTAGCGTCCGCGTTTGCGGACGTTTTTTTGTATGGAGCGCAAAGGCGCGTTACAATAGTCAAATTATCGTTGCGCATGCGTATGCGCTGAAGTTCCGGATTAGCAGGAGCACACATGAAGGAATACAACCCTCTCGAGATCGAGCCGCGTTGGCAAGCGGCTTGGGAAGAAAGCGGCATCAACAAGGTGCATGAAGAAGACGGGCGTCCCAAGAAGTACATCTTGGAAATGTTCCCGTATCCCTCGGGCGACATTCATATGGGCCACGCCCGCAACTATTCGATTGGCGACGTTATTGCTCGCTACTATCGTATGAAGGGCTTCGACGTTTTGCACCCCATGGGTTGGGACGCCTTTGGCCTGCCTGCAGAAAATGCCGCCATCAAGCACCATAGCCATCCTGCCAAATGGACGTATGCCAACATCGAAACCCAGAAGGCCAGCTTTAAGCGCATGGGCTTTTCCTATGACTGGGACCGCACCGTTGTTGCGTGCGACCCTGAGTACTATCGCTGGGGTCAGTGGATTTTCGAGAAATTCTGGGAGCGCGGCCTCGTCGAACGCCGCAACTCTCCCGTGAATTGGTGCCCGGGTTGCCAGACTGTTCTGGCGAACGAGCAGGTTATCGAGGGCCGTTGCTGGCGTTGCGATTCCGAAATCGAGAAGCGCGACCTCACGCAGTGGTACCTGAAGATCACCGATTACGCGCAGGAGCTGCTCGACGACCTTGACCAGCTCGAAGGCTGGCCCGAGCGCGTGAAGCAGCAGCAGTCCAACTGGATTGGCCGCTCTGAAGGCGCCGAGGTCGACTTCGTGCTGTGCGATAAAGACGGCAACGTGCCCGTCGAGCCCGCTGAAGACGACATCATCACTGTGTTCACCACGCGTGCCGACACACTGTTTGGCGCGAGCTTCTTCGTGCTTGCCCCTGAATACAAGGGTCTCGCGGCGCTTGTCGAGGGTACCGAATACGAGAAGCCGGTTATGGATCTCGTCGAGGCCTCCAAGAAGATCACCGCGGTGCAGCGCGCTCAGGGCGACCACGAAAAGCACGGCGAGTTCACCGGCCGTTACGCGGTCAATCCCATTAATGGCGAAAAGCTGCCCATCTGGGTTGCCGACTATGTCGTTGCCGATTACGGCACGGGTGCCGTTATGGCTGTTCCGTGCGGTGACCAGCGCGACTTCGAATTCGCTCGCAAATACGGCTTGCCCATCATTCCCATTATCTTGAGCGATGACGATCCGCTGTTCGAGCAGCTGAAAGACGAGCAGAATCGCGTGGTTACTTCAGTCGATTGGCCCGAGGCCTACGCCGCTGAAGGCACGCTTGTGCAGTCGGGCAAATACACCGGCATGACCGGCGGCAAGCATTCCGAGGGCGAGGCAGCCATCGTCGCCGAGCTCGAGGCTATGGGCCGCGGCCGCCGCAAGGTGGAATTCCGCCTGCGCGACTGGCTTATTTCTCGTCAGCGCTATTGGGGCAATCCCATTCCGGCAATCCATTGCCCGAAATGCGGCGTTGTGCCCGTTCCTGAGGAAGATTTGCCCGTGCGCCTTCCCGAGGATATCGATCTTTCCGCTGGTGAGACGCTTGCCACGCATGAGGAATTCGCGAAGTGCACGTGCCCGAAGTGCGGTGGCGAAGCTCGCCGCGAGACCGATACCATGGACACGTTTACGTGCTCGAGCTGGTATTACATGCGCTATACCGATCCCCATAACACCGAGCGCCCGTTCGATTCCGATAAGGCGAACTCGTGGCTGCCCGTCGACCAATACATTGGCGGCATTGAGCACGCTATTCTGCACCTGCTCTACAGCCGCTTCTTCACGAAGGTGCTGCGCGACGAGGGCATGCTGAACTTCGATGAGCCGTTCACGAATCTGCTGTGCCAGGGCATGGTGCTCGACGAGCACGGCGACGTTATGTCGAAGTCGAAGGGCAACGTTATTTCGCCTGAAGACATGATCGCCGCCTACGGTGCCGATGCCGTGCGCTGCTATATTCTGTTTATGGCTCCGCCCGACAAGGAGCTGCTGTGGAATGAAGACGGCCTTGCGGGCCTGTACAAGTTCCTGAACCGCGTGTGGCGCGCTGTGTACGACCTGAAGCGCGAGGCGGGCGAGGATACGCTGTTTAACGGCGGCTCCAAGCTGAATGCCGCCGACGCCTTCAAGACGCTGATGCGCGAGCGCCATCGTGTGGTGGGCAAAGTGTCCGATGATATCGACCGCAACAACTTCAACACCGCGATTGCTGCCATTATGGAGCTCGTGAACAGCACGAATGACTTCCTGCGTGCTGCCAGCGCCGAAGAGCGCGCTGCCAACGCCGAGTGGGCTGCTGGTTGCGACGAGGTTGCCGAAGTCATTGTGAAGCTGCTTGCTCCGTTTGCTCCGCACTGGGCCGAAGAGCTGTGGACTACGGTGCTTGGCAACGAACCCAGCATCCATAACCAGCCGTGGCCCGAGTTCGACCCTGAGAAGGCCAAGGCCGATGAGGTTGAGCTTGCTGTGCAAATCAACGGCAAGGTGAAGGCCCGCATCACGGTTGCCGCCGATGCTGCCGAGGAAGACATCATCGCCAAGGCGTTTGAGGCTGCCGCTAATGCCGTTGAGGGCAAGACGGTTGTCAAGAAGATTGTTATTCCCGGCCGCCTGGTGAATATCGTTGTGAAGTAAGAATACGTCGGCCTAACGGCCGACGTATTGCGCCGACGCTGCGCGGCAATCTGGCGGCGCATTTTGGGTTCAGCCTTCGGCTCGCGTACCGAAGTACGCGTCGCCTCGGCTCCACCCAAACTGCACTCGCCAGTTTGCCGCTCGCTGACTTCTAGTGCGAATGCATCTTTTATAAGCCGCTCCTGTGGGGGTGGCTTGCTTGTTTTTGGGAGACTTCGCGCGGCCGCGAAAAGGCGGCTTATTATGGGACGCTCAGGAAACGAAAGAGGTCTGCGTGCTTAAAGGTTTGTTCAAATTCGTGTTGGCGATTGCGGCTGCGGCGGTTGTTGCCGTAGGCGGCATTAATGCGTGCGTTGTGCTGTCGGCCAATCCCGCCATTACCACCTTGAATAAATACGAGCAGTCCCGGGTCGCGTCATGCGACGCTATCGTCGTACTTGGGGCGAGCGTGCTGCCCGATGGCTCGCTTTCGCCTATTCTGCAAAAGCGTGTCGATGCGGCAATCGATTTGTATTTCAGGGGCGTGGCCCCCATTGTCGTTATGTCTGGCGACGGCCGCGAATCGAATTACGACGAACCAAACGCGATGAAGGCCTATGCCATTGCGCAGGGTGTTCCTGAATCGGCGATTTATTGCGACGGGGGCGGCTATCACACGTATGACACCATGTGGCGCGTCGCGAATGTATATGGTGCGCAAAGCGTGGCCATTGTCACGCAGAAATACCACCAGTATCGCGCGGTGTTTGATGCACAAGGCGTGGGTATGTCAGCCGTTGGCGTGGTGAGCGATACGGGCACCTATGACGATCAGGCCTATTACGATATTCGCGAGTGGCCCGCGCGCGTGCAGGATGCTATTTCGGTATGGACAGGCGCCGAGCCCGACAATCCAGGCGAGGCTATAACGCTGTAAGGCTCTTTCGGTCTTTTACGGAAGCTATACCTTGACAAATTTCTCGAAATAAAGAAACCTATATCCCTAGTTAATATGTGGGTTTCAGAGGGCCGCATTTTGGAGACCGATCGCCTTGCTACGAATTCCATGCATCATCAGGGAGTGCGCACGGTGGCGCCCATGCTCGACCCTGTTGCATACGGTCCCGATGGGCTGGTAGGGGCGGTTGAGGTGCGTGATAGGTCGTTCATCATGGGAGTTCAGTGGCACCCTGAATTCTTTGCGGGCACGCGGAAAATGGGGTGTCTTTTCGCCTCGCTTGCGCAGGAAGCTATTCGCTCACATACTGCGACGGTCGATGCGCGTGGGCGTTGCCTTCTCAATATCAAGAAGGCTCCCGACGCAAGGTCGTGGCCAACAATGGAATATGCCGATGGTATTTAAAAGATGTTCGCATATATTTAGGATGTAGGTACCTAAAAGAAACTAGAAACAAATTAACTTTAAGTATCAAAGAGATACCGATATAAAAATAATGCCTAGTACCTTAATAATGTAAGGTTTCGAAAAGTAACTATGATATATCTCGATAACGCCGCAACAACTGCATTGCACGAAAGCGTGCTTGAGCGAATGCTTCCGTATTTCAGTGCCGACTTCGGCAATCCGGGGAGCGTGCACGCGGCGGGGCGTACGGCGCTGTATGCCGTGATGAATGCTCGCGCAACGGTTGCGGAATGCCTCGGTTGTACGCCGCGCCAAATCGTTTTTACTTCTGGCGGTACCGAAGCCGACAATCAGGCATTGGCAACGGGAGCTGAATTTGGCCGCAGGGCCCATCGAATGCGCATGGTTGCCTCGTTCATCGAGCATCCTGCAGTGCTCAGGGCGCTTGATTATTGGGAGGCCCAGGGCTTTGTGATTACGCTCGTTAATCCCGATGAGACAGGCGTCGTGAGCGCTCGAGCCATCGAGGCCGTTCTCGATGGCGATGTGTGCCTCGTGAGCGTTATGGCGGCGAATAATGAAACAGGCGTTTTACAGCCCGTTGCCGAAATTGCGCAGGTGACGCATGGTGCAGGTGCGCTTTTCCATACCGATGCCGTACAGGCGGCTGGGCACGTGCGCCTCGATGCCGAAGCGTTGGGGGTCGATATGCTGTCGGTTTCGGCGCACAAGTTCCATGGCCCCAAGGGGGTCGGCGCGTTGGTATGCCGTACGCGCGAGGGCGCCGAGCCTATCGTGTACGGCGGCGGTCAAGAGCGCGGCCGTCGTTCGGGCACGGAAAATGTGCCAGGCATCGTAGGCTTGGCTGCGGCGCTCGAAGAAGCGTGCGAAACCATGGAAGAGAATGCTGCTCACGTGCGCGATTTGCGCGACCGCCTTGAAGAGCAGCTTGAACAAATCGAGGGTGCATATGTCGTAGGAAAAGCGGCTCCACGCGTACCAGGTATTTCGAATGTATGTTTCGAAGGGCTCGATCACCAGGTTCTTATTCCGCTGCTTGATGCACGAGGCGTGTGTGCATCGGCGGGGTCGGCCTGTTCGGCGGGCGCGGTGAAGACTAGCCATGTGTTGCGCGCTATGGGCGTTTCGGAATCGCTCGCGAAAGGTGCCGTGCGCTTCTCGTTTTCCGTGGATACCACGCAAGAAGATGGAGACGCCGCGGCCGCTGCAATGCACGAAATCGCCGTGTCGCTCAAGCGGTAAAATATCTGCGCCTGCCGTGAGCCGAAAACGGCGGAATGGAACCGATGAAGAAGGATAAATATGGCGAAATCTAAGGGGCGCGTGCTTGTTGCGATGAGCGGCGGCGTCGATTCGAGCGTGACGGCGTATCTGCTGCAGAGCCAAGGCTACGAATGCATCGGCGCTACCATGAAGCTGTACAACAACGACGCTATTAACAACGATGGCCATACGTGTTGCAGCCTCGATGACGTCGAAGATGCGCGCGACGTTGCGTTCCGCCTGGGAATTCCGCATTACGTGTTCGATTATTCTGCGGAGTTCGAAGACGAAGTCATGCGTCCTTTTGTGGAAGAGTACGAAGCGGGACATACTCCCAATCCGTGCATCGAATGCAATCGCCGCATGAAATTCAGCAGGCTTTTGCAGCGTGCCGAAGAGCTGGGCTGTGATTTCATTGCTACTGGTCATTACGCTCGAATTGAGCGTGCGGGGCAAGATGTGTCGAGCGCTGCGAGCGTTGACGATGGTTCCGATTCGTGGGCGCGCGATTATGCGCCTGCAAGCGATGACGTTCGTTTCGAGCTGCGGCGCGGCCTTGATGCTACGAAGGACCAAAGCTACGTGCTCTCCTTCATGACGCAAGACCAATTGGCTCACACGCTTCTGCCTCTCGGCAGCTTCACGAAGGCCCACGTGCGAGAAATTGCCGAAGAACAAGGCTTCATCAATGCGCAAAAACACGACAGCCAAGATATATGCTTCGTGCCCGATGGCGACTATCTGGGCTTTTTGGAGCGCTACCGCGGCTCGTCGTACGAACCGGGCGAGATCGTCGATGCTCAAGGCAAGGTGCTTGGCCAGCATAAGGGCGCCGTTGCTTATACCATTGGGCAGCGCAAGGGGCTCTGCATTGGAGGCGCTCCCGAGCCTTATTTTGTGCTGGGCAAGAACATGGCCGCCAACCAGGTAGTAGTGGGTCCGCGCGCGGAACTCTCGTCGCAAGGCTGTGTGGCCATGAATTGGAACTGGGTTATGCCGCCCCTTTCGGCTGGTGAGGCTATGAGCGTGCAGGTGAAGGCCCATTATCGCCAGTCTCCTATTCCTGCCGAACTTTCTATCGATGCCGATGGTTCGGTGCGTGCGGCGTACCTCGAACCTCGCCAGGCGGCAGCACCTGGTCAGGCGCTCGTTGCCTATGTGGGCGATTCGGTGGTCGGCGGCGGCACCATTGTTGAAGCCTTCTAGGCGTTTTGCCGAGGCTTCATTCGATTTCGATTGTGCTTTGAGAAATGCCCGATTTGCGCAGGCTTTCGGAGCGGGCGCGAGTGCGCCAGTATTTTGAGAAGATCTGACCTGGTGTTTGCCGCAATCGTAAATCGGCGAAGTCGAGTAATGAAGAAGAACCTGCGCAAATCGAGCATGTTTTGATGTCGCTTGCGTTGCATGCACTCTGCGATGGGGCGCGTGTTGCGCTACCATACATATGGTTCGCGTATGCGAATAATTTTGGCCGCGAATAAGGGGGATTCATGGCTCTTGTCGATAATGTTGCACTTTACGCGCTGGGCTATGCTGCCCACGAGAGCCATCCTATGCGCCTTGACCAGTATTGTTTGAATACGGTGCAGCGCAAGTATCCCTGTTCCGATTGCGCCGATGCATGCCCGAAAAACATCGATATCGCCGCAAAGGAAATCAGCTGGCGCGGTTGCACGAATTGCAATCTGTGCGTTACGGCGTGTCCTACGCAGGCAATCCATGAATCGTCGGCGAGCCTCGATACGGCTCTTGCGAACGCCGGCAGCGCGGGCGACGTTGTGGTGGTGGCGTGCGATCAGCATAAAGGCCAGACCAACGTTCGCGCGCATTGCCTGGCGTCGATTCCTTGGGAGCTCGTGGCAGCGCTTGCGCTGAAAAAGCCCGTGGTGCTGAAGGTGAAGGCATGCCGCGAATGCCAGAACGACGATCTTCGCGAAGGCGTGCATGACCTGATCAGCAGCCTGAAGCGCTTTTTCGGCCCGGAGGAATTCAAGAAACGTATTCATTCCCGTGTACCCGAAGGGGCGCATGCGGGTTCGGGCGCATCGAAGCGCACGGCGTTCGAGGGTGCGATGTCTACCGTGAAGCGAGGCGCCGAGGAACTGCTGTCCGATATAGACGAGCAGGGTCGCGTGTCGCACTACCGCGCCATTTTGCTTGAAACGTTGCGCGAAATTCCCGAGGAAGAACGCCCCGAAGTCACGTGGCTCACGCTTACCGAAGACGGCAATTGCCGCGGATGCGAGATTTGCTCGAAAATGTGTCCCCATGGTGCGATTGAGCTGCGTATTCCCGAATATTCTGCGGAGCAAAAGCGCCGCGAGGTCGAGCGTGAAGTGAAACGCCGTAAAATTCCCGTGATTGTCGAGCCTTCCGGGAGTGATTCGAGCGACGAGGTTTCGTTTACTTACCAAGCTGCTCCTGCCGGAACTTCGACTCAGGCGCTGAGCGAGGCGAAAGAGGCGGCTCTTGCCGCCATTGACGAAGAGCTCGCGCGCAATATATCGCTTGGCCAGGCGCTCGTGCACGATGCGTCGCGCTGCACCCAGTGCGGTTTGTGCTATATGAGTTGCCCCGAAGAAAACATTGGCGGCTGGGCTGAAATAACCACGCGCAAGCTTCCTGCGAAAGTCGAGCATGGCCTTGCGGTTCAGCTATGCGAGAAGTGCGGCCGTCCCTTCAAGCCGAAGGCTGACGAAACCAAGTGCGCTGCCTGCTCAAGGGTGAGCTTCCTGTAATCGTTTTGCCGGCGACAAACCTGCTCAATGCTCGTAGCGTTTAGCAGGTTTGTTGAAGCGGTCGGTTGGGGCGATGGAATGCGCGGGGGCGCAGTGTTGGATTTGCCGCTTTTCTGACGCGGCATTCTCGCGGGTATGTTTTGTCTGCGCGGCTAAAGCGTGGGATCAACCGTGCTCAGCAGTTCGCCAAGTTCTTGGCGCGAGTGGATATCGAGCTTTGTGTAGATGTGTTTGCTATGCGTGCGCACGGTATTCTCGGAAACGAAAAGTTCTTCGGCAATCGCGGCAACGCTGCGTCCACGAGCGATAAGCTCGCATACCTCAGTTTCGCGTGCCGAAAGACCGTAGTCTCGTTTAAGCACCAAACATTGCTTTGACAGGCGATCGGTAATAACAAACCCATCATTGCCTATAGGGCGCTGCGTTTTCGAGGGCTTTCTGTCGGATTGTCGTCCACTGTGTTGGAGAGATCCGACAGGTGCGTCTGCGGCTCCTTTTTCGATTTCTGTGGGACCCTTGGAGAACATTGTCTCTTCGGGGGCTTTCCATACCTTTCCGCTTGTGAGCTCAATTTGGTCATCGCGTCGCGGTGTTCCGTTTTTTGACGGCCCCAAAAGCGTGCCTGCCGAAAAATACAGTGACATGCCGAGTGCATATGCGGCGAGCATCGAAAGAATTGCGGTTTTCCCTATACCCATTACGTCGATATCGAGCGTTATCCATCCTAAGATGAATCCGAGTGCTTGAGGCACGTATGCGCATGCTCCAAAAAATGCATAAGCGAATACAGGGTTTGTGCCGCGGTCTCGTGCGATTTGGGCACTCTGCATCATGAGGACGAGCACCATAATCGAAAATACTGTGTATGCAATGCTGGCGAAGAGCGTAAGCCCCGCTCCTTGCGCAAAAGGGAAGAGCAGTAAGCCTGTGAACATGATGGGATATACCGCGCGAAACGCCGATCTGAGGCTAAATTGGAATGGGAACCAGCGCCATGCGACAATCAAAAAACCGCATGCAATGAGCACGCCTGCCATGGATGTCGTGTTTACTGCGATTTGAATATCGGGTTCCACAATGGCAACGCCTCGTGCCAGGCCGGCCGCGAAGGCAAGCGCTCCCAACCCGCCGGCTGATCGCCAGAAGTCGTGGAGCATACGCGCATATACTTGTGGATGTTCTCGTGGAATGTCTTCGAACATCGATTGGTCGAAGTCCATCTCGCGCACCGAAAGAGATAGACATAGTGCGCAAATCGGCAGAAGCACCACGGGAATGAGAAATGCGGTAAGCGAATCGGGAATCAAGTAGAGCATGAAATAAAGCAGGGAGCCAAAAGCGGTTCCAGCGATAAGCCTCCAGTTGCACTCAGGTGCAGAAATCGAGGAAAAATAACGTTGCCAAAGCATGAAAATGCCCGCGCATCCCACGCCGAGGAATGCGCCTCCGGCAACGATGAAGCCGAGCGTGAACATGGGAACGTACATGACCGCGATGATAAAGCACGATCCTATGAAAGTGAGTGAGATGGAGAGAGTGACGAGCATTCGCCGTGCTGCGGAGGGCATGTAGTATGATCCAAATGCGCTCGCGACATACGATGCGCAAAACGCCAACGACTGCGAAAGGTAAAACGTCAGGGTGACTTCTTGCGTTTGAAAATCGGTCGGCAGAAACGGGAATACGCCGCCCCAAATTTGAGTTGCATACACCACAAGAAAAATCGCGAAGCCCGCAACGGAGGCGTGCGGTGCCGACGTCGATTTCCCCATGCTGAATCCTTCCTGCGTATGTCATGCGATTAATGAGAGATTGCTCATTTCAGTGTGCCTATCGATCGGCTCTCATGCAAGCGCAAATGCCCTTGAATTTTGCCATTGCATGCGTAATTGCACGAAATCACATGTGGGGTGTGATGCGTTCATCTGGTCTTTTCCCGTACGGTAGCAGCATGATGCATGGCTCCTATGTCATGCGGGCTTAAAGGGAAACCTGAAAGAAGGGGGAAAGATGAGCGAGAATGAGAAGCGTGGCTTTACGCGTCGAAACTTCGTAAAGGGGTCGTTCGCGGGCGCTGCGGTGGCCGCAAGCGCACTGGGCGCTAGCTCAATGTTCGGCTGCTCGCCGTCGGTAGACAAGAAAGGCGAAGGCTCCGCTGCTGAAGCAAACGAGACCATCGCGTGGAGCCAGTGCAATGTCAACTGTGGTGGCGACTGCGTTTTCCAGTGGCATTCTAAAGACGGCAAAGTGCAGTATATGGAAACCGACAATACGGGAGACGACGATTTTCAGGCACGTGCCTGCCTGCGCGGCCGCTCCATGCGTCGTTGGCTGAACAGCCCCGATCGCCTGCTGTACCCGATGAAGCGCGTTGGCAAGCGCGGCGAGGGCAAGTTTGAGCAAATCAGCTGGGATGAGGCAATTTCGACCATTGCCGATAAGCTGAAGTACACCATTGAGACCTATGGCAATGAAGCCATCTATGTAAACTATGCAACGGGCATGCATTCCGCGACGGGCAATCCGGGCAAGCGTCTGTTGGGCCTTTTGGGCGGATATGTAAATCAAGGTTACGACTACTCTGCGAATATGACTTTGGCTGTTATGCCGTATATGTACGGCAGCTCCGCGAATCTTGATAAAGACGGCAACCATGTTACGCTCGGAAAGCCGGCGACGGCGTTCAGCCCCTATGATGCGGTAAATGCGAGTTCGTTTAGCGAGGCCGAAGCGAATTCCGACCTTGTGGTGATGTTCGGCAACAGCCCCGCGGAAACACGCATGGGCGGAGCCAACGCCGTATGGGATTTCGCGCGTGTTCGCGAGGCCGTAACTGGCCGCGGTGGCAAGATCGTCAATATCGACTATCGCATGAATGAAACCGCGTCGGGCCATCCCGATGAATGGCTGCCTATTCGCCCCGGAACCGATGCCGCGCTTGTTGCGGGCATCGCGCACGAGTGGATTGCCAACGGCCAGGTGAATAAAGAGTTCCTGGACAAATATACCGTCGGTTATGATGACGATACTATGCCCGAAAGCGCAAAGGGCCAGAACAAGTCGTACAAAGATTACATTATGGGCACTGGCTACGATATGGTCGAAAAGACTCCCGAATGGGCTGCGGCCATTACGCAAATCCCCGCCGATACCATTCGCCAATTGGCGGCCGACTTGGCTGCTGCAAAAGCTCCGTTTGTGTGCCAGGGCTGGGGTCCTCAGCGCCATACTAACGGCGAAGACACCACGCGCGCTATTTGCATGCTTCCTATTTTGTTGGGTCAAATTGGCCTGCCTGGCACCAATACCGGTCAGCGCGAAGCCGAACCGCCCGTAAACCTGGTTGGCAGCATTCCGTCGAAGAATCCGGTGAAAACCACCATCCCTGTATATCAGTGGGTTAACGCTGTCGACCACGGTCATGAAATGACCGCAACCAATGCCGGCATCATGGGCGCTGAAAAGCTTCAGAGCGATTTCAAATTTATCTGGAATTATGCGGGCAACTGTTTGACCAATCAGCATGACGATATCAACCATACGCACGACATTCTTGTCGATGAATCCAAATGCGAGTTCATTTTGGTATGGGATACCGTTATGACCGATTCTGCGAAATACGCCGACATCCTCCTTCCCGATGCCATGCGTTCCGAGCAGCTCAATATGTATAATCAGGGTTACTCCGAATGGTATACGGGCGTTACGGTCGGCGGTCCCGCCCAGGAAGCTCCAGGCGAATGCCGTAGCAGCTACGATGTGTGCGCCGACATCGCCGACAAATTTGGTAAGAAAGATGAGTTTACCGAAGGCCGTACGCATGACGACTGGGTTAAGTATCTCTATGAGCAGGGCCGCGAGGCTCATCCCGAAATGCCGACATGGGACGAAATTCGTGAACAAGGTGTTTACAAGGTGAAGCTCGATCCCGTCATCGGACTGAAAGATTTCCGCGACGATCCCGAAGGCCACCCGTTGGCCACGCCGTCGGGCAAGATTGAGATTTACTCCGAGGCACTTGCCAGCCTGAATGATACGTGGGAGCTCGCCGAAGACGAGCATATCAATCCCATCCCTGTGTTCACTCCGGGCTTCCAGGGTTATGGCTCGACGACCGATGAGTATCCGCTGTATTGCACTGGCTTCCATCACAAGAGCCGCGTGCACAGCTCCTACGGATTCATTCCTGAGCTTGAGCAAGTTGCGCGCCAGCAACTGTGGATCAATCCTGCCGACGCCGCGCCTCGCGGTATCGCTAACGGCGATATGCTCGCTGTTAAGAGCCCTGCGGGCGAGATTCGTATCGAAGCCAAAGTCACGCCGCGTATTATCCCTGGTACGGTTGGCATTCCGCAGGGCGCATGGCACAAGGCTGACATGTCGGGCGATAGGATCGACGAGGGCGGTTGCGTGAACACGCTGACAACCTACAAGCCCACGCCGCTGGCCAAGGGCAACGGCACGGCGCATTCGATGATCGTCCAGGTTGCCAAGGCGTAAAGCGCGAGTAAGAAAGAGGGGGAATTGAAAAATGGCTTACGGATTTTATTTCGATAGCACGCGCTGCACGGGCTGCCGTACCTGCGAAATGGCGTGCAAAGACTATCACGACCTGTCCACCGAGGCGGCTTTCCGTCGCGTGTTCGACTACGAGGGCGGCGAGTTCGTCGAGAATGCAGACGGCACAGTGACCACCACCACGTATGCGTACCACCTGTCTGAGGCATGCAATCACTGTGAAAGCCCGAAGTGCTTTGCTGCATGCCCCACGGGTGCGATTGAGAAGGATGAAGACGGCATCGTCTACATTAAGGAAGACGTGTGCACTGGCACGGGTGCCTGTGTGGACGCCTGCCCGTTTGGTGTGCCCATTCTGGTGAAGGAAAAGAACAAGGCCGTGAAGTGCGACATGTGCCGCGATCGCATCGCCGAGGGCAAGCGCCCCATCTGCGTCGAGGCCTGCCCGCTGCGCGCTCTTGAGTGGGGCGATTTGGACGAGCTGAAAAAGGCGCACCCCGATGCGGTGCACGCCATCGCGCCGATGGCCGACCCGTCCATCACCAACCCGAGCGTTATCATCAACGCCTGCCCAGCCGCTAAAGAAGTCGGCGATACCACGGGCGCCGTGGCGAACGAGAAGGAAGTTACGTTTGCATAAGCAAGGGTAGCTGGTCGAAAGCCTCGCGTATCAGCGCGAGGCTTTTGCCGTATTATTGGAAAGATGTTTTTTGACGCAAGGGGGTGCGGCAATCTTGTACGGGTTTTTCTTCGACAATTCGCGATGCACGGGTTGCCGCACGTGCGAGATGGCGTGCGTCGATTTCAATAATCTTTCGGTGGGTCGCAGATACCGCCGCGTAATCGATTACGAGGGCGGATCGTGCGAGCTTGCCGCCGATGGCACTGCGAAAACCACAGCGTTTTGCTACCATGTGTCGCTTGCGTGCAATCACTGCGCCAATCCCGAATGCGTGCACGTGTGCCCTACGGGTGCCATGCATAAAAACGAACTTGGTTTGGTGTGCGTTGACGCGCACAAATGCATCGGGTGCGGCTATTGCACCATCGCGTGTCCGTATCATGCCCCGTCCATCGATCCCGAAGCGCATCAAAGCTCAAAGTGCGATGGGTGTACGAGCCGCGTGGAGCGGGGCAAGCGTCCCATATGCGTGGAAGCGTGCCCTCTGCGTGCGCTCGACTTCGGCGAGGTGGACGACTTGCTTGCGCGCCACGCTGGCACAACGAGCGATGTAGTGCCGTTGCCTTCTTCGGAATACACGAACCCGAATTTGTATATGAGGCTGTCGCCGGCTGGCGAATCGACGCGCATGGGCGATGGCTTTATTGCGAACTCGCAGGAAATTGAGAATAATCACGAAAATTCGTAGTGCTGTGCTGGAGGGGCGCTCATGAACGTGCAACAAAAATCATATTCGCGCGCGAAGGCGGATGGGACACTTGATTTGCTTGGCGACGCAGGATTTCTCGAGGCATATGCCGCGACGGCGAAGCTTCTGGGGACGTGTTTTGCCTATTCGCCGAAAGAAGAGGCATCGATGCGTGCTTTAGCGGCGATTCGCTCGATGGATATTGCTTCCGACTGGCCATTCGATGCCGAAGCGGAAGATGGCACGACCGGCGAAACGAGTATGCGCGCTCAGGCGGCGTCGCTTATCGAAGATGGCTTGAGCGAAGACGAAGCTTCGCTTGCGCAGGAATATCAGCGCTTATTCGTAGGGCCGGGTCATTTGGCGGCTGCTCCATGGGGGTCGGTTTATTTGGATCGCGACAAAGTGCTCTATGGCTGCTCGTGGGTCGAGCTTCGCGCCTGGATGCGCGAGCATGGTGTGGTCGTCAAATACGATGAGCACGTTCCCGAAGACCAAATAGGGCGCATCCTTGTGTTGTCCGCCGAAGTCGCATTGCAAAAACGCGAGCTTCTTCCTGAATTACTCGGCAACCATATGTTGCCCTGGGCGGGGCATTATTTCAACTTGTTGCTGGCCGACGCTCGCCTTGCAACCTACAAAGGTTTGGCGCAGCTTGCGCACGCGACGATTACCGACGTGCAAATGCTATTGGGAATAACGCCCGCCAATCGCAGGCTGTATCGTTAACGTATGCCGAGAATTCGGCTTGGCGTCGCTCGGAATCGGCGTCGTAGCGTGTCAATGCTCAGAGCGTTTAGCATGTTTTGCGGGATGTGGACGAAAGGATTCGAGGCGTGTTTGACGGAGGATTCAGCGCTACTTCGCTGGCTGTTTTCACGGCCCTTGCGCCTGCGGGCGCAGTGGCGTTTGCCTGCTTGGCGGCGTTTCTGCTGGTCAATCGTTCGCAATCGCGAGATTGGCGTGATGTGCTGGCGCACCTTCTTTTCATCCCCCTCGCTATTGCTTGGGCTGGATTCATCGCGTCGGCCACGCATTTGGGCACGCCGGCGAACGCGTTGCACGCTATTAATGGGCTGGGGCGTTCGCCGCTTTCTAACGAAGTGGTGTCGGCCGTGGCGTTTTTGTTCTTCGCCGGGATGGCGTGGATGTATTCCTACCGCGAAAAGCCGAAAGCGTCTGTGATGAATGGGCTGCTGGCGATTTCGATTGTATGTGTGATTGTCATGCTGTTCCATACATCGTTCGCGTATTCCATCGCCACGGTTCCTACGTGGGATACGTGGCTTACACCGGCCAATTTATGCGCGACAGCTTTGTTGTCGGGCCCGGCGCTGGCCACAACGGTGCTGCAGGCGGCTCGGGTGCGTGCGGGAAAGTGGCCCTATGCGCTTTTGCTTATAGCTGTGGCTGCGCTTGCTGCGGGCACGGTGCTGCTCGTATGCCATATGAATTTCTTGGGTACCGTCGGCAATAACGTAACACTTGCCTCGGCTCTCGTCCCGAATTATGGCTGGCTCATTGCCGCTCATGCGGCGCTCGCAATATGCGGTCTGGCATTTCAGCTGCATGGTCTGCGCTTGGCAACGTCGCGCACGCGTGGTCTGGTGTTTTCCGTAATCGGCTGTGCCGTAGTCGTCATCGCGGCTTTGTTGGCGCGTTTCCCCTTCTACGATGCATATCTGTCGGTAGGGTTCTAGGGCGTAATAAAAGATACGTCGTGGGAGCAGTGGCAGGCAGCCAAGCGCTTGAGAAATTCGCCAATGTGAAGCCCAATCTTGTGATTCTTGACATTATGATGCCTGGGCTTGATGGTTCTGAGGTGTGCGGGCTTGGGTACCGCTTGGGCGATTAGCTTGTCTCAAAGACTGCGGCCCAGGAACTGGTAGGCAGCTCATTCGTCGGGCGCTTTTGTGCTTTAGGGGTCGAAATTACGTGAGATAGCGGTGAAGGTCGATTGCGAAACCGATTTTCATGGAGTGATATGCCGTTTGCCGGTGGTTATTTGCGTCGTTTGCGCTTTAGTACGCCGCCGTGCTAAACTATCTCTCGCATTGAGCACTTTAGCACGCTAAAGTGCTCCAAGGGCAGTCGCCACGCTGCCAGAAGGGAAGGGCGTCGGTAGCAAGCCGTCGCGAACGATAGATTATCGAAGAGGTATTTCATATGAAGAAGAAATGGTCCCTTATCGCGGCAGCCGCCGCCGCGCTCGCGCTTGCTGGCTGCATGCTCGCCGGTTGCGGTTCGAACGATGCCGCCAACGATTCCGCGAATTCCGACACCACCAAGCTCATCGTGGGCTTCGATCAGTCGTATCCGCCATATGGCTTCGTCGGCAACGACGGCAACTACACCGGCTTTGACCTCGACCTCGCTACCGAGGTCGCCAATCGCAATGGCTGGGACATTCAGCTTGAGGCTATCGATTGGGACGCGAAAGACACGCTGCTCAATTCCGGTGCTATCAACTGCATCTGGAACGGCTTCACTATGGAGGGCCGCGAAGACGACTACACCTTCACCGATCCGTACATGCTGAATGCTCAGGTTGTTGTTGTGAAATCGAGCTCGGGCATCAAGAGCCTTGACGATCTTGCGGGCAAAAACGTCATCACCCAGACCGATTCCGCCGCTCAGGAAGTGCTCGAGGGCGACAAGGCCGACCTCGCCGCGAAATTCGCGCAGCTCGAGACTATTGGTGATTACAACACCGCATTCATGCAGCTCGAGTCGGGCGCCGTCGATGCCGTCGCTTGCGACCTGTCCATCGCCCAGTACCAGATGTCTGCCAAGCCCGGCGTGTACACCCAGCTTTCCGATGAGCTTTCCAGCGAGCACTACGCCGTCGGCGTGAAGAAGGGCAACACCGAACTCGCGCAGAAGATCACCGACACCCTGAAGGCCATGAATGAAGATGGCACCGTGAAACAGCTGTGCGAGAAATATGCCGACTATGGTCTGAGCTACGAGAACTGGATTCTGAAATAAGATAGAATCGGTTGAAACATATGCGAGGCGTTTGGCAAGGCGCCTTGTGGCGGAATCGCGGGCGGGGCAATCCGTTCGCGATTCATGCTGTTAAGAGAGAGGATTGCCGTGGATATTTCCACTATGCTCACCATGCTGGGTCAAGGCTTTGTGGTCACCCTGCAGATTTTCTTCCTCACGCTTTTGGGTTCGTTGCCCCTCGGCGTGCTGGTTGCGCTTGGCCGTATGAGCCGCGTCAAGCCCCTTGCGTGGCTTATGCGTCTGTACATTTCCGTCATGCGCGGCACGCCACTCATGCTGCAGATGTTCTTCATCTACTTCGCGCCGTATTACCTGTTCGGAATGGATTTGTCCACCGATTCCAAGTTCAATGCGACCATCGTGGCATTTATCATCAACTATGCGGCGTATTTCGCGGAAATTTATCGCAGCGGCATTCAATCTATTCCGCGCGGCCAATACGAAGCCGCCGAAGTGTTGGGCTATTCGCGCGTGCAGACGTTTATGAAAATCGTGCTTCCGCAGGTCATCAAGCGAATTTTGCCTGCAATGGGCAATGAAATCATCACGTTGGTGAAAGACACCTCGCTTGCATTCGCCATCGGCGTGGCCGAGATGTTCTCCACGGCGAAGGCACTCGTCGCGTCGCAGGTCAGCATGCTGCCGTTCGTGTTTGCGGCCGTATTCTACTGGGTGTTCAACTTCATCGTCGAGGTCGTGTTGAATAGGATTGAGAAGAAGCTCGATTACTACCACGACTAAAAGTTGCGCCGTTCTGCGAACGGCGCAACTGCTCGATGCCGCGCGACAATCCGGACGACATCTTGCCTTTCGGCCTTCGCGCGCGTATCGAAGCAAGCAAGGGAATGTAGGCGCTCGCACGCGGCATGCGCGGAACAAAACTTCGCTTTTCTTAAACTGTTTATATTTTAAAAACTGCAAAAGTGAAGCGTGACGCATAGCAAGCAAAGTGAGCGGTAGGAGCGCTGCGTTTTGAGCGGCGCATGCCAGCGCGTGAGCGCTGGCGGGATACGGAGGTCACTATGGCCGAAAACAAACCGGTCGTGCGCCTGTCGCACATTAAGAAAAGCTTCGGCGATGCCGAGGTGCTGAAAGATATTTCGCTCGAGGTGAACCCGGGCGAGGTTGTCGCCATTATCGGTCCGTCGGGCGGCGGCAAATCGACGCTTTTGCGTTGTGCCACGCTGCTCGAAACGTTCGATGCAGGCGAGCTTTCCTATGGCGACCTCGAGGTCGCGACCATGCAGAATGGCAAGGCGGTCTATGGCAAAAAAGACGTGCTTCGCGCAGCGAAATCGCGCTTTGGTCTTGTGTTCCAGAACTACAACTTGTTCCCGCACTACACGGTGCTCAAAAACATTATGGATGCGCCCATTGCCGTGCAAAAGCGCGATAAGGTCGATGTCGAACGCCAAGCCCGCGAGCTCATCGCGAAAATGGGCCTCGAGGGCAATGAAGGCAAGGTTCCTTGCGAGCTTTCGGGCGGCCAACAGCAACGCGTTTCTATCGCTCGCGCATTGTGCTTGAACCCCGATATCGTTTTCTTCGACGAGCCCACCAGCGCGCTCGACCCTGAGCTTACCGCTGAGGTGCTGAAGGTCATCAAGCAGCTCGCCGCTGAGCATATGACCATGGTCATTGTGACACATGAGATGTCGTTCGCGCGCGATGTCGCCGATCGCATCGTGTTCATGGACGGTGGCGTCATTGTTGAAGAGGGCCCGGCTGAGCAAGTCATCAACAATCCCCAGCACGACCGCACGAAAGCATTCCTCAACCGCTACGACGACTAGGCTAGAGCATCGTGCTGCTTTGTCGCGCGTCAGAACTTTGACGTCTGCATCTTAGAATCGCGATATGCGCGGATAATTACGCAGTTATCCGAGTACTCGCAAATTAGAAAGCCCCTAACCTGGAGTTTTATAAACTAAGGTCAGGGGCTTTCTCGTTGCCTAGGGATTCATCTGCGCATATCGCGATTCTACGATTGAGGGCTGCTTGATGTGTTAAATGCTCGGAGCATTCAACACATTCCGCTTTTGCATAAAATAGCGCGAAGTGCGTACCTTTGCTCCAACAAGTTCTTTTGCCGGTTCGGCGAACAGGCGTTTTACGAACGGTTTTGCCGCGTGCTGGCGGCAATCGGGCATTAGGGTACGCGCTTCGTGCAGTTTCTTGCAAAAAACGGAAGGCCCCCGGAGCGAACTCCAGGGGCCTTACGCTAGGAGGGGCATGTGCTGTGACAAATTGCCAAAGGCGTTTTTATGCGCGGCACATATAAGAAGGAGGGTTTGGTTGTTTACAGCGATGCCATGTATTCGCCCGTGAACTTGCCCTGCGTAATGGCAAACGCCACGCTCGAGCCTGCGACGGGAGTGCTATATTGCGTGCCGAAACGACTGCCGGCGGTATTGCCCGCGGCGAACAGGCCCTTGATTGGACGATAATCTTCGCCAAGTACTTGGCCGTTCTCGTCGATCAACATGCCCGAGCCGTTTACCAGCATCACGCCGAGCTCTTTATTGCCGGCATAGCCATAGAACGGCGGCTTGGCAATGGGGAACATCAAAGAAGATTCTTTGCCGAAATCGTCATCGACGCCCGTCTCGCACAGCTCGTTGTAGCGTTCGATAGATGCGACGAAATTCTTCAATGCATCGTCCTTATAGCCCAGGTAGGTGCCCAACGTTTCGAAGTCGTTCGCGGCGAAAATAGTGGCGCCGGCAAGGGTCGCCTTGTCAACGGCTTCGCCGCCCTCGGTGCTGCCCGATTCTTTATTGCCCAGGCCGGTCGAGCCGCCTTCTCCGTTTGCCACGGCGGCAGCCATCTGTTCACGCAACGCATCGAACCCGACATTCGGCCAGTCCATGCCCATATGCCAAGCACCTTGTGCCTTCAGCAGTGTTTCAACATCGTCGTCGAAAATGGCGCAAAATTGGCCGTTGGGCTGCGTTGCGCCCTGCATGGCCGCAAGTTCTAGGCAGCCGAAGCCCTCGTTACAATAACGCTCGCCGTCGGCGTTCAGCCACAGGGGCGAAGAGGAGCCCAAGGGGTCGGTCGGTGCATCGCAAGGGTAGAAATAATCACCGCCCATGGTCGCCTGATAGGGGTCGAGTCGACCGCCGGCCCAGTAGCAAACCTGCACGCCGGTACCCGTCTGGCCCATGCCCGTGATATCGCCGTCGGCACCAACCAGGCTATCGACGGTCGTCAGCAAATCGTGACACATTTCGGGGTTGCCTGAGAAGTCTCCCAAGCACACCGCGACGCCTTTGCTGGCGGTAACCTTCACGTATCCGTCTTTGGTCTTGCCGATGGCGCCTGTCACACTGCCGTCGGAATCCTGCGTTAGCTGTTCAACGGTGGTTTCCCAATAGATATGGCCGCCGGTTTCAACTGCGACGTTCGCCATACCGTTGATGAGCTTGGTCTGGTATTCCTTTGTGCCAACACAGCCCGGCCAGGTTTCGATATGGTTCTTCGAAACGGTATACGATGGGTCGGTGGGGAAGAATTGTATGGTGAGTGTTTCCTTCTCGGCGTCACTCAGGCCGTCGATGTACCAGTCGAAAGCGCTGCCGACCTCGTGCGCATATTTGCGGCACAGCTTCGCATTCGAGCGGTTGCCGCTACGCAATTGCCAGTTGTTGAAGAAGTCGAGTTCGTCAACCTCGGGAACGTTGCGCGATTTCAAGAATTCGGAATTGATATGGCCAAAATTGCCTTGGCCAACGAATGAGCGCGCGTCCTCGGCCTGCTGCTCGATACAGATAACTTTCGCGCCGGCTTCTGCGGCCGCGCGTGCAGCCGATGCGCCCGCATAGCTCAGACCCAAAACAAGAACGTCGCATTCGGCGGTTTCGGTGATTTTCGATTCGTCAATCGGTTCGGGCGCGGTACGCCAGCTGCTTACGTTTGCGTCGGCGGAAGCGTTGTTCGAGGGCGTTTTGCTCGAATCGCTTTTCGCGGGCGAGCAGCCCGCGATCATGCCGCTTGCGGCAATGGCCGCCGCACCGAAGCTTGCCCCTTTGAGGAAGTTTCGGCGAGACATTCCCTCTGCTGCCTGTTTCATATGGTTCCCCTTCCAATGGAAATACGGTGGGCGCTTTTTTGCGCTCGTTGCTGTGCAATCTAAACCGCATGCCGCTTCGCGCCCATCCCCGCAATGCGGTAAATTGCCTGGTTTGCGTCTACCCGTTTCGGTGAGTTCTTCGTTTGCCCTGGAAAGCGCCGAATTCCTCGTATATTCTTCTGCGTGCGGAAAGGAGTCGAAGCGTGGAAACAAATGCCAATGTTGTTGCGAAAGCAAGGAAGTTTGCCCTATTGGCGACATTCGGCTCTTTCGTCGCCTCGGCTCCTTTGCTGCCGCCGCCCCTTTCGCTTTTCTGGGAATGCAGTTCGTTCGGCATGCGAGAACTCGTATTGGTGACGCTCGCCGTGGTTGTTGGCATCATTCTGCTTGCGCGTTTGACGTGCGGGGTACGCGGAAGCCGCGCGTGGTTTGGCGTAATTTGCGGCTATGTTGTATTCGCTTTCGTACGATGCCTCGGTATGCTTGGGATCGTCGACGCCTGCTTCGTCGTGCTGCAATCGGCTTTGTTCGTGCCGGCGTTTTCGATGTTTATCAAAGAAATATCAGAGCTTCGGTTTGGTGAAGCGCTTGGCATCGTGTCGGGTTCGATAGCGCTTGCATTCTTACTCGTTTTGCCGTGTTCGCTTGCGCCTTCCTCGACTATTCCTGGTCTGCGCGCCGCGTTTGCCTCGGTTGGGTGCGCGTATCTGCTTTTTATCTCGCGTCCTTCGTGCGCGTATGCCCTCTGCGATGTGTGTGATTCCTCGGGGCGAGCTTCGGGCGAGCCATCCAAACGGTTGCCATTGGGGCGTGTTAAAACCGTTTCGATGGTTGCCGAGTACTGCTCGGGGCTGTTTTTGCTTGCCATGTCAGTGGTCGCGCGCACGCCTGCGTACGCTTCGGGGAGCATTCCGCAAGAATATCGACTTTTCGAATTGCTCGCGTTGCCGCTTGGGGCGCTATTCCTTATCGGCATGTTGCTTGCTAAGCGCGGCCGCATGGAATTGTCTTTGGTGAATGGCGAATATCTGCCACAATTCGCTGCGGCGTTTTTCATATTGAGTGCGTTTGGGGCTGAGACGCCGCTGTTTGGCGTAGGCTTTCTGCTTTCGCAGGCGGCGTTGGGAGCGGCGGGAGTCCTGGCGTTTGCCTCCCTGGCATCGCGCTGGGCTCGAGGCGAGGCTTCCATGGCCGCAGCCGTGGGTGCTGTATTCATGGGTTTTCTTGCGTCGGACGCGCTGGGCCTGGCTATCGGTGAGTTCGTTGATCAAAGAAGGGTCGGGGTGGTGCTGCTCATAACTGCTTCGATGTATTTCGCCTATGTTATGCTGCGGGCGCTTTCCGATACGAGGAAGCTTGTCGAGAGTATGGCCCATAGTTCCGAAGTTGCCGCGTGCGCCGATGGACCGCTTCGTGCAGACAAACTGCGCGAAGTTTGCGCCCGCCTTTCTGACGAGAAGAAGCTTACCCCGCGTGAGAGGGAGGTTCTTCTCTATGTGGCATGCGGACATAATTCGCCTTACATCGCGAGTAAATTGGTGATTTCGGAATACACCGTGCGTACTCATATGAGAAATGCGTACCGCAAAATTGGCGTATCGTCGAAAGAGGAGCTCATCCAGCTTATTGAAGCGCGCCATGGGTAATTGAAATGTAACCAAGAGGCGCTTCGTTTACGAAAACCGCACCCAATATAACGGAAGGCCCCCGGAGCGAACTCCAGGGGCCTTCCGCCTCCAAGGGTTGGATGGCAAGTTATTCGGCCTTCGGCTTCAACAGGCCATAGCCGCCTTCGGTGCGGCGATACATCACATTGACCTCGTTGGTGTCGCGATCGGTGTACACCAGGAAGTCGTGGCCCAGAAGGTCAATCTGGATCATGGCCTCTTCCTCGGTCATGGGCGTGAATTCGATTTCCTTCACGCGTACGACTTCGTCGTCGGCGGAAAGCTCGGCCATAAGCTCGTCGAGCGAGGCGCCGGTGGGCTCGATCACCTGGTCGACCTTCAAAGTCTCACGCATGCGGTAGTCGATGACGCGAGTCTTGTACTTGCGCAGCTGGCGCAGCACCTTTGCGGCGGCCACGTCGATGGCGGCGTACATGTCTTCCTCGTGCTCTTCCACGTGAATGGTGTGGCCCTTCGGGCGAATGGTTACTTCGCAGATGCAAGGAACCGCGCGGTTTTTCTCGACACGCAGAACGACTTCGGCCTTCGGAATGTCGATGCTCAGAACCTTCATCGCATTGCCGATTTTTTCAACGGCGTAGTCGTTGAGCGCGTCGGTGACGGTGACTTTGCGACCGATGACAGTGACTTCCATGATTTACCATCCTTTCCCTTGTGCGCTCGAGCCTTAATTCCCCACTCGAGCGATTTTGCGGCGATGGCGGCGCCGCACGCGGGGGCTCAAACGAGCCGTATCCCTAGCGAATGAACTCGCTTTCTGGCTCATATGGTAGCGCACTTGGCGGGCCAAAACGGCGAGGCGTTGCCATCTCGTGATGCGACCTGCGTCCACGCGGCGGGGCGTATCTATGCGTCCTGCATAACGCACCCGGGCGTGTCTTACGCTTTACGTGAATCGAACACGGGGCGGCCCGCTAAAAACGTCGCGATCGCGTGCGTTTCGAGCATGAGCTCGGGGCACTGTTCGGCATCGACGAGTGGGTTGCGATCGAACGCGGCGATGTCGGCCCACATGCCTGCTGCGAGTTTCCCAATTTCATTTTCACGCCCTGCGGAAGCGGCGGCCCCGGCCGTGTAGGCGCGAATTGCGTCGGCGGCGGAAATGCGCTCGCTCGCAAGCCATCCACCCTTCGGCTCGTGCGTTTTCGCGTCTTGCCTGGTGACGGCTGTATAAATGCCCGACCATGGATTCACGTCTACGACGGGCGAATCGGTGCCGAACGCGAGCGTTGCGCCTTCGCGTAAAAACGACGCGAATGGCCACATCACCTTGCAGCGTTCATCGCCCAAATCTCGCTCCGGGCCGCCTGGGTCGAGCGTGATGTGCGGCGGCTGAACCGACGCCACAATCCCCGCCTTCGCAAGCCGCGCGACGTCGGGTTCTTTCATGTTCTCTAGGTGCTCAATGCAGTGATGACCGATTGCGGGGGCGCCGAATCGCGCGTTCGCCTCTTCGAAAATGTCAATCGCCTGCGTAATGGCCTCATCGCTGATGGCGTGAATGCGTACGGCGAACCCGCGCCGCGCCGCTCCCATCACGTAATCGCGCATAAGCGCGGGGTCCACGGTGGGACGCCCGCAATCGCCTTCGAAATGCGCATTGGTGTAGGGTTCGGCGAGCCAGGCGGTATGCTGGCTCGAAACGCCGTCGAAGAATTGCTTGAATCCGCGCGCTTGCACCAGGGGTCCGCGCAATTCGTCGCGCATGCTTTCGAAACGAGAAACGTCGCGCGTAAGTGTGGGGAAGAGGTGCGCGCGGCACGTGAGTTGGCCGCGGCCCTCGAGCGTGCGATAGATGTCGTCCCGCACGAAATCGAGCCCGGGTTCGGCGGAAAGCGCCATATCGCAGATGCTTGTGATGCCGAGGCTTGCAAGCCTCGCGAGAAATCCCTGATAGGCGCCAAGAATCTCCTCGTCGGAAAATGTAGCCATGATGCGTGGCATAAGCGCCATGGCCGCGGCTTCGCGCACGATGCCCGTGAGTTCGCCTTCTTCGTCGACGTCGTAGCTGCCGCCGGCTGGTGGCACGCTCTCGCGCGAAATTCCCAGTTCGCGCAGCGCGCACGAATTCAGCCACAGGGTATGGGCATCGCCGGAATACAGGGCGACGGGGCGGCTGGGGAAGGCGGTGTCAAGCGAGGCTTTGCTTGGCAGTACGGGCGGGTTCCATCGGTACTCGCGCCACCCTTGCGCCAAAAGCCAGCCATGGGGCTTGCGCTTGGCAAGGGGAGCAAGCCGTGCGACGCAGTCGGCTTCCGATTCGCCCAAAAACATTTCGGCCAAAGGGCTCGAGTACAGTGCCGAATGGAATGCGTGCACATGTGCATCGTGGAAGCCTGCGCACAAGAATGCGTCGCCAAAATCTTCCACGCGCGTGGAGGGGCCGATGAATGGCTCTGCCTCGCCCTTCGGTACCACGGCGCAAATAAGCCCACCCCGTACGCAAATCGCCAAGGGAAGAGCCTCATCGCTCGTGCCCGTGAACACGTTTTCGCTCATAAAGACCGATTCTGCCTGCATGCGTTCCCCTCTCGCGCATATTTCGTGGTGCGGGGCAACGGCTGGGCAACGTCCGAGCGGTTCCCCGCGAATGCTGCGGCTATAATACTGCTTCCGAAAAATAATGCTTTCGTTGCTTTTGAAAACCCCGTCTTCGAAAACGGAAAAAACCAGATTGGAGCAGCATGGCAAATAACGCCTCGCCCCATAACGCCGACCAACCCCTTTTCATTGAGGAAGTGCAAGGTCATCAGGCTCGATATGCCAAAGTCATCGAGCTTACCCATTCGGCCACGAAAGCGGCGGGCGTTATGCTGCTCGCCGCCATTGCTGCGCTTGCCATTGCGAATTCGGGCATCTACGGCCAATTTGAGCACCTCATTCACACGCAGATTGGCTTCGTTGTGGGCGATTCGATTTCGACCATGTCGATCGCGCACATCATCAACGACATTCTCATGGCGGTATTTTTCCTGCTCGTGGGTTTGGAAATCAAATACGAGATGACCGTGGGCGAGCTCACGAACATTCGCCAGGCCATTTTGCCCATCGTTGCGGCATGCGGCGGCGTGCTCGCGCCTATTGCTATTTATGCGGTTTTCAATTTCCAGAGCCCCGAAACGCTTGGTGGTTGGGGCGTTCCCACCGCGACTGACATCGCTTTCGCGCTTGGCATTATGGCGCTCTTGGGCAATCGCATTCCTGTTGGCGTGAAGGTGTTCCTCTCCACGCTTGCCGTGGCCGATGACATCATCGCCATTATCGTGATCGCCGTATTCTATGGACACACGCCCGATTTCATGTGGCTTGCGGCAGCTGTCGTGGTTATGTTGGCCCTCGTCGCGCTCAACAAGTCGCACGTGTACTCGCTCGCGCCTTACCTTGCGCTGGGCGTGGTGCTGTGGTTCTGCGTTTTCTCGAGTGGCGTTCATTCGACCATCGCTGGCGTGCTGCTCGCATTTACCATTCCGTCGGGCTCGCGCGTTAACCTGAAAGGCTTCGTCGCCTGGTCCGATAAGAAAATTCGTCAAGCGGAAAACGCGTTCGACCCCAATGAGCCGGTGCTTGGCCAGAAAGACTACATTCGCAACGTGAGCAATCTCTCGTCGGTGTCGCGCCTGGTCATTCCGCCCGCTACGCGCCTTGAGCACAAGCTGTACCCGTGGGTGTACTTCGCCATTTTGCCGCTCTTCGCCCTCACGAACGCCGATGTTGCCCTTGCTGGCGCCGATACGGGTGCCATCTTCGCGAGCCCCGTCTTTTTTGGCGTGTTCTTCGGCCTGCTCATCGGCAAGCCCGTGGGCATTCTGCTGTTCAGCTTTGTTGTCGTAAAGCTGAAAATTGCCAGCCTGCCTGAAAACGTGAACTGGCGCCACATGGCTGGCGCCGCGGTGTTGGGCGGCGTGGGCTTCACCATGGCGATTTTCGTAGCGAATCTCGCCTACGATTCCGAGCTCGCGGTTACTACGGCAAAGGCCGCGGTTCTTTTGGCCTCGACGGTCGCGGGCGTTGTCGGCTTCCTGTTGCTGCTCACCGAGGCCCGTCGCAGCGCAAGTGCGGGTGTGGCGTTCGTTGCGCTGCCCGCCGATGGCGAAAATGTGACCCACGATGGAGCCGAGGCTCGTCGTGGCGCCCGCGCAATGCGCGATTCGTTCGACGAGGCATCTCTCGCTGAAATCGACCGCTGCAAAAATGATGGCTGCACCCACGAGGTAGTGGCTCGTCTGCGCGATGCTCGCGCTGCCCAAACCGGCCGCGAGCAATACGGCCGCAAGTAGCTAACTGCGATGCGTGTTCTTTCGCGGTAGCGTCTCGGGGAATATACGGCGTGCGGCAGGGTGGTGATACAATTCTTTTTTCAGGAAACACCTGCACGACGAAGGATATTTCATGGCATACAACGCACCTGAGGGAACTGCCGACATGCTTCCCGCCGCCGCGCGCCTGTGGCGCTCGACGGTCGATTCTGCGGCAAAGCTGTTTGGCACGTATGGCTACGAGCCCATTTACACGCCGCTTTTCGAGATTACCGATGTGTTTACGCACGGTATTGGCGAAGCGACCGATGTGGTGGGCAAGGAAATGTTCGTCGTGCGCAGCGGCGAGAACTACAAGCGCGCGCTTGCTGAAGGCGACGATTCCAAACTGAAATCGAAGCAGAAGCTTTCGCTTCGCCCCGAAGGCACGGCGGGCGTTGTGCGTGCCGTCGTTCAGCATAATCTCGTTGAGCAGGGCGCCGCTCCTGCAAAGCTGTTCTATGCCGGCCCCATGTTTCGTGCCGAGCGTCCCCAGAAGGGGCGCCTGCGTCAGTTCCACCAGATCGGCGCCGAGTGCCTCGGCTCTACGGAGCCCACGGCCGATGCCGAAATGATCATCATGCTCATGCGCTTCTTCGAGAAGATGGGCGTGCCTATGGGGAAAACGCGTCTGCTTATCAATTCCATGGGCGATGACAACTGCCGTCCTGCATATCGCGAGTCGGTGCGTCAGTTTATTTTGGACCACGAAGGCGAGATGTGTGAAGAGTGCCGCCGTCGCGCCGACACGAATCCATTGCGTGCGTTCGATTGCAAAAACGAGGCATGCGCGCACGTGATGGAGAATGCTCCGAAAATCACCGACCATCTTTGCGACGATTGCCGCGAGCATTATGAGCAGGTCAAAGCCCTGCTCGATGCTGCTGGCGTGAAATATATTGAAGACCCCACGCTTGTACGCGGTCTCGACTACTACACGCGCACCGTGTTCGAGGTGCAGGTTGTTGAAGGCATGGGTTCGCAGAGCGCTATCGGTGGCGGCGGGCGCTATGACAAGCTCGCTGAAATCGAGGGCGGCCGTCCCACGCCGGGCCTCGGCTTCGCTCTTGGCTTTGAGCGTATGGTGCTTGCCCTTGAAGCGGCCGGCACGCTCGCCGATTCTCCGAAGCGTATTGATGGCTATATCGCCTGCGTTGATTCATCGGTTCGCGCCACGGCCTTCGATTTGGTGTGTGCCGCCCGCGATGCCGGGCTTTCGGTCGAGATGGATCATCAGGGCAAGAGCCTGAAGAGCCAGTTCAAGATGGCCGACAAGCTTGGAGTTCGCGTTGTTATCGTGCTCGGCCCCGACGAGCTCGCTCAAGGCAAGGCGCGCGTTCGCAATATGACGACCCATGCGGAGCGCCTGGTCGACATCGCCGCAGCGAAGCGCTTGCTCGCGCAATTTGGCGGAAACTTGGTCGGTGGAGGGGCTGCCCCCGTTTCCATCGACGCGCTTTTCGATGCCGAAGGTGCAGAATAAGGCAAGTCGAACACGTCCACCAAAAACAAAGCCCGCTCAACTGAGCGGGCTTTTCTCGTAAATCTGCCTTTGCTTCCCCTTGGTCGGGGGGGCATGCGATTCCGATAGATTTCGCACGAGCAGAAGGCGTCAGTGGCGCCTTTGTCGCTAACAGGACTTGACCGAAGCGGAAGCGCGCGTCCTTCGGCCAAGTTCAGGTCGATTATTTGTGTCCCGTATGCACAGCCACGATGCCGCCGGCGTAATTCTTCCAGCTCACATCGCTGAATCCTGCATCGCGCAGCATTTGGGCGTAGTGTTCCTGGTCAGGGAACGCGCGAATCGAGTCGGCCAAGTACACGAAGCTTGGGCGATCGTGCGTGAATACTTGCCCCCAGAATGGAATCATGACCTTCAAATAAATGTGGTACAGGAAACGCCATACCGCGTTCGGTGGGGTCGAGAATTCCAGGCAGGCGAAGGTTCCGCCCGGCTTCAGCACGCGGTGCACCTCGCGCAGCGCCTTCATGCGGTCGGGGATATTGCGAATGCCATAGGCCATGGTCACGGCGTCGTATGAATTGTCGGCGTAAGGAATCTCTTGCGCGTCGACCACCTCGAAATCAATCGGCACGCCGCATGCGGCCCCTGCCGCCTCGCGCTCGCGGGCAACGTCGAGCATTTCAGGTACGAAGTCGGTCAGCTGAATATGCGCCGGGGGGCGACGGCTTGCCGCCATATAGCTCACATCGCCTGTGCCGCCCGCCAAATCGAGCAAATCACTTTCGGGCGTGAGGTTTGCCGCGTCGACGGTTTTGCGCAGCCAGCCCTTGAAAAGACCGAAGCTCGATACTGCGTTGAATCGCGCGTATTGCTTCGCAATATTGCTGAAGATATGTTGCACGCGCTCTTCCGAAATTTCGGCGGGCGCTTCAGCTCCGGTGGCGGTGTCAACCACCCGCTCCTCGGCGCGCTGGGCTTCGTTGCTCATAGGTCCTCTTTCTCATAGGCGTCGCAAAAAGCGGCGCGCTTGTTTCCATTCAGTAAAAAACGGCGGCGACTTTCGCCGTGTACCGTGATTTTGCTCGGCTGCAAAGTATAGCCGAATCCATGATGCTATTATGTTCACCATGCTACTCTGTGCCGAACATATCATCCCGATTGCAGGCGAGCCCATCGATGATGGCGCAGTGCTCGTCCGCGACGGAAGAATCGTGGAGGTCGGTGGCGCGCAGCGCATGAAGGCGCACTATCCGCAGGAGGAAGTGCGTGACTTCGGTCGAAGCGCGATCATGCCGGGTTTCGTCGATTGCCATACCCATCTCGAGTACACCGCACTGCGCGGTATCGTGCACGATGTGCCCTATGCCGAATGGCTTGTGACCGAGCACGCCAAAGCCGACATGATGTCGCGCGACGACCGCTACGATTCGGCGGTTATCGGCGGCATGGAAATGATCGCCGGCGGCGTAACCACGGTTGCCGACTTCACGAGCACGGGCGCGTCGTTTGAGGCGGCCCAAGACGTCGGTTTGCGCGGTAAGTTCTACCGCAGCGTTGGCGCAACTTCGAAATCGCAGGTCGATACTGCGATTGAGGAAGCTGTTGCCGATATCGAGCGTTGGCGTTCCGAAGCCGATCCCGACCGCATGCAAATCGGCATTGCGCCGAAGGCCCTGCACGCATGCCACCCCACTATTTTCAGCAAAGTGAACGAGGTCGCCGAAAAGCTCGACCTTCCCGTCGCGATGCACGTGGCTGGCAGCTATGAGGAATATAGCTACATCATGCGTGGCTCTACGCCCCTGTCGGTGCGCGGCATCGAAACGGGCGGCGATGCGCTTACCGACCGCCCCATGTGGCTCCCGACGGGCGTTACGCCTGTCAACTATGCGCTCAACTGGAACGCTTTCAATAGCCACGATGTGCTTGCTGCGCATTGCGTGCACGTTGACGACAACGACATCGCGAAGCTTAAAGAGCATGACGTGGCCATTTCGGTGAATACGCGCTGCAACGCGCAGCTCGGCATGGGCTTGGCTCCGCTGCCCACGTTCCTTAAATCGGGCATTCGCGTTGGCCTGGGCACCGACTCTCCCGCCGCGACCGATTCTTCCGATATGTTCATCGAGATGCGACTGGGCATGCTCATCCACCGTTCGGTCGATCGCGATGTGTTCCTTACCGCGAAAACCATGCTCGAGCTCGCCACGATCGGCGGCGCCCGTGCATTGCATATGGAAGACGAGATCGGAACCCTCGAGCCTGGCAAGCGCGCCGATATCACGGTGGTCGATTTGTCTGGTTCGCGTCAGACTCCGCTCGTCGATCCCGTTACGGCGGTCGTCGAAGGCGGCGCCGCGGCTGACGTCATGTTCACCATGGTCGGCGGCAAGCCGGTTTACGAGCGCGGGAGCAAGTGGGACGTGCGCGGCAATAAGTGGGAAATGCTCATCAATCCCGCCGAGGCCCGCGAGCGCGGCATGCAGATTCGCGGAAAGCTGAGGGATTAACGAATGGGTCAAAAGCTTACGGCCAAGCAGAAGGTCGCAAAGGTTGAGGCTGCTCGACAGCGCGAGCTGCAGGAGCAGAAGCGTCGTGAGGCGGCGCAGCGCACCAAGAAGATTTTCACAGTTGTCGTGTGCATCATCTTGGTATTGGCGCTGGGAATCCCCACTGTCGCCATTATGGCAATGGGTCTCTAGCATCGAATACGAGGTCGGCGAAAGCCGGCCTCTTTCTTTATTTGCGGTCGATTCCTCCTGCGCGCAGGGGTGGGGAAGCTTTATGCCGCGGACGCCCCGAGCCTTCGCCATTCGAAAAGTCTGGCTCGTGAGTTTCAAAGAGCGAAACTTCTGCGTAACCCAAGCGAAACACAGCGCCCATAAGGTGGAAGGGTCACAAAAAGCAAAGGTGGTCGCGCAAGCGGCCGCGAAGCGAGGAGGCCCGTATGTCCCAGCTTACTGAGCGTTTCGGCACCCTGGTTTTTTCCGACCACGTGCGAAAGCAGTATCTCCCTTCCGACATATATAAGAAGCTCAACAAGACCATCGAAGATGGCGAATCTCTCGATCTCGATGTGGCGAATGCGGTTGCGCATGCGATGAAGTCGTGGGCCATCGAGCACGGTGCCACGCACTATGCGCACTGGTTCCAGCCGCTTTCTGGCATCACGTCCGAAAAGCACGACAGCTTCCTTGAGCCGAACCACGATGGCACAGCAATCGAGAAGTTCTCGGGCAAAGAGCTCATTCAGGGCGAGCCCGACGCATCGAGCTTCCCCAACGGCGGTCTGCGCGCAACCTTCGAGGCGCGCGGTTATTCCGCATGGGATCCTACGAGCCCCGCGTTCATCAAAGACGAGGTCCTCTGCATCCCTACGGCATTCTGCTCGTATACCGGCGAAGCGCTCGATAAGAAAACGCCGCTTCTGCGTTCCATCACCGCGCTCGACCGCGAAGCCAAGCGCGTGCTGGCTCTGTTCGGCAAAGCCCCGAAAAAGGTCGTCCCTTCTGTGGGCAACGAGCAGGAGTACTTCCTTATTAAGAAAGAAGACTACGCTCGCCGCAAAGATCTCGTGATTACCGGCCGCACGCTGTTCGGCAATACGCCGTGCAAGGGCCAGGAGCTTGAGGAACATTATTTCGGCGCTATTCGTCCCACGGTTTCCGCCTTCAT
>JABLTL010132269.1_pt1 | contig 110566 bp, 107 predicted proteins | sample 7160151 | NCBI WGS metagenome assembly JABLTL01 (sample SAMN14651223, study PRJNA627086) | human gut metagenome | isolation source: feces | host: Homo sapiens | reverse complement strand
TAAAAGTCAAGAAGAATCGTTATTTGCAATATAAGTGCTCAAAGTATTTATTTTAAATATTTTGTGACAAATGATTGACTAACCTACAGGAGATATTTTAGAATATAAGAAAATGGATTGAAATATATAGTAAAAATATGGTATAATATTATTAGTCTTTAATCCTTATTAAGCAACACATGGATAAGACATATATTAATTAAGGAGGTTTTCGTATGAAAATATTTCACAAAGAAGAAAATGGAAAGGAAGTTGTTTTTGTCCAAGAAAGAGATGTTTTTTATTTTATTAGAGAAAATCGGAAGATGCCGTCAATTATCTTAGAAGAGTACTATAAAGATGGAGTTAAACCAGTTGATGCAGATTTAAGTGAATTCATTAAATTAGATAGTGAGGAAGCAGTGAGATTTTTTAAAGAAAAAGATTATATAATTGATTATGATCAATATAAAGATTTTACTGTAAAGCAGTTAGAAAGAAAAATAAAGAAAACTGATAAAGAAACTCAAAAATTAGAAAAGAAAATAAAAAACTATGCTGAGGCTGGTGAAGATATTGATAAAATAGCCACAGAGGTAGAAAGATCTTACGATATGGAATATTTTAGAGAGACGTTGTTTCTACTAAAAGAGTTAAAAGAAGAAAAGACAAAAATAAAAATTCCTGACTTTGCTTAAATAAGCCGTCGGAATGAGATAAAAGAAGCTTTACTTAAATAAGTTAAGCTTCTTTTTTTATGAAATTCCCTTGACAAATAAAGTTTACAGTTGTAAACTGATAATACCAAACGAAAGGAGAAAAAATGGAAAATAAATATAACATAACAGATGCAGAATTAGAAATAATGAAAGAACTATGGGAAAATAAACAACTATCACTAAATGAATTAACAGAAAAATTAAATGAAAAAGAACCTAGAAATAAAAATACAATAAAAACACTATTATATAGATTAATTGAAAAAGGTGCAGTAAAATCCATAAATAAAAATCAAAAAGAAAATAAATTTAAAGCAAATATTTCAAAAGAAAAATATCTGAAAAAAGAAAATCAAAGTTTTTTAAATAAATTATATAATGGCAATACCAGTAATATGCTATTAAACTTTGTAGAAAACAAAGAAATCTCAAAAGAAGAATTAAAAAAATTAATAGAAATGATAGAGGATTAAAAAATGATAGAAAAAATTTTAATATATATACCCAAAATAATAGAGCATACATATATAGCAAAAGCATTTTATAATGTGCTATATATGTCAATATTAGCAATTATTGTAGGACTTGTAATATATTTAATACAAGAAATATTAGACAAAAAAATCACTCCAAAATGGAAAATAACTTTATGGTTAGTGTTATTAATAGCTTTGATAGTACCAATTAATAATAGTTCAAAATATCAAAATAATAATTGGTTATTAAAAACTTTGCAACCTATACAAAATATATCTTTCAAAAAAGAAGTTCAAGATAAAGAAGCTTTATACAATTCATATATTCAAAAAGAAGACACTAATTATCAAGATTATAAAAAAGTGAGAAGCACTAAGTATAATGCATATATAAAATACACGATATTTGATATTATGTTACCAGTTTTATGGGGAATTGGTATAGTGTATATAATATTTAAAAATATAATTATAAAAATAATTATAGCAGTTACTAGTAAGAAAAACAAAACAGTAAATGAAAGATATAATACTATTTTAGAAGAATGTAAAAACAAATTAAAAATAAAAAGAAAAATAAGATTAGTTAATCAAAAAAATAAAGAAACACCGGCTATTTATGGAATAGTAAATCCTAAAATTTTAATAAATGAAGAATTTTTAGAAAAATATTCAGATGAAGAAATTTCATATATGTTTATGCATGAACTTTCACATTATAAAGGCTTTGATTTGTATTTAAACTTTCTACTAAAAATAATAAATACTATTTATTGGTTTAATCCATTTTGTTATATATTTTTCAAAAGAATTAGACAAGATATTGAATTAAAAGCCGATAGTATAGCAATAAAAAATTTAAAAGCAGAAGACAACAAAAACTATGCATTAACAATAATAAAGGTGTTAGCAAATAGAAATTATAAAAGTTATGAAACAGAAGTATTAAATCTAATTGGAATACAAGATGACAATCAAAGAAGAATATATATGATAAAATTTGCACCGAAATTTAAAGAAAAAGTAATTAGACTTTCATTTCTTTCTATTTCACTAATTTCATCATTATTGATAATATTCTTTATAGGAAAATATACAAAAATAGAAAATGACCCATTTGATTTTAATTATGAAGATATGGTTCCATATAAAGTTGAATATATAGGAGATTTTAACAAAGTAAAAACTTTAGTAAAAAAATTAAGTTTAGGTAGATATGTAAAATATATGGAAATTCCAAGAACAGAAGATATAAAAGGAAGAAATATAAAAATTGAATATTTTACTTATGGAAATAAAGAAACAGAACCAGTCTTTTATGAATTTTTAGAACTACCAACTGAAAGAAAAGAGGAAATATTAAAGAAAAATGCAATTACGATATTAAGTCTAGTAGAAAATAGTAATTCAGTAAAATTTATAATAAAAGAAAGTCCAAATTATGATGCAAAAACAAATATTGAAAAAGAATTTACAAGAGAAGAATTAAAGGAGGCAATACATGAAAATTAAAAAAAGATATATAATTATACCAATAGTTATAGCGATTTTAATAGTAGCAATAGGTGCAGGTATTGTGTTACTAGATAGAATAAGCCAAAAGAAACAAATAGAAAAAGATGAAAAAAATTATGGCAATAATTATCAAAAGTTAAATTTTGATTATACATATACAGAAAAGCCAGATAGAATATTATATAAACCAAAAGAAAGAGATGTGTTTTATATATTTGATAAAACAGATGAAAATTACTCTCACTTGTTAGAAGTTGCAGAAGATAGAATGTATTATTCTCAAGCAGACGATTTCAATTTGACTTGTTTTACACCTGATTCTATGGATAGAATAATGTCTTCTGGTGAGAATTATATAATTTTTGATTATGATACTGAAAAGGAGCAAAAAGCAATCATTTTTAAATTTAAAGATAATAATAGATTACAGAGATTGGTTAGTTATTTGTGCGAATTTAGAAAGAGCTATAGTAGAGAAGAACTTGGAAAAGATGAGTTTACTTATGAGAGAACTTCTGGGTATGTGTATATGACTCGTTCTATATATGATGATTAAATATTATAAAATTTATTGACAATATTTTTGTGGAATTATAAAATAGATATATAAATTTTAGGAGATGGTTTTATGAAAAATAAGAAAGTTATTATTGGTGCTTTAGTAGCAGTTATACTGGTTGTAGTAGCGATTGTGGTAGCGGTTGTATTAATAAATAAAAATGCTACAAAACCAGAGGATGTTTTTAGTGATTTTATTTCAAAAGTTAATGATAAAAATTATGAAGAGATGTATAATTTAATATCAGAAAGTTCTAAAGATGAGATATCTGAGGAAAATTTTATAACTAGAAACAAGAATATTTACGAGGGAATAGATGCTTATGATATAAAAGTAGATATTTCTGAAGTTACTAAAGAAAATGGAGTATATAAAATTGCATACAAAGAAAGTATGTCAACTTCAGCTGGAATTATTGAATTTGATAATACAGCAAAGCTTATAAAAGAAAACAAAGAATATAAGTTAAAATGGTCTTCTAGTATGATTTTTCCAGAGTTAAGAGATACAGATAAAGTTAGAGTTTCAACAATCACTGCTAGTAGAGGTGAGATTTTAGATAGAAACGGAGAAAAATTAGCACAAAATGGTTATATTTCAACAGTTGGAATTGTTCCGGGAAAACTAGGAGAAAATAAAGAGGAAAGTATTTCGAAAATATCTGAATTAACAGGTGTTTCAGTTGATTATATAAATAAACAACTTTCAGCATCATATGTAAAAGATGATACTTTTGTACCAATAAAAAAAGTTTCTGCAAGTAATAATGAATTAAAAGATAAATTATTAGAAATATCTGGAATAAAAATAACAAGCACAGCATCTAGAGTATATCCATTAGGAGAAGAAACAGCTCATTTAATTGGTTATGTTCAAGCAATAAGTGCTGATGAATTAAAAGCAAAAGAAGGAAAAGGCTATAGCTCTAGTAGTATAATAGGAAAAGCTGGTTTAGAACAAGCATATGAAGATACATTGAGAGGAATAGATGGAACTGAAATTTATATTATAGATGAAAATAGAACAAGATTAAAAACACTTGCAAAACAAGATAAAAAAGATGGAACTGATGTTAAACTTACAATAGATAGTAATATACAAAAACAATTATATTATCAAATGAAATCAGATAAAGGATTTTTTGTAGTTATGAATCCAACTACAGGTGAGTTATTAGCAACAGTAAGTACACCATCATATAATTCAAATGATTTTGTATTAGGATTATCTCAATCACAATGGGATGAATTAAATAATGATGAAAGTAAACCATTGTATAACAGATTTTTACAAAGTTATTGTCCAGGTTCAACATTTAAACCAATCACAGGAGCAATTGGATTAACAACAGGAAAAATAACAACAGATACAACTTTTAACTACTCAGGATTAAAATGGCAAAAAGACTCAAGTTGGGGAAATGATTATGTAACAACATTAACAGCTTACAGTGGAGCAAAAAATGTAGCAAATGCGATAATACATTCAGATAATATCTTTTTTGCACAAACAGCAATGCAAATTGGAAAAGAAACATTTTGTTCTGAATTAGACAAATTAGGATTTAATGAAGACATTGACCAAACAATAAAATTCCCATTAACCTTCAAAAAATCTCAATATTCAAATTCAGAAAAAGCAAACTGGTCTGAGAAAAAATTAGCAGATTCAGGTTATGGCCAAGGAGACATATTAGTAAACCCAATACATATGGCATCAATTTACTCAGCTTTTGCAAATAATGGAAGTATGGTAAAACCATATATAGAATACGAAAATGGAAAAACAGAAATTTTAAAACAAGATGTATTCACAGCAGAAACTGCAAACACAATAAAAAATGATTTAATACAAGTTGTAGAAAATCCAGAAGGAACAGCAAATGATATGAAAGTATCAGGAGTCACAATAGCAGGAAAAACAGGAACAGCAGAACTAAAAAATTCAAGTACAGACACTCAAAGTGGTACATTAGGTTGGTTTGATTGCTTTACTGTTAATTATTCAAATGGAAATGATATGCTTATTATCGGTATGGTAGAAAATACTCAAAATAATAGCAGTGGTGGAAGCCATTACGTTATAAAGAAAATCAAGAGTTTATTTGTGAAATAAAAAAGGGAAAAGGGGACGCCCTTTTTTTCCCTATTAGATGGAGAAAAATATGAGTAAAGAAGAAGATTGGAAAGAACTAGAAGAATGGCAAGATAAGCAAAATGAAATAAAACAGAAAAATAATGTAAAAGAATTTAAAGCAAAAGAATATAGAGGCACAGAAATATTTACTAAATTAATAAGTAAATTATTAGGCTCTGTTTTTTCAATATTTGTAATAATATTTATAATTGCAGTTATAGTTTCAATGTTTTATATAAAAAGTTTATTTGGGATTTATGCATCAGTTAATGTAAAGAAACGATTGAAAAATGAATATAGAGGACAAAAATTTGTAGTTGTAAATGATTATGGTAAAGATATTGAAAAAGATAATGGACAATTTTTAATGAGTCCTAAAAACAATAAAAATATAATATTTAAAGTAGAAAAAGGTTCAGTTTATATGGTAGATGATTATTCTGAAAATAGATTAAAATATTATATGGAAAATTGTAGTGATAAATCTTTGGTATCTAATTTAAATATTGAACAAGGAATAAAAGAAGGTTATAATACAGATTTTTTAAAATATGAAGTTTATATTGATATAGAAAATTATGATGAGTTAGAAAGTGCATGTAATAAAGCTTATAATATAGTTAAATATCTAGAAAAACAAGACAATAAAATGTATGAGGCAATTACAATAAGAAATAAAAAAATAGACTATTATAATTCATTAAATTGTAATGGACTATCCTCAATTGAAAAGGAAATATATAAAGCAAAATATGAATATATCAATATATTAAAAGAAAAAAATAACCAGCAAGAATTAAATAAAATAAACCAAGTAGAAATTGAAAATATTTGGAGACCAAAACAACTTGAAATAATATTAGATGGTACAAATGCTAAATTGTACAATGATGAAAATGCAAAACTTTATTATTATACAGATGAACAAAAATATAAAATTACTGGAATAGGAAATGTTTTGCTTAAAAGTATTGATTCAGTAGAAATTTTAAAGATAAATAAAGATCTTGATTATGTTAGAAAAATAAGATATAAAAATAAAATTTATAAAGTTAAGCAAGAAGATACTTCTAAAGAAAATAAAAGTGACACTGTTTATGTTGGTGGTACTTTGGAAGAATTTGTAGAAAAATTTGAAGCTAAGATAAATTATGATTTTGAAAATAAGAGAGTTTATTTGGAAATATTTTAAATAAATTCATAAAGACTGGAGGCAAAAATGAAAAAAATATTATTAGTAGAAGACAATGAAACAATAATAATGGGGCTAAAATATTCCTTAGAACAAGAAAACTTCCAAGTAATATCAGCTAAAAGTGTAGCAGAAAGCAAAGAAAAAATAAAGCAAGAAAAAATAGATATAGTATTACTAGATGTATCATTACCAGATGGAAACGGATTTGATATATGCAAAGAAATTAAAGAAAAACAAGATATACCAGTAATATTTTTAACAGCCCAAGATGAAGAAACAAGTGTTGTTTTAGGTTTGGATTTAGGTGCAGATGATTATATAGTAAAACCATTTAGAACAAGAGAACTAATATCAAGAATAAAATCAGTATTAAGAAGATACGGGCAAAAAGAAGAAAAAGGTAATATAATTCAATATAAAAATATAAAAATAGACACAATAGCAGCAAAAGTATATAAAGATAATGAAGAAATAATATTTACAAGTTTAGAGTATAAAATATTATTAATGCTATTTACAAATCAAAACAAATTAATTACAAGAGAACAATTATTAGATAAAATATGGGACATTGCTGGAAATTTTGTTAATGATAATACTTTAACAGTTTATATAAAAAGAATAAGAGAAAAATTAGAAGATGAAACTATTATAAAAACAGTAAGAGGACTTGGGTATAGAATAGGGGATTAGAAAAAAACTCTCTATGTTTAGAGAGTTTTTATACGTTTATAAACGAAATATCCACATTTAAATGTGCAACACTAAATGTAATTATATTATATGCAAATAATAAAAAAATATTACAAAAAGCAAAGACCAGGTTAACCTAGTCTTTGAAAAACAACTTCCACATCTATTGATGTGCAACATTAAATGTAAGTATATTATAGAATATTTTTAGTTAATAGTCAATATATTGGTTAAAATTAATTTCCAAAAATGTAATATTTTTTTAGGGATGCTAAAATGTTATAGTAATCTTCTTTAGATAAATGAGCGATTTTTTTATTATAAAAAAATGGTTCTCGAATTCTTTTATAGCTAAAGTTTGACATACATTCTAATTTTGCTGTACTGCAAGATAATCCAGATATATCGCAATGGAAATAATATTTATCATTGTAACATTTACTGCTTAAAGGAATAAAAGTCCACATTTTTTTATCAGAAGAAGAACGCCATAATATAGCTGGACGTAATTTCCTTAATTCAGAGCCGATATTTTGACCAAAATCAACCCAGCAAATCGAACCTGGATTTAAAGTTGATATATTAAATGTAGTTTCATTTAATAATAATTTATCATAGCACCATTTTAAATATTTAATATCATCAATATTTTTATAATTTATTTTTGCATTTAATTTTTGAATTAGAGAACTTTTTAAAAGTTTTAATATATTAGAAAAATCTTTATCATTTACTTTTAGAAAACACCCTTTAATATAAACTAATCCGTTTAATACTTTTTTTAGTATATTCTTGTAAATCATTGATATCAATAAATCTGTTTATTGAACTTATATATGTATATGCGAAATTATTAGATTGGTTAGAATGGATACTTAATCCAACATAATGATTTTGAGATATGTTATAGATAATTAAAACATGTTTTTTTATGTTATTTTGTACTATTTCATAAATGTTTTGAGAATATATATTCAAATTTACAACCTCCTAAATATTTGATTTTTTTAAACATCATATTAATAATACTATAAGTGATTGTAAAAATCAACATATTTGTTCTACAATAATAAAAAAGTAGTTTATTTTATTGTTTGTTGTAAAAAATCATATTATGATATATAATGTGAACAAATAATTTTTCTCAAATTGTGAAAGGAACAATATAATATGAAAATATTTGAAAATAAAAATATAAAATACTTAATACTACCAATGATAATTTTAACAATAACAGCAAGTATAGCAATAACAATTCAAACAATAAAACAATACAAAACTGTAACAATAACATTAAACGAAAAAATAGCTGAAATAATGGGAAAAATAAGTGAAAGCAATCCAGAAATAGATAGTAGAGAAATAATAGAAATATTAAATTCAGCTAAAAATACGGAACAATATGAAAAAGGACAAAAAGAATTATCAAAATATGGAATTGAAATAGATAAAATAAATTCTATCAAATTAATTGAAAATCAAATGAAAACAAATTTAAAGCTAAACATATTAATAATAGTATTATTTAGTATTTTATGGATGACTATTATTGTTCTATACTTAAGAAAAAGAGATAAAAAAATCAAGCAAATCACAAATTACATAAACCAAATAAAGAATAAGAAATACGACTTAAATATTGAAGAAAATACAGAGGATGAATTAAGTAATTTAAAAAATGAATTATACAAGATAACAATAATGTTAAAAGAAGAAAGTGAAATATCAAAAAAAGACAAAGAAAATTTAAAAATGTCTGTTGAAGATATTTCACATCAATTAAAGACACCACTAACATCAATAACTATAATGCTTGATAATTTAAAAGATAATCCTAACATGGAAGAAAAGACAAAACAGAAATTTATATTTGAAATAAGCAAACAAGTCGAATGGATTAACTGGTTAGTAATATCAATGTTAAAATTATCAAAATTAGATGCAAATGTAGTACAGTTCTATGATGAAAAAATAAACTTAAATAAATTTATTGGTGAAATAATCAAAAACTTAGAAATACCAATAGAAGTAAAAAATCAAAAAATCATTATTGATGGAAATGAAAATGTTTCATTTATTGGAGATTATAAATGGCAACAAGAAGCAATTACAAATATTATAAAAAATTGTATAGAACATAATGCAAATAACGGAACAATTTATATTAACTATGAAGAAAACAGCTTATTTACAAAAATAACAATACGAGATGAAGGAGAAGGTATACCAAAAGAAGATTTAAAACATATATTTGAAAGATTTTATAGAGGTAAGAATTCATCTGAAAATAGTGTTGGTATTGGACTTGCATTAGCTAAAAATATTATTGAAAAAAATAATGGTATGATAAATTGCAAGTCTGAACTTGACAAAGGAACAGAGTTTGTTATTAAATATATGAAGTGAAAATAAATTTATCAAAAAACATAAGAATAATGAGGAAAAACAAATGGAAAAATATTTTAGTAATAAAGATTATAGAATGTTATATTATGATAGCTTTTTTAAAACATTTGCAAATAGTATATATGCAGTATTTACACCTGTTATTTTATATAAAGCAGGTGTAAGTGTAACAATGATAATATTTATATTTATGGTTCAATTTTTAGTTATGGGAATATTCTCGCCACTAGCGGGAACTCTTTTAAGGAAAATTGGACCTGCAAATACTAAATTTTTAAGTTATATATTAAAAAGTATAAGTATGTTACTAGTACTTATAGTTGATACAAACATATATTACTATTTAGCAATATCAATTATACAAGGATTAAGTGGAGCAGCGAATAATCCATTAAATACATATATTCCAAGTAAAATTGTTGATGAAAAATTTAGAGGAAGATTTAACAGTTGTTCATACATTTTAAGATGTTTTTCTAGTATTATAGGTTATGTATTTGCAGGAACATTTTTAATAAAAGATAATAATTTAATCATAGTATTATCTGTATTTATGTCTTATCTAATTGCATATATAGCATTAGCACAAATAGATAAAAACAAATTACAATATGAAGTTAAAGCACCATTTAAAGAAAGTTATAAATATTTATTTAAAAAAAGCGAAAATACAAAATTAAAAATAGTAAGTGGTTTAAGAGGTTTTATAATAATAGAAAGATTAATAGCAGTTCCATTATATTTATACATATCAGTAAATAATTTAAAGACATTTACATCACTTTATATAAGTTCTACAATTGTAGAACTATTAAGTTTGTTTATAACAGGTGAAAAATTAGATAAAAATCGTGAAAAAACATTTAATATTATATCAATAATAAGAGGAGTTACAACAACTGTATTTTTATTTGCCAAGAATATGTATGTGCTAATGATAAATCAATCTGTGTATAAATTAGTTGATGATGTATATGATTCTTCATATTGTTCATTACAACAAAGCAAAGTTGAAAATGACAATAAAGATACTATGCTACTTTCCATTGTACATGAAATTAGCCTATGTTTATGGGAATTTTCAATTTTATTAGTATTCTTAATTATTAGCGTAGTAAATGTAGAAGCAACCTTTAAGTTTATGTTTTTGTGTTCACTATGGGTATTGTTTTTAAACGCTATATTAATAAAAAAATGGAATAATAATTCGAAATAAGAAAGAGGTAAAAAATGAATATAGGAATAGATATAGATAATGTAATATCAAACTTTAATGAGGTACTAAAAGAAGAATTTTTAAAGCACGATAAAGAACTAAGAAATACAGGAATAGTAAATCCTAATTTATACATGACAAAAGGAATGTTTGACTGGAGTGAAGATGAAATATGGGGATTTTATTTAGAAAACATAGAAAGAATAGCAAAAAGCTTAGAAGTAAAAACAGGAGCCAAAGAATATATTGATAAGCTAAAAGAAGATGGACACATGATTGTAATTATTACAGGAAGGGACAATGGAGACTATGCAGATCCATGGAATATGACAGAAAATTGGTTAAAACAAAAAGAGATAAAATATGACAAATTAATAATAACAGATGCTTATAAAAATAATAAACATACCAAAACAGATAAATGTTTTGAAAACAATATTGATATAATGATTGATGATTCGATACATAATTGTATGGATTGTATAGAAAACAATATAACAACACTTTTAATGGACACTCCATATAATAGAGCAGAAAAAGACATGATTAGAGTAAATAACTGGGAAGAAGTTTATGAATTTATAAAAAATTATAAAAGAGAAAAAATAAATGTAATACTAGATACAGATACATATAACGAATGTGATGACCAATTTGCATTAGCATATTTATTAAAAAATCAAGATAAATTTAATATTGAAGCGATTACAGTGGCACCATATTCTCATAGTGATAGAAAAGAAACAATAGAAGAAACAACAGAAAAAAGTTATAATGAAATTTTAAAAATATGTAATTGGTTAAATTTTGAAACAAAAAATAAAGTATTTAAGGGTTCAACGAATTATGTATGTAATGGATACAAGGGAAATAATGAGGCTGTTGACAAGATTATAGAAATAGCAACTAAAAATAAAAAGACATATATTCTTGCAATTGGAGCGATTACTAATGTTGCAGTTGCTATAAAAAAAGCACCAGAGATTATAAAAAATATAGAAATAATATGGCTAGGTGGGAATAGTTTCTTGACTAAAGATAATAATGTGGAGTTTAACTTTAGACAAGATGTACAAGCTGTTAGGGAAATATTTGAATCAAAAGTAAAATTGACTGTAATTCCATGTAAAAATGTAGCCTCAAATTTAGCAACTTCAATATATGAATTAGAACATTTCTTAAAAGGCAAAAATGAATTATGTGATTATTTATGCCAAAGATTTTATAATGATACATACCATGAAAATACAGAAAGAAGAGTTATTTGGGACATAAGTGTTATTGCATATATGATAAATAGAACTTGGTTTAAAACAGAACAAATCAGTTGTCCAATTATAAAAGAAGAGGCATCTTATGAACTAACAGAGAATAGACATAATATCACATTTGTAAATTATTTAAGTGCTAACAAAATTTATAGTGATTTATTTGAAAAATTAGTAAAGGAGTAGATATTAATGCAAAAATTTAATTACCATACACATACAAGAAGATGTGGACATGCTGATAATAATATGTCAGATGAGGACTTTGTAAAAGAATTTATAAAAAAGGGATTTACGAAAATAGCATTCACAGACCATTGTCCAGAAAAAGAAGAAATAGATCATAGAACTAACATGAGAATGAAATACAATGAAAAAAATGAATATTTAGATAGTATCAAAAGCTTAAAAGAAAAATACAAAAACAAAATAGAAATAGAGACAGGATTTGAAATTGAATACTTGCCTGGACAAGAAGAAAATTTATATGAACTAAAAAATGAAACAGACAAATTAATTTTAGGACAACATTTTATATATGGTGGAAAAAATGAATTGAAATGTTTTAGAAAACATGATTTTACTAATGAAGATATTTTAAAATATGCTGAATATATAAAAACAGCAATAGAGAAAAATATACCAAATATAATAGCTCATCCAGATTTATATATGTTAAGCAGGAATAACTTTGGAGAAGCAGAAGAACAAGTGGCTAGAATAATATGTAGTACGGCTGAAAAATATGGAATACCAGTAGAAATTAATTTATCTGACCCAGTTATGTATATAAGAAAACAAAAAGAAAAAGTAGAGTATCCATGTAAAGAATTTTGGAAAATTGCATCTGAATATAAAAATTTAAAAGTTTTATATGGAATTGATGCACATTGGAGAGAACAAATTAAATTATACGAAAAAGCAGTTGAATTAGCAAATGAAATTATTGGAAAAGATATCATAAGTAAACTACATTTTTGCAATGAAAATTTAGAGATTCAAGGAGAAAATATTTTATGAAATTAACATTAGAAAAAGCAAGAGAAATGTTAGAAGAAGCAAGAAAAAAATCAACAGACGACCGTTGGATTAATCATTCAATCTGCGTAGGAGATACAGCAGGAAAAATAGCAGAAAAGTTAAATTTAGATGTAAACTATGCAAAAACACTTGGATATATACATGACATAGGAAGAGGAATAGGAGACTCAAAAGACCATGTAATGAATGGATATTATTATTTAAAAGAATTAGGCTATGATGATGAATATGCAAATATTTGCCTAACACACTCTTATTTAAATAATGATATTTATTGTACAGCAGGAGGAATTCCAACAGATATACCTTTTAGAACAGAATTCATAAAAAAACACGAATACACAATATATGAGAAAATAATAAATTTATGTGATTTAATGTGTACTGATACTATAATGACTGTTGATAAAAGATTAATAGATTTAATAATTAGAAAAGGAGCACATGAAAATACACAATATCATATAAAAGAAACATATAAATTAAAACAATATATAGATGAACAATTAGGATTTAATCTTTATGATTTATTTCCTAGTATAAAGGAAAATTTATAGATGATTACTGAAATGTTTTGATTTTTTGTTAGAGGAATAGGAAAAGTAAAATGATATTTGAGAAAGAAAAAATAGAAGAAGCATTAAAATATTATTCAATAAAAGATAATAATTACAAAGAAAAATGCAATAAATGTATAAATGAAATAACAAAAGATGAAAAAATATATAAAAAAGCAAATGAAATATATGAAATCTTATATATTGATAAAACAGGAAAATTAATAGAACTATGGAAAGAAAAAGATATAAATTTATTATTTGGAGAAAAAGTAAATCCATTTATAACTAATGTATTGTTATTATTAGGTTATGAGTATCATAAAGAAAATATCAAAAAATATAAATTTGATGATGAACAAATACAAATTCAAAAACAAAGAGTAAGAGAATGCTTGTTAAATGACATTGTAAATAAACATTATGAAGGAATTAGAATTTCACAGATGCTATGGGGAACATATTTTATAAATGGACTATTATTAGAAAACGGAATATTGCAATTTGAACCAACTAATAATAGTAAAATTAAAATACATATACCAGAAGGAAAAAAATTAATAATTGATGATGTAAAAGAATCATTAAAAAATTCAAAAATATTACTAAAAAAATATTATAATATAGAAAATCCTCAATATGTTTGTGAATCATGGCTTTTAAGCAAAGAAATTGCAGATATGTTAGATGAAAAATCTAATATTATAAAATTTCAAAAACTATTTGATATAAAACCTTCCAAAAACGGAATAGACGATATTTTAAATTTTGTATTTAAATTAAAAGAATGTGAAAATTATGATGAATTATCAGAAAATACTAGCTTACAAAAATGTATAAAAGAATTTCTAAAAAATGGTGGAATAATATACGAAGGATATGGAGAATTAAAAAATAAACAATAAAAAAATGATTGTAATGGATTTGGATGGAACACTATTAAATAAAAAAAAGACTGTAACAGAAATATCAAAAGAATATTTAAAACAAAGGAGAAAAAAAGATGGAACAAGAAAATAGAAAATACATAGCAATAATTGCATTTTTAAGAAAATTTTTAAACGTATTCTTTTCACTATTTTTTAATATATACATTTTAAAAATAGTAAATAATGATATGAACTTTATATTAAAATACACAATTTATTCAGTATTTTTAAGTGTTATATTGGAATACATATTATTAAAGATAATCAATTCAAAAAATGCAGGTATAATATACAGATCAAGTTTTGTACTAAGTGCAATAAGCATTTTTTTATTAATAATATTTAAAGAAAATATAGTTAAATATATATATTTATTTAAAACATTAGACACAATGAAATCTTTATTTTATGCAGTACCATATGAACTTATTATAATAGGTTCAAACACGAATAAATCAATGAGCAGTTATTTAGCAAACTTAAATATTCTTGAAAATATTACAGCAATATTAACACCAATGTTTTCAGGATTTATAATAGAAAAATTTTCATACAATGTACTATTTATAACTTTAGGATTAGAAACACTATTAATTATTGCAATATCAATGAAAATTAAAGACTTTACAGTACAAGATAGTAAAATGAAAATAAAAGAATTTTGGAAAATAGCTAAAGAAAAAACTCACATAAAAGACATATATAAATGTATGTTTTTCAGAAGAATATCATCACAAGGAGCAATGACAGAATTACTACCTATTGTATTATTTTTAAGATTAGGCACAGAAATGAGCTTTGGAAGTTATAATACATTATTTGCAGTAATATCAATTATTTCTTTACAAATTTTAAAAATAATAAATAGTAAAAAAGTAAATAAAAAATTTTATCCATATATGGCTATAATCATTTTTGTTTCTTCATTATTGGTGGTATTTAATTCAAGTTTTGTAACACTATTGATTTATTATATATTAATGAATTCTTTTGGAACTATAATAGAATCAGAATCATGTAGTGCAATTTATTCATCTATTAAAGTTGATAATCTAGAACAATATAGAAAAGAACATATGATGGTATTTAATATATACATGTTTGTGGGACAAGTTATAAGTTATAGTTTAGTATATGTCTTATATAATTATTTTTATAATGTAAATATACTTTCAATATCAATTTCAATATTGATGTTCTTCTTGATAATAGCTACAATTTATTTAAGAAAAACCGAACAATATTTATATGACAATAATTAATGAATTAGACAAAGCAAGCAAAAAGTAGTGCATTTTTAAAACAATTATGCTATAATAAAAAAAGTAAAGTAATTAATATTTTAAACTATGACCAAATGAGATAAGGAGAAGTGTGAATGATTAATTTTACAAATTGTAAAGAAGAATTAAATAATTATAAAGGTTCAGAAAAGAAAAAAACACTGATATATGATGGAAAAAAATACTTAGTAAAATTTCCTGACCCAATAAGAGAAAAAAACAAAAATATTTCATATATAAATAATGCATTTTCAGAGTATATAGGAAGCAATATTTTTAAAATGGTAGGATTTCCAACTCAAAATACAATTATAGGAGTATACAAATACAACGAAAAAGAAAAAATAGTATGTGCGTGTGAAGATTTTACAAATTCCAATAAAGTTTTATATGAATTTGAGAATCTTGCATTAAGTACAAATCCAGACAAAAAGATAGAAACAGAATTAACTGATATTTTAAATGTCTTAGATGAAAATAATATAATTAATATACCAAAAATAAGAGAAAAATTTTGGGATATGTTTGTTATAGACAGTTTGATAGGAAATACAGATAGACACAATGGAAACTGGGGTTTTTTAGTAGATATTAAAACAAATAAAATAGAATTTGCACCAATATATGATTGTGGTTCATGTTTAAATCCTATGATAGATGATGATGAAATAAAAAAACTACAAGATAATGATATAAAAAATTTAGCAATAAATTGCTATTCTTGTCTAAAAGAAAATGGTAAAAAAATAAATTATATGACATATATAAAGGAATGCAAAAATGAAGAATGTAATAAAGCTATTTTAAGAGTATTTAAAAATATAAAAATAGATGAAATAAATAAATTTATAGATGGAATTTCTTGTATGTCTAATGAAAGAAAAGAATTTTATAAGAAGATAATTAATATAAGATATAAAATAATTAAAGAAGTTTACAACAAAATAAATAATGAAAAGATTGATGCATAACAAGTATCAATCTTTTTTATATAACAAAAGTGACAAAATTTATAGTCAAAAAGTCACTTAAAAGTCACTTTAAAAACTTATACTAAATATAACAAAAATCCAAGAGGGGGAAAAAATATGGAAATATTAAAAGTTGAAAACTTAAACAAAATTTATGGAAAAGGAGAAAATCAAGTAAAAGCAGTAGATAACATATCATTCTCTGTTGAAAAGGGAGAATTTGTTGCTATAATAGGAGCTAGTGGAAGTGGAAAATCAACACTATTACATTTAATAGGAGGAGTAGATAGACCAACATCAGGAAAAGTTTATATAGATGGAAAAGATATATACACTTTAAATGATGACAATCTAGCAATTTTTAGAAGAAGACAAGTAGGATTAATTTATCAATTTTATAATTTAATACCAGTATTAAATGTATCTGAAAATATAACTTTACCAACAAAATTAGATGGTAGAAAAGTAAATGAGGCTAAATTAAATGATTTATTGAAAACGTTGGGATTAGAAAAAAGAAGAAATAATTTACCAAATCAATTATCAGGAGGACAACAACAAAGAGTATCTATAGGAAGAGCTATGATGAATGAACCAGCCTTAATGCTTGCAGATGAACCAACAGGCAACTTGGATTCAAAAGCAAGTGAAGAAATTATATCATTATTAAGACTTTCAAATAAAAAGTACAATCAAACTGTAATTATAATAACACATGATGAAAAGATAGCACTAGAAGCGGACAGAATTATAACAATAGATGATGGAAGAATAATAAAAGATGAAAGGAACGGAAAATAATGAAAGTTTTAAATGAATTAAGTGTAAAAGATTTAAAGCTGAATAAAAAAAGGTCAATAGTAATTATAATAGGAATTATTTTATCAACAGCTTTGATTTGTGCAGTTGCTGGGCTTATAACAAGTTTTCAGCAAACATTTATAGAAACAGCTAAAAATAGTAAAGGAAATTATCATGCTATTTTTTATAATGTTCCAAAAGAAGGACTTAAATATATTGAAGAAAATAGAAATGTAAAAGACTATTATTTATCAGAAGAAATGGGCTATAGTTATATACCAAATGCTAAAGCTACAGAAGAAAAACCATATGTAAATATTATTGCAATGAATGAAAAATTTTTAAATAATATGGCTATTAATATTCAAAGTGGTAGATTACCAGAAAACGATAGTGAAATTGCTATATCAACTAGAATAAATGAAAAATTTAAAACAAATTATAAAGTTGGAGATACTATAACATTAAATGTTGGAGAATTAAAAGAAACTTCAGATAATCAGAAATCAAATTATTATGATGAATCACAAATTAAAGAACCAAAACAAACAGATGAAATAAAACAAGAGGAACAAACAACAGAAAATGAAATTGAAAATACAACTCCAAAAACATACAAAATAGTAGGAATAATAGAAAGACCATCAATAGCAATAGAACCATATGAAGTAGATTGGTTTACTGTTATAACAAAAATGCAAAATGTAAATAAAAAAGCAAATATTGCAGTATTATATACAAATCCATTTGAATATAAAAATAATACAGAGAAAATAAATCAAATGGTTAAAGCACAAGCTGGAACAGAAGCAAATGATTATAATGTAGTACCTGGATTAAACACAGCATATAAAAGCTACAAATATGATTTGAAAATAAATACAGAACTATTATCATATGAAGGGGCAAGCTTAAGTGACGAAACTCTAAAAACAATTTACGGATTAGGTGCATTCATAATTGGAATAGTATTAGTATCAAGTGTATTTGTTATTAGAAACGGATTTGCAATATCAATAACAGAAAGATTAAAACAATATGGAATGTTATCAAGTATTGGTGCAACGAAAAAACAAATCAAAAAGAGTGTATATTTTGAGGGCTTTATATTAGGACTAATAGGAATTCCTCTAGGAATCTTAAGTGGAGTATTTGCAATTTATGTATTAGTTCAAGTTGTAAATTACATATTAAAAGATTATGTATCAGGAGGAACTTTATTAACATATAAAATGTCATGGTTTGCAGTAATTGTAAGTATAATAGTATCAGTTATAACAATTTGGCTATCATGTAGAAAATCAGCAAAAAAAGCATCAAAAATAACTCCAATCCAAGCAATAAGAAGTTCAGAAGATGTTAAATTAAAAAATAAAAAATTGAAATGTCCAAAAATAATAACAAAAATATTCAAAACAGGTGGAGAAATAGCATACAAAAACTTAAAAAGAAGCAAGAAAAAATATAGGACAACAGTAATTTCTATAATAGTAAGTGTAGTAATATTTATTGCAATTTCAAGTTTTATACAATACGGATTCAAAATGTCTTCAGCATATTATACAGAAATGAACTATAATTATGTAGTTTATGGAAGAGTGAGTGTATCAAAAGAAGATACAGAAGAATATGCAAAAGAACAAGCTAAAAATTTAAAAATATTAACAGATATTTCAAATTTACCAGACATAGGAGAATTTTCAATAAATAAAAGCAATGTATTTGAAATAGAAATGGATGAAAAACATAAAGCAGATTTAACAGAATACGGCAAAAATGTAAGAAAATCATATATTGAATATTCTGAAGATTCAGCGGAAAAACAAGTAGATAATATTAATATAGTTTCATTAAGTAAAAATGAGTATGAAAGATTTTTAAAGAAAATCGGAGGAAATTATGAAAGTTATAAAGATGGTGCAATATTAATAGATGGTAGCATAAACTACATAGATGGAAAAAGACAACAAGGAAATATGTATAAATGGCAAAAAGGAGACACTGTAACTGGAAGAATAGATGGAAAAAATTATGAAATAAAAATTGTTGCAAGAACAGAAGAAAAACCAAAAGGTATATTAAGTGAATATATTTCAAATTCTTATTTTATAGTAAGTGAAGATTTTATGAACAAAATAGGAAGTTATAATTCATCTACGTTATATGCGCAATCTCAAAATGCATCAAAATTAGATGAAGAAGTAGAACAATATAAACAAGAAAATAACCTTACACAAACTGATATGTATTCAGTAAATTTAGAAGAATCCGCAAAAGCAGAAAATGCTATAGTATTAGTAATTTCAATATTCTTATATGGATTTATAGCAGTAATAACATTAATTGGAATAACAAACATATTTAATACAATCACAACAAATATGAACTTAAGAAAAAAAGAATTTGCCATGTTAAAATCAATAGGAATGACAAAAAAAGAATTTAATAGAATGATTAGATTAGAAAGCATTTTCTATGGTGTAAAAGCTTTGGTTATAGGTATTCCAATAGGAATTGTATTATCTTATGGTATGTATAATGTATTTAAAAATAGTATGGAAATGGTATATGTTTTACCAATCAAGGCAATCTGTATTTCTATAATATTTGTGGCTATTGTTATTGGAATTATTATGAAATATTCAATGAGTAAAATTAATAAACAGAATATTATTGAAACTATTAGAAATGATAATATTTAAAATTAATGGAACGTTCTACTATATAAGAACGTTCTTTTTGTTATAAAATAACTGGAAATCTTTTGAAAAATATGATATAGTATGAACAGCAATGAAACATTAAAAAAGTAATAATTTACTTTTTATTAGATTTTGTTATAGTTATTAGACATTAGGAGATGAAAAATTTGAAAAATAGCATTTTAGACTATGAACAAGTAAATCAAATATTAGATAATTTTTCAAAAGATAAAAAATTTATAGAATTAAGCGATTTAGGTAATACGGAAAAAGATTTACCTATAAGACATTTTAAAGTAGGTAATGGAAAGAGCGATATTGTAATTACCGGGGCAACACATGGAAGTGAAATAATTACAACAGATTTTATATTAAAACTAATGAGTGATATAAAAAATAATGAAAAAGAATGGAATAATGTTTTAAAAGAATTTACAATACATTTAATTCCAATGCTTAATCCAGAGGGATATCTGATTTCTTCTTGTGCAGTAAGAAAATTAATTCCTAGAGATATGGAACAAGAAGAAGCAGAAAAAATATGCAAAAAATATTATATGGCATATAGAAGTGATGATATTAATAAAAATGTAAAAAAAGAACATTTAGAAATGTTTGAAAATATAAACTATAGATGTATTCCTGATAAATACGAAAATGTAAGAAAATCAGTAAAATCTATTCTTGATAAATATGCAGATTTGCCTCAAAATTGTTTGCATATATGGAGTGCTAATGCAAATGGTGTAGATATACAGGCAAATTCAAAATATAATCCTAAAATATCTCAAATATTAAATGGTGAAGATATTTATATGCAAAGCCCAAGACATAATATTTTAAATATTTCACATCCAGGACCAATAAATTGTCCATTTGATAAAGAAAAAGGATTTAAAATTGAAAAAGAAACTTTAGCTATATCTAATTTGTTAGATTTATTATATAAAAAAGGAAAATTATTTGCGTATTTGAATTATCATAGCACAGGAAGTGTTATATTTCAAAGACCAGCAACCCAAATAGAAAATAAAAAAATTAAAAGAGAAGATATATTTAAAAAGGAAATAACTAATTATATGTTAGCCAAAACATATCAAGAAAAAACTTATAAGAACTCAGGATTAGATGAAAATGGAAATGATAAAAAAGAAAGTTCAAAATATGAAATCTATGTTAACGAGGCTAATGCAACATCTACAAATGATATGTTTAGACTAAAATACCCACAAAATTTACTTATAGAGCTTTCAGGTATGGGTGGAAATCCAATAGCTCCATATGGAGATATTAAAGAAAATTATAAAAATACAATAAATTCAAATTTAGATTCAATAAAATATACTTTAAAGGTAGCAAGTATTGCACAAATGATATCAGAATCTGCTTATCAAGTAATCAAAAAATTTGAAGGAAAAGTAGAGTATCAAGAAGTAACAGAAGTTCAAGATATAATTTACAAAGAATTTGCTAAAAAGATAAAATCTATGCAAAGTAATAAAGAAGAGAAAGAAATAGAAGAAAATGATAGATAACAAAATTAATGTTTTAATAAATAAAAATAAGTCAATTTTAAAATTTGATAAATGTGATTTGGAAACAACAGCATTTATTGGAAAAAATGGTGCAACTATAAACAAACAAGAAGGAGATGACTGCACGCCGATAGGTGAGTTTGAATTAGGATTAATTCTAGGAACACATGATGAAATTTGTAACAAAAATGTAAATTATAAAAGAATAGATGCTAATATGTATTGGGTAGATGACAGTAATTCAAAACATTATAATAAATTAGTAGATATAACTAAAATAGAAAAAGATTGGAATAGTGCGGAGCATTTAATAGATTACCCAATTCAATATGAATATTTAATAGAAATAAAGAGCAATCCTCTTAATATTCCTAACAATGGGAGTGCAATATTTCTTCATTGTAGTAACAATACTGCTACTCATGGTTGCATTGCAATAAATAAAAAAGATATAGAAAAATTAATTAATAATATAGACAAAAATACTAAAATAAATGTGAAAAAATTATAATAGTGTTAAAGAAAAGGTAATTTTTAAAAATTGACAACTTTGACATAAAGTGGTAAAATTATAAAGTAAAAAATGCTTAGGAGGTAACTATGCGGACAGAAGATGGGATTTTTATTTTAGACTCAAAAGAAATGGAAAAGTCAAAATTTGAAGGAGTGATGGTTTCTAAAGTTGAAGAAAATCAAAAAAGAAATAGCATTATTGCAAAAAAAGGATTTTATGATACAAAAGGAAATTATCAAACAAAATTAATTACGTTAATTTATTTTGAAAAAGATGAATTGAATGTAAGAAGTTTAAGAAAAATTTTGATAGGCATTGTAGGTGCAATGAAACCATTGGATCCTAAAATTCCAAAAATAGCTGTAACCGAAGATGTTATGAAATTACTTAAATAAATTTATTAAGTAATCGAAAGAAAATGTAACCTATTAAATTATTATTTAAAGGAGAAAAATATTATGAATGTGCTAATAGCTATGACAAGAGAACAATGCAGAAGAGATAAAGAATTTGTGATATATAATTATATAGCATCACAGATAAAAGTGACACCAGAAAAAATGCGGACCGATTTAAAGGAAAAGTTTGGATTAGAATTTACAGAAAAAGAAGTTGAAGAAATAATTTCAGAGTATGTAAGAGCACAAATACTTTCACCACGATTAAGATATTATATTCGTAAAGGTTAAACAATAATTTAAATGTTACACAAAAGGGAAGCCATTGGCTTCTCTTTTCAGTTAAAAAGAATAAACTTTGTATAAAAATATTGAAACAAAGCAAAGCATGTGATATATTAAAAATATAATAAAAATTCAACTAATGGAACCAATGGGACGTTCTTTAATTGGTTGAAAAATAGGAGAATACAAATGTATTATACATATATGTTAAGATGTTCAGATAATTCAATATATACAGGAATGACAAACAATTTAGAAAAAAGATTAAATGAACATAAAACCAAAAGTAAAAATGGAGCAAAATATACAAAATCACATGATGTAATAAAACTAGAGACAGCTTGGAAAAGCAAAGAAAAATCTTTAGCATGCAAATTAGAATATCAAATAAAAAATTTAACAAAACAGCAAAAAGAAAATTTGATAAATGGAGAAAAATTATCAACTTATTTAAAAGGAAAAATAGATTGTAGAAGATATAGAAAAATTTAGTGAAACAAAATTTCATTGGCTCACTGTTTAGAAAGGAAAAAGATATGCCAAACTGGACAAAAGAACAAAAACAAGCAATATATGAAAAAAATTCAAACTTACTAGTAGCCGCAGCAGCAGGAAGCCGGAAAAACAGCAGTATTAGTAGAAAGAATAATAAATAAAGCAATAAATGAGAATATAGATATAAATAAATTGCTAGTCGTAACATTCACAAATGCAGCAGCTTCAGGAATGAGAGAAAGAGTGTTAGATGCAATATATAAAAAACTAGAAGAAGACCCAGAAAATGAAAATTTACAAAGGCAAATAACATTATTAAATATGGCTAGTATATGTACAATAGATTCATTCTGTCTAGAAGTAGTAAAAAATAATTTTTTCGAATTAAATAATGTATCACCAAATTTTAGAATAGCAGATACACCAGAAATAGAACTATTAAAACAAGAAATCTTAGATGATATATTTGAAAAAAAGTATGAAGAAGATGATAGTGATTTTACAAAATTAGTAAATACATATACAAGTTATAGAGATGACACACCATTAAAAGATTTAGTTCTAAAAATTCATGGTTATATTGGTTCAAGCCCATTTCCTAAAGAATGGCTACATGAAAAAATAGAAATGTTTAATTTAGATGGAAAGTTAAATGAAGATTTCAGCAAAACACCATGGGGAAGTGTGTTATTAGAAGAACTAGATGAAGAATTAATAGATGATATAGCTGTTTTAGAAGATGCAAGAGAAAGTTTGACAAATGATAAAGATTTAGAAGTATTTGAACAAATAATAGCATCAGATATAAAACAATTAAAAACACTACAAGATAATTTACAAAATTGGGATTCTGCATATGAAATTGCTCAAAATATAAAATTTCAACCTTGGTCAAGAAAAAAAGTAGAATCAGAAATAAAAGCAGAAGCAAAAGAAATAAGAGATACCGTAAAAGAAAAATTCAATAAAAAAATAGGCAAAATATTAACAACAGATTCTAAGCAATCTAATCAAGATATTTTTGATATGTATGATATTCTTAAAAAACTAGAAAAATTAATATTAGAATTTGATGAAGTATTTTCAAAAAGGAAAAGAGAAAAAAATATAGTAGACTTTACAGATATAGAACATTTTGCATTAGAAATATTAGTAAAAAAAGATGAAAATGGAAATGTAATAAAAACAGATGTAGCAAAAAAATATACTGAAAAATTTGAAGAAATAGCAATAGATGAATATCAAGATAGTAACTTAGTACAAGAATATATATTAACATCAGTATCAAGAGAAAATAATATCTTCATGGTAGGAGATGTAAAACAAAGTATATATAGATTTAGACAAGCAATGCCAAGACTTTTCCTTGATAAATACAACAATTATGAAAAAATAGAACTCGATGAAACAGAAAGAAATGTTCCAATAAATGGAAGAAAAATACAGCTATTTAAAAACTTTAGAAGTAGAGACAACATATTAGATTTTACAAATTTAGTATTCAAAAACATAATGAGCGAAACACTAGGAGAAGTAGAATATGATAGAAATGAATACTTGAATTTTGGAGCAGAAGATTACCAAAAGGTGAATCAAAATTTAAAGACTGAAATTGATATAATTGAAGTAAAAAAAGATGACCAAGATTTATATGAAAATAATGAAAATGATACAGAAGAAGATGATTATGGCTCAAACAATAAAAATAGTGAATATATAGAAGATTTAAAACATTTAGATGAAATAGAAGTTGAAGCAAAATATGTTGCTAAAAAAATAAAAGAATTAATAGACAGTAAATACCAAGTATATGATAGGAAATCAAAAAGTTTTAGAGATATAAAATATAAAGACATAGCAATATTATTAAGGTCAACAAAAAATAAAGCAAATATATTTGAACAAGAAATAATAAACAATGGAATGCAAGTATTTTCAGATAGTACACAAGAATATTTAGAATCAATAGAAATCCAAACAATAATGAGTTTATTAAAAATAATTGATAATCCAATACAAGACATACCACTAGTAACAGTTCTGAGGTCTAGTATAGGTGGATTTACAGATAATGAATTAGTAGAAATACGTTTGTCAGATAAATACGATAATTTTTACGAATGTATGAAAAAGGCAAAAATAAATGTTGGAGAAAAATTAAAAGAAAAAATAGAAAAATTTTTAAATAACTTAGAAAATTGGAGGAAAGAACAAGAATATTTAGCTTTAGACGAATTAATTTGGAAAATATATTCAGATACAGGTTATTACAATTATGTTGGATTAATGCCAAATGGAATACTAAGACAAGCTAATTTAAGAATATTATTTGAAAGAGCTAAAAAATATGAAACAGCAAGTTTTAAAGGATTATATAATTTCATTAACTTTATGGACAAATTAAAAATAAATTCAGGTGACTTGAGCTCAGCAAAAATAATTGGTGAAAATGATGATGTAATTAGAATTATGAGCATTCACAAAAGTAAAGGACTTGAATTTCCAATAGTATTTCTTGTAAATTCAAATAAACAATTCAATGAGCAAGACATAAAAAAAGAACCAGTGCTTTTACACCAAGAACTTGGAATTGGTGCAAAATACATAGATTACAATGCACAAATAAAATATGATACACTTACTCGCCAAGCGGTTAAAAAGATAATAAAAACAGAAAGTATATCAGAAGAAATGAGAATATTATATGTTGCACTAACAAGAGCAAAAGAAAAATTATTTATAACAGGAACTTCTAAAAACTTAAGTAAAAAACTAGAAGATTTAGAAAAACAAACAGAAATATATCATAAAACCAAAGAAAAAATAAATCCTGTACTAGTAAAAAAATATAAATCATATTTAGATTGGATTTTGCTAGTATATCAATATGAAAAAAATAGCACACAAGATTTACTTGAATTAAACATAATTGATAGAGATGTTTTTTCAAAATTAAACAAAACAGATATACAAGAAATAAATTCACAAAAAATAAAAGAACTTATGGAAAATAAAGACATAGAAATTTCCAAAGAACAGATGGAAGATATAAAAAATAAGATAGAGTATGAATATCAAAATAAATTAGCAACAACAATTCCAACTAAAAGTTCAGTTACAAAAATCAAACAAATGCAACAAAAAACTCTAGGGGTTAACATAGAAAGTCTAGATGAAAATCCTACAGATGTTCAAGAAAATAAGGAAAAGAAAATTGATTTTGGTAAACCAAAATTTTTACAAAATGATGAAGAACAAAAAATAACACCAGCTCAAAGAGGAACTTTAGTACATTTATGTATGCAAAAATTAAACTTCAAAGAAGAATATAATTTAGAAAAAATATCTGAATTAATACAAAAATTAAAAAACAAAGAAATAATAACAGAAAAAGAATCCAAAGCAATTAATATGTCAAAAATACTTAACTTCACAAAATCAGACATTGCAAAGGAACTAAAAGAAGCCAAAGAAATCTATAAAGAAAAACCATTCTACATAAATGTGCCAGCAAGAGAAATATATAAAGAAAATTGTGAGGAAAATATATTAGTACAAGGAATTATAGATTTATATTATATTGATAAAGATGATAATTTAAAATTATTAGATTACAAAACAGATTATGTAGAACCTGGAAATGAACAAGAATTAGTAAAAAAATATTCAAAACAATTAGAATTATACAAAGAAGCATTAGAAGAAGCTTTGAATAAAAAAGTCGAAAAAGTATATATATATTCGGTTTACTTAGAAAAAACAATTGAAATTTAAGCAAAAATTTGATATAATATGTCAAAATTAATAAAGAAATGGAGAAAAAATATGAGTAGAATGAAAACATTTTTTAAATATGCAATGTGGGTAATACTATTTTTCATCTTTTCAGAAATAATGATAAATATCAATTTAGAAACAGTATATAGAAATATTGGAAGAAAAGATAACTTACCACAAATAACAATATATCAAGCACAAGCTACAAAAGTAAACGGAAGAATAAAAGGAACAATAAAAAATCAAGCTGAAAATAAAATAGAATCCAAATATATAAAAGTAGATTTTTACTCAGAAAGAGATGTTCTATTAGGAACAAAATACATAGATGTATCTGCAATGAGAGAAAATGAAACACAAGATTTAGAACTATATTTTAAATTGCAAAATGTTGATTATTACGAAATGAGTTTCACAAATGAAAAAACAGAAAGCGAAATAACATTACTACCACAAGATTTAACAATAAGCCAAATACGTTGGCTATCATTTTTAACATTTCTGTTAATATATTAAAAAGAAAGTGAAACATTAAAAATATGAGATATTATAAAACAGAACCAGCAGAACAAGAAACTACAATAAATATTTTATACAAAGAGCGAATTATAAGAATTTATAGTAGTAGAGTAGAAACAATTGAAAAATTAACTAAAAAAATTGGAGAACCTGACCATAGATATAAAAAAAGCAAAACTTATTGGAGCGGAGCTTGTTGGGAAATACAATTTGCAGATATTGAAAGAGTAAAAGAAATTTTAAATAAAGAAATTATTTTAGATGATAATGTTAAAGTAGAAAGAAGACCAGAAGATAATAAAACAAACGAGAAAAATGATTTTTATCAAATTTCAATGTTGTAAAATGTAAAACGAAAGAAGTGGTACAAATGATACAATTATTTTATATCAAAAAGAAAGTAAAACAAATGAAAACAACTGATAAAGAACTATTTGAAAAATATCAGCAAATTTCAAAATATTCATCAGAACAAATATTAAAAGAATATAAAACCAATGAAAAAGGCTTAACACAAAGCGAATATGAAAAAAGAATAAAAGAAAATGGCATAAATGCAGTTGTAAAAAAAGAGAAGAAAAGTTGGTTTTCTTTTCTTTTAAAATCTTTTAACGACAAATTTATCTATATTTTGTTTTTATTAGCAATAATAGATTTTGCATTAGCTGATAAACTAGGAGCTGGAATAATAATAGGAATTGCAATAGTTAGTGCATTAATTAAATTTGCACAAGACTATTCTTCATATAAATTTAATCAAAAATTAAAAGCTCAAATATATTCTAGTACAAATGTAGTAAGAAATGGAAAAGAAAAAGAAGTAAAAGTAGAAAATGTTGTAATAGGAGACATTATAAAACTAAATGCAGGTTCAATAATTCCAGCAGATGTAATGCTTATAGAAACTAAGGACTTATTCTTAAATCAATCTGTATTTACAGGTGAAAGTGTTTTAGTAGAAAAAACAACACAAACAAATGATGCAAATGGAATATTTGATATTAACAATATTTGTTTAATGGGTTCAAGTGTCGTAAGTGGAAGTGGAACAGCTGTAGTAATTCAAACTGGATTTAATACATATCTTGGAAGAATGAGTAAAGAAATTGATACAAAAAAAGAACCAACAAATTTTGAAAAAGGAATGGATGGAATAACAAAACTATTAATTAAATATATGGTAATAGTATCAATAGCAGTATTTTTGATATATGCAGTTATAAGACATGATTTAATGGAAGCTTTATTATTTGCTTTATCAGTAGCTGTTGGAATCACACCAAGTATGTTACCAATGATTGTTAATGTAAATTTGACAAAAGGAAGTAAAACCTTAGCTAAAAAGAAAACCTTAGTAAAAAATAGTCAATCTATCCAAAATTTAGGAGCTATAGATATATTATGTACAGATAAAACAGGAACATTAACCCAAGACAAAATCACACTACAAAAATATATAAATGTTCTTGGAGAAGAAGACATAGAAATATTGCAATATGCTTATTTAAATAGTTATTATGGAACAGGAATAAAAAATTTAGTAGATAAAGCTGTAATTGCATATGGAAATAAACACAAAATAAAAGAAGTATTAAAAGAATACGAAAAAGTAGACGAAATACCATTTGACTATGTAAGAAAAAGAATGAGTGTAGTCGTAAAAAATGAAGAAGGCTACAGAATGATTACAAAAGGTGCTATTGAAGAAATATTAAAATGTTGTAAAGATGTAAAATATAAAGACCAGATAATGCCGTTAACAGATGAATTAATAAAGCAAATAGAAGTAAATGCAAATAATTTATCAAATATAGGAATGCAAGTAATAGCCTTAGCATCAAAAAGAGAATATCAAGGAGCAAATATATTTAATAGTCAAGATGAAAAAGATATGACATTTGTAGGGTATGTAGCATTTCTAGATCCACCAAAAAAAGAAGTAAAGAAAACATTAAATGATTTAAGAAAAATAGGTGTACATACAAAAATATTAACAGGAGATAATGCCTATGCAACAAAAAATATCTGTAGTATAGTAGGATTAAAATCAGAAAATATTATAACAGGTGTTGAATTAGATAAATTAAATGATGAAGAATTATCTAAAAAAATAGAAGAAGTTGATGTATTTGCAAGATTAAACCCATTGCAAAAAGAAAGAGTTGTAAATACATATAAGAAAAATGGTCATGTTGTGGGTTATATGGGAGATGGAGTAAATGATGCACCATCATTACATACAGCAGATGTTGGAATATGTGTAGACTCAGCAACAGATATTGCAAAAGAAGCAAGCGATATTCTACTACTTGAAAAAAGTCTACAAGTGGTTTATGATGGAGTAATAGAAGGAAGAAAAGTATATGGAAATATCATAAAATATATGAAAATGGCTTTAAGCTCAGACTTTGGAGATGTATTTAGTATATTAATAGCAAGTATATTCTTACCATTTTTACCATTATTACCAATTCAAATGTTAATCCAAGACTTTTTATATGATATTTCTCAAGTTGCAATACCATATGATGATGTTGATAAAGAATTTATAGAAAAACCAAGAAAGTGGGAAACAAAAGGACTTGGAAAATTTATGAATGTTATGGGAATAACAAGTTCTGTAACAGATGTAATTGCATTTATTGTATTCTGGTTTGTATTTGGATATAATAGTATTGAAAAACAAGCATGGTTCCAAACCGCTTGGTTTGTTGAATGTTTAATTAGTGAAACAATGATAATTCATTATATAAGAACTTCAAAAATGCCATTTATTGAATCAAAAGCAAATAAAATACTTACAACATCAACCTTTATTACAATTGCTGGAACAATAATAACGCCAATACTTTTACATAGTGTAAAATCTTTCAATTTTGTTATTTTACCTATGAAATATTATTTGTTTGTAGTGATATTGTTAATTATTTATACAGTTCTTGTACAGAAAGTAAAGAAAATATATATTAAGAAATATGGGGAATGGCTATAATTAAAAGCTCCTAAAATCATATGTATTTTAGGAGCTAAAATATTATTATTTTAATAAATTTACAATAATTTTAACAACATTATCAATCATAATATCATAATTTAATTCTTTATGCTTATGATAAACTATTTCATGGCACAAATCATCAATCAAATTTATTGAAATATGAACATTTTCAAGAATATTTTTTTCATCAAAACCACTTTTAATTAACAAATTAGCAATAGTTTGAGTCATATACATTTCATGGTCTTGAAAAAATTTAGCTATCTGTTTATCAGAATGAGTCATTGCTGTTATTTCTTCATGAGCAGATTGTGATAGCTTGTGAGTTTTTATAAAACTTGTAATCATTTTTCTTAAAATTATATCTAAATTTTCCTTATTAACTTCAGTTTCTACTATATTAAGCATTGGGTAGAAAATATCTTTTGAATATTTCTTAATTCCTTCTAATAAAATATCATATTTATCTCTGAAATATTGGTAAACAATTCCTGTAGAAACACCTGCTAATTTTGCAATTTCTGCTGTATTTGTGTTGTAATAACCTTTTTTGCATATAAGTTCAAATCCAGCTTCTATTATTTTTTCTTTTTTCTCTATTGAACGTTTTTGAATTGGTTCTCTAATTTCGTTAGAACTCATGATGACCTCCTAAATTTTTGTTTATAGATATTATAGTTGCTATGAAAATAAAAGTCAATGAAAAAATATTATTTAGTAATCTATTGACAATATAAAATCATAAATATATAATATCTACAAATATGAAATAAATTTCACATAAAAGGAGGATGCTATGGAAAAAATAGTAGATATAAAAAATGTAAGTAAAATTTACAAAACAGGAGAAAAAGAATTCAAAGCACTAGATGACATTGAACTATCAATAAACAAAGGAGAATTTGTTGTAATACTTGGACCATCAGGTGCAGGAAAATCAACATTATTAAACTTAATAGGAGGAATGGACACACCAACATCAGGAAGTATCAAAATAGATGGTGAAGAAATATCAAAATACAATGAAACAAAACTCAGCGAATATAGAGCAGAAAATATTGGATTTATTTTTCAATTTTATAACATATTACCAACTTTAACAGTTTTAGAAAATGTAGAATTAGTAAAAGATATCGTAAAAAACGGTAGTGATTGCAAAGAGGCAATAAAAGCTGTTGGACTTGAAGAACATATGAAAAAATTTCCAAATCAATTATCTGGAGGTGAACAACAAAGAGTATCAATAGCTAGAGCTATTGCAAAAAATCCAAAACTATTATTATGTGATGAGCCAACAGGTGCATTAGATTCAAAAACAGGTGCACAAGTTTTAAAAATTTTGAAAAAACAATGTGATGGAAACAATGGAGCTAATACAGTAATCATAGTAACACATAATAGTTTAATTGCCGATATTGCAGATACAGTAATAAGAGTAAAAAACGGAAAAATTGAAAGTGTAACTGCGAACCCAAATCCTAAAAAGATAGATGAGGTGACTTGGTAATGAGCAGATTAAATAAAAAAATATTAAGAGAAATTAAATTAAACAAAATGCAATTTTTTAATATTTTCATTATGGTATTTTTAGGGGTATTTGTATTTGCAGGTGTTCATGCATATATGGATGGAATGAAAATTAGTGGAGATAAATACTATGAAAGCAACAATTTACAAGATATCTGGCTTTCAGGAGAAAACTTTACAGATGAAGATTTAAAAAATGTAAAAGAAATTAGTAATGTAAAAAATGCAGAAAGAATTTTAAATATAAGAACAGAATTAGAAAATTATAAGGATGTAAGCTTAGACACTAATTTCATAGAAACAAATGAAATTTCAAAAATGTACATAGTAGATGGAGAAGAATTTTCAAAAGACAAAAAAGGAGTATGGTTAGATAGTTATTTAGCTAAAAATTTGGATTTAAAAGTTGGAGATGAAATAACTTTTAAATATAAAGATTACGAAATGAAAGAAAAAATATTAGGATTAATAACAGTTCCAGACCATATATATTCAGTAAAAGACGAAAGTACAATATTCCCAACGCATAAAGATTTTGGATTTATATACCTTTCAGTAAATGAATTTCCAATCCAAGATTATATGATATATAATCAAATAATAGTTGATATTGATGACACTGACAAAATAGATGAAACAAAAAGAAATATAGAAAATAATATAAAATCAGCAATTGCAGTAACAGACAGAAATGCAAGTTCATCTTATCAAAGTTATAACTCAGAAATAGAAGAAGGAGAAACATACTCAAAAGTATTTACATTTTTATTTCTATTTATCGCAATTTTATCAGTTGTAACAACAATGAATAGATTTGTAAAAAGACAAAGAACGCAAATTGGAACTTTAAAAGCTTTAGGATTTAAAAATAGAAAAATCATAAAACACTATGTAAGTTATGGTTTTTATGTAAGTTTATTAGCATCAATATTAGGATTGATATTAGGAAAATATGTTTTAGGAACATTCTTCTTAAATATGGAAGCGCAATATTTCGAAATACCAGTATATAATACTATATTAATATCAAGTGTTTATATATTAGCAATAATAGTAGTTGTTTTAATAACAATAGTAACATACTTATCATGTAGAGGAATATTAAAAGAATCAGCAGTAGAAGCTTTGAGAACTGAAATTCCTAAAGTAAAAAACACAAAATTTGATTTAACAACAAAAGGAATATTCAAAAAATCATCAATTTCTACTAGATGGAATTTAAGAGATATAGGTAGAAATAAAAGCAGAAGCATAATGGCAGTTGTTGGAATAATAGGATGTACAATGCTTTTAGTTTGTGCTTTTGGAATGTTAGACACAATGAATTCTTATCTTGATTGGGAATTTAACAAAATTAGTAATTTTGAATATAAACTTTCTTTATCAAATAATTATACAAACGAACAACTAGAAAAATTAACAGATAAATATGGAAAATCAACTAGTGAAACACTAGGAATAGAAATAAAAAATGGAGATAAAAAAGAAGCAAATACTTTAGTAGTAAATGATGCTAAAGATTATTTGAAATATACAAATCATAATAGAGAATATATGGATTTAAAAGATGATGGGATATACATTACAGAAAAATTATCAGAAAAATACAATCTAAACATAGGAGATACAATATCTTGGCATATATTTGGAGATAATACATGGTATACTTGCAAAATAGTTGGTTTAAATAGAGATCCACAAAATCAAAATTTAAATATGACTAGAAAATATTATGAAACTTTAGGATTAACATATAGAGCAGACTCATTATATACAGATGAAAACTTATCAGAAACAAAATCTTTAGATGGTGTAGACATAATTCAAAGTAAAGCAAATTTACAAGAAGGAATGGAAAGTATGTTAGACACAATGAAAACAATGATAACAATATTAATAGTAGTTTCTGCAATATTAGGATTTGTAATAATATATAATTTAGGAATATTATCATTTACAGAAAAACAATATCAATTTGCAACACTAAAAGTATTAGGATTCAAAAATCAACAAATCAAAAAAATATTTATAAAACAAAACTTATGGCTTTCAATAATAGGAATTGTTTTAGGCTTGCCTTTAGGATTTATAATGGTAGATTATATATTCAAATCAGCATTAGGAGAAAATTATGACTTTTCAGCAAGTATAAAACCATTATCATATTTATTAGCAGTAGGAGGAAGTTTAATAGTTGCAATATTTGTAAATAAAGTATTATCTAGAAAAGTAAAAACAATAGATATGGTAACAAGTTTAAAAGGAAATGAATAATGGGAAATATAGTTTTATTAGATGATTTAACAATAAATAAAATTGCTGCAGGTGAAGTTATAGAAAGACCTGCAAATGTAGTAAAAGAATTAGTAGAAAACTCAATAGATGCAGGAAGTAGTAAAATAATAATAGAAATCAAGAAAGGCGGAAAAGCTTATATATCAGTAACAGACAATGGAAAAGGCATTGAAAAAGATGATATGCTAATTTCGCTAGAAAGACATGCAACTAGTAAAATAAGAAGAGTAGAAGATTTAGAAAAAACATATACAATGGGATTTAGAGGCGAGGCATTAGCAAGCATTGCCTCTATATCTGAATTAACAATGATTTCTAAAACAAAAGAAACTTTACTAGGACAAAAAATAAAAGCAAAAGCTGGAGAGGTAATAGAAGCAGAAGAATGTCGGAACTCAAACAGGAACAACAATAATAGTAGAAAATTTATTTTTCAATACTCCAGTAAGATACAAATTCTTAAAACAAGACTCAACAGAAAGTAAGTACATAAAAGACTGGGTACAAAAAGTAGCTCTAGCAAATCCAGAAATATCAATAAGATTAATAAATGATGGAAAAAATATATTTTATTCTACAGGAAATGGCAAAATAGAAGACATTGTATATATAATATATGGAAAAGAAATAAAAGAAAATCTTATAAAAGTAAACTACGAAGAGGAAAATATAAAAATAACAGGAATTATTGGAAACACACTAGTCGCAAGAGATACAAGAAAAGACCAAATAATATTTTTAAACAAAAGAAATATAAAAAATATCACATTAACAAGCAGTGCAGACCAAGCCTTTAAAGGTGCTACAGGAATTGGAAAATACGGATTTTTTATATTAAATATCGAAATGAATGCTGATGAGTATGATGTAAATGTTCATCCAACAAAAACAGAAGTTAGATTTAAGGAAGAAGATAAAATTGCTAGAATTTTATATCATGCTATAAAAAATGCAATGTTAAATACAGAATTTTTAGGAAACAAGCAAATAGAAGAAAATAATTCAAAATACATAGAAAATGAATACGAATTTTTGACAAATAAAATACAAACAAATCAAGTTGAAAAGCAAGAAAAAACAAATATAGAACTTAGAAAAAGAGAAGAAAAAAGAGTAATAAATTATAAATATATAGGAATTTTATTTAGAACATACATAATAATTGAAGTTGAAGATGAAATATACTTAATAGATCAACATGCTGCTCATGAAAGAGTTTTATATGAACAAATAAAAGAAAATTATAAAAAACACATTCAGCGAAATAGTCAATTGATGTTAATTCCTGAAGTAGTAACATTAACACATCAAGAGATGGAATTTGTAAGAGAAAATAAAGAAATGTTAGTAAATATTGGATTTGATATAGAAGAATTTGGCGAAAATACTTTGAAAATAAATGGAATTCCGGATTTAGAATATAGAGCAAAAACAACTAATATATTTTTAGATATTTTAGATGAGATGTTAACAAACCAAAGAACATCAATAAAAGATATTGAAGAGAGATTTATTGCAACTGTTGCTTGTAAGGCTGCAGTAAAGGCTAATATGGATTTAACCAGACAAGAAGTTGATAAGTTGATTCAAAATTTATTATCTTTGAATAATCCTTATACTTGTCCGCATGGAAGACCTACTACTATAAAAATTTCTAGGGAAGATTTGAAAATTTGTTAAAAACACTACACAAATTATATTTAATATGCTATAATAAAACAAGTTGTTAACAAAAAAGAACTTTATAGAAAGATAAATAAAGAAAAAAGAGGAGGAAAAAATATGTCAGGACATAGCAAATGGCACAACATACAAGCCAAAAAAGGAAAAGCAGATGCAGCAAGAGGAAAAATATTTACAAAATTAGGAAGAGAATTATTAATAGCAACAAAAGAAGGTGGACCAGACCCAGCAGGAAACTCAAAATTAAAAGCAGTAATAGCAAAATGTAAAGCAGCAAACATGCCAAACGACACAATAAACAATGCAATCAAAAAAGCATCAACAAGTAATGAAAACTATGAAGAAATAGTATATGAAGGATATGGACCAAACGGAGTAGCAGTAATAGTAGAAGCATCAACAGACAACAAAAACAGAACAGCAGCAGATGTAAGACACGTATTTGATAAAGCAGGAGGAAACTTAGGAACAACAGGATGTGTATCTTATATGTTTAATAAAAAAGGAGTAATAGTAATAGAAAAAGCATCAACAGAAATGTCAGAAGATGACGTAATGATGTTAGCCTTAGATGCTGGAGCAGAAGACTTTGTTGCAGAAGATGAAGTATACGAAATAACAACAGATCCAGCAGATTTTGCACAAGTTAGTGAAAAACTAGAAGAAGCTGGATTAGAATTCTTAGAAGCAGAGGTTCAAATGGTTCCAACAACAACAGTTCAATTAGATGAAAAAGGCATAGAAAAAATGGAAAGATTAATAGAAAGACTAGAAGAACTTGATGATGTTGCAAACATATATCACAACTGGGAAGAATAGGGCGGAAAAAGGATGTCCTTTTCTTCCTTATTATTTTTTATACATATTTAGTTAGGAGTAATAATAATGAATAATTCACCAGTAGAAAAAAATAAAGAATATATAGTAGATATAATAGACAATGGATTTGAAGGTGAAGGAATAGCAAAAATAGACAACTTCACTATTTTTATTAATGGAGCAATAAAAGGAGAAAAAGTAAAAATCTTAATAGTAAAAGTATTATCATCACACGCATTTGGAAAAATATTAGAAATAATAAAAAAATCAGATAAAAGACAAGAAGTAGATTGCAAAACTTATAAAAGATGTGGTGGCTGTACAATGAGACATATAAAATACGAAGAAACATTAAAAATGAAACAAAATGCAGTCCAATCACTAGTAAATAAAACACTAAAAAATAAAATAGAGGTAAAAGAAACATTACGGAATGGAAAATCCATTTCATTATAGAAATAAAGCACAATATCCATTAGGACTAAATAAAGAAAACGAACCCGTAGTTGGAATATTTGCACAAAGAAGTCATGAAATAATTCCTATGGAAAAATGCCTTATACAAAAACCAATATCAGAAGAAATAGCAAAAACAATACTTGAATTTATAAAACAAAATAAAATTTCTATATATAATGAAAAAACAGGAAAAGGATTATTTAGACACATTGTAATAAAAGTAGGAGTAAAAACAAATGAAATAATGTGCATATTAGTTATAAATGGAAAACAAATACCAAAAGAAACAGAACTTGTAGAAATGCTAATAAAAAAATATCCTAATATAAAAACAATTGTAAAAAACATAAATACTAAAAACACTAATGTTATATTAGGACTAGAAAATATCAATATATATGGAAATGGCTACATTGAAGACAAACTTGGAGAATACAAATTCAAAATATCTCCACTTTCATTTTATCAAGTAAATCCTATTCAAGCAGAAAGATTATATAATATAGGAGTAGAAGCTGCAAAAATAACATCAAATGATACAGTATTTGACTTATATTGTGGAATTGGTACAATTTCTTTATTTATGGCAAAATATGCTAAAAAAGTTTATGGTGTTGAAATCGTAGAACAAGCTATTGAGAATGCAAAAGAAAATGCAATATTAAATAATATTAATAATGTTGATTTTATAGCTGGAGATACAGAAGTTGTTTTAGATGATTTGATTAATAATAAAAAGATTATTCCAGATGTTGTTATGGTTGATCCTCCAAGAAAAGGACTTGATAGTAGGTCTATTGATAATATTTTGAAGATTAAACCTGATAGAGTAGTGTATATTAGTTGTAATCCTGCTACTTTGGTTAGGGATTTGGCTAAATTTGAGGAGAATTATGTGATTGAGGAAATTAGACCGGTGGATATGTTTCCTTTTACGAAACATGTTGAATGCGTTTCTGTGCTATATCTAAAATAAACCCTGTAATACTTGAATTTGTAAGAAAATATGAAAAAACTAAAAATGATAAGAAAGATAAAATTGAAGCAAAAAATTTAAAATTTAAAGATGTTTTAGTGAAAATAATGTTTAACCTAGAATGTGGGAACATATAAAAATATAGATTAATAGAAATAAAACTAAAAAAATAAAATGGAGTGAAATTGATGAAAATATATGTAATAAGACATGGTGAAACAGAACAAGGAAGAAATAGGATTATTGCTAATTTGAGTGAACCATTAAATGAAAAAGGAATTAATCAAGCAATTAATGTTGGAAAAGAACTTAGAAAGTTAAATTTAAATAAAATTTATTGTTCTCCTATTGAAAGAGCAAAATATACATTGGAACTTTTTGATTTAGATAAAAATATTCCTGTAGTAATAGAAGATAGATTAAAAGAAAGAGATATGGGAGTATACGAAAATGTTCCTTTTGAAAATCTAGATTGGGATGTGTTTTGGAACTATAATTCGGAAATAAAATATCCTGGACTTGAATCGATGAAAGATGTTTATCTAAGAATAAAAGACTTTTTAGATGAATTGAAGAAAAAATATAAAGAAGAAAGAATTTTATTAGTAACACATGGGGGAATATCAAGGGCAATATATTGGTACTTTAATGAAATACCTTATAATGGTAATTCATTTGACGTCAATGAAAATTGTAAAATATATGAATATGAATTGTAACTAATTAACTATAAATAATATGTTCTTATATAGCAAACGGGTATATAAAACTAAGTTCTTATGCACCATACCAAGCATGTGGAGTGTGTGGCAGTTCTACAATTTTCATTTTGAAATGAGTTCAGAAAGGTAGGAAATATGGGAAAAATTTTAAAAATTAGAGAAGTAGGAGACCCTGTTCTTGAAAAAGAATGTGATAAAGTGGAAATAAAAAATATAAATGAAGAGATTTTAGATATTATAGAAGATTTAAAATCAACATTAGAATTCGGTACAGGATTAGGAATTTCAGCACCACAAATAGGTATAAATAAGAGAATAATTGTAGTAGGTGCTAAAAAAGAAAATATTAAATATCATGATGCAGAAGAAATACCTGTAACAGCAATGATAAATCCAACATGGAGAAAAATATCAAATGAAACAGATATACAATATGAAGGTTGCTTGAGTGTACCTAGTATCAGAGGAAAAGTCGAAAGATATAAAGATATAGAATTAACATACTATGATGAAAATGGTAAGCAAATAACAAGGCAACTACATGGATTTTTTGCAAGATTAGTTCAACATGAATGTGATCATTTAGAAGGAATTGTGTTTCTAGAGAGAGTAAAAGACAAAAATGGATTTGCTACAATAGATAATATTAATAAATATAATTTAAGGGAAAAATAGAATTATTAAAATAGGAATAGATTTAGACGGAGTAGTAATAAATAAATAAAAATGAAATGGAGTAGCAAATGAAAAAAATAAAAAACGAAAACCAAATACTTATAATGTTAGCACTTTTTAGTATATCGGTTGGACTATGGGGGAATTTTAGACAGCTATGGTTACAAGATAATAATTTCTCTGTTACAAATATAAGCAATATACTAAGTATAGGAACATTAATAAGTGTTATAATTATTGGTTTAATTGGAAAATACATAAAATTAGATAAATTAAAAAATACACTAGTGATAGTATTGTTAATAAAATTTGTAAATATGTTTTGGTTATACTTTTTAAATCAAACAACTTCTGTAGAACTAATAAAACTATCAATAATAATAGATATAGTAACAGAATACATAATAATTACAAGTATATATCCATTAATAACTACAATTATAAAAACAGGAACAATTTATAGTAAAAGAAGATTAACAGAATATTTATTTAGAGACGTTGGGATTTTATTTGGCGGAATGTTTATAGGAAAAAATATTGCCGGAATACTTATAAATTATAATGCATGTTTATTTATATCAAATATATTTTTAATGTTTTCATTATTAATATTACTTAATATAAAGGGAAAAAACTTTGAAAATGATAATGAAGAAATATCTTCAAAATATATTTTTAAAGATAAAATTTTAGTATTATATTTGATATATACACTTTTTGGAACAATTGCAATGTCAACAGCACTTGGATTAAAAATGCTAACACTAACAAATTATTTTAAATTTAGTGATAGTTTAGCAACAAATTATTTATTAGTAATTGGCCTTTTAGCAGATATATTTGGCATTATAGCATTAAAATATTTAACCCCCAAAAATGACAATTTAACAGTAGCAATAAAATTTGGAATAAGATTTTTAGGCTATGTGATAGCATTTATATCAAATAATATTGCAATTACATTTTTGGCAATTACTTGGTCAATATTCATTTCAACTTCATATGAGAACATTTGTGAGGCAGTATATATAAATAGATTAGAAAATAAATATCAATTAAGTTTTTCAAATATATGCCATATAATTAGATTTTTAGGTGAAGCAATAGGAGTATTTTTATGTGGTTTAATGTATGAAAAAGGATTACGATATATGGTAGGATTATCAGCTTTCTTTATGATATTCCAAATAAGTTTAGCTTATTATATGATATATTTAAGAAAAGGAGAGAATAAAAATGAAAATAGGAATTGATATAGATGGAGTTTTAACTGATATAGAACAATGGCAATTAGACTATGGAAGTAAATTTTATTATGAAAATTATGGTTTAGAAATAAAAAATTATAAAGGATATGAAACCAATGAAATATTTGATGTAGATATCAAATTAGATGATGAATTTTGGAATAAATATTTTAGAGAGTATACAATTAATGTAGAGGCAAGAAAATTTGCAAATGAAGTAATTGATAAATTAAAAGAAGAAAATGAAATTTATATTATCACAGCAAGAGGTTCATTCTTATCTCATTCAGCAGAAGTTATGACAATAGAAGAAAACAGAAATATTGTATTAAATTGGCTAAAGAAAAATGAAATCCATTATGATAAAATAATTTTTAGCCCTGAAGATAAATTAGATATATGCATGCAAAACAAAATTGATTTAATGATTGAAGACAAGCCCAAAAATATAAATACTATATCTAGTGAAATACCTGTAATCTGTTATCATGCAAATTATAATGAACAATGTAATGGAAAAAATATTTATAGGTGTTATAGTTGGTATGATATATATAGAAAAATAAAAGAAATATTTAAATAATTATTTGTAGTAATAAATATTGAAAGGTTTTAGATATGAAAAAATTATTAGTAAGTGATTATGATCAAACATTTTATATAAATGATGAAGATATAGAAAAAAATAAAATGGCTGTTAATGAATTTAGAAAAAAAGGAAATATATTTGTTATAGCAACAGGTAGAAGTTATTATGATTTCATGAAAAAGAAAAATAAATATAATATCGAATATGATTATCTTATAATAAATCATGGTGCAACAATTTTAGACCCAAAAGACAATATTATTTTTAATGAAAAAATTCCAAACGAAATTTTAGAAAGTTTGAAATTGGATTTACATATCGAAAATTCAGAAAGAAATTTTTGTTGTAGTATATTAGAAAGTAGAGTGGAGTTTGAACATAAAAATTTAACTAAAATTCATGTTAAATATAATGATTCAGAATATTCAAATAAAATTTTGAAAAAGTTAGAAGAAAAATATAATGGCTGTATAAATGCATATTTAGTTAGTGGTAATTCTATAGAAATAATATCTAAAAATGCTAATAAATCTAAGGCAATAAAATTATTATCAAAAGAAATTGAAATTGGACAAGAAAAAATTTATACAATAGGTGATGGTTATAGCGATATTGAAATGATAAAAGATTATAATGGTTATGCTATGAAAGAATCTGTTGATGGACTTAAAAATGTTGCTTTGGAAGAAATAGACAGTGTAAGCGATTTAATAAGAAAAATAGAAGGGTAACAATAATGGAAGAAAAAATGAAAATAAAATCGGAATCTAATATAATAATAGCAATAGATGCACTAAAGAAAATAATGATTATATTTTTAGGTCCTTTTTTAACAGCATATTTTATAAAAATATCTAATGAAAGTATGGTAGATTTATCTATATATTATATATTCTCATATTTGTTACTAGGAGTAGGTACATTTGTTGTAGCTAGTATAGTAAAAAATAAATTTAGAATAGGAATGTTTAGAGTAGGCGTAGTATTTAATTTTATTTATATAATGGCAATTGTTCTATTAAGAGAAAAAGTAGTAGAAAATTTATGGCTTATTTCTATTTTGTATGGTATATCACAAAGTACATATTGGTTTCCATATAATCTATTTGTAATAAATAAGGTAGAAAATTCTGAAAGGACAAGTTATACAGTAAAAAAGAATTTAATTGTATATTCAATAGGAGTTTTGTTTCCTATAATATTAGGAACAGCAATTACAATAACAAATTTCGAATTGACTGCAATTGTTATTTTAGTAATTTCTGTAGTACAAATAATTTTATCTTTTATGTTTACACCAGATAATAGTGTAAGCAAATTAAAAAAATACAACATGGTGGAAACTTGGAATAAAATAAAGAAAAATAAACAAATAAAGAAAATATTTTTAGTTGAATTTTTAATAGGATTTAGTGTGAGTGATGGAGCTTTAGGAACATTAATCACAATATTAATTTTTAATGCATTTAAAACAGATATGAATTTAGGCATTATAACATCAATCTCAACAATACTTTCAATGGGTGCTATCAAATTATATGAAAAAAACTTTAAAAATAAATCAGATAAAAAAATATTGATATTTTCAAGTATTATACCTGTCATATCAGTTTTAGCTTTATTATTTAGTACGAATAATGTAACAATTATAATTTATAATTTATGTTATGAAATATTTGTAAATGGAATATTAGAACTTAATAGATCAATTCGTTTATTTAACATATCTGATAGCAGTATAATAAAAAATGAAGATCAAACTGAATTTTTTTCTATTAGAGAAGGCATTTTAAATTTTGGAAGAATATTAAGCTATTCAATTTTATTATTTGCAGGAATAAGTGGAAGTACAATGATGCTTAATATTGCTTTAATTGTTTTAACATTATCTATTTTGATTATGGGATTTGTATTAAAAGATATAGAAAAATTTGAAAAATAAAAATGTTGGAGGAAAAACTATGTTAGCAAACAAATTAAATTATGGAGATACCATTGGAGTAGTAGGAGTATCAAACAGTTTATTCTTAAATAATAAATATAACAACTTTATCAGAGCAAAGCAATTTTTTGAAAACAAAAATTTTAAAATAAAATTTGGAAAATATGTAGAAGAAGACTATTATGGCTCTTGCGGAACAAAAGAACAAAAAGCAGAAGACTTTATGAAAATGTTTCTTGATGATGAAGTAAAAGCAATTATATGTCTAGAAGGTGGACAAACATGCAATACATTTTTAGATTTGTTAGATTATGAAGAAATAAAAAAACACCCTAAAATTTTAGTAGGTTATAGTGATATAACAGTATTACTTCAAGCAATTTATGAAAAAACAGGATTAACCACATTTAGTGGACCAGATTTTATATCATTTGGAGAACCAAAAGCAGAAGAACAATATAGAATATTTGAAGATGCTTTTATAAATAAAAGACTAGACAAATTTAATAATGAAAATAAAAAAATTATAAGAAACGGAAATACATCAGGAAAAATTATTGGAACAAATTTAGGCTGTATGATGTATTTGCTTGGAACAGAATATTTACCAAATATAAACAATAATATTTTGTTTATCGAAAGTTATAAAACATCACCAAATGAATGTCAAAGAAGATTTGCACATTTAAAACAATATGGCATATTTGATAAAATAAATGGAGTTGTAATTGGTTATAATTATGCTTTACAAAAAGATGGAAATACATATCCTCAAATGGAAGATATATTACTTGAATATACAAAAGAATATAAATTTCCAATTATCAAATGTAATAGCTTTGGACATAAAATTGTTAATAGCATAATTCCAATTGGAGGAAATGTAAAAATAGAAAATGGTAAAGTAATGATAGAGGATGAATTTTTAAAATAATTTTTTAGTTAGAATAAGGGAGGAAAAGTAAAAATGAAAGAAATTAACTTAGAAAAAATATATAATGAATGTATTAATTATAGTAAAGAAATTAAAAATCCAATATTAAAAGAAGTTGCCCAAAAGGCTTTTGCAGATTATAAAGAAAAATTACTAAATAAACCAGCAACACCGGGTTCTCATCATTTTTATAAAGGCGGATTATTATATCATATATATAGTGTTACAAGAAATTCTATTGAAATATGTAACTTATATTCAGATTTAGAAGTTGACAAAGATTTAGTTATTTTTGGAGCTTTACTTCATGATATAGGAAAATGTAACGATTTTAATGATTTTAGAGAAGAAAATTATGATTCTATAAATGGAAATAGTATGGCATTATTAGGGCATTCATATGAAGGAACTCATATTGTTGAAAATTATCTAAATGAATATGAAATAGATGAACAATTTAAAAATCAAGTTATTCATATGATAGGAAGCCATATGAATGAATATAGTGAGTGGGGTGCACTAGTTCTTCCAAAAATGTTAGAAGTAATTATAATAAATTATGCAGATAGTATGGATGCTTATTTTGAACCAGCACATGATATTATAAAAAATGCAAAAAAGGGTGAACTATATAAAGTTGGGAATGCTCCAAGACCTTACTATAAATCATTAAATGAATATTATAATAAGCAATAAATGCATATTTTAATGGAATTGGTGAGGATGGACATGTGCAAAGCGCAAAAATAAAAAATTGCGAAATTAGAGAATACGAATATAATAAATAAAAATAGGAGATAAAATTAAAAAATGAAAATATTAATAGGAACAAAAAATCCAGGAAAAATAGAAGGAGCAAAACAAGCATTTGAAAAATATTTTGACAAAGTAGAAATAGAAGGAATACCAGTAGACTCAAATGTCGGAGACCAACCAGTAAATGAAGAGATACTTCAAGGAGCTAAGAATAGAGTTAGAAATTTAAAGAAGTATGCTAAAAATAACAATCTAGAAGCGGATTTTTATATATCAAGTGAAGCAGGAATTACTAACCTTTTGGGAGAATGGATTGATATAAATGCGGTAGTTGTAGAAGATGCAAAAGGATTTCAAAGTGTAGGAACAAGCCAAGGATTTCCTATTCCTGATAAATACATAAATGAAATAAAAAAAACAGAACTTGGAAAAGTTATGGATAAAATATTCAATATAAAAGAATCTGGAAAAGGAAAAGGTGGAATAAGTTTCTTAACAAGAGATGAAATAACAAGAATAGATTTAACAAGACATGCATTTATAATGGCACTAACAAAACATATTAATGGAGAAATATGGAAATAAAAAAATGAATTATACTAAATGAGAAATAATAAAAGCCATTAAGAAGACTTTAACTTATATATAGAATGAATTAAGTTAGAGGCTTCTTTTTTTAATAAGACTTTGTTTTTGCAATTATCAGCATTTGGTATAAAAGGAGTACCAAATTTAACAGTTACAGTTGAAAAGAAACGAGGACGTGAAGTAATATATACAGGTATAATTGGAATATTTGTAATACTAGAAATATAAACAGCACCATTCTTTGTATTTCTCATATTATATTTATAATTATCTTCAAAAATCCCACCTTCTGGAAAAATAAGAAGTCTTATTTTTTTATGACTTTTTAACAATTTCAAAATATGCTTAGTACCTATAAAATCTCTTTTATTTCTATCTATATGAATAGCATTACAGTAAGTTAAAAAATCAGCAATAAATTTATTTTTAAAAAGTTCAGATTTTGCAACACTATACATATTATCTATTTTAGGATATAGAAACACAGGATCAAAAATCCTAGAATGATTAGGACATATTAAGCACTTATCATAATCTTTTAAAATATCTAAATTTTCATATTTTACACGGAATAAGATATGACAAACGAATGTAATAATTACATTTTTAATTAAATCATACATATAACCACCTTTTATAATTACAAAATAGATCTTCTCGTAGCTTGAAAAATTTCTCCAATATATAAATAAAGTATAACACAAAAAGACAAAGTTAGCTATAATTTTACAAAAATTGATATAAATAGAAGTCATATTATTAAATTTTATTATAATGTTGAAAAAATAATAAAAATATATTAATATATATATGAAAATATAGAACCTTAAGTAAATTAAAAATGATGATAGGAAGAAGGAATACTTATGTTAAAAGACTTATGTTTTGAAGTAATACAAACTTGTCCTAATAAATGCAAATTTTGTTCTTCAAATTCATCAAAAGATAAAAAAACAATAATATCATTAGAAGATTTTAAGAGAGTAGTAAAATATTTTTTGAATCAAGGTGGAATTAAAGAAATATCTATCTCTGGAGGCGAACCATTTTTACATCCAGATTTGTTTGAAATGGTAAAATTTTGTAAAGAAAAAGAAATAAGAACAGTAGTATTTACCAGTGGAATTAAAAGAAATAGTGATATTCCAGATGAAATTAAACAGTATATTAAAGAAAAATGTAAACATGATTTACAAGAAATTGAAGAACATGAAGATTGGAATGAAAAATTAAAAAAAAATGTGAAAACATATTATGAGAGAATGTTAAATCCAGGAGAATTTACTTCATTAACAAGGGCGGAGCTAGAAAAATTAAAACAGATAGGTATAGATAAAATTGTATTTGATTGGCAAGCATTGGATGAAAATGTTGATAATGAATTAATGGGGAGAAAACAATTAAATACATATTTAATGGATTCTTTAATTAGAGCAAGTTCAATAGGATTAAATGTAGATGTACACTTTATACCAATGAAACCAAACTATAAACAATTTCCGGATATATTAGAATGTCTAGAAATTGCAAAAATAAAAAATATTAGTATTCTAAATTTTGTTCCACAGGGAAGAGGATTGGAAAATAAAAAAGAATTAATGTTGAGTACAGCAGAGTTAAAAGAGTTTGGAGAAATATTAAATAAAGAAAAAGAAAAATATAGTGGGAATATTAGAATTGGAATACCATTAAATGGGAAAATATCACATTTATGTACAGCAGGCACTGAAAAATTAGATATAAAATATGATGGAACAATACTACCATGTCCAGCATTTAAAGAAATGAATGTGGAGACAATGGAAAAGTATGGAATAAAATTACATAGTATATATGAAGATTTAGAAAAAGTAGTAGTACATGAAGGAAAGAGAACAAAGCCATTATGCAAACAAATATATGGATTTGATGGAAATCTAACTGATAAGTATGATGGGAGATAATAAAAAACAATTTTGATTCATTATTAAAATACTATATACTCTTGAACTTGACATAAAAAAATGCTATAATATTAAATGCATTTAGTTTTAAAAACCAAAAAGTACAAAACTTGGAGGTTTTAAACCTCCAAGAAAATTTAAGGAGGAAAAAATGAAACAAATAGTTTTCGCAAGTTGTAACCAAAAAAAAGCAGAAGAAATGCAAAGGATGGCACCAGATAATATAAAAATAGTTTGCTTAAAAGACATACCAGAAGCAACAAATCTACCTCAAGCAGAGGAAACAGGAACAACATTTCTGGAAAATGCAACAATAAAAGCAAAATATTGGGCAGAAAAATTAAAAATGCCAGTAATTGCTGAAGATTCTGGAATAGAGATAGATGCCTTAGACGGTTATCCAGGCGTTTATACAAAACGATGTCTAGAAAAACTTTGTCCAGGTTCAAATGTAAACGTAGACAAACCAAGTGAACTATATCCTATAATTTTAGACCTTATGAAAGAGAGTGAAAATAAAGATACTACTGCACATTGGGTTACTGCAATGGCTTTTATAGATAAAGAAAGAACCATATATGTAGAAGAAAAATTAGATGGAGATATGTGTAAGTGTGCAGGTCAAAGAGAATTTGGATTTGACCAATATTTCAAAGCAAAAGGTTATGACAAAACACTTTCTGAACTTAGTCCAGAAGAAAAAGATAACATAGGACCAAGAAAGAAGGCTTTTGAAACCATATTAAAAGCAATTTAATTTAATATGATTAAACCCAAAATAAGACCAAAATAGTATGAATTATTTTGGTCTTATTTTTCGCCTAAAAAAGTTGAAAAAAATATTATATATGATAAAATGTAAGTACTTATAAAATAAGGAGATAAAAAATTGGAAGAAAAAATAATAAAAAGAGAAAAAATATACAATCTATATTGGTATTTTGCATGTGAAAGGCAAAATATTTTTCTAAAAAAGAAAAATGGAGAACCAGCACCATGGACAAAAGATGAAATTTTGCAAGAATTTAAGTTTTGCAATAGCTATAGAGTAAATGATAGAGTAAGCCAATACTTATTAAAAAAAGTAATTTATAATGGTAAAAAATATACCGATGCAGATATGATTTTTAGAATAATATTATTTAAATTATTCAATAAAGAATCAACGTGGGAATTATTAGAAAATGAGATAGGAGATATAACTTTATCAAGTTTTGATTTTAATAAATATTCACAAATATTAGAAAATGCAATAAATAATGGACAAAAAATTTATAATGATGCATATATAAGTTGTGCAAATAAAGCATTTGGTTATGATAGAAAACATGAAAATCATTTAGCATTATTAGAAAAAATGTTTTTAAAAGACCATATTGATACAAAAATAATTAATAGTAAAAATATGGAAGAAGCATTTAATATAATAAAATCATATCCTCTTATTGGGAATTTTATGGCATATCAATTAATTACAGATATAAATTATAGTAATGTTGTAAATTTTAGTGAAATGGAATTTACAGTGGCAGGACCTGGGTCAGAAAGAGGAATAAAAAAATGTTTTATAAGCACAGGTGGATTATCAAAAGAAGAAATTATAAAATATATGTGTAAAAATCAAGAAAAGGAATTTAAAAGATTGGGTTTAGATTTTAAACCAATAGGTAATAGACTTTTACAATTAATAGATTGTCAAAATATATTTTGTGAACTAGATAAATACTGTAGACAAGCAGTACCAGAATTAAAATCAAATCGTACAAAAATCAAAAAGAAATATATTGCAAAAACTGATAAAATAGAGTATATGTATCCACCAAAGTGGAATATAAAAGAAAGTTAGGAAAAATATGAAAAAATTAAAAGAAAAAGTAATAATAATAAACTCATTAATAATAATAGTACTAATCTTTGCCTGCCAAAGTTTAGCAGATTCTACAGACTACAACAATTTAGATGTTGATAATAAAAAAGGAACTAGTTATTGGAAAAATATACCAATAGTATCAAAAGAATTATTACAAAATGAAGAAGTTACATTAGGAGGAGAAGGATGTCAATGGCCGCTTAGTATAGCAACATCAAGTGATGGAAAATACTTATTTTATGGAACAGATGTAGGAGGATTATATCGTTCAAAAGATAATGGAAAAACTTGGGACAAATCAATGAAAAATTTTACTGCTTCAGGGGCATCAGATATAATAGTAGACCCTAATAATAGTAATAGAGTAATTGTATTTGGAGTAAACGGTTCACCACAATATACAACAGGAATTCATCTTTCAGAAGATGGTGGAGAAACATGGAGTTTTAAACAAAATTTTATGATATGTGGTTATAGAGATGTCTCTGAAAATATGGCATATGATGCATCATCTTATGACGCTGATTTAGGCTATTCAAAAATAGCTTATGTTTCACTTATTTATAAAAAAGAATTTACAAATAGAAGTGGATTAGAACTAACAGATACAATTTCAGATAGTTATACAGACGGAAAAACAGCTTGTACAAAAGCAGGTTTATATAAAACACAAGATGGAGGAAACACTTGGAATATGGTTAGTAATACCTTATATGATGGTATTATAAAAGTAAATCCAGTAACGGGAACAGTGTTTGTTGCTAAAGAAGATGGCTTATACATAAGTAAAGATAAGGGCGCAACCTTTAATAAACTAAACTCTGAATATATTTTAGGGTTAGATATAGTAAAAAAAGAAAATACAGTAAAAATATATTACACAACAGATAAGGGCGTATTTTACAGTGAAGATGATGGAAATACATTTAAACAAATACAAAGCAATAATTTCCCAATAATTCAAAATCGCCATCCTCAAAACTTAAAAGTAAGTCCAGTAGATAACAATAATATGATAATGTATTTTGGCGAAGAATTAATGAAAAATGGCTATTATAACATAAAAGGTGATATATATTATACAACAGATGGAGGAAAAAGCTGGAATAAAAGTACATATAATGCAAAATATAATTTTATGCGTAATAATCTTTCTATGATGGAAAGAGTACCAAATTTTATATGGAGTGTAACAGATTCAAATAGAGTATGGGACTTCCAAAATGACTGGATATCATCTTCATATAATAGTGGAAAAGAATTTAGATGGGATGCAAATGGTTTAAATGCTATGTTGGTAGGAGGAAAATGGCATTTCAATCTATATAATTCAAACATAATATATCTAAGTTCACAAGATTATAATGGAGTGGTAACATTAGATGGAGGAAAAACGTGGAAATACGTTGATTTGAGTGCAAAAAGTACAAATTCAGATAAATGGAATAGTGCTTTCATTTATTCAGGTTATGCTGCTGATGAATTAACCTATTTTGGTGGAGTTTCAGAAAACTGGACAAGTACAAAATATCTAACAATCACACATGATGGAGGAAAAACACATACATCTTATCTTGGCAATGAAGCCTATGCTCTAACTGCTGGAAAAGACAATAGACTATTACAACAAAGAAATTATAGTAGTTATCAATCATTAAAAGATAAAAACATATTATTCTGTGCTAATCTAAGGTCAACAGATGGTGGCTATACTTGGTCAAACATGGTAGATGAAAATGGCGAAGTATTAGTTACAGGAGTATACACACATGATGCCAAAACAGGAAGATTGTTTGGAATAAATGACTTTACTGGTTGGGTTATGTATTCAGATGATGATGGAGCAACATGGCAAAAATATAATAAAGAAAGCTTAAATAAATGGGCAACATCACCATACTTAGAAACTTTGAGCTATGACACAAAAAATGATAAATTATATGTAGCTTGGGGTTGGACACAGCTATCAGTAATAACAGATAATGGAAACACAGTAACCAATATAACAGAAAATATACCAAAAATGTTACAATATGAAGGCGCACCAACAAAAAATCAAATAGGTTCTAATTATTGTGAAAAACGTATTCGTTGTGTAGCTGTAGACCCAAACAATCCAAATATCGTATATGCTGGTGGAAGTAGTTATACTTATCAAGGAGATAGTAGCTTATACCGCTCTTGTGATGGAGGAAAAACTTGGAAAGTTGTTAGCATAAATGGAACAAACTCTATAGTATCAACACAAAACGGAGATTATGGAGGAGTAGAACCGACGTGTATCAATGTAAAACCAGATACTGGAGAATTATGGGCTTCTGGAAATTGCACAGGACTTTCAAAATTAACACCACCATATATAATAAAACAAAATAATAATCAAGAAAATAATACGAACAATAGTAGTAATCAAAATACAGTAAACAATGAGAATAAAAATGAAAATTCAAATATTTCAAATACAAATAATGTAATTAACAATTCAACTAATAATTCAATAAGTAATGAAATAAATAATACGACAAATAGTGTAATTACTAATACAGCTAACAATACAGTTGAAAATAAAATAGAAAACGCTTCTGATAATAAAACAAATATAGAAAATAAAGTTGAAGAAGTCTTGAGTAAAGTGTTACCGTTTGCAGGAAAAAAACAGACTTTGGTTTATCTTATCTTTATTACTGTGATTTGTGCGATTATATCATATTTTAAGTATAGAAAAACAAATTGAAAATAAAATGTAAAAAATTACTTATTAGTATAGACAAAACTATAATAATATTGTAGAATAATAATATAGGAAATAGATAATTAGTGGAACGGTTTTGCCACCCAATATTATACGATTCATCGTAGGAAAGGCGGGTGGTGTTTATGATTAAAGTAATACTATTTTTTGTAATATCATTAATGTTATCTTTAACATTAAACGTTGCCTTAATATCAGTTTTGTATAAGAACTGGATAGACAAGCAATTACATAAATAAAAAATAAACCATTCTACTTTTGACCGAGATGAATGGTTTATTTAACTATATAATAACGGCAAAACCGTATCTAACGGATTTATCTTTTCCTATTTCTATTATATGATAAGTATAATAATAAAGTCAAGAAAATATAAAAAATTGTAACAAAAAATTATTAAAAATTAAGCATTAATAGCAACAGTTGAAAATCAGGTGAACCATACCGATAAGTGGAAGCTATAAAATCAAAGGTAAGAATTTAGATTTTTACCTTTTTTAAAATTTTTGATGAATTTATTAGATAGCATTTTACAAATAAAAAAACATATGATAAAATGAACAAAAAAACGAAAGAGAGGAACAAAAATGAAAGATCCAAGAATAGAAAAGTTAGCACATAACCTATTAACATACTCAATAGATTTAAAAGAAAATGACAATCTATTGATAGAAGTATTAGGAGAAGAAGGAATGCCACTAGCAAAAGAATTAATGAGACAAGCAGAACAAATGAAAGCTAGACCATACTTCAACATAGTAAATTATGAATTACTAAGAATAATGTTGGAAAATGCAACAGAAGAACAAATCAAATTATATAGTAAACATGATACAGCAAGAATGAAAGACATGGACGCATATATAGGAATTAGAGCATCATCAAACACATCAGAACTATCAAACATAGATAGTAAAATAATGGAAATGTACAATAAATATTATATGATACCAGTACACTTTGAAGAAAGAGTAAAAAGAACAAAATGGTGTATATTAAGATATCCAAATAACTCAATGGCACAAATGAGTAAAATGAATTTAGAAAATTTTGAAAACTTCTATTTTAATGTATGTAATTTAGATTATGCAAAAATGTCAAAAGCAATGGATAATTTAAAAGACTTAATGAATAAAACAGATAAAGTTCATATTGTAGGACCAGGAACAGATTTAACTTTCAGTATAAAAGGAATACCAGCAGAAAAATATATGGGAACATTCAATATTCCAGATGGAGAAGTAGCTACTGCACCAGTTAAAGATAGTGTAAATGGTTATATTACATATAATACAGAAACAACATATAATGGAGTTTTATTTAATAATATTAGATTTGAATTTGAAAATGGAAAAATAGTAAAAGCAACCTCAAATAACACAGAAATGCTAAACAAAATCTTAGATACAGATAAAGGAGCTCGTTATATAGGCGAATTTGCATTAGGTTTAAATCCTTATGTAGAAAAACCAATTGGAGACACATTATTTGATGAAAAAATAAAAGGAAGTTTCCACTTTACACCTGGAGAAGCTCTAGAGGAAAGTGACAATGGAAATAGATCAAGTATACATTGGGACATTGTAAACATTCAAAGAAAAGAATACGGTGGCGGAGAAATGTATTTTGATGATGTTCTTGTTAGAAAAGATGGAATATTTGTATTACCAGAATTAGAAGCATTAAATCCAGAAAATTTAATGTAATAACAAAAAACGGAGGACAAAATGTCAGAAATAACAAAAAAAGCATTAGCAGAAACATTAAAAAAACTATTATCCAAAAATAAATTAAATAAAATAACAATAAAAGAAATAACAGAAGACTGTGGAGTAAATAGACAAACATTTTATTACCACTTTAAAGATATTTACGATTTACTAGAATGGATATATAAAAACGAAGTAATACAAGAAATAGAAGAAAAAACAACCTATGAAACCTGGCAACAAGGATTTTTATATATATTTGAATATATATTAAAAAACAAAGAATTTGTAAAAAATACATATTATTCTATAAGCAAAGACTTTTTATTAAATTTTATATATAAACAAACAGACAAGTTAATAATGGATGTTTTAGAAGAAAAAGCAGTTAATATGAAAGTTAATAAACAAGACGAAAAATTTATAGCAGATTTCTATAAATATGGATTAGTTGGACTAGTTCAAGATTGGATAGAACACGGAATGAAAGAAAATCCAAAAGATATAATAAATAAATTATCAAAAATAGTAGAAGGAAACTTTGAAAAAGCACTAGATAATTTCATAAACTAGACAAATATAGTCAAATGTATAAAATTTATACATTTGGCTATATTTGATTATTGAAAATAATTAAAACTTGTTTTTATAATTTAAAAAACTTAAGAGGAGGAATTATTATGTATTATAGTAATGGAAATTATGAAGCATTTGCACATCCAAAAAAACCAGAAGGAGTAGATGAAAAATCAGCATACTTAGTAGGCGCAGGGTTAGCATCACTTGCAGCAGCATGTTTTCTTGTTCGTGATGGACAAATGAAAGGTGAAAATATTCACATATTAGAAGAATCTAAAATATCAGGTGGAGCATGTGATGGTATAAAAGATGCAAATAAAGGATTTATAATTCGTGGTGGTAGAGAAATGGAAAACCACTTTGAATGTTTATGGGATTTATTCCGTTCAATACCATCATTAGAAACAGAAGGAGCATCTGTACTTGATGAATATTATTGGCTAAATAAAAAAGACCCTAATTATTCATTAATGAGAGCAACAGTAAATAGAGGAGAAGATGCACATACAGATGGAAAATTTACATTATCAAATAAAGCAGCAATGGAGATTGTAAAATTATTTATGACAAAAGATGAAGATTTATATGATAAAAAAATAACAGATGTATTCACAGAAGAATTCTTCAAATCAAACTTTTGGTTATATTGGAGAACAATGTTTGCTTTTGAAGATTGGCATAGTGCCTTAGAAATGAAATTATATATTCAAAGATTTATACACCATATTGGAGGATTACCAGACTTTTCAGCACTTAAATTTACAAAATATAATCAATACGAATCATTAATATTACCAATGGTAAAATATTTGGAAGCTCATGGAGTTCAATTCCAATATGACACAAAAGCAACAAATGTATTATTTGATATTGATGGAGAAAAGAAAATTGCAAAACAAATAGTTTGTATTCATGAAGGAAAAGAAGAAAATATACCATTAACAGTAAATGACTTAGTATTTGTTACAAATGGAAGCTGTACAGAAAAATCAATGTTAGGAGACCAAGATACAGCACCAGATTTAACAATACAAAATGGAGAAGGTGCTTGTTGGGAATTATGGAGAAAAATAGCATTACAAAACGAAGAATTTGGACATCCAGATAAATTCTGTTCAGATATTTCAAAAACAAATTGGGAATCTGCAACAGTTACAACACTAGATAGTAAAATACCACCATATATAGAAAAAATCTGTAAGAGAGACCCATTTAGTGGAAGAGTAGTAACAGGAGGAATTGTATCTGTAAAAGATTCAAATTGGCTAATGAGTTGGACAATAAACAGACAACCTCATTTTAAAGAACAACCAAAAGATCAACTAGTAGTATGGGTATATGGTTTATTTACAAACAAACCAGGAAATTATATAAAAAAACCAATGAGAGAATGCACAGGAAAAGAAATAACAGAAGAATGGCTATATCATTTGGGTGTACCAGAAGACCAAATAGAAGAACTAGCAACAAATTCAGCAAGATGTGTACCTTGTATGATGCCATATATAACAGCATTCTTTATGCCTAGAAAAGCCGGAGATAGACCAAAAGTTGTTCCAAATGGTTGCAAAAACTTTGCGTTTTTAGGTCAATTTGCAGATACAGTAAGAGATACAGTATTTACAACAGAATATTCTGTAAGAACAGCAATGGAAGCAGTTTATACATTATTAGATATAGACAGAGGAGTACCAGAAGTATTTGGTTCATGTTATGATGTTCGTGTATTATTAGATGCAACATCAAAAATGATGGATGGAAAGAAAATAGAAGATGTAAAATTACCATTTGCAGCAAACTTAGCCTTGAAAAAAGGACTTAAAGAAGTAGAAGGAACTGTAATTGAAGACTTATTAAAAAGATATAATTTAATATAATTTAAAAGCAAGAAATTTGAAATAAATTTCTTGCTTTTTTGTTATTTAGTATAAAAAAGCAAAAACAAATACAAAATAACAAAAATAGGAGGCAAAAAAATGGAAAAACAAAAATATAAAATTATATTTATCGACATAGACGGAACATTAGTAAATGACGAAAAACAAGTCACACAAAGAACAATAAACACAATAAAAAAACTCAAAGGAAATGGAATAATAACAGTATTAACATCAGGAAGACCATATGGAAGTATAGAAAAATACAGTATTCAATGTGATGCAATGCCATATTTAATAGGCTCAAATGGAGCAATAACAAGAAATATTGAAAAAGATGAAGACTTCTTTATAAAAAATCTTGAAAAACAAAAAGTATTAGAAATACTAAAAATAATAAGAAAAAACAATTTATATACTACAATTACTGTATCAGGAAATATAATAACAGATACACAAAAATATGGACTAATTCCAGAATATAGACCAGAAATAATAGAAACAGAAAACTTAGAAAAATATATAGACAAAATAGAAAGACCAATAATAAAATTTAGTATTGTAGATGAAGAAAAAGAAAAGTTAGAAAACATTAGAAAAGAATTAATAGACAAATTTGATATAACAATGACTCCAGTAGATATAATGGGACTAACTCAAAAACAAAGAAAAGTAAAAAATGGTTATATTAGTAATCCATATATAACAGATATAATGGCACCAAATACAACAAAAGGAGATGCAATAAGAAATCTAAGCAAATATTTAAAAATAGATTTATCACAAACAATAGCAATCGGAGATGGAAGAAATGATATAAAAATGTTTGAAACAGTAGGCTATAAAATAGCAATGAAAAATGCAGTAAAAGAATTATATGAAAGAGCAGATACTATTACAACAACAAACAATAACGAAGGGGTTGCAGATGCCTTAGAAAAAATATTTGAACTATAAGAAATGAATATTTATTATAAATTTGGAAATATTTAAAAAGAGATAAAAATTTAAACTTTTTCAAAAGAGGAGAAAAAGAAATGGTATATACAGTAACTTTTAATCCTGCCTTGGATTATATAATAAAAATAGAAAACTTTGAAATTGGAAAAATTAATAGAAGCAATCAAGAAATTATATTACCAGGAGGTAAAGGGATTAATGTTTCAATTGTTTTAAATTCTTTAGGCATAGAAACAACAACTTTAGGATTTATTGCAGGTTTTACAGGAAATAAAATTAAAGAAGAAATAGAAAAATACAATATAAAAACAGACTTTGTGAAATTGAAAAACTCAAATTCAAGAATTAATGTAAAAATAGCAAAAAACTCTAATACAGAAGAAACAGCTATTAATTGTACAGGACCAAGAATAGATAAAGATAATGTAGAAATTTTATTTCAAAAATTAGAAAAAATAAAAAATGGAGATATATTGGTTTTATCAGGAAGTGTTTCAAAAGGAATTGAAAATAACATATATGAGAAAATTTGTGAAAAACTAAAAGAAAAAGAAATAAAAATTATAGTAGATACAACAAAAGACTTACTTTTAAACACTTTAAAATATAAGCCATTTTTAATAAAACCAAATAAAGAAGAATTAGAAGAAATCTTTAATACAAAAATTATAGACAAAGAACAAGCATTACAATATGCAGAACTTTTACAAGAAAAAGGAGCAAAAAATGTAATAGTTTCTATGGGAGGTCAAGGAGCAGTTTATATAGATGAAAATGGTTATACCTATAAGATGGAGGCTTTAAGAAATCCAAATTCAAAAATAATAAATACAGTAGGAGCAGGAGACTCAATGGTGGCAGGTTTTATTGCTGGGTATGAATTATTTAAAAATCACGATAAAGCTTTTAGAATGGGAATGGCAGCAGGAGCAGCAACTGTAAATTCGGAATTTTTAGCAACCAAAGAAGAAATATACGAATTATTAAAATAGAGAGGAGTTAAATTATGAAAATTACAGATTTAATAAGTACCGCTTCTATAGATTTAAATGTAAAAGCAAAAAACAAAGAAGAACTCATAGAAAAAGCAGTAAAATTAATGACAAAAAACGGTAACATTAAAGATGAACAAAAATACTTAGAACTCGTAACACAAAGAGAAAAACAAAGTTCAACTGGAATTGGAGAAGAAATAGCAATTCCACATGGTAAAGGAGAATGTATAACAGCACCTGGAGTATCTGCAATGGTAATACCAGAAGGAGCAGACTTTGAATCCTTAGATGGAAAACCAGTAAAACTATTATTCTTAATAGCAGCACCAGATACCAAAGAAAATATACACCTAGAAGTATTAAGTAGATTATCAACTTTATTAATGGACGAAAACTTTAGAAAAAAACTAATAAATGCAAAAACAAAAGAAGAATTCATTGAAATAATAAATGAAGCAGAAAAAGAAAAAATAGAAGATGACAAACAAAAAGAAGAAAACGGAAATAAACAAACTTATGAACTTCTTGGAATTACAGGTTGTCCAACAGGAATAGCACATACGTATATGGCAGCAGAAAGCTTAGAACAAATGGGAAACGAACTTGGACATCCAATAAAAGTAGAAACCCAAGGACAATCTGGAGCAAAAAATATATTAACAGATGAAGAGATAAGAAAAGCAAAAGCAATTATAATAGCAGCAGATATAAATATAGATTTATCAAGATTTGATGGTAAAAAAGTAATAAAAGCAAGAGTATCAGATGGAATTCATAAACCAAAAGAATTAATAGAAAAAGCAATAAATGAAAATTCAGAAATTCCAATATACCATCATAAAGAAAATGAAGAAAACGAATTTGAAGAAAAAGGAAGCTTTGGTGGAAATATATATAAACACTTAATGAATGGTGTAACACATATGTTACCATTTGTAGTAGGTGGAGGAATTTTAATAGCAATAGCATTTTTATTGGATGATTACTCAATAGATCCATCAAACTTTGGAATGAATACACCAGTAGCAAGTTTCTTTAAAACTATTGGTGGAATGGCATTTGACTTTATGTTACTAATTCTTGCGGGTTATATTGCAATGAGTATTGGAGATAGACCAGGACTTGTAGTAGGGTTTGTTGGAGGAGCTATTGCAAAAGCTGGAACAACCTTTACCTCACTTAGTAATCCAGAAGAGGTATTAGTAAGTTCAGGATTTTTAGGAGCATTAATAGCAGGATTTTTAGGTGGATTTGTAATATTATTTTTGAAAAAAGTATTTTCATTTATGCCTAAAAGTTTAGAAGGAATTAGAACAATATTAATCTACCCAGTTGCTGGAATACTTTTAATAGGAATTATAATGTTATTAATAAATCCATTCGTATCAGCAATAAATACAGGACTAAACAATTTCTTATCATCAATGAGTGGAACAAATAAAATAATATTAGGAGCAATACTTGCTGGAATGATGTCAGTTGATTTAGGAGGACCAGTAAATAAAGCAGCATATACTTTTGGAACAGGAATGTTAGCAGAAGGACACTATGAAATTATGGCAGCAGTTATGATAGGCGGAATGGTTGCACCACTTGCAATAGCAATATTAGCAACATTTTTCCCTAAAAAAATACCAAAAAAAGAAAGACAAGCAGGACTATTAAATTACGTAATGGGCTTATCATTTATATCAGAAGGTGCAATACCATTTGCTTCAGCAGACCCAATACGTGTAATACCAGCATGTGTTGTTGGCTCAGCAGTTTCAGGAGCATTATCAATGGCCTTTAACTGTACACTAATGGCACCACATGGAGGAATATTTGTAGTACCATTAATTGGAAATCCATGGGGGTATTTATTAGCCTTATCAATAGGATCTATAGTATCAGCAGGAATACTAGTTGGACTTAAAAAGAATGTATGGGAAAATTAGGCGAAAGAAAGGAAGAAAAAATCTATGGTAAAAGAAAAAGTGACACTAAACAATGAAACAGGGCTTCATGCAAGACCAGCAAGTGAACTTGCTAAGATGGCAATGAAATATAACTGTGAAATAAATCTAATAGTAAATGACAAAAAAATCAATGCAAAATCTCCCCTTTCAATAATGTCAGCTGGAATAAAAGAAAATACAGAAATAGAAATAACTTGTGATGGGGAAAATGAAAACAAAGCATTAAAAGAAATTACAGAAGCATTTGAAAATAATTTTGGAGAATAAAAAGGAGATGAGAAAAGTGTTAAAAGGAAAAGGAGTTTCTAATGGAATAGGCTTTGGTAAAGTTGTATTACTAAAACCAGAAGATTTAAAAGTAGAAAAATCTAAGATAGACAATGTAAAAGAAGAAACAGAAAAATTCAATGAAGCCCTAAATTCAGTAATAAAAGACACAGAGGAGATAATAAAAAAATCTTCAGGAACAGAAAAAGACATAATGCAAGCATATTTAATGATTTTAAAAGATGAAACACTAATAGAACAAACCTTAAAAATAATCAAAGAAGAAAAATATAATTCAGCATATGCTACAGAGGTAGGTTTTAATTCAATAACACAAATATTTGAAAATATGGATGATACCTACTTAGCATCAAGAAGTTCAGATATATTAGATATGAAGAAAAAAATCATTGCAAAAATATTAAATAAAGAAGTAATAGACTTTTCTCATTTACCACGTAATACCATAATAGTAGCAAAAGAAATGACTACTTCAGATACTGCAAAATTAGATTTAAATAATATTGCAGGAATAGTAACAGAACTTGGAGGAACAAATTCACACGTATCAATAATGGCAAGAACCCATGAAATTCCTGCAATAGTAGGAATAAAACACGCAATACAAGTATTAAGAGAAAAAGACTTTATAGCAATAAATGGAACAACAGGAGAGATTTTTGTAAATCCAACAGAGGAAGAATGTGTTGAACTTGGAGAACTAAAAGAAAAACTAAAACAAGAAAAAGAAGAACTTGAAAAATACAAGAATAAAGAAACAAAAACAATAGATGGACACAAAGTAGAATTACTATCAAATATTGGAGTACCAGAAGATACAGAATTAGTGATTTCTAACACAGCAGAAGGAGTTGGATTGTTTAGAAGCGAATTTCTATATATGAATTCAGAAAACTTTCCAACAGAAGAACAACAATTTATGGCATATAAAAAGATTGCACAAAAGTTGCAAAATAAAAAAGTAGTAATAAGAACACTAGATATTGGAGGAGACAAAGATTTAAAATATATGGAATTACCTAAAGAACAAAATCCGTTTTTGGGTTATAGAGCAATTAGAATTTGCTTAGATAACATAGCACTATTCAAAACACAAATAAGAGCAATCTTAAGAGCAAGTGCATTTGGAAATTTATCAATAATGTTACCAATGATATCTTCAATAGAAGAATTAAGAGAAGCAAAAGACATAATTGAAGATGTAAAAAAAGAATTAGAAAAACAAAATATTGCATTTAAAAAGGATATCAAAATAGGAATAATGGTAGAAATACCATCAACTGCAATAATGGCAGAAGAATTTGGAAAAGAGTGTGATTTCTTTAGCATTGGAACAAATGATTTAATTCAGTATACAGTTGCAGTAGAACGTGGAAATGAAAAAATTGCTAATTTATATACAATGTATAATCCTGCAGTTATAAGGCTAATCAAATCAGCAATAAATGGCGCTCATAAGAATAAAATTAAGTGTGGCATGTGTGGCGAATCAGCTGGAGAGTTACTGTATATTCCATTACTTATAGGACTTGGATTGGATGAGTTTTCTATGAATGCTAATAAAGTATTAAAAGCTAGAAAGCTGATATTGGATTTGAAATATTCTGAATGTAAAAAACTTGCAGAAGATATTTTGAAAATGCCTACTGCGGAAGAGATAAAAGAAAAATTAAGACATTGGAGACAATCTTAATTTTTCTTTTTTGTGTATTAGATAAAGTATTTTATTAATTAAGTTTGAAACTTAATTAATTTCTTACACTCAAAATATAACATAACTTAAATAAAAAATCAATAGTTCAAATTTAGAATAATATAATACTAAAAAATAAAAATGTTAATAACTCAGTATATTTCTAGTGTTTGTTTTATATTAAGTTTCAAACTTAATATAAGGAGAAAACAATGGAAAAAAACATAAGAAACAAAGGAATAACATTAATAGCGTTAGTTATTACAATTATAATTTTATTAATACTAGCAGGAATAAGTATACAAGCAATAATAAATAACAATTTAATACAAAATGCAACTACTGCAACAGAAATATATAATAAAGAGCAAGCAAAAGAAAAATTAATACAAACATTAAACTCACTAGCTATTAGCAAATATAGAGATAAAAATTATAATGATAAAGAATATATAGATAATCAAATAAAAAAAGATGGAATGAGTATAGACAGTGATGATATTGTAACAGTAAATAAATATAAATTTAAAATTGATAGAGAAAAATTAGAAATAATTGAAGAGGCGGGAAAAGAAGAACTTTCGGATTTTGAAAAATTACAATCATCATATGTACAAGATGGACTAGTATGCTGGTATGATGGAATATATAATACTGTATCAGGACATGATAAAAATGCAACTGTTTGGCAAGATTTAACTGGAAATAATAACAACGGAACTTTAAAAAATATAAATAATACAGATGATAGTGGATGGACAAGTAATTCATTAATATTAGATGGAATTGATGATTGGGTTCAGATGACACAAATTCCTGCCTCCGAAGATGGAATTACTGTAGAAATAGTTGCAAAAGTATTAGATGTATCTGAAGGGAGTCAAGAAAATTATATATGTAATTATGAAAGTGGTGGAATAGGAATAACTCAAAATTTAGGTAAAATAAGAGAGTCTGCATATATTGAAAAATATGTTGGATTTTATGATGAAAAAAATATTAAGATATCTCAAATATATTCTATGTCAACAGGAGTAGATAAAAAAAATGAAACAATGTATTCTTCAATTAATAACAATAAACAAATTAGTATTTTTGGTGGTCAATATTCAGAACCACAAAATAATACTGTTTTTGTAATAGGTACAAATCCTAACGGAAATCAATCTGATTTACCAACTGGTGAAAAAATGCCAAATATAGAAGTATATTCTATAAGAATTTATAATAGAAGTTTAACAGCAGATGAAATTAGTAAAAATTATGAAGAAGATAAAAGAAGATTTCAAATAGAAGATATAAAAGACAATCCATCAGCAAGTGAATTAGGCTATGTTTCAAATGGATTAATGTGTTTGTATGATGGAGAATATAATTCGGAATTTGGAAAAAGTAAAAAAACAAAGACTTGGTATGATTTATCAAAAAATAACAATAATGCTACTTTAAAAAATTTTGATTTTAATAAAACTAGTGGATGGACAGGAAATTCATTGTTACTAGATGGAAAAAATGATTGGGTATCAATGCAAAAAATATATAATAACAATATGACTGTAGAAATAGCATTAAAAATACTTAATGAAAAAGATGGAAAAAAATTATATGTGATTGACAATTATGAAAGTGGCGGAATGGGTATTGAAAAGAATACTTCAGGTTATATGCTTGGAGCTGTTAATGTGGATGGTAGTTATTACACAGCATTATCAAATAATAAAATCAATGATAATACAAAATATTCATTAACTCTTCAATATGATGGAAGTAATATATTATATAGAGAAAATGACATTAAGTATAATACTTATGCAGAAGGAAGGATAAAAGAACCAATAAATTCAACAAGATTTGTGTTAGGGGTAAATGCAAGTGGTGAGAATTATGATAATATGGAAAGTTCAGAAGCTTTTAATAATTTTGAAGTTTATTCGGTAAGAATTTATAATAGAGCATTAACAGATGAAGAAATTTCTCAAAATTACAATGTGGATAAAGAAAGATTTGGAATATAATATAAAAATTAGTTATACTCTAGTTAGTATGACTAATTTTTTTGATACTTGTAAAAAAACACCAAATGTGATAAAATAACAAAAAAAAAAGAAAGGAAGAAAAAAATGTTCTTTTCAAAACCAGGAGAATACGAACCATGTGGCATATTCACATTAGGACATTTAAAACTAATAATCCTAACAGCAATATGTATAACAATGGCACTAAAAAACACAGTAACAAAAAGCAAAAATGAAATAAAAAACATAATAAAAAAATGTACAATAACAATGTGGATATTTGAGGCAATAATAATAGCCTTCAAATTATGTACAGGAGATATAAGAAATGTAAATAACTATATACCACTATATTATTGTAGTTTATTATTATATGCAGGACTACTAAGTTCATTTGGAAAAAACAAACTAGAAAGAATGGGAAATGTCTTTTTAGCAACAGGTGGAATAGTAGGAGGAGTAGTATTTATGATACTTCCAACCACATCATTACCATCATATCCGATGTTCCATTTAGTAAGTATTCATAGTTATATATTTCATGGAGTAATGGTATATTTAGGATTACTTATAAACTTAACACAGTACATAGAAATAGAAAAAAATGATATTAAATATTATGCAAGTTTAGTTGGATGTGTATGTATATTAGCATTTATAGTAAATAACATATTTGATAGTAACTTAATGTTTATATCAAAAAATTTCCCAGGAACACCAATAGAAATAATATATAAATATACAGGAAGATTATTTACACTAGTAATGTCAGTAGGACAAATGACATTACCATTTTACTGTGTATATGAAGTAATAAAAATACGCAAAGAGGCAAAAAGAAAGGAAATGTTATGCCAGTATCAATAACAGAAATAAAAAATAGACTACCAAAAGAATTTATGGAAAATCTATACGAAATGTTTACACCAGGAATGGTAGACAATATTTTGAAAGGTATTATTGAAAAAAGATATACAACTTTAAGGGTAAATACATTAAAATATAATGCTCAAGAATTAATGAGATATTTTAAAGAGCAAAATATAAAATTCGAAAGAGTATTATGGTACCCAGATGCATTTGTAATAAAAAATGCAAATGAAAAAGATATACAAAAATTAGATATTTATCAAAAAGGTTATATTTATATACAAAGCTTACCAAGTATGGTACCACCACTTGTTTTAGCTCCAAAAGAAAATGAAAATATATTAGATTTAACAGCAGCACCAGGAAGTAAAACAACTCAAATAGTATCATTAATGAATGGAAAAGGACATGTTTTAGCAAATGAGCTGGACAAGATGAGGTGTGAAAAATTAAAATATAATCTAAAAATGCAAGGTGCTGATATAGTAGAGGTTGTAAATGGACGTGGAGAAAAAATAGGTTCACAATACAAAGAACAATTTGATAGAGTTTTATTAGATACACCATGTAGTGGAGAAGGTAGATTTACAGCGTATGATGTGCAAAGTTACAGAGTTTGGTCACCTAAAAAAGTTAATGAATTGGCCAAAATGCAGAAAAAACTATTTCAAAGTGCTTATGATGCATTGAAACCAAATGGAATACTAGTATATTCAACTTGTACATTAAATAAAGAAGAGAATGAATATATTTTGGACTGGGCATTAAAAAACTTCAACTTAAAAATGGTTGATATAGATATAAATATAAAAAATGCAATGCCAGGAATTAATGATGGACTAGAAAAAGATATAAAGAAATCAATAAGAATATTACCATCAAAAGATATGGAAGGCTTTTTCGTATCTAAATTTATTAAGAAATAATGTGAGGAAAAAATGAAGAACAACGAAAAAATGAATATAAACATAATATTGTATATAACAGCAATAGGAATAATATTTAGTACAATATTTTTTATATATAATGCAGCTCAGACTAAATATATTGAAAGTGTAGGAGCTGAACAAGATGAAACAGAAGAAGTACAAACTAATGAAGAAGTAGAAATAGCTAAAGTAGAAACTCAAGAGGTTTCATCAAGAAAAAGTATGAATGATAGACAGAGTACAGAAACACAAACAGAAAATAATCAAACAGAACAAATTGAGGCAACTAACCAAGAACAAAATCAAGAACCGGAAAATATTGAACCAGAAAAAACATATACACAAATAAAAGATGTAAAAATATCAAAAGATATGGACTTAACAGTAAGTACAAATCTATCAAAAGAAGATTTTAAAACAGTAATATCAGGAGTAAAGCAAGACACAAGTAAATTCTTCTATAATAATTCTGACTTAATATATGACTTATGCCAAAAATATGAACTAAATGAAATATTTTTCTGTGGTTTAATCTCAGCAGAATCAGGATGGAAAATAGCAGATAATCATCGTAGGACACACAATTACATAAGTTTAATGTCAAAAGGAAACTTATTAAAATATAATTCAGTTGAAGAAGGACTAGAAGTAGCAGCCAAAACATTACATAATAAATATTTAACAAAAGGTGGAGTATTTTATTATGGAAAAACATTATCAGCAGTAAAAACAAAATTCTGTCCCGCTTCAAGCACATGGGTTAATTTGGTATATGGAAGAATGAAACAAATTATAAAATAACACAAGAAAAAGGAGAAAACAATGACATACGAATTCGAAGTACCAGGCAAGATAACAGGAAAAGGAAGACCAAGGGTAAACTCATATACTGGAATAGTATATACACCAACAAAAACAAAAGACTACGAAACTTTAGTAGAACAATATTTTTTATTAAAATACCCACGTTTTAAAGAAATTGTTGGAAGAGCAAAAGTAACTATTACAGCATATTTTGAAGTTCCTAAAAGTACAAAAAAGAGTGACAAAGAAAATATGTTGAACAATATAATAAGTCCAACCAAAAAACCTGATATAGATAATATAGTAAAAATAGTTTTAGATGCAATGAATAAATTTGCATTTAAAGATGATACTCAAATAACAAAATTAGAAGTAGAAAAAATTTATGGAATAGAAGAAAAATTACAAATAAAGATAGAAGAATACTAGGAAAAGCCTGGTATTTTTTATATTAGCAAATATACCTAAATCTCATATAATGTAAGCTGAATACAATTACTCAAAAATAAGATTTGTTCATATAGAAAATGTAAGAAAATGGTAATATTAGACAAGAATATCGTATAAATAATAGTAAATCAAATAGAAGGAGATATTTTGTATGAAAATTATTTCGATAAGAAAAAAGACAATTTTTAAGGCAAGTGCAATACTATTATTTACTATGATAATTTGTATATTCACAAATTCTTTTGGTATGCAACATTATTATAAAGTTGATTTTTCAACAGGTTTAGTAACAGCAACTACATTAAATGTGAGAAGCGGTCCAGGAACTAACTATGGAATAGTAGCAACAGTAAAGAAAAATGAATATATACGAGTTTTTGCAGGAGTTGGAGATTGGTATATAGTACAAGTAGAAGGAGATTACGTTGGAGCAGTTAATAAAAAATACGTAAAAGCAATATACCCAAATTCTAGTAATTCAAACAATAGCTCAAATAACAATTCCAGTAGTAATTCAAACAGCACTACTACAGCAATGACCACTGATGAAAAAGAAGTATTTGATTTAATAAATAACCAAAGAACCCAAAATGGATTATCAGCATTAAAATTAGATACAGAAACATTAAGAGTAGCAAGAATAAAAGCACAAGATATGGTAGACAACAACTATTTTTCACATAATTCACCAACATATGGTTCACCATTTCAAATGCTAAACAGCTTTAAAATATCATATAAAACAGCAGGAGAAAACATAGCAGGAAATTCAAGAAACAGTTCAGCCGTTACAGCTTGGATGAATTCATCAGGACATAAAGCAAACATATTAAACAGTTCATTTAACTACACCGGAATAGGAGTTGTAAAAAGTTCAAAATATGGTAAGGTCTATGTTCAAATGTTTTTGGGAAAATAAAAAACAATAATATAAAATAAAGCATATAATAAAATAGGTGATGCTCATGAAAAATTGTTTAAAACAATTATATGAAGATGCTAAAAATATAAAAGAAAAAGACCCTGCTTGTAGAAATGTATTAGAAGCAATAATTCTTTACCCAGGATTTCACGCGATATTTTTCCATAGAATAGCACATTTTTTCTATACAAAGAGACTTTATTTTATAGCAAGATTAATTTCACAAATAGCAAGACACTTAACTGGAATTGAAATTCATCCAGGAGCGAAAATTGGAAAAAGATTGTTAATAGATCATGGTATGGGAGTAGTAATAGGAGAAACTGCTACAATAGGAGATGATTGTACAATATATCATAATAGTACATTAGGAGGTACAGGCAAAGATAAATACAAAAGGCATCCAGACATAGGCAATAATGTGATGGTAGGTTCTGGAGCAAAGGTATTAGGGCCAATAAAGATAGGTAATAATGTTAAGATTGGAGCAAATGCTGTTGTTTTACACGATATACCGAATAATGTGACTGTGGTTGGTGTTCCAGAAAGAATTGTTAAAAAATAAAAATTTCCTATGATGAAAATTTCAACATAGGAAATTTTTTAATATAATATTGAGATAAAATATAAGCAAGTAATATTAAAAACAAAAAACATTTGAAAATGTTGAACTAAAACCAATATTGTGTTAAAATGATTTTGATACATAATAAATTGTGTAAAATTCGAATGAAAAATTAGGAGGAAACGTATGAAAGAAAAAAGCATTAAGGGTATAACGTTAGTAGCGTTAGTAATAACCATAGTGATATTACTAATATTAGCGGGAATAAGTATACAAGCAATAACAAATACAGGATTATTTGCAAATGCTAAAATAGCAAAAGAAAAATCAATTGAGGGACAGTTAAAAGAGGAAATTAGTTTGGCAATAAAAAATATACAAGTGGAAGAAATAGCAAAGGGAAATGGAGTAACATTAGAAACATTAGCAGGAGGACAATTGGAAAAAGAATTAAAAGATATAACAGCAGAATTAACAGATGGAGAAATAAATGGAGAATATAAGGATTATGAATATACAATAGACTCAAATTTGAATGTAACAATAAATGGGCCAGTAACAGGAGTAAGAATTAAAGGAAGTGCAGAAGTTCAAACAGAAGGTTATGTATTTGAAGGAAGTACAGTTGAAATAAAAGTAATAGCAAGTATAACAGAGGGAACAATAACAGGAATAGAAGCACCAGATGGAGTTACATTAAAAACGGATACAAGTACAACGGAAAAAGTATATACAGTAAATAAAAATGGAGCATATGCATTCAAAATAACAAGTGATAGTGGAAAAACAAAAAATGTAACAGCAAATGTAGAAAACATATTGAGTGCACCACAAATAACAATAAGTGAAGTAACAGGAAATAGTTTTAAAATTAATGTAGAAAATAATTATCCAGAAGGAGCAATAACAGAATATAAATATTTAATAGGAGAAACAGTAAAACAACAAGGAACAACAGATAAAAACTATACAGTAACAGGATTATTAGAAGAAACAGAATATAGTAATATAAAAGTAATAGCATATATGAATAGTTCAAGCAAGGATAGTAATACAGAAAAAGTAACAACAGAAATGAAAGATGAAATAGCATATACTTGGGATGAAATAGCAGAAATTGCAAAAGCAATATCAAATGATAATTCAATAACAGATGATTCAGAAACAGCCACAGTAAATGGAAAAACATTAAAAGTAGGACAAATGAAAAAATTAGATGGAAAAAAAGTAAGAATATTAGGATTTAATCATGATGAATTAGCAGAACCAACAGTAGCATACGATACAGCAACATTAACAGGAAAAGCTGGAATAAGTTTTGAGTATGTAGATTTCTTAACAGAAGCAGGAATGAATAGTAGTAATAGTAATTCAGGAGGTTGGAAGGCTTCAGCACTAAGAGAAACATTAAATGGAACAATATATAACTCATTAAGTATAAAGAACAATATAAAAAAGGTAAAGAAAGATTATATATCAACATATAATGTAGCATCAACTCAACAAACAGAGGATTATTTATGGCTGTTATCAGGTGGAGAAATATGGAGGGATGGATGGATACCAGAAGGAAAACAATATGAATACTATAAGAAGAATTTAGGAAGTACGAGTGATTCAAGCTTAACAGATATCACAAAAAAACCAAATGCAAAAAATTCAAACTGGTGGTGGCTGCGTTCGCCTCATTACAGAAATAGCACCGCTTTCTACGTTGTGTACCGTAACGGTGATTGCTACAATTACGATGCTAAGATATCTGGTGGTGTAGCTCCTGGCTTTTCAATTTAAAATCTATTATGTGAAATACTATAAAAGTAGTATGGTATAGTAATACTATGTTACTTTTTAGTATCTAAAACGTATTCGAGTTATTTTTTCTATTTTTATTGATATTTGACACCATAAGTGATAAAATATCAATATAAAATAAGAGGAGGACTAGGAAATGTATGAAAGAAGTGCAATAGTATTAGAAAAATATTTCAACAAAATATTTGGATTTAATGAAAAAAACAATTTAAAGAATTTATATAATAGTTATAAAAATATAATAGAGGAAACATGCAAATATCAAGAAATAATTGAAGAAGAAGAAAAACAAATAGAACAGTTTGACCAAATAGCAAATGAAATTAGAAATATACAACAAGAACAAAAAAAACTATATAAATCAAACATAAAACTTGAAGAAGATAGAAATAAATTGTTTGATGACTTAGATGAAGATCCAGCCCTTCTAGAAAAAAAGTTAGAAAAAATAGGACAAACAATTTTAAGTAATAATGAACGTTTGGAAGAATTAAAAAATGGATTTACAGAAAATTTAAATGAATTTAATGAAAGACAAAAAGAAAGAAATAAATGTTCAAAAGCAAGAAGAATAGAAGAAGGCACTCATATTCAGTTGATTGAAGAATTAAAAAAAGAATTACAAGAAATAGATGTTAACAAAATAAAAGAATTAAAGCAATTTGCATCAGCAGAAACATTAGATGACATAAAAAAAGAGATTGCAGAAATAATGATAAGCAATGGTAAAGATGAAAAAGTAAAATTCAATGAAGACGTAGTAGAAAAATCAGTAAATGCAAGAACAAAAATAGCACAAAAAGAAGCAGAATCATATATTTTAGTGTATGATAAAACAAAAAGATTACTAAATGAAATTGAAAATGAAGATGTAAAATTAGATAAATATCAAAAAACACTAAGAGATGTTTCTGTAAAATTAGAATTTTTAAAAGCAGAAAAAGAATATATTGTTAGTTTCTTAGATAATGAAAGAATGACAGCAATAAACGGCTTAAAAGCTCATAAAGTAATGATGGCAGAAGCTTGTGAAAAATTTGAATTAGATATAGAACAATTTGAGAATCTATATCAATTAGTATTAAGAGAAATTGCTGGAAAATCAACCAAAAAAGCTTACAACGAGTTATACAATAAAGAATATTTAAAAAATATTGAAGAAAAAGAGAAAAATTTTGAAGAAGCAATTAACAATATAAAATTAAAAGCGGGAACAATTATTAATTCAAATTATTGGAGAATTGATGGAATTAAAAATATCTATGAAGTCTTTCAAAATGAAATAACAACTAAATTTGGAAAGGATTTATCAGAATATCAATTAGAAGAACTTGAAGAAGAAATTGAAGATGAACCAGAAGAACCAATATATGAAAATCTAGATGATGAAAATTATGAAAGTGATGAAGATTTACTTTCATATGATTTTCCAGAAGAAGATGATGAATCTGAAATAGATGAGAAAGAAGAATATTTTGACGATGATGACGATGAATATGCTGATGACGAAGAAGATGAAGAAGATTTAGATGAGTTTGAAGACGACGAGGACGACGAAGATTTAGAAGAAGACGACGAAGAATTTTTTGATGACGATGATGAAGATTATTACGAAGAAGATAGAGATGAAGATGAAGAAGATGATGATTTCTTTTTTGATGATGACGAAGAAGATGAAGAGGTTAAAGATAATAAAAATTCAAAGAAATTGGAAAATAATTCTCAAAAAAGTAAAAATTCTAAAGGATTGTTTAATAAATTTTTTAAAGATAAAAATAAATAATTTATATAACTATACATATTTTGAGTAATATTTAAGAGTATTGCTTGAATTTGAAATTATTATATGATATTATGAATAAAAAATTATAGGAGGCAAAATTTATGAATCGACAAAGTCGTCGTCATCCAAGTAGTTCTCTGTTGCCTGCTTTTTATGCTTCGAAAAAAAGCATTATTGTTGAAAACCAAAAACGGAAAAATTCGACAGTAAATTCAATCAGCTTAAAAAAGAAAAAAGCTAAAAGAGGATTTTAACCTTCGCAAGCCCTACATTTTTTGTAGGGCTTTATAATTATAATAAAAAAATGTAAAAACCATAATGCACAAAAATGAACAAAAATGAAACTCTTTTGAAATAAATATATACTTGACAGTAAACAAGATATAATATATAATACTAACATATTTATTAATCAGTAAACATATACAACCAAAAGCAAGATTTAGGAATGGAGTGGTATTATGGAAAATGCTGTTGAGAAAAATAATACAAAGTATAAAATAGAGTTGATGGAAAATTCATCAGATAATATTAAAAATTTAATTTATTCTATTAGAGGAAAACAGGTAATGCTAGATAGTGATGTTGCGATGCTATATCAATATACTACAAAAAGAATAAATGAAACAGTTAGAAGAAATATTAATAGATTTCCAGAAAAATTTTGTTTTCAATTGACAGAAAATGAAATTGATAACTTGAGGTCGCAAATTGCGACCGCCTCAAAAGTATTTGAAAATAAATTTAGAAATAAGAAATTTTCACCTTATGCATTTACAGAGCAAGGAATAGCAATGCTTTCAGGTTTATTAAAAAATGAAATAGCAGTTAAAGTAAGCATAAATATAATGGACGCATTTGTAGAAATGCGAAAATTTATACTATCAAATGGACAAGTTTTTGACAGGATAACAAATATAGAATATAAATTATTAGAACAAAGTAAAACACTAACAGAACATGAAGAAAAATTTGAAAAAGTATTTGATGAATTACAGAAAAATGAAAAAGAAGAATTCAAACAAAAAATATTTTTTGATGGGCAGATATATGATGCTTATAGTTTGATAATAGATATTATAAAAAGAGCGAAAAACAAAATTTTGATTATAGATAATTATATAGATGACAGCATTTTAGAAATGCTACAAAAGAAAAAACAAAATGTTGAAGTTATAATTTTAACAATACAAAATAACAAATTAACCAAATTGGATATTCAAAAATTTAATAAACAATATCCTACATTAAAAATTGCATATACAAATAAATTCCATGATAGATTTATAGTAATTGATAACAAAGAGTTATATCATTGTGGAGCATCACTTAAAGATTTAGGAAAGAAATGTTTTGCAATTTCTAAAATAGAAGATATTGAATACATAGAAAAGATAAGTTGTGTAGAAGAAGTCAAAACACAATAAAATAATATAAAACATGTGATTACTGAAATAAAATGTTAGTTAATGGCACTTTATTTTTTGCATATTTATTGTAATAATTTGGTATTTATGATAATATAAAATAAAATTAAGAGGCATACAAGAAAAAATCATTATGTGTACAATCTTTAAATTATGTATGTGAAGCTATTTATGATTTTTATATGGTTCATATTATATTTATCATCATAGTTGGTTTATGGTATTAGAAGATTTAATATTATTAATTACTGGAATAATAGCTGTATATAAAAATGATATAAAGAAAATACATAATAATAAAAGTTATAAAGAAAGGTAGGAAAGAATATGAATACTTTTGTTAATTATGCACATAGAGGAGCATCAGCATATGCACCAGAAAATACAATGGCAGCTTTTAAAAAAGCATTTCAAATAGGAACAAACGGAATAGAACTAGATTTACAAAAGACTAAAGATGAAAAAATAGTTATATTTCATGACGATAAAATAGATGAGAAGTCAAATGGAACAGGAAAAATATCGGACTATACATATAAAGAACTATTAGAATTTGATTTTGGAAGTTGGTTTAGTGAAGAATTTGAAAATGAAAAGATAGTTCTATTTGAAGATTTTATGAAAGAAGTATCAAGCAAAGATTTAATTTTAGCAATAGAATTAAAAGAAGAAGGGATAGAAAAAGAAACCTTAGAAATTATAAAAAAATATTATAATAAAGCCAATGTTTTTATTACTTCATTCATATATAATGCATTATTAAATGTTAGAAAATTAGACAAGACTATAAAAATAGGATGGCTTATTAAAGAAGATATAAATCAAAAAAATATATTAGAGTTTATGAAAATTTCTGGAAATCAAATATGTCCACCAGCTGACTTAGTTTCAGAAAATGGAATTAAATTAGCAAGAAAAAATAATCTGGGTGTTAGATTATGGGGAGTTTCTAATGAAAATATAATGTTAAAAGTATATAATTTAGATATAGATGGAATGACTGTAAATTTTCCAGATAAATTAAATGAATTAATAATGAACAATTAAAAATACAGGAATTAATATACAAACATCCAACCGCAATGTTAGATCAATGTGAAATAAAATTTGAATAGCATTTCTAATATAAAATAAAAATAGAGATTCTTAATTAGAACCTCTACTTTTAATTAAATCTCAATTTTAGGCTGATACCTCTCAAGCCACATATTAACCTGGCATAAATATGCCATAAGTTGAGGTCCAGTCCTTGAGTGTCAGAAAACAACACGAACAGCTAACCGCTGATACTGTAAGAAAAGAAGAAAAAACACAATCTGCAAAAATGAACTTTTTTTATAAAAATAACGAAAAATAATATAAAACATGTGATTACTGAAATAAAGTGTTAGTTAATAGCACTTTATTTTGACATCAAAAAAATTATATTGAAATATTTTAAACAAAAATGTTACAAATTATTGACAAGATGGAAGATATAATATAAAATACAAACATAAGTTTCATAAAGCTTAAAATTAAATATAAAGGACGTGATTAAAATTGAATAATATAGAAAATCTAAAAGATTTAATTATATACCAAAGCCAAAATAATGAAAATATATCAGTAGAAGTTTTATATAATGAAGAAGATTTTTGGCTAACTCAAAAATCAATGTCTAAATTATTTAATGTAGCAGAAAATAATATTACATATCATTTACAGAATATATTTAAAACAAAAGAATTAGAGGAAAATCGAACTACTCAAAAAATTAGAGTAGTTCAAAAAGAGGGAAACAGAAAAGTTTCAAGAGAAGTGACATTTTACAGTCTAGATGCAATTATAGCTGTAGGACTGCTCCAGAGATAATTTATAATAGAGTAGATAGTAAAAAAAATAATATGGGACTAACAACTTGGAAAAATGCACCAGATGGAAAAATACTTGAAACAGATGTAACAATAGCAAAGAATTATCTTTCACAAGAAGAAATTACAGAATTAAATAATTTAGTATCAATGTACCTTGATTATGCAGAAAGACAGGTAAAATTAGGAAAGATTATATCAATGAAAGAATGGAAAGAAAAATTAGAAGTATTCTTAAAGATTAATGAATATAATATTTTAAAAGATAATGGGACAATAAAAAGAGAAATAGCAGATAAGTTGGCTTTAGATGAATACAATAAATATAGAGTTTTACAAGACAAAAATTACATTTCAGACTTTGATGAATTAGTAATAGAGACAAAAAAATTAAACAAAACATAAGAATATAAACTTTCAAATTTAACTAAAAAGAAAAATTGGAGATGAATTAAGAAATGAAAAATTATATAAAAAATTATCCAAGACCACAATTTGTTAGAAATAAATGGGTAAATTTAAATGGAGATTGGAACTTTACATTTGATGATGAAAATTTAGGAGAAGAAAAAGAATATTATATTAGTTTTCCAACAAGAAATAAAATCAATGTACCTTTTACATACGAAACTGAATTAAGCGAAATAAAAGATGAAAGTGTGCATTATGTAGTATGGTATAACAAAAAAATACATATTTCAAAAGAAAATGAAAAAGCAATATTACATTTTGAAGGAAGTGACTATAAAACTAAAATATGGATTAATGGAAAATATATAGGAACAAATGAGGGAGGATACCATAGATTTTCATTCGAGATAGATAAATATATTAAAGAAGGCGAAAATGATATTACCATAAGAGTAGAGGATTCATTAGCCAAAGAGCAACCTAGAGGAAAACAAAGATATAAAAAAGAAAGTTGGAAATGTTGGTATATACAAACAACAGGCATATGGAAAACAGTTTGGATAGAATATGTGCCTAAATACTATATGAAAAATGTAAAATTAACTCCAAATTTAGATAATAAAAATATACAATTAGAATATGAAACAAATATATCTGAAAAAGAATTAGAAGAAAATAATTTTTATATAGAAACAGAAATTTCTTTTGAAAATGAACTACTAATCACAAATAAAATTCAGCTTACAGAATTATATCAAGAAAATGAAATATTAATATGTGAAAATAATGCAGAAGTGAAAAAATGGTCACCAAAAGAACCCAACTTATATGATATTTGTTATAAATTATATTGTAATGATAAACTTATAGATATTGCATATTCTTATTTTGGATTTAGAAAGATATCAATTCAAAAAAATAGAATATATTTAAATGATGATGAATTATATTTAAAATTTATATTAGATCAGGGATATTGGAAAGAATCACATTTAACACCACCAAGTGAAGATGCCTTAATTAAGGATATAGAAATTGCATTAAAATATGGATACAATGGAGTTAGAAAGCATCAAAAAATAGAAGATGAAAGATTTTTATATTGGTGTGATGTAAAAGGTATGTTAGTTTGGAGTGAAATGGCAAACTGCTATAATTATAATGATAAATCAATACAGCAATTTACAAATGAATGGATTAAAGTAGTAAAACAAAATTATAATCATCCATCAATTGTTACATGGATTCCTATAAATGAATCTTGGGGCTTACCAAATATAAGTGATAATATAAAACAACAAAATTATGCAAATAGTTTATACTATTTAACAAAATCAATAGATAATACAAGACCTGTAATTTCAAATGATGGTTGGGAACATACAATATCAGACATAATAACTATTCATGATTATAAACAAGATCCAGAATTGTTTTTTTTAACATATACTGATGATGAGAAAAAAGTATTAAATAATATGGAAAAACATAATGGAAAACACAAATTATTTGCTGAAGGATATAGATATAATGGACAACCAGTTATAATGAGTGAATATGGTGGAATTGCTTTAGATTCTGAAAAAGGATGGGGATACGGAAAGCAAGTAGCTAATGAAGATGAATTTATACAAAGGTTTGAATTATTAACTAAAAATATAAAAAAAATACCTTATATATCTGGATATTGCTATACTCAACTTACAGATGTTCAACAAGAAATAAACGGACTAGTTGATGAACACAGAAATAGCAAATTTAGTAAAAAAGTTGAAGATAAAATAAAAGAAATTAATGAATTTTAAATTAATAAAAAAATAAGGATTTTATGATATAATAGAGTATAAAAAGAGCAAGGGCGAAACCCCTTTGCTCAAAATTTATAGCTCTATTTTAGGCTGATACCTCTCAAGCCACATATTAACCTGGCAGAGATATGCCATAAGTTGAGGACCGGTCCTTGGGTGTCAAAAAACAACACGAACAGATAACCGTTGATACTGTAAGAAAACGTGGAAAATTCATGATGTACAAAAATGAAGCTTTTTATAAAAAATAACGAAAAAATAATATAAGATATGTGATTACTAAAATAAATTGTTAGTTAATAGCACGTTATGAAAAATAAACAAATAAAACTTGAAATTATTGTAAATATATGTTAAAATTGCTTATGTAAACTTTATAAACATATATTTTAATTAAAATTTATGGAGGTATTGATATGTTTATTGTTATAACAGGCCTTGATGGTTCAGGAACAAGCACAGTTGCAGAGTTATTACATGCAATGGATAAAAATTCCATTGTTACTCGGACACCAAGTTTTGAATACTCTAATAGAGAACAAATTGATGATACAGTAAGAGAAGTATCACAGATGGCACATTATTTGTACTATTTATCTTCTGTTGTTTATGAGTCTGACAAGATAAAGAGCAATGGTAATTATAAGGAAAATAATGTTTATTGCGTCAGGTATCTTATTGATACAGTTGTATCTCATAGTGTTGCAGGACTTGATGTTAAACTTGATTATGAAACTTATGACATTTTAAAACCTGACTTAACAATTTTTGTTAAATTAAATGAAGAAACTAGACAAAAGCGCATTACAGAAAGGGGGAAATCAATTCTAGACAAAGTATTAGATGATAGTAAAAAAAGAGAAGAATTTAATAGGAAATTTGATTATTTTCTTAGTTTAGAAAATGGTCCAACTATTGTTTTTAACAACGACAGTACAGATGTTAAGAAAAATGTTAAAGGGTTATTTGAAACAATTAAAGAAAGAGGTAGACATTATGAATAATAATAAGTATCTTTTAACAGATGAAGAGAAAATTTGTAAGCAAGATTATGATGAAAGAGAAAAGTTAATAAAGGAATTTAAAGAAATGCCAGAAGAATTTTTCTCAAAAATGAGACATTTTCAGCCACAGATTGGATGTTTAAACGCATGTGAAATCTGTAGTAAAACTGCGAATACAAGAGTGGAATTCTGGGAAGAACGGAGAATAAGAAATATTATTGCAGCTTTAAAGTATGCATCTCCTCAGGTTAAGTCGAATCATTCTTTGATAACATATGATAGATATGAACACAGAAATGGAGTAATTTTTCCATACCTTGATAATGATATTGGAAATTATCCATATTTAGATTTATTTATCAGGCTTGCATTCAAAGAATTAGGCGTAACAACAAGAATTTCAACTGTTAGCTATAGCAGGTATAATGAAGAACTAAATAATATGCATAAGAGAATTAATCTTCTTCATGAAAATGGACTTGGAGGTGTAAGAATCTCTTTTACACCTTATGAAATTGGGTGGTGTAGTAAAAATGCTACATATAGCCAGTTTGATTATATTCTTGATATGGCTAATTTGTTAGAAATGTATAAGCCATATTATGAGTTATGTGGTGCAGGTAGTAGAAAGATGTGTGTGGAACTTAGATATAAGCCTTTGGTTGAAATAGAAAAGGTATTTGAAACTGAAGTCTTGAATCATAAAATTATTTGTGTAGGAAATTACTTATTTATTTCTAAACAGTGTGATGTTGAAATGAGAGAAGCACATATCAAGGACCCATTCAATCATCAGATTGCTTTAACTGAGGAAGCAACAGAATTTTTTAGCATTGAAACTTATGAACCATTTGAAACAGTTGAACAGCTTAAAAGGACATGCCACAAATTCATTATTGGAGGTTTACAGGATTATAAAATTGCAAAGATTTATCTTATGAGCAACTATGATGGTGAATATTATGCAATTAATCCGAGTATAACTGAAGATGGAAATTATGGTATGTGCATTTACCCAAGAACAGAAATTAGAGAAATTTCCGGTTATATAGTTTTAGAAAGATTTTTGGTAAATAGTATTATTGAATTTAAAAAGACTAAAGGATTAAAAAGTTTGGATAAATTTGAAGATGCTACTTGGGAAGATGTCTATAACGTGCTGAATATTTGTAGAAAGACTGCTAATAAGTACAAGTCAAACGGACAGCAGAATAAGTATATTTATGTGACGGAGGAAATTTTACCTATGGTAAATGCATATATTTCTGCTCTTCAAATTGCAGGATATCCAGCAAAAAATTTCTTTGATGCAGAATTTACTATTGATACAGGAATTATTTGCAATCTTGGAAGAGCAATTCATGAATTTAAGGGATTGACAAGTAAGGAAAATGAGCCATTGACTCCAATTCATGAGAGAAATTATGGCATGTATAATAGTAAAATGAAAGAAGAAGGGATATCTTGGAGACTTAGTTGTAACTATGGAAATAGCATTGTTATTGAAAAACTGAATATGTATGATACAGCAAGTGTTAGAGGACAAGTTGCTGAAAGAAAAATTATTCAGTTAAATAACTTAGATGAAATTTACACATCAAGAGATTTGAAAACAATGTATCTTGTACCAGGAGAAAGATTGAAATGAAAACAATAAGATTTTATAAGGAATTTGGAGAATATGGCTATTTAGCAACGTATTCTAATCATGGTTTCTTTAAAGATGGTATCTATTGGAAAACATCAGAACATTATTATCAGGCTCAAAAATTTTTGGAGCCTGAGGTGAAATTAAAAATAGCCAATGCTGAAACTCCTAAAATAGCTTCTACAATTGGAAGAGATAGAAATCTTAACTTAAGAAGTGATTGGGAAGAAATAAAGCAAGATATAATGTATGATGCAGTATATTTTAAGTTTAAGCAAAATAAAGATATTTTGAGAAAACTTCTAGATACTGATAATGCAGAACTTGTTGAGACAACGGTTAAAGAGAACTATTGGGGGTGTGGACCTAATAATGATGGTCAAAACAACTATGGAAAAATTCTTGTTAGAGTAAGAAAACAACTTAGGGCAGAACAATAATAGGAGGAATGTTATATGGAATTGATTTCTAGAAAAGGATATGAAAAACTTTGTGAAGAATATCATTTAATGGATCAAAAGATCACTGATATACAAAAAAAGATGGGAGAAAGTGCAAAACGGGATAATGATTTAAGAGAAAATCCTGAATTTATGGAATTACGTGTAAAGGCCATGTACACTTTACCTGCTGAAAAAGAGAAACTTTATAAAAGAATGCATGATTGCATGATAATTGAAGAATGTGAATTCTTTAAATCATTTGATGGTTCAAAAGTTATTCCGGGTTCAAAGGTCTTATATGATATTGATGGAGAATCTGAAACAGTAACTATTTTAGGAGATAATGAATCAGATTTGGACAATGATATAATATCAGTAGCCACACCAATGGCAAAAGCACTTGTTGATAAGCATATTAATGAAACAATTGATTTTAATGGTATGAAAATTATTATTAAGTCAATAGAAAAAATCTAAAATTAATTTTTAAAATACAAAAAGGGAAATTTTACTTTTAAAATTTCTCTTTTTGTTATATAATCGTTTTAATAAGGAGTGATTATATTATGAAACAAATTGAAATAACAGTAAGATTAGATGAAAATATGCAAAATGCTATAAGAAAATTAGAAAAGCAAGGATTCAAAAAAACTAGAGAAAGCGAAATAGATGATATATATATGACATCAAAACTAAAGGAACTAAAAAAGGATAATATTCAGAATATTTTAAAAAAATCTGTATTGTTAAGAAGTTTAAAATTAGAAAATAAAGAAATAAAAAAGATTACGTACAAAAATAAAGAAATTGATAAAAATGGTGATATTATATCAGAACAAAAAATAAATTTAGATTGTAGTGATTTAGAAAAAGCTAAAGATTTATTTGAACATTTGGAATTTAAAGAACTCATAAGAGTGAAATATAAAGTAACGGTATATAGTAAAGATAAAGTAGAGTATGCATTTCAAGATGTTGAAAATTTAGGAGTATTAATTGAATACGAAAATATGAATGATTTTGAAGGAAAATCATTAGATGAAATTAATAGCGCAAAGAATAATATGTTTGAAGAAATTAAAAATACAGGTATTAATTTAACAGAAGAGAAAGATGTAAAAAAAGCATATGAATTAATATTAAATAAATATTTTAATAAATAAAAAATGAGGAACCTAAATGAACTATACCCTCAAAAGCATAGTCCAAAATAGGGCCCCTTTTTTAAACTTAAATCTCAATTTTAGGCTGATACCTCTCAAGCCACATATTAACCTGGCATAAATATGCCATAAGTTGAGGTCCAGTCATCAATTGTCCAAACCAAGGTCTAGAAAAAGCCGAACCATCAGAAGTCAAAATATCTAAAATATACTCACGATTAAGCAAACTATTAATAGGAGCATATTTATCTTTCATAATTTCACTAAGCATACCCTTAACCTTAGCCAAATAAGTAGGATTATGAGTCTTAGGGTAAGGCGATTTCTTTCTATCAACAATTTCAGAAGGAAGAAAATCTTTACAAATATATCTAAGTAATCCTTTCTCACGACCTTTCAAAGCCTTAATCTCCCAAGGAATATTCCAAACATACTGAGCTAAACGGTAATCACAGAAAGGAACACGTAGCTCTAAACCATTATACATTGCCATTCTATCAGACCTATCAAGAAGAGTCTGCATAAACCAATTTAAAGTCAAATATGAAATCTTTCTTTTCTCAGCAGTTTCTTTTGAATCTGTATCTAAAATTTCAACTTCAGCCAAACTTTCATTATATCTATAATCAATATAATTCTTCAAATTGACTTGTTTACCAATTTCAGGATTTAAAAGCTTTTGCCTTTCATCAATAGCAATAGACCAAGGGAAAGTTCCACTATTCAAAGCATCTTCACGGAAAAACCAAGGATAGCCTCCAAAAATCTCATCAGCACATTCACCAGTTAAAGAAACAGTCATTTCCTTTTTTACATTTTTGCAAAACAAGAGTAGAGAAGAGTCAATATCGGCCATACCAGGCATATCACGTGCAATCATAGCATCTTCAAGATATTCAGCAAGTTCTGGAGTATCGATTACAATTTGATGATGATTTGTATGCAAGTTTTTGTTCATCAAATTAATATAATAATTATCAGAATTAGGCTGAAAATCGCTTTTAACGAAGTTTTTATCATTATCTACATAATCAATCGAATACGTATCTAAAGGTGGTAATCCTTCTTTTTGACAATAATCAGCTGCAAATTTTGTGATAATACTAGAATCCAAACCACCAGAAAGAAATGTACATAAAGGAACATCTGAAACAAGTTGTCTAGTAATAGAATCATGCAATAAGTATTCAACTTTAGAACAAGTTGTGCCAAAACTATCTGTATGTTTTTTTGAATGTAATTTCCAATATCTTTCAATATGCAAACCAGAAGAATTATAAACTGCAAAATGGGCAGGTTTTATTTCACAGATGTTTTTGAAGATAGTTGTACCAGGTGTATGAGCCGGTCCAATTCCAAATAATTCACAAATTCCTTGATTGTCTAAAACTTTTTCAACTCCGGGGTATTTAAACAAAGCCTTTATTTCAGAAGCAAAAATTAATGCATTATTATTAATAGTGTAAAATAAAGGCTTTACTCCAAAATGATCACGAGCTAAAAATAATTCTTTAGTACGACTATTCCAAATTGCAAAAGCAAAAATGCCGTTCAAATGTTTAACTACATCATTTCCATAATAGATATAAGATTTTAATAAAATTTCTGTATCACAATGTCCTTTAAATTCAAAGCCATTAAGTGTCAAAGTTTCTTTTAATTCTTTTGTATTATAAATTTGGCCATTATAAACAATAACATATTCTCCATAAGAAAATTTTTCAATCATAGGTTGTTTTCCTCCATCAGGGTCAATTACAATAAGTCTCTTATGAGCTAGAGCAATATGAGAATTTATGTAAAAACCATCTTCATCTGGTCCTCTTTTAGAAAGAGTAGAATTCATATTTAGCAAAATTTCTTTTTTATTAGAAATGTCATTTTTAAAGTCAGCAATTCCAACAAATCCACACATAAAAATACCTCCTGTATTTTATAATATATGCAAAAATTAAAATAATATTGAATAAAAAAATAATATATGTTAAAATATTACAGAAATAGGAGATGAAACATAAGTGAAAATAAAAAACGTAGTAGAACATTTTTGCACAATAACAAAACATAGATGGGTTGTTTTTAAATTATGTACCAAGGTAGGTGAACCTTGGAGAGGATTAGTACATGATCTTTCTAAATATTCACCAACAGAGTTCTGGGAAGGAGTAAGATATTTTAATGGACATCATTCACCAATAACTGATTGCAAAAAAGACAAAGGTTATTCTGAAGCATGGTTACATCATAAAGGGAGAAATAAACATCATGCGGATTATTGGATAGATATGAGTGCACCAGAAAAATATCCATTAATTCCATATCAATATGTAGCTGAAATGATATGTGATAAATTAGCAGCAGGAATAATTTATCAAGGGAAAGATTGGACTAAAGAGTATGAATTGAAATATTGGGAAAGAGAAAGAGTGAATTATCCATTAAATGAAAATGTAAAAAAAGTAATAACAGAAGTACTTGAACAAGTTAGCAAAAATGGAATAGATAGTACATTAACAAAGAAAAATATAAAATCACTATATAAAAAATACTGTATAGATCAAATTGAAATTAATGAAAAAATGCTAGAAAAATAGTTGACAAAAATAAAAAATACTTGTATAATTTTATAGTGACATAAAAATAGTAAAAATTTCAAATAGATATAAAACATATATCTTTAAGCAAGGGGGGAATTAAAATGGCACAACCAAAAAGAAGATGGTCAAAAGCAAGAACACATTCAAAAAGATCAACATGGAAAAAAGAACAACCAAAATTCGCTACATGCCCAAATTGTAATGAACCAGTATTACCACACAGAGTTTGCGGAAACTGCGGATATTATGATGGTAAACAAATCGTAGCAAAAAAAGAAACTGAAAATGCATAATTATAAATAGCACAAAGTGCTATTTTTTCTTTTTGTTACAAAAAAATACAAAAAATTCAAAAAAACGTATACAATTTTTAATTAATGTGATATTATATAGCCATAAAATACTAAAGAAAGAGAGGGAGTATTATGTTTGAAAAATTTTTAAAAAGATCAAGTTGGACAGACATAGTTATTTCAATAATATTCATATTATTTGGAGCACTACTAATAGCTAAACCAAATGAAATGGTTGCAGCAATTTCAATAATATTTGGAATTGTATTCATAGCAATGGGTGTTTTAAAATTAATAGAATATTTTACTTCAGAAACAAAAGAAGACTATCTATTATCAATTGCATTAATAGCTGTAGTATTTGGAGTAATTGTGTTATTTGCATCTGATTCTATAATTTCATTATTTAGAATTATTTTAGGTGTATGGATTATAGCAGCTGGAATAATGGATTTTCAAACAACACTTATTTGGAAAGAAGTTAAATCAGTATATTGGACATTAGCATTATTATTTTCAATGTTAATGATAATTGCTGGTATAGTAATCCTAGTTAATGCAAATATCTTATTCACAACAATAGGTGTTTTAACTATAATTTATGCAGTTCTAGATATAATAGACAGAATTATATTTATGAGCAAAATAAAAGATTATATTAAAGAATAATTAATTTAATATACATCCAAAATAAAGTTGTCAGGAGGATTACCTTTTGGCAACTTTTTGACAATTAATGATAAAGAAAAGAGGAATAAATAAAATGAAAAGATATTTTTTTACTTCAGAAAGTGTAACAGAAGGACATCCAGATAAGTTATGTGATACAATATCTGATAAAATTTTAGATGAATATTTAAAACAAGATAGTAAATCAAGAGTTGCTGTTGAAACTTTTGCATCAAAAAATGAAATAACAATAGCAGGACAAATAACTTCAAAAGGAAATGTTGATATAGAAAAAGTTGTAAGAGATACAATAAAAGAAATTGGCTTTGATAATGAAAAAACAGATATTGATTATAGAACTTGTAAGGTTCATATTAATATAACAAAACAAAGCCCAGATATTGCTATGGGAGTGGACGTTGGTGGAGCAGGTGACCAAGGAATAATGTTTGGCTTTGCCTGTGATGAAACACCAAATTATATGCCATATGCTATTGAAATGGCACACAGATTATCAAAAAAATTAACAGAAGTTAGAAAATCAAAAGAATTAGAATATTTAAGACCTGATGGAAAAACACAAGTAACTGTAGAATATGAAGATGACAAACCAAAAAGAATAGAAACAATATTAATTTCAACTCAACATTTAGAAACAGTAAGTGATGAACAATTAAAAAAAGATATAGTAGAAAAAGTAATAAAACAGGTAATTCCTCAAAAAATGATAGATGAAAAAACAAAAATATATATAAATCCAACTGGAAGATTTGTAATAGGTGGGCCTTTGGGAGACACCGGTTTAACTGGAAGAAAAATAATTGTTGACACATATGGTGGTTATGCAAGACATGGGGGAGGAGCATTTTCTGGAAAAGATGCTAGTAAAGTAGACCGTTCTGCAGCTTATATGTTACGCCATATTGCGAAAAATTTAGTAGCAAATGGTTATGCAAAAAAATGTGAAATTCAAATTTCATATGCAATAGGAATGGAAGAACCATTATCAATATGTGTAAATACTTTTGGAACAGGAACAAAATCTGAAGAAAAACTAGAAAAATTAATAAAAGAGAAATTTGACTTAACTCCAAATGGAATTATAAAATATTTAGAACTAGAAAAACCAATATATTCTAAAACAACAAATTATGGACATTTTGGAAAAAATGAGTTAAAATGGGAAGAAATAATAGAAATCTAAAAAGAAAAGAGGAACTTATATGGCAAATGTATTTGATTATCTAAAATGGAGAGGGGATTTAAATTTAGAAAAATCAAGTTTTAATGAAATAGATAATTTAATTTTATCACGTTTTTCTTACTTTCCATTTGATAATATAATAAAAGAAGATGAAGTAGTAACAATAAAAGAACTAAGCGAAAGATTTGAAAAAACAGACATAAACCCAATTCATATTTTATGGAAAGATGATAAAGAATTCTTTCCTGCAATGGGAAAAACAGAAAGATTTGGAAATATGCTTGCTACAAAATATGTAAATAAAATAGAAACAGAACAAGAAAAACAATTTTCTGCAATTACTGTATTAATGCCAGATGACACAATATATGTATCTTTTAGAGGAACAGACAATACAATAGTTGGCTGGAAAGAAGATTTTAATATGAGTTTTAAAAGCCATATAGCTTCTCAAATATCAGCAAAAGAATATCTAGAAAATATAGCAGAAAAATTTCCAAATAAGAAAATTAGAGTTGGTGGACATTCTAAAGGTGGAAATATTGCAATATATGCGTCAGCTTTTGCAAAACAAGAAGTAAAAGATAGAATAATAAATGTGTATAATAATGATGGACCAGGTTTTTGCGAGGACGTTATAAAAACAGCAGAATATCAAGAAATTATGCCAAAAACGCATACATATATTCCACAATCATCTATAATAGGAAGATTAATGAACCACAAAGAGGAATATACAATAGTTGAAAGTACTCAAAAAGGTATAATGCAACATGATTTATATACTTGGCAAATATTAGGCAAAGAATTTGTTACAGCAAAAGAACTTACAAATGACAGTGTATTTATAGACAAAACAATAACAAGTTGGCTTGAACAAGTTGAACCAACAAAAAGAGAACAAGTTATAGATGTAATATTTGAAATTTTGAGTAATACAGATGCACAAACAATGAAAGAATTGAAAGCTAATTGGTTTGTAAATGCTAGAACAATTTTGACTTCATATAAGAGTATTGATAATGAGACTAAAGAATTAGTTTGGCAAACTTTAAATGAATTATTTAAAGCTACAAAAGATAATTTAAACCAATGGGGACGTTGATAAAAATGGTTGAAACCAGCAGAAAATTTTTCTGCTGGTTTTTAAATCCTTTTAAGAAAAATTACCAATAAAAAACTACTACCAAACTCTTGTTTTAATCTTAAAAATATAGTATAATATTTTCGAACCAATTAAACAACGTACCTGTTGGTTGATTTTGGTTTGAGGGGGAATAAAAGATGAATGATAAAATAATAATAAAAGGAGCAAAGGAACATAACTTAAAAAACATAAATCTAGAAATACCAAGAGATAAAATGGTTGTAATAACAGGACTTTCAGGCTCTGGAAAATCATCTTTAGCTTTTGATACTTTGTATGCCGAAGGACAAAGAAGATATGTAGAAAGTTTGTCATCATATGCAAGACAATTTTTAGGAATAATGGAAAAGCCAGATGTTGAAACAATAGAAGGATTATCTCCAGCAATATCAATAGATCAAAAAACAACATCTAAAAATCCACGTTCAACAGTTGGAACAGTAACAGAAATATATGACTATATTCGTTTGCTATATGCAAATATAGGAGTACCATATTGTCCAAATTGCGGTAAAAAAATTGAAAAACAATCAATAGACCAAATTGTTGATAATATTATGGAATTAGAAGAAGGTACAAAAATTCAAATATTAGCTCCAGTTGTTAGAGGTAGAAAAGGTGAATTTGTAAAACAATTAGAAGGCTATCAAAAAGATGGATTTGTAAGAGCAAGAGTCGATGGCGAAATTTATGATTTATCAGATGAAATAAAATTAGATAAAAATAAAAAACATGAAATCGAATTAGTGGTTGATAGATTAGTAATAAAACCAGAAATAAGAAGTAGACTTACAGAATCAGTTGAAATAGCTTTAAAACATGCCGAAAATTTAGTACAAGTTAATATAATAACAAAAGGAGAAGACAAAACAGTTTTATATAGTTCAAATTATGCTTGTCCAAATTGTGGTTTTAGTTTTCCGGAAATAACACCAAGAATGTTTTCATTTAACAATCCATACGGAGCTTGTCCAACATGTATGGGAATAGGTTACCTAATGAAAATGGATGAAGATTTAATAGTACCAGATAAAAATAAAACTTTATATGATGGAATAAAAGCCTTTGGTGCAAGTACCATGAAAAAAGGCGATACAATGGCTAAAATGTATTTTGAAAGCATAGCTAAACATTATGGGGTAGAAATCAAAGGAGTTCCAATAAAGAAATTGCCAAGATGGTTTTTAGAAAAAATTTTATATGGTACTGGAGAAGAAGAAATAGACTTTGAATATTCATCAGCAGCAGGTGTTAGAAAATTTACAGCACCATTTGAAGGAGTTTTACCAACTTTAGATAGACGTCATAGTGAAACACAATCACAAGGAATGAGAAGTTTTTATGAAATGTATATGACAAATTCTCATTGCCATACTTGTAATGGTGCACGTTTGAAAAAAGAAGTATTATGTATAAAAATTAATGGAAAAAACATAAATGAAGTAACAGATATGTCAATAAAAGCTCTAAAAGAATTTTTAAGTAATTTAGAATTAACAACAAAAGAAGCAATGATTGCAGACATGATTTTAAAAGAAATAAATAAAAGACTTCAATTTTTAATAGATGTAGGATTAGAATATTTAACATTATCTAGAAGTGCTGGAACACTATCTGGAGGAGAAGCTCAACGTATTCGTTTAGCAACACAAATTGGATCTGGACTTACAGGAGTTATGTATATTTTAGATGAACCAAGTATAGGTTTACATCAAAGAGATAATGATAAATTAATTGCTACACTTAAAAAATTAAGAGACTTAGGAAATACTTTGTTAATAGTAGAACATGATGAAGATACAATGTATGCAGCAGACCAAATTATAGATATTGGACCTGGTGCTGGTGTACATGGTGGAAAAGTTATGGCACAAGGAACAGCAGAAGAAGTAAAATTAGTTAAAGACTCTGTTACAGGACAATATTTAAGTGGAAGAAAGAAAATAGAAGTTCCAAAAACAAGAAGAAAACCTACAAAGTCAAAAGTAATAGAAGTAAAAAATGCAACAGAAAATAACTTAAAAAATATTAGTGTGAAATTTCCACTAGGAGTATTTACTTGTGTTACAGGAGTTTCAGGTTCAGGAAAATCCACTCTTGTAAATGAAGTATTATATAAAACAATAGCAAAAGAATTAAATGGAGCTTCAGAAAAACCTGGTAAATGCAAAGAAATAAAAGGACTAGAAAACATAGATAAAATAATAAACATAGACCAATCACCAATAGGAAGAACACCACGTTCAAATCCTGCAACATATACAGGAGTATTTGACTTAATAAGAGACATATTTGCTGGAACAAATGAAGCAAAATTACGTGGTTTCCAAAAAGGTAGATTTAGCTTCAATGTTGCAGGTGGAAGATGCGAAAGCTGTAATGGAGATGGAGTCCATAAAATAGAAATGCATTTCTTACCAGATGTGTATGTACCATGCGAAGTATGTAAAGGTAAAAGATATAATAGAGAAACACTAGAAGTAAAATATAAAGGAAAAAGTATTGCAGATGTATTAGATATGACAGTTGAAGAAGCACTAGAATTTTTTGATAAAATACCAAAAATAAAGCAAAAAATACAAACACTATATGATGTTGGACTTGGCTATATTAAACTAGGTCAACCATCAACAACTTTATCGGGAGGAGAAGCACAAAGAGTTAAGCTTGCAACAGAACTTTCAAAAAGAGCAACAGGAAAAACTTTATACATTTTAGATGAGCCAACAACTGGTCTTCATATTGCTGATGTTCATAGATTAGTTGATATTTTACAAAGATTAGTTGATACTGGAAATACAATTATAGTTATTGAACATAATTTAGATTTAATAAAAACTTGCGATCATATTATTGATTTAGGCCCAGAAGGCGGAGATGGAGGAGGACAAGTTGTAGCTGTAGGTACACCTGAACAAATTTGTAAGAATGAACAAAGTTATACTGGTAAATTTTTGAAGAAGTATTTAGAATAAAAATATAAACAAATAAAAATTTATGTTTTAAATCCAAAAAATAAGAAGAAAGAAGAAGGTAAAGAATTGCAGTACATAACAAAATTAGATAGAAATAAATTAGGTGAATACGGAAAAATGTTAATTACAGAAGAAGTAATATTGACAGATGAAAGATTGTATGAACATATACTTCTATTTCACGAAGATGAATATAAACAATTAAGACCATATATAAAAAATATAATAGAAAATCCTGATTATATTGTTGAAGATAATAGACATATGGACACAATGATATATTTAAAACAAGTTAAAGAAATTGAAAAAAATGGTCGAGTTGTAATTAAATTGGCTTTAGGACAGGATAAAGAACATAATAAAAATTCAATCATTACAATGATGAAGTTAAATAAAAGAACATGGAAACAAACTATAAAAAATCGAGGAAAAATTATTTGGAAAAATAAAAATAAAAACTAGACAAAAATGAATAAAAGTTGTATAATATAAGTACAATATAGAGAGTTATTTGAAGTGGACAATAGTGCCATCCACACACCCTAGTGGTCAAAAGAGATGCAGGATTTGGTACACCTGCCAAATAACCAGATTTAAAAGAGCTATGGAAACATAGCTCTAATATAATAAAAACAAAGAAAAAGAGAAGTACATTTAAAACTAATTTAAAGAGAATAGAAGTCCTAGGCTGTAAACTTCTAAAATAAAGATAAATGGAAAGTAACTTTTGAGTTGATAATCCGAAAATAAACTTAAGATTATTCGTAATACTGCGTTAAAGTAAAATGAGATGTTATCAATTAATAAAAATAGATAATAAATAAGGTGGTACCGTGAGATATAAAACTTGCCCTTATGCTAAATAATAAGCATATTGGCGAGTTTTTATCATTTTTAAATAATGTTAAATTAATAGGAGGTAAAAATGAAAAATTCATTTAAGGATGCACTTAAAGAAACTGTAGAATTTATGACATTAAGGTCAAAACTAGAAAATAATTGTGTTTTAGGTTATGAATTAAATAAAAGAACAGAATTAACAGATGAGCAAAAAGGAAAATATGGTATTCTAGGAACTGAAAAATTTGAAAAGGAGATAGATGAAGATGAAAGATAAAAAATTAAACGACAAATACAACCCACAAGATTTTGAAGAAAAATTATATCAAGAATGGGAAGAAAAAGGCTACTTTAAACCAAACATGGACAAAACAAAAGAAAGCTATTGCATAATGATGCCACCACCAAATGTAACAGGAAAATTACACATGGGACATGCATTAGATGATACAATACAAGATATCTTAATAAGATTTAAGAGAATGCAAGGTTATAACACATTATGGCTTCCAGGTTCTGACCATGCAGCAATAGCAACAGAAGTAAAAGTTGTTGAAAAAATGAAAAAAGAAGAAGGCTTAACAAAAGCAGATATTACAAGAGAACAATTTTTAGAAAGAGCATGGGCTTGGACTAAAGAATATGGTGGAACAATCCAAAAACAACAAAGAAGATTAGGCTGTTCTTGCGATTGGGACAGAAATAGATTTACAATGGATGAAGGATTATCTGAAGCTGTTTTAGAACAATTTATCAAATTATATGAAAAAGGACTAATCTATAAAGGCAAGAAAATGATAAACTGGTGTCCATCTTGCCATACAACAATTTCAGATGCAGAAGTTGAATATCAAGACGAACCATCTCATTTATGGCATATAAAATATCAAATTGCTGGTGAACCAGATAGATACATTATAGTTGCAACAACAAGACCAGAAACAATGCTTGGAGACACAGCAGTTGCAGTACATCCAGATGATGAAAGATACAAAGATTTAGTAGGTAAAAAATGTATTTTACCAATAATGAACAAAGAAATACCAATAATTGCAGATGAATTTGTAGAAAAAGAATTTGGAACAGGTTGTGTAAAAATTACACCAGCACATGATCCAAATGATTATCAAGCAGGATTAAGACATAACTTAGAAATCATAGAAGTATTTGACGACAGTTCAATTATGGGAGATTTAGTTCCTGAATATAAAGGAATGCCTGCAATAGAAGCAAGAAAATTAATAGTAGAGAAATTACAAGAACTAGGAAATTTAGTTAAAATAGAAGATTATACTCATAATGTTGGAAAATGTTACAGATGTCATAGTACAATAGAACCAAGAATTTCAGAGCAATGGTTTGTATCAATGAAAGACTTAGCAAAAAGAGCTGCAGATGCAGTTAGAAATGATGAAGTAAGATTTGTACCAAAAAGATATGAAAAAATGTATTTTAACTGGTTAGATAATATTCAAGATTGGTGTATATCAAGACAATTATGGTGGGGACATAGAATACCAGTATATTATTGTGATGAATGTGGACATATACATGCTTCAAAACAAATGCCAGAAAAATGTGAAAAATGTGGTTCAACAAAATTACATCAAGACCCAGATTCATTAGACACTTGGTTTAGTTCTGCATTATGGCCATTCTCAACATTAGGCTGGCCAAATACAGAATCAGAAGATTACAAAACATTCTACCCAACAAATGTATTAGTTACAGGCTATGACATAATAACATTCTGGGTATCAAGAATGATGACACAAGGATTAGAATTAACTGATAAAAATCCATTTAAAGATGTTGTAGTACACGGAATTGTAAGAGACTCGCAAGGAAGAAAAATGTCAAAATCATTAGGAAATGGTATTGACCCAATCGAAATAATTGACAAATATGGTGCAGACGCATTAAGATTTTCAGTTCTTTCTGGAACAACAATGGGAAATGACATTAGATATATGCCAGAAAAATTAGAACAAGCATCAAACTTTGCAAACAAAATTTGGAATGCTGCTAAATTTATAATAAATGCAAATGAAAATGTAAAAGAAGAAGATGTAAAAGAATATTGCCATAGAATTTATGATGACAAAACAAAAACATATCATGCAGAATGTTGTAAAATTGAAGATAAATGGATGATGAATAAAGTTGATAAATTAGTAGCAGAAGTTACTAAAAATATAGAAAATTATGATTTAGGAATAGCACTTGACAAAATATATTCATTTATTTGGAATGAATTTTGTGATTGGTATATAGAGATGGTAAAACCTAGATTATATGGAGAAGATTATACATCAAAAGTTATAGCAGTTGACATATTGAATCATGCATTAGAAACTGCACTTAAATTATTACACCCATTTATGCCATTTGTAACAACAGAAGTTTTCAGTAATCTAATTCAATATGGAAAACATGATTTAATGGTTGCAGACTGGCCAAATGTAAGAAGCAAATTTGCATTTGATGAAGAAGAACAAACAGTAGAAAAAATAAAAGAAATCATTACAGAAATAAGAAATGTAAGAGCAAACATGAATATACACCCATCAAAAAAATCAGAGCTAATATTTGTAACACAAAAATATGAAAATGAAATCTGGGAAGCAAAAGATTTCATCTTAAAACTAGGACTTGGAGAAAAAATAATAGTTCAAAAAGATAAAGCAGGAATATTAGAAAATGCAATCAGCATATTAAAAGATGGAATTGAACTATATATGCCACTTGAAGATTTAGTAGATATGGAAGAAGAAAGGAAAAGACTAGAAGAAGAAAAAACAAGATTAGAAAGTGAAGTTGCAAGATGTGAGAAAATGCTTTCAAATCCAGGTTTTGTAAACAAAGCACCAGAAAAGAAAATACAAGAAGAAAAAGACAAATTAGAAAAATACAAAGAAATGCTTGCAAAAGTAGAACAAAGATTAAAATAAAACCACTCGGGGACAATTGAAAAATAGCAATGTCCCCCAAGTTTTAAAAGGAGATAAACTATGAAAAATATTGATGATATATATGAATTATTAAGACAAATTCCAGTAACTAAAGCAAATAAACCTTATATAGATGAAATAGAAGATTTATTGACACAACAAGAATATATAAAAGCTTTGGAAAGAATGAGACAATTAAAAGATGTTACTAATGATGAAACAGAAAATGAATTTGAATTGGAAACTAAAAATGATGAAGATGAAATTTATCCAGAAAAATTGAATGGTACACAACTAGAATATGATTTTATAGGAATTTTATTATCAAATCCTAAATTAATAATGAAATATTATTTTTTAAAAGAAATATGTCTTTTTAAAGATGAACAATGCTTAAATATTTATAAAAGTATATTATTTAATGAAGGAGCAAAATATGCTTCTGAAAAAGCAAAAGATGGATTCAATTTTTCAAAAGAATCAGAAGAAATATACAATTTAAAAGCAAAATTAAAAAAACAAGCTGAAGAAGAACAAAAAAATCCTGAAAAAACATATGTAGAACTAAGAAAAATATTTATATTAAGAAAAAGTTGTTTAGAATCTCCAGAAAGATATATTCAAGATAAAATAGCTGAAATTACAGATTATCAATTATATGATAAAATGTCACCAGAAGAAATAGAAGATGCAATTAAACAAGTAAATATAACACAAAAATTTAAACAATCAATATTAAGTAGAAACCTAGTAAGATTTTTAGAAAGTGGAGAAAATGAATTAGCAAATGGACTGGATTACCCATTTCCAATAATAACACAAGTTTTTAAAGGAATAAGAAAAGGAGAAACAATGGCCTTTGCTATGCCATCAAACTCAGGAAAAAGTAGACTTACAATAGATATAGCAGCCTACACATCATTAGTACACAAAAAGAAAGTTTTAGTAATTTCAAATGAAATGTCTGAAGAGAAAATGAAATTATGTTTAATTACAACAATATTAAACAATCCAGAAATACAAAAAATACATGGTCAAAAGGTAGAAATCTCAGAGACAGAACTACTAGAATTTAAATTTAAACCAGATAATATAAAAGATGCAAAATTAGATGAAAATGGTTATATCTTAAAAGAAGAAAAAGAAACACAAACACAATTTGTACAAAGACTTTCAAAAATATCATCACAATTCAATAAAGTAATAACAGCTATCGAATGGGCAAGCAAACAAATGAATAATTCAATTTATTTTATAAACATAACAGACCATACAAACGATGAACTACAAAAAGTTATTACAAACTATTATTACAAAGAAAAAATAGAATATGTCTTTTATGATACTTTGAAAACAGACACTGCAAATATAGGAAATCCAGAAGAAATAAAGAAAACAGCAACAATACTTTCAAACTTAGCTCAAAATTTTGATATGTTTATATGTTCATCTTTACAATTATCTGAAAATACAACAATGCCTATAAATTTAAATGTAAATGACTTAGCAGTAAGCAAAACGGTAAAAGAAGTTTTAGATACATTATGCTTATTTAAACAAATAAGTAGAGATGACTACGATAAATATGAATATTCAAAACAAGAAGTAGACACAAAATTCTTTAATTTGGAAAAATCAAAAAATCCAGATGTAAGATATTATGCGTGTGTAATAGATAAAAACAGAGCAGGTGCAAAACCTAAATTAGTATTTAAACTAAATTTAGCATATAACAGTTGGGAAGAATTAGGATATTTAAAATTAAAATAGGAGCAAAATAAAATGATAGATATAGAAAATGCAAAGGAAGTATTTAATGAATATGTAAAAAACTTTAATCCAGAAGATGGTAGAATTAAATTAAAAATAGAACATATATTAAGAGTTGCAAATTATAGTAAGCAAATAGCAACAAATTTAAAATTAAATGAAGAACAAATACAATTAGCAGAATTAATAGGTATTTTCCACGACATTGGAAGATTTAAACAAGCTGAAAAATATCATACCTTTAGTGATAAAGAATCTGGAATAAACCATGCAGAATATAGTATAAAAGTATTATATGAAGATAATTTGATAGAAAAATTCAAAGTTGACTCTAAATATAATCATATAATAAAAAAAGCTGTATTAAATCATAATAAAGCTACAATTGAAGATGGATTAGAAGATGATGAATTATTATTTGCAAAAATTATAAGAGATGCAGACAAATTAGATATAATCACTCATGTTATAACAGAATATGATTTTGAAAGTGTTTTTTGGTATAAAGAATTTAACTGCGACAAAATAAATGAAGAATTAATAAAAATAATGTTTGAAAATCATACATTAGATTATGCGAAAATTAAAAATAATGCAGATCAAATATTATCATTTTATGATATGATATTTGATTTAAACTTTAAAGCATCATTACAAGAATTACTAAGCAATAATGCATTAGATATATTTACAAATAGAATATATGAAAAATTTGATAGTAAAAAAATAAAAAAACAAACAAAAGAAGTATTTGAATATACTCAAAATTATATGAAACAAAATATTTAAAATAAAAACTCATAATTTCAGAAAAGAAGTTATGAGTTTTTTATTTTTATGAGCAATCAAAAACTTTGTAACATATTATATATAAATGTCGAAAGAAAGGAGATGACTGCAAATTTGAACTTAAAAGATAAGAAAATTGGATTTGTTTTAACAGGTTCTTTTTGTACTTTTAGTAAAACAATTCCGAAAATGAAAGAACTTATAGAAAAAGGTGCTGAAGTTATTCCAATAATGTCATTTAATAGCTATAACTTAGACACTAAATTTGGAAAAGCACAAGATTTTATAAATGAAATAGAAGAAATTACAGGAAAAAAGATAATCCATACTATTCAAGAAGCAGAGCCAATTGGTCCTAAAAGATTAACAGACATAATGGTTGTCGCTCCATGTTCAGGTAATACAATGGCAAAACTTGCTTGTGACATAATTGATACACCAGCTACAATGGCTGTAAAATCACATTTAAGAAATAATCTTCCAGTAGTAATTGCACCTTCTACTAATAATGGACTTAGCGGAAATGCTAAAAATATTGGAATTTTATTAAATAGAAAACATTATTATTTTGTTCCATTTAGACAAGATAATCCAATTACTAAGCCACGTTCGATTGTTTTTGACAGTGAATATATTGTTAAAACAATTGAGAGTGCTTTGGAAGATGAACAGATTGAACCAATTTTGTTGTAATTGTTTGATACGGTAATGTGGAGCTAAATGATATCAATAATTAGTTTTTCGGCTTTTTCCATAATTTAAGAAATTCTAAATTGATTTTTCGGGATCCTTTCACTTAGTCCTCGCTAGTCGCTCGACGTGAACATTCCCCTAAAAATCAATTAATAATTTCTAAAATTATTTTTTGCGCATTCAAAACTAATTATTGATATCATTTAGCTCCACATTACCGTATCAAGCCGAGATAAATTTATATATAATTTATTGAAACATTATTATTAATATGGTAGAATACAATAGAATTTGATAGAAAGGAATTGGTGATGTATTATGCCAGATACAAATGATTTAAAATATTCTTGGAATTTAAATGATATTTTTAAAAATACTACAGAATTTGAAAATACTAAAAAAGAAACTTTAAATTTATTAGAGAAAATACAAAAATTTCAGGGAATTTTATGTGATTCTTCTGATAATCTATATAAGTGTTATAGCTTGGATGAAAAGGCGTTACAGAATTTTGAAAAGTTATATTCATATGGAATGTTAATGTATCATTCTGATATGGCTAATCAAGATGGTATAAAAATGTATAAAGAGGTAGAGGCTTTAAGCACAAAATTTAGTGTTGCAACTGCTTTTATTACTCCAGAGATTACATATGCTGATGAAACAAAAATAAGAGAATATATTAAGGAAGAACGTTTTAAAAATTATAGAAGAGATATAAAAGAAATATTAGAAAAGAAAAAACATATATTAAGTAAGGAGGCAGAGAATATATTAGCTAATTATTCTGAGATTTTTTCTGCACCAGAAAATACTTTTGATACAATGACAAATACAGAATTTAAATTTGGCACTTTAATGAATGAAAATGGGGAAGAGATTGAATTAACAGATAGTACATATTCTTTATATTTAAAAAACAAAAATATAAATGTAAGAAGACAAGCTTTTAACCTTATGTATAAAAAATATAGTGAATTTATTAATACAATAACAGAAATGTATATATCAAATGTAAAAGCAAAATCAACTACTGCAAAATTAAGAAAATATAATTCAAGTTTGGAATGTGCAACAGAGAATGATGATGCTAGTATAAAAGTATATAATTCTTTAATAGATGCGATTGATGAAAACATAGAAGCTAATTATGAGTTTTTAAAATTGAAAAAGAAATTACTTAATTTAAATGAAATGCATATGTACGATTTATATGTAAATCCATGTGAAGAAGGAAAAGATAATATAACTTTTGAAGAAGCCAAAGAAGAAGTATTGAAAGCTTTAGAGATATTAGGAGAAGAATATATAAATAAACTAAAAGAAGCTTTTGATAATAATTGGATTGATGTATATGCTAAACCAAATAAAAGGGGTGGAGCATATAGCATGGGAGTATATGGTGTTCATCCATTTGTATTAACGAATTTTGTCAATAGTAAAAGAGATGTAAGTACAATAGCACATGAATTAGGACATAGTATGCATTCATATTATTCAAATAAAACACAAGGAATAATGGATTCAAATTATACAATTATGGTAGCAGAAGTTGCTTCAACTGTTAATGAAATATTATTAAGCAGTTATCAAATAAAAAATGAAAAAGATAATAATAAAAAGGCTGAATTGATTTATGAATTATTGGAAATGATTAGAGCCACATTTTTTAGACAAGCTATGTTTGCCGAATTTGAAAAAATAGTACATGAAAAAATAGAAAATGGAGAAAATTTATCATCAGAAGATTTAAATTCTATTTATTATAAATTAAACAAAAAATATTTTGGAAAAGATGTATTTATAGATGAAGAAATAAAATATGAATGGGCAAGAATCCCTCATTTTTATAGTGATTTCTATGTATATAAATACTCAACAGGCGTTTCAGCTGCAATTGCAATAGCAACTAAAATATTAAACAAAGAACCAGGATTCATAGATAGATATATCGAAATGTTAAAACAAGGATGTAGTAAAAAATCAATAGACTTATTAAAAATGGTAGATGTTGATTTAGAGAGTAAAGAAACATATTGCAATACAATAGAATTTTATAAAAAATATATTGATGAATTAAAGAAATGTTATGATTTGTAATATAAACGTAGAAAAATAAGGAGAATAAAATGGGAACAGATGTAGCAGAAAAAGTAGTAAAAAAAGAAGAATTAAACAAAAATAAAACTGTAAAAAAATCATTCACAATTATGGGTCTTAGCATATGGAGAATATTAGCATATTTTATAATATATAGCTTTGCTGGTTTTATAATTGAAACATTATTTGGATTATTTACAAAGGGTGTTATCGAAAGTAGAAAGAGTTTCTTGTATGGACCATTTTGTAGTATTTATGGATTAGGTGCTGCAGTTATGCTAATATTTTTACATAAATATAGTAAAAAATATAATTCGTTATTTTTAGGAGGTTTTATATTAGGCTCAATAGTTGAATATATAATAAGTTGGTTTGGAGAAGTTTTCTTACATATTAAGTGGTGGGATTATTCTGATATGCCACTTAATATAAATGGAAGGATATGCGTATACTTTTCATTGTTTTGGGGATTTCTTTCAATTTATTTAGTTGCTTCTTTAAATCCTAAAGTTGATAGATTTATAGATTGGGCTAAGAAAAAATTTAACCTAAAAGCATTAAAAACTTTGACTATTGCAACTATTATATTTTTAGCTTTTGATTGTATTGTTTCTATTGCTGCAAGTCACTTTTTTATGGTCAGAGCTATTGTAAAAAATGATATAAATGTTGCTGATAAAGAAGCGGTTATAGAAGAATACAATAAAGTTTATAGTAATGAAAAATTATCAAACTTTATTTATAAACATTGGGGAGATAAAAAGATAATTAAAACATGGCCAAATATAAAATTAAACGATGTAGAAGGTAATATTATACATTTATATACATATTTTCCAGATATACAACCATACTACATTAAAGTACACGAGCCAAGGCATATAGATTTAGAAAAATATAGAAAATAAAAAAACGAACATTTTTTCTTAAAAAGTATTGACAAAGAAAAAATGTTCGTATATAATTATCTCACAAAGCGAACATATATTCTTTTTAAAAATACAGGAGGTAATTATAATGAAAATAGTAAATGTAAAAAAATTCATAAGAACAATAAGCATATTAGTTATATTGATATTGATAATAATATTATTCTCTAATAAAACATACTCAAAAGTAGATACAAAATATAAAGAAGAATCCATAATATTAGGAGATACATTATGGAGCATTTCACAAGAAGAATCAAAAAACAATAAATATTTTGAAAATAAAGATATTAGAGAAATTGTAAGTGAAATAAAAAGAATAAATAAATTAGATAATTTAGATTTAAAAGAGGGACAAAAACTTGTGATCCCAACATATTAATAAAGAAAAAAAACCCTTAATAATAAAGTAAAATTAAGGGATTTTAATACAAAATATAAAAATTAATCTTGAGTAACATCTGATAATGGATTATTTTCAATAGCACTTCTAGCCTGAACATTAGCAACATGAGTATAAATTTCCGTAGTAGAAATACTCTCGTGTCCTAGAACTTCTTGTAATGCTCTAATATCAACATTTCCATATTGATACATAAGAGTTGCAGCAGTATGTCTTAATTTATGAACTGAATATTTACTAGTATCTAATCCTGCAACTCTGAGTTCTTTATCAACAATATATTGAACAGTTCTCCTACTAATACGTTCTTTTCTTTCACTTAAAAACAAAGCATTTTTAGAATTAGCTTTATCAGTCTTAATTCCTTCAACAGGGCGAACAGCTAAATAATTATTAATAGCAGTCATACAAGCTTTATTTAGATAAATAGTTCTTTCTTTATTACCTTTACCAATTACAGTCATTTGGCATTCACTAAAATTTATATCTTTTATATTTATTCCTACTAATTCAGATAAACGCATACCACAATTTAAAAACAGAGTAATAATAGCATAATCTCTTTTATTATTTCTATTATCATCACTACCAGCAACATTTAGAAGTCTTTTACTATCTTCTAAACTTAGATATTTGGGCAATCTTTTATCTAATTTAGGTGTTTCCAAATTTTGAGCAGGATTAAATTCAATTAAATTAGCTTTTTGACTTAAATAATTAAAAAACACTCTAATGCTAGAAGCCTTTCTTGCACGTGTAGCTGCTTTGCTATGATATGTATTTGTTAAATAGCTCAAGAAAGCATGAATATCATCTAATTTAATTTGTTTAATAGTGCTTAAAGGAATATCTTTTATAGTTATTTTAGAAAAATCTTCTTCATCAGTCATTTTAAAATGCACTTTTATAAATTTTAAAAATGTTGCTAAATCGTAATTATATTCTTTGATTGTATTAGGTGATTTATTTAATATAGTTACTGTATAATCTAAAAAAGAATTTAAGTAATCTGGATTATTTTCATGATTTATCATAAGTTTTCACACTCCATTATTTTTGTATATTATATAACATTTTTTGATAATTGCAAATAAGGAAACACAAATAAGTTGAATATTTGAGAATTTTTAGTAGTGAAATATACTATGATACTTGACATAATACTTTTGAAATGGTAATATATTTATATAAAATTTTAATCCTATTTTACATTCATAGGAGATTGCAGCTATAGTTAAATTATTTTTTATAGGAGGTAAAATTATGATAAATGCAATCTATTTATTTGTAGCAATTTTAATGTTTATTGTTTGGGTAATGAATATTAATCCAGGAGAGAAACACTTAAAAAGTGTAAAACGGTTTCACTTTATAATGCAAATAATCTTTTTTATATTAAACGTAATATGTTTGATATTAGTAAGAGAAAATGAGTTTTTTAAGTACTCGGTTATTAGAAATTCTTTAACAGGAGAAAAAATAATATCAATAGGATATATATTATTTGGAATACCAATTATAATGTATATTATAGATTTTATTATTTTTTTAATAAAAAAAGATCATTATTCTAACTCATTATTAATAATTATTCCATGGGCAATTTATGTAATGTTATTATTTTGTGAGTGTTACCCAGTATGCATTAAAAGTGAAAATGTTATTCAAGAAAAAGAAAAACTAGTGTCTTACCAAGAAGAAATAGTAAAATCGTCTTTTTTTAATAATTCTGTTTATGGAATAGATTATGTTATAAAAAAACAGAATTCATCTGGAGGAGAAGATGATGAAATTATACAAACAAAAAATTATAAAGACACAGTGAAAGTAGAACTGTACCCTCATCAGGAAAATTCATATATTGAAAAATATTGTGCTGTAAAAACAAACATAACATTTTGGGGAACAAAATATGAAAGAATAGAAGAAGAGACAACTTACAAGATATATCTGACAGATGAGCTGTATGAAAAAAGTAAATAGAGGTATTTAATAGGAAAATAGAAAATGTATGTGTATAATTTATACTACATTTTCTATTTTCATTTTTATTATTAGTTTGCACATATAATCTTATTATGATATAATAAAAAGACATAAATAGAGATTTTTTATAAAATAAAAGGGGGAAAAGAGTTTTGGAAAAATTAAGTATAATTATAAACAGTTTCGAATTTCAAACAATTATTAAGTTATTATTAGGAGTTATTTTAGCTGGAATTATAGGATTAGAAAGATCATCATGGAGCAAACCAGCAGGTTTTAGAACACATGCTTTGGTTGGGATAAGTGCAGTATTAGTTATGGTATGTGGAGAATATATGTCAAAATCTTTTGGAGTAGACTCGTCAAGAATACCAGCACAATTATTATCAGGAATAGGTTTTTTGGGAGCTGGGACAATATTAAGAGATGGATTTAATGTAAAAGGTTTAACTACAGCATCAACATTGTTAGCTGTTACTTGTATAGGATTATGCATAGGTGCAGGATACTATCTATGTGGAATAATAGCTACAGCTATGGTATATGTAATTTTATCTTATTCTTATTTAATATCAGATAAAATAGAACATTATAATATGCTTGAACTACAAATTGAATTGGAAAAACAAGACCAAGAAACTTTAGAAAAAATAAAGAAATTATTACAAGATAACGATATTGTTGTTACTGAATTAGATATGTCTAAATATAAGAATAACATTATTAAAATAATTGGTAAAGATAAGAAAAAATCAGAACATTCTTTTGTAACAGATTTGATAAGCTTTGATAATGTAATAAAAGTAGAACAAAATTAAAATAGGAGGAAATAATAATGTTAACAATAGATGAAAAAATCAAACATTTGCAAAATCTAGGATTTGATGGAGATTTGAAAGAAATAGAAAAGATGTATAAAGGTCAAAGTTTTAATGCTTATGATTTAGAATATAGAAAGTTATTAGAAATATCAAAAGAATATTGTATGAGATTTACAGAATTATCTGGTTTGATTGCAAAATCAAGCACTCAACAAGAAAAAATAAAATATGAAAATGAAAAAAATGAAATATTAGACAAACTATTCCCAGGACATGGCCAAATTTTTGGAGGAGGAGACGGACTATTTACAATAATAGGAACAGTTGATTTAGATGGGAATAATTATATAAATGCAAGAGTACATTTTAATGCTTCATCACTTGTACACCTAAAAGATTCAGTCTTTGTTGCTTCAAATGTAGAATTTCGGAAATAATGATATATATACTAAAAATGGTCTTTCTAAACTTGGAAAAATCAACATTGATAATGATACATGGATTGGTGCTAATGTTAATATTGAAGATAATAGCTATATTGGTGAAAGAAGTGTTATTGGAATGGGAAGCCATATTGTAGAAAATTCCAATCTTAAATCTAATATGATATCTTTTGGAAATCCTTGTAAAGAATATAAAGAAATATGCGATAATTATGAAACTACAGTAAAGATTCCTGGAAATGAAGGAAAAAGAACAGAAGATGAAATTAAACATATACTAGTACATTTAAAACAACTTGGAATAGAAGGAGATTTCACTCAATATCTAAAAGCAATAAACTATGAAAAATATAATACACTTGAACCAACAATATCACAAATATACAATCTATCACATAAATTATGTTCGGAATATAATAGCAAAGATATATCTATAAGACGTAGAAAAGAAATTTTAGATGCCTTATTCCCATTACAAGGTAAAAATTTGATAGTTGGAGATGATATTTTTGTTGATTGTATAGGAACAGTGAAAATAGGAAATGATGTTTCTATCGGAAACAATCCAACTTTAGCCGGTAATATAACAATTGGAGATAAAGTTAAAATTGGAAATAATGTAACAATTCAAACAACTGGACACGAAATTTATTATAAAAACAGAAAACTTTCAAAAGATGAAAATGGAAATCTATGTGAAATATCTACTCCTGGATATATAGTAATTTTACCAGAAATAATATTGGCTGATGGTACAAAAGTTATTCCAGATCAAACGGTAAGAAATAATACTCAAACAGATGAATTAGTGGCACATTCTAGATAAATATGTGATTGACAAACTTATTCAAATTATAATATAATATATAAGCGATTTTAAACTAATTGTTAAAATCTCCGTTTTTTCAGCATAGGCTGTTCTTATATATAAAAAAATTTTTTGGGAGGATATTATAAATTGAAAAAGAATATTTATAATTCAATTTTACTAATTTTATTATTATTCTTTATTTTTTTTGACTCATTACAAAATATAGGAGAAAAATGCGAATATATAGAGCCACGGACATCTTACACTGCTAAATATGATTCAGATTACTGGAATTTGCTAGATGATGATTATTCTAAAATGTACTATGAAGCAACATTGAAAACAGACTTTTCTGATTCTACTAGAAAAAGTATTTATCAATTTGATAGTAATAATATTGATTACACATTAAAATTAAAGATGATGAAAGCAATACAATTTGCAAGACTTGATCATCCAGAACAAGAACTAATGGACTTTGAAACAAAAACTAATATAAAATTTTTACTAAACAAAAAAGGAATGGTTTGCAAATTTTATTCTTTATATATTTGTAAAAATTTCAAAGAATATTCAACTTTATTAGATGAAGTAAATTTGGAAATTCAAGATTTAGTTACTACAGTAAACAACACAAATGATATTGTAGAAAAGTATAAGTTGATATTTCAATGGATAACTAGTAATGTAGAATATGAAAGAACAAACAAGGATGTAAAAACAATAGGATTCTTGGGTGACGAATATGTTTTGTCAGAATTAAAAACAAATTCTACTCAAAATATTTATGGTGCAATAGTTAATAAAAAAGCTATATGTGATGGCATAGCAGATGCATATAAATATATTTGCAATTGTTGCAATCTTGAATGTTTAATTGTTGATGGGTATGTAGGCAACATTTCTGATCAAAACTACCATGCATGGAATCTTATAAAAGTTGAAGATGAGTGGTATTTGGTAGATGCTACTTGGAATCTAGGTAAAGATTCTTTAGATTATTTTATGGTAAAAGATATTAAAAAAGGTAATAGAACGCCAATAAACATTGGTTATGATTTGCCAGGTTATAGCTCTTTAGAACAAAGTGATACAGAAAAGGCTGTAACTCCATCTGATATTATAATAGAGTAAATTGAATTTAAAACGCCTAAAGTATAAATAATTATTTATACTTTAGGCGTTTTGACTATTAAAATATTATATATTAGTTCATAATAAATGTTATCATTTCCAATCTTTAAAAATCATTTGGAATCATAAAATTATTTTGGACTAATTGACAATTCAAATAATAAGATGCTATAATTATTATATAAATAAATACTGCCTACTAGGAGGCAAAGAGTAAAATACCCTAGATAATCGATTAATCAGCCACCCAGTTGGCAAAGAGAAAATACACTGGTGAATAAATTTGGGAGTCTTTGTACTCCCTTTTTATTATATAAGGAATAAGATGGAAATAATAGAAGAAAAATTATATTTTATAAAAGATGAATTTATTGAAAAGTATACTCCAAAATATCATTTAATGGAAAATAAAGAAGCTGGAACAAAAAGGCCAACTTATTTTTGCTTTAGAGATAAAATTGATAAAAATATATTGTGGTTCGTGCCTATGTCTTCTAAATATGATAAATATTTAAAATTATATAATGATATCAAATCTAAAAAAGGGATAGAGCCAAATAACTTTGTATTTGCAAGAAATTTAGCTGGAAAAAAGCCGTTTTTATTTTTAAGGCTTATAGTTTGTTGTTGGTAAAATACGGCAAATACAGAGGAATAGGCATTTTGAAGATTTTTGGAAAATTTATATAAAATATAATATGAAAAAAATTATTAAGTAATGAAATTAAATTTTAAATAGAAAAATTATTTAGATGTAAAATCATAAAGATAACTTATAAAACTGATTTAAAATTGATTTTATAAACAAATATCTGGGACTAGACTAACATTATTACATATTACAAATAATAAATAATAAAGTAATAATGTTAGTCAAACGATAGCTATTTATAGCTGTAAAAGCCTTTAAGGCTAGTAGCTTCAAAAATCCACAGGTAGGACCCTGATAATGGTTCAATTATTTTGTTCCTACTCCTTATTACACAAAACTTTGATACCCGGAACTTTTTTATTATAAATAAAAAAGAAGTAAAAAATATAAACTATAAATTTTTTCAAAAAGCATAGACAAATGTTTGTTCTTGTTATAAAATATGTACAATAGTTCGAAAATACTAAAAAATAGAATTTATAAATACCAATAAATGCAATAAGAGCTAAATTTTATATAAAGGATGTGTTCTTATGGACGAAAAAAGAAATGAAATTATTTTATTTGAAAATCAAGGAGTAAAATTAGAAGTAAATTTAAAAGATGAAACTGTATGGCTAACACAAAAACAAATGGCAGAATTATTTGGCAAAGATAGAAGAACAATTACACGTCATATTCAAAATATCTATAAAGATGAAGAACTTACTGAAAATGCAGTATGCTCATTTTTTGAGCATACTGCTGAAGATGGAAAAAAATATAATGTCCAGTATTACAATTTAGATATGATTATCTCTGTTGGTTATAGAGTAAATAGTAAACAAGGTATTCTATTTAGAAAATGGGCAACTAATATTTTAAAAGATTATATGTTAAAAGGATATGTAGTAAATCAAAAAAGATTAGAATATTTAGAAAAAACTATAAAGCTAATAGATATTGCTAATCGTATTGATGAACGATTAGAAGGAAATGATGCAAAAGAAATATTAAAAGTAATTGGAGGATATTCAAAAGCATTAGATTTATTAGATGACTATGATCATAGAACATTAAAGAAAATTGAAGGAAATGTAGATGATAGAAAAATTGAATATAAAGAATGTATAAATATAATTAATAAATTGAGATTCAACGAAGAAAGTTCGCTTTTTGCAGTTGAAAGAGATAAAGGGTTAGAATCAATTATTGGTAATATCTATCAAAGTTTTGCACGGACAAGATATTTATAAAAGTATAGAAGAAAAAGGAGCAAATTTTTTATATTTAATTATAAAAAATCATGTTTTTGCAGATGGAAATAAAAGAATTGCAGCAACTCTATTTATATATTTTTTGAATTTTTATGGAATATTATATAAAAATGGAAAACAAGTAATTGATAATAATACATTAACAGCTCTTACTCTATTAATCGCAGAATCAAATCCAAAAGAAAAAGATGTTATTATTGATTTGGTCATGAATTTTTTGAATAATGAATAATTAGGGGGAAATATGTTAGATTATGAGTATTATTCCAGATAGTGTAATAATTAGAGATAAAAATGATTTGAAAAGTAAACTACAACAAGGTTTAGATGATATAAAATTAAATAAAACATATTCTTTAGATGAAGTTTTTAAGCATATTGATAATTTATAAATAGGAGTGAAATATAATGAAAGTATATATAGTAAGACATGGAGAAGTTCCACATAATGCATTAAAACAATATAATAATGAAAATGAAGATTTAACTAAAAAAGGTATAAAACAGGCTGAAGAATTAAGAGAAAAGATAAAAAAAATTGATTATGATATTGTAATTTGCTCTCCTTTGATTAGAGCAAAGCATACAGCTAAAATTATAAATGTTAAAGACAAAGAAATAATTATTGATAATAGATTAGAAGAAAGAAATCCTGGTAGTTTGTCTGGGAAATCCTTAGATGTAACAAATAGAGATGAATACTGGAATTATTATACTGAAATACAATATGGAACAAGTGAAAATATACAAGAATTCTTTAAAAGAATATATAACTTTTTAGATGAATTAAAAATAAAAGACTATAAAAATGTTCTAGTAGTAGCTCATAGTGGAGTATCAAAAGCATTTAATGGTTATTTTGAAGGTATAAAAAATGGTTTGTTCTTGGATAGAGGATTAAAAAATTGTGAAATAAAAAAATATGAATTCTAAAGAATCAGAAGAGTAGGGGGATAGCACTATTTTTGATGTTGTAGATTTATATTTAATATAAATATTTATAGCAAAATATGCAGAAAAATTTTGTGCAAAGTTTCTACAAAATAAAATTTATTTAAGATTTACAATTAAAAATTTTAAAAATTAAAAAAATTATAAATTTAAGATTTTCAATTTATAGAATTTTTTAAAACGAACATTTGTTGATTGTGAATTTTAATGTTTGGTTTTGAATATATATATTTAATTATTATAATTCAAATTTACGAAAATCAAATTTGAGCCAATTACAATATTATATATATAAATTATTCATCTAAATATTAAATTTGGATTTATTTAAGTTGTTTATAAAAATTTTTTAAATAATAATTTTAAGTTTTTGAATTTATATATATTTAATTATTATAATTCAAACTTATGAAAATCAATTTTAAGCCAATTACAATATTAT